>LFCJ01001049.1_pt1 | contig 18586 bp, 19 predicted proteins | sample 643141 | NCBI WGS metagenome assembly LFCJ01 (sample SAMN03766243, study PRJNA286221) | soda lake metagenome | biome: soda lake; feature: Kulunda steppe; material: water; isolation source: sample B1-Br-g2 brine of Lake Bitter-1 | place: Russia: Kulunda steppe | collected 2010-07
ACGTGTCTTCGATCTCGTTGAGAAACGACCGTGTGAGTTTGAAGTTTACCGTGACGATCTCGTCGTCGCCGTTGTTTGTGGCCGCTTCGGACATACGCCTGTATTACTTGCGTGTTACTGTAGGTGTTTCGGCGTCCGAACGCTGAAGCTATTGGTGAAAAGAAACAGTAGTAGATACGTGAAACCTGTGTCAATTGCTACCGGCTCTCCCGCTGCTCGACCTTGTTCAACTCGATCAACAGCCGGAAGATCGCTTTGACCAGGTTCGACTCGACGTCGAACTGTTCTGCGTTCTGGCCCGCTCGATCCATCACCTGCTGTTCCTGTTTCTCGTCGGTCGTCGGCAGGCCCCGTTCGTCTTTGACCTGCGCGATCGTATCCGCGACGTACGTCCGCTGGGCGATCAGTTCGACGATCTCCCGATCGATCGTCTGGATCTCTTCGCGGAGTTCGTCGAGGCTCATCTCGTCGGGTGTGCGATCCGTCTCGTCCGCTCCGTCAGTGGTTGCGTTTCCAGTCATGTCGTTCGTGTCCCATCCGTTCGGGTCTGCAGTAATCGTGTCGTTCCGTCGCGATCGGTCCAGCGATCGCGGACCGTTTCGAGCGTGTCTCGATCGCCGACAGCGACGTAGCTGGGGCCAGTGCCGGACAGCGAGACGCCCGTAACGTCGGGCATGGCGTCGATCATCGGTGCCGTCGGAAAACCGAGTGCGCCACAGAACGCGAAGCCGTTGACGGTCATCGCTTCGCCGTATCGACCGTCGAGGGCGAGTTCCGCGACCAGGTCGGTCATCGGCGCGATCCGTTCGCACGCGGAGACGTCAGCATCGGCGCTAAACGACTGTTCCGGCGGCGTGTAGACCAGCGCATGCCAGTCAATCTCCTCGCGAGCGAGGAGTTCATCGTTCGTGTTATCGGTGACTGTGACGCCACCGAGCATGCTCGCGCTGGCGTCGTCGAACGCGCCCGTCACCGTCACGCCGGCCTCACGAGCCGCCCGAACGCCGAGTTTGCAGGCGTCGAGCCGATCGACATCGCCGGCGACGCCGAGGGCATCGAGCGTCGCGAGCACTGTTGCGTTCGCCGCGGCGCTGGAACTCTTCAACCCGGAGGCCATCGGGACCTCGCTATCGGTTCGGATGCGGACGCCCGTTTCAGCCGGGTCGAATCCGGCACCAGCAGCGTGGTCTTCGATTGTGAGTGCGCCACAGCGCTCTATCAGCGTCGCGTCTGCGTCGGGCTGGTCGGCGATCTCTCCGACCACGTCGCCGTCGTGGGTGAGTTCGACGGTCGCTGTCGTTTCGAGATCGATCGCGAACGCAGAGCCGGTGCCGGTCGCGAGTGCGTTGAGGACCGTACCGGCTGCGGGAGCGACCGCGCGGCCATTCATACCCAAACCGTCTCAGGGCGCGTATTTACCGCTGACGGTCGACGCGGAGGACTCATACGGCTCCGAAACCGGTCGCTTTTCCCCGATCCGATCGAATGTGCCCGTATGAGCGCGCGCAATAACGTCGCACCCAGCACGATCGGTGTCGACCTCGTCGAGGGTGGCGTCGTCGTCCAGTATCTCGACGGCCGGGACGTGTTCTACCACGGCCCACCCGAACCCATCGAGGGGGCGATCAAGACGCCGCCAGGGAAGGAGGTTCACGTGCTGGTCACCGACCCGGACGGTGTCGAGGGCGTGATGACCTACGTCAACGATCGCAACACCCACGACGACATCCTCGAATCGACCGGTGTCGGTCGCGTGATGCTCGCCGGCGACGACGAGGAGGAGCTCTTTCCAGGCGTCCGCGTCGCGACCGAGGCCTACTCGATCCGCGTCGAGGCTGACCCGTCGATCGTCGACGGACGGATCTTCGTCTTCGCCGAGGACGAGATGAGCGAACACGCGTACGAACTCGTCGAGCCAGCGCCTGCCAGTGAGGAGGCAGGCGACCACACCGACGAGTCGAACGAGGCCAACAGCAGCTCGGACGCCGCAGGTGAGCGCTGATGCCGCTCCAGAAACCCTGGCGCGACCTCGATCGGGAGACGGTCGCCGGCGTTCCCGATCGTCCCGGCGTCTACGAACTCGGCGACAGTGAGGGGACGGTACAGGCAATCGATCACGGCGTGTTGCGTGACGAACTCAAGAGTGTACTGGCCTACGGCGACGGTGAGCAGGTTCGCTGGACGGCGACGCACACGCTCGATCAGGCCCGGGAGCTCGCTGCCGAGCATCGCGATCGGCTGTAGTCCGTACCCAGGTAGTACGTGACGCTCGCTAGCAATCGAAACCAGGCGTGATGACGCTCAGTGGCTACTGCGATTTTATACAGCGGATTAGAGCAGAGTTACTGAATGTACGACGGATCAGAGTCATCACAGTGAGCTTCGTGTTCCGTCGCGTCCGCTCGCTCGTCGAACAACAGCCCGCAGGTCTCACACTCGTACCAGGTGGCGTCGTCTCGTTCGGTCTGGGCGACCATATCCGATCGTCCACACGGATCCTCAAAACCGTTTCACCGGCATAGGCCGCGGGGTTCGACGGCCCTCTGAGATCGATTAGAACGACGGGAGACCGATTAGAACGACGGGAGATCGATCGAACCATCTCAGAAACCGATCGCGACCGCACTGTACAGGAAGCATGTGGAACCAATCGCTCGGAATCGATCCGTCGCGGGCTGGACCGAAGACGGCGTGGCAAGTCGGGTCACCGGTGAGGGGACAATTCTCAAGACGGCAGAGCGGTAACTACGTTCTATGAGCCAGTCGGAATCGGACGGCGTGACGCTCTCGGTCCGTGCAGCCGAGAAGCGAGATGCCGGCCGCGGTGTCGCTCGGATCCCGGAAGCCGCACGGCGACAGCTGGGAGTATTGAGCGGCGACACGGTCGTCATCGAGGGGACAGACAGGACGGTCGCAAAGATGTGGCCAGCCGACTCCTCCGTTCCCGAGAACGTCGTCCAGATCGACGGGGATACGCGTGCGAACGCCGGTGTCCACGTCGGCGATACGGTCACCGTCCGCCCTGCAAAGCAGTCGTCGATCGGCGAGGCCGATCGGGTGACGCTGTCGCCGCCGTCCTCGCTCTCTCCAGGCCAGCGGAAGGTCGCCGAACGCGAGGCGACGAAGCATCTCCGGAACCGGCCGGTTCGCGCAGGCGAACAGATCCGGCTCGACGGCATCGCGGGGGAGCCGTTCAAGGTCGTCGACACGACGCCCTCGGGTGACGTTCGGATTACGAGTGCGACGACGGTTCGCGTTCTCGGTGCCAGAACCGACACGACACCAGAGACAACAGACCGATCGGCGGGCGACGAGGAGCCGGAGGCGTCCGGCGAGGCGAAGACGGCAGTCGATCGGGAGCCTGCCGCTGGCCCGACGTACGAGGATATCGGTGGGCTGGACGAGGAACTCGAACTCGTCCGAGAGATGATCGAACTGCCGCTGTCGGAGCCGGAGCTGTTCCAACGGATGGGCGTCGCGCCCCCCTCGGGCGTCTTGCTGCATGGCCCGCCAGGGACCGGCAAGACCCTGATCGCCCGGGCCGTCGCGAACGAGGTCGACGCCTACTTCGAGACGATCTCGGGGCCGGAGATCATGTCGAAATACAAAGGCGAGTCCGAAGAGCAACTCCGAGAGACGTTCGAGCGGGCCGAAGAGAACGCGCCGTCGATCGTCTTCTTCGACGAGATCGACTCGATCGCCGGCACCCGTAACGACGACGGCGACGCCGAGAACCGGATCGTCGGCCAGCTACTGACGCTGATGGACGGTCTCGATCCCCGCGGGGAGGTGATCGTTATCGGTGCGACGAACCGAGTGGATTCGATCGATCCCGCGCTGCGACGGGGCGGGCGTTTCGATCGCGAGATCGGGATCGGTGTGCCTGACGAAGCGGGACGCAAGGAGATCCTCGAAGTTCACACCCGCGGGATGCCGCTGGCGGAAGACGTCAACATCGATGCGATCGCGAGACGGACCCACGGGTTCGTCGGCGCAGACCTGGATTCGGTCGCTAGCGAGGCCGCAATGGCCGCGATCCGGACCCGGCCGACCGACGCCGAGGAGCGTGCAGAGTGGGACCGGGATCCGACGGTGACGAAGGCCCACTTCGATAGTGCACTCGCATCCGTCGAGCCCTCCGCGATGCGTGAGTACGTCGCGGAGTCGCCGACGACGGACTTCGACGATGTCGGCGGACTCGAAGACGCCAAAGGAACCCTCCGGGAGTCAGTCGAGTGGCCGCTGACATACGATCGGCTCTTCGAGGCGACGAACACGGATCCGCCCTCGGGCGTGCTTCTTCACGGGCCGCCAGGAACCGGGAAGACCCTGCTTGCCCGGGCGCTGGCCGGTGAGACCGACGTGAACTTCGTTCGCGTCGACGGACCTGAGATCGTCGATCGGTACGTCGGCGAGAGCGAGAAAGCGATCCGCAAGGTGTTCGAGCGTGCCAGGCAGGCCGCGCCGTCGATCGTCTTCTTCGACGAAATCGACGCGATCACGGCGGCCAGGGGCGAGGGCCACGAGGTGACAGAACGGGTCGTCTCGCAGCTGTTGACGGAACTCGATGGGATGCGGGAGAATCCGAACCTCGTCGTGTTGGCCGCGACCAACCGAAAGGATCAGATCGATCCCGCGCTCCTGCGGCCCGGACGCCTGGATACCCACGTGCTCGTCGGCGAACCAGATCTGGCGGCCCGCGAGAAGATCCTCGAGGTCCACACACGCGGGAAACCGCTCGCGGAGGATATCGATCTCGCAGAGCTGGCCACAGAACTCGAGGGGTACACCGGGGCCGATCTCGAGGCTCTCGTCAGGACCGCCTCGATGGACGCCATTCGGGAGGTTGCAAGCGAGTACGATCCGGAGACGGCAAACGAACGGGCCGAGGAGGTCGTCATCGAGCACCGCCACCTGGAGGCTGCACGAGCGGCGACCGACAGTACGTCAGCGACCGACCCCGCGAGTTTCGGGGGCGAGTAGCGTGAGCCGATCCGATGGGTTTCGGTTCGAGTACGAGCCTGGCGTCATTCGGTACGGAGTCGGCGCGGTCGACGACCTCGAAGCCGAACTCGCGACCCAGGGGTTCGATCGCGCGCTCGTCGTCTGTGGGTCGACGGTCGGGACCACTCCGGCGGTAATCGACCCCGTTAGGGCGGGGTTGGGCGATCGACTCGGGGGAATCTTTGCGGAAACGACACCGAAAAAGCGCCTCGAGACGGCGTTTGAAGGTCTCGAAGCAATGGACGCGATCGATGCGGACGTCCTCGTTGCCCTTGGCGGCGGGAGTAGCCTCGACGTAGCCAAAGTCATCAGCGTCCTCGCGGCCGACGATCGCGATGCCGAGACGATCGGTGCAGAGTTCGAAGCGCGCGGGACGATCTCGATACCGTCGGGATCGCTGGCACCGATCGTCGCGATTCCGACGACGCTCGCCGGGGCCGATCTCTCGGCAGTCGCGGGCGTGACAGCGTCGCCCGAGAACGGGTTGGTCGACCGGGCAACCAGCGGTGGCATCGGCGATCGGCGACTGATGCCGACCGCAGTCGTCGCCGATCCTGCGATCGTCGCAACGACGCCGAAACCGATCCTTACGGCCTCCGCAATGAACGGGTTCGACAAGGGAATCGAGACGCTGTACGCCGCCAACGCGACGCCGGTAACGGATGCAACCGCGATGCGTAGCCTGGAACTCCTTCAGGACGGCCTGGTCCGACTCGGTGACAAGGGGCCGAGCGAAGAGGTCCTCGAGCCGGTTCTCGAGGGAATGCTCCTCGTCCAGTACGGCATCTCCAGGCCCGGCGAGACGACGCTGTCGATCATCCACGCCTTTGGCCACGGACTGAGCCGGACGTACAACGTTCAGCAGGGCGCCGCCCACGGCGTCGCCGCGCCAGCAGTCCTTGACTACCTGTTCGAGAATGTCGATGGTCGGCGTGACCTTCTCGCAGACGCGCTCGGTGTCGGCGATTGCGTCGATCGAGCCGACGCGATCGTCGACGCCGTCGTTGCCGTTCGTGATGCACTTGGCCTCCCTACGCGGCTTCGGGATGTCGACGGCCCCGATCCCGACGAGTTCCCTGCCGTCGCCGATGCGATTCTCGAGGATTCGTTCATGGCGAACGCACCACCCGGGCTTGATCCGACCCGGGAGGCGATCGAAGGCGTACTCGAAGACGCGTACTGACCCGGCCAGCCGGTTGAACGCTACTGCATGGGTGGGGTCGCCGCCGGTGGTAACATGAACGTTAGCGAGCGCCTATTTGTCCGTGGCCCCTCGATGCTCGTATGAATATGCTCGTCGACGGCGAGTGGCGAACCGATGCGTTCGAGGCGAACAACGACTATGGTGCCTTCGAACGACAGACGACGCCGTTCCGAGACTGGATTCAAGACGGTCCTGACGCCGAGTTCCAGCCCGAAGCGGGACGCTATCACCTGTACGTCTCCTACGCCTGCCCGTGGGCCCACCGGACGCTGATTACGCGCGCCCTGAAAGGGCTCGAATCGGCAATTTCGGTCTCGATCGTCGATCCCTACCGTGGCGAGGACGGCTGGCAGTTCACGCCCGAAAAGGAAGGGTGTACGCGCGATCACCGCTACGACGCCGACTACCTCCGGGAACTCTACGTCAAAGCCGACCCCGACGCGACGTGTCGTGTGACTGTCCCTGTCCTCTGGGACAAACGGACGGAGACGATCGTCAACAATGAGTCCAAAGAGATCATGCGGATGCTCGATACGGAGTTCGACGAGATCGGCTCTCAGGGTATCGATCTCTACCCGGAGGGGTACCAGGACGACGTCGATCGAATCATCGATGAGATCTATGAACCGATCAACAACGGCGTCTACCGGGCCGGGTTTGCGACGAAACAGGCGCCCTACGACGAGGCGATCGACGACCTCTTTTCGGCGCTCGACCACTGGGACGAGGTGCTCGCAGACCAGCGGTATTTAGCCGGCGATCGCCTCACAGAGGCAGATATCGCGATGTTCACGACGCTCGTCCGGTTCGACAACGTCTACCACACGCACTTTATGTGTAACGTCCAGTTCATCCGCGAGTACGACAACCTCTGGCCGTACCTGCGCGACCTCGTCCAGACGCCGGGCTTTGGCGAGACGATCGATATGGACCATATCAAAGAGCACTACTACACGACGCATCCGGACGTGAATCCACATCGGATCATCGCCCGCGGCCCCGACCTCGACTTCGACACACCACACGATCGAGACGACCTACCCGGCGGTCCACCAGCGGAGTTCGTCAGCGCTCGCGCCGACGATTAGCGACCGAGGTGGGTGTAGGATTTTGCGGACAGCAGCGGTCGACGGGTATGGAGGCGACTGACGAGTACGGAGGCGACTGACGAGTACGGAGGCGACTGACGAGTACGGAGACGACCGACAAGTATGGAGACGATCGACACTAACGCTGTTCTGTCGGACTACGCGGATCGAAACACGTAGTTAGGGACCGCTTGGGGGCTGTTTGTCTCGGTTTCGCCACGTTGCGAACGCCGGTTCCGTCTCTTCGTCCGACTGGAACAGCCGGAAGATGACCCAGGCCACCACGAATACTGGGAGCAGCGGGAGCATCACGATGACGAGAATCGCCGCCATGATGTACCCGAACGCGGACATCTGGAAGTTCTCAGTGTAGCCCGTCGACTCGGACACCTTGGTTGACATATGTGGTTGTAGGACCGGTCGACTGTTCGGTCTTTCGGTCTCGGGAATGCGTTTGGGACCGGTCGACTGTTCGCTCTCGGGAACGCGTCTGGAACCTGTCGAGTGGGGATCCTATTCGTCGGTTGTGTCGTCGAGCACCTCGGCTGCATCGTCCCGGGGCTGGTAGTCGAGTTCGAGCATCGTCTCCGACAGCGAGAGAAATCGATCGGAGTTCCGGGAGATGCCGTGAGCGGTCAGCGGGGTCGAACTGAGTGCGGTCGTCGTCGCCGCCTGCATCAGTCGTTGACAGTCAGCAGGGCTGAGCCACATCGCGCGGGCGTATCGTTCCCCCGGGGCATCACGGTTCCCGACCTCCCCGACGAGTTCGTCCTGGCTGAGCAGCCATCCGATCCGGAGGTTGATCACGTCCAATCCGGCCCACTTCGCGTAGTACGACCCCATCGCCTCACCGAACACCTTCGTCACGCCGTAGTAGGTGTCCGGATCGGGCGCGTCGTCGGGTCGGAGTACGGTCGGCGAGCCGATCGTCGACTCCGGGCGAACGGGAGATACCGCGTTGCCCATGTTGACTGCGTGGTTCGAGCTTGCGAAGACGACGCGTTCGACGTCGTGCTCGATGGCAGCCTCGAAGGCGTTGTAGACGCCATCGACGTTCGGTCCCGACACCGCGTCCCACTCGGCTCGGGGGTCCGGGTTAGCTGCGAGGTGAATCAACACGTCCTCGCCGTCTAGTGCGTCGACGAACGTGTTCCGATCGGCGACGTCGATCGGGGTGGTATCCAGATCCTCGGTCTCGCTGTGAGAAAAGAGCGTCAAGCTGTGCTCGGCCAGCGCCTCGATCGTCTCTCTGCCGACCCGGCCGGATGCACCGGTGATCGCAATCTCGGTCATGGCGGCACCACACCGGGCCGACGGAAATAGCTCGGGCCAGCGCGTTCTGGCCAACGGCGCCACCTCCGTGCGTGACCGATCGGCGCACTCATTCCAGACGATCGATTCGGGCATACCGACCGGCTCGCCACCCCGTCACGACTGCGATGACGGTCCCGACGCCGACTGCAAGTGCGAACCCGGCTGCGTAGACAGCCGGCGGCGTCTGCACAAGCCCATCGAAGCCGACAGTCGAGTCCGCAAGCCGGTTCAGACCGGCCGCGAGCAGCGGGGTCGCCGCGAGACCGACGACGCCACCAAGCACCCCGACGACGAGCCCCTGGACGCCGACCGTCCCTGCCAGCAGCCAGCGGGAGAGTCCGATCGCTCGCAGCGCAGCGAGCTGTTCGCGTTGCTGGGCCGTGACGAGCACGAACAGTGTGACGGTGAAAACGATCCCACCGAGAACGGCGAGACCGACCAGCGTGAACCCGCCTGCGACCACCACGGGCCGGTCCTGGATCATCGAACCGACCTGTTCGTCGCTGGTCCGAACGTCGTAGGCGGCGTACTCGTCGTCGAGGTCGTCACTGACGGCGTCGCGGTCGGCCTCGTCGGTCACGTCAGCAGTGACGAACGTCGCTCGATCGGTTCCCGCCGTCCCGGTGATCGTCTGCAGATCGACGAGCGGAACCGTCAGTGCGGGCGAGCCGAGAAACTGCGAGTGATGGCTTGAGATCCCAACGATCGTAAACTCCGTCTCCAATGCTGTCTCGCGGCTCGTACCGACGGCGATCGTGTCGCCGACGCCGACGTCGTGTGCCGCTGCGACCTCTGGATCGACGATGATCTCGCCGCTTGCAAGATCAGTATTTCGAGGGTCGCCCGCCTCGGCGACGTCGTCCTCGTCGAGTTCGAAACCACCGCCAGCCTCGAAGTCGAAGCCGCTGTGAGTCTGGTGGACGCCGACCGCGGGCCGCCCTTCCAGCCCGGTCGACGCCGTTCCGACGTACACCTCGTGTAACGCGATCGGGGTAGCAGACTGGACGTCATCCCGGGCGGCAACGTCACGCGAGACGCCGTGAGCGTTCGCGATTTGGTTTTCCGTTCCGCTTCCGGCCGGGTCGGTCGAGATCCAGATGTCCCGATCGGCGCTGTCGAGCCCGTCTTCGCCCGCGTCGACGACGCCGGCACCGAGCCCCGCAAGGAGCGTTACCGAGAGCACTGCCAGGCTGACCGCGAGGACGGTAACGATGGTTCGTCCCGGCGATCGACGGAGCTGTGCAAACGCGATGCCGACGGCTGCACTCGCACGGATGACCACGCCAGCAAGGCTCATCGACTCACCTCGTCCAGAGCGGTCGTCCGTTTGGCGACCGCAAGCGGGTACGGGACGGCAACGAGTCCGGCGAGCAGTGCAACGACGATCGCATATGGCACGAACAGCGGGGTGAGCGTCGCGACCGACCCGGTGGCGAGCGTCGCGCTCGCGATGGCGTTGACGGCGGTGATCCCGAGCACGCCGAGACCGATCCCCAGGATCGCCCCAGAGAGGGTCGTAGCCGCCGTCGTTACGGCGACGATCGCAAGCCGACTCCGTGTCGGGACGCCGACTGCTTCGAGCACCGCGAGCGTGCGACGATCGCCTTCGACCGCGAGCCCCATGGTCGTCGCAACGAACGCCGCACAGATCGTCACGCCGACAACCAGCGCGAGCAGACTCGTCGCGAACGCCAGCCCGTCGCCGAACAGCGCCGATGGAGAGCCACTGGCTGTGGGCTCGATCGTCGCGTCCGGATAGGCGTCGCCAGCGGCCGACTGGGCGGCGTCGGGCTCGCCCCAGACGAGCAGCTGAGTCGCGAGATCGCCGTCGTCAGCACCGGAAACCGCCTGCAGTTCGTCCAATCGGACCAGGGCGACTGGAACCGGACGCTCACCGTCGACCTGTGTCTCCTCGACTGCAGTGGTGGTCAGTGTTGGCTCGCCGGGCTCGTCCTGGCTTGTCACGACCCCGATCTCGTCGCCGGCCGTTACATCGAGTCGATCGGCTGCCACACTGGAGAGGACGACCTCGGCGTCGGGTCGCGGCTGTTCGTCGGCCGTGTCGTCGGGCTCCAGTGGCGCCGTTGACACTCCTGCAACGGTCCGAGGCTCGCCGTCGGGGACGACACCGACAACCAGTACCGGGTGTGCCTCTCCGTCGGTCGATTCGAGCTGCATCGTCTCGAAGAGCACCGGCGAGGCGTGGTCGACACCCGGCTCGGATCGTATCGTGGCCGCCCGTTCGGTTGCCTGACCAAGCCGTGGCCCCTCGACGCCGTCGACACCCGAAAGCGCGTTGTCTTCCTCGGCAGCGACCTGCACCTCTGCATCGGTCTCGGTCGTCACGCTTCCGTCCGCAAGCGCCAGTGCAACCCCGGTCACGATCAACAGGAACGCGATCGTCACCGCGACCGCAGCGATCGTCGCGACGATCCGACCCGAGACGGTCTGTGTCGCCCGCTTCCACAGCCGGGACAGCGCCAGTCCGACGAGTCCGAGCCACCGTGTTCGTCGTCGTCCATCTAGCTGGAGAGGCCGTCCATCGTCGTCAGCGCCCATCCTCGATCACCCGCCCGTCACGGAGCGTCAGTACCCGATCGGCGACGGACAGCGTGGGTTCGTCGTGCGAGGCGACCACGATCGCCCGATCCCGGCCGACGTCGGTTAGCAACTCGAGGACGTCCGCTCCGGTTTCCGTGTCGAGTTCGCCCGTCGGCTCGTCGGCGACGAGGACGGCCGGATCCGTCGACAGCGCTCTCGCGATCGCGACGCGCTGTCGTTCGCCGCCACTGAGTTCCCCGGGGAGGTGGGTAGTGCGATCGCCGAGTCCGACCGCTTCGAGCAGCGTCGTCGCACGCTCCCGGCGGCGAGCCTTCGGAACGCCAGCCTGAACGAGCGGCAGTGCGACGTTCGCACGGGCCGACAGCGACGGCAGCAGGTGAAAGCGCTGGAACACGATCCCGACGTGTTCTCGGCGAAGTCGCGTTCGGGCTCGGCCCGAAACCGCCGTGAGGTCGGTCCCACGCAGTTTGACGGCCCCGTGCGTGGGGACCAAAAGCCCGGTAATCGCGTGCAAGAGCGTCGACTTCCCGCTCCCGCTTGGTCCCCGGAGTCCGACGATCTCGTCCGCCTCAACCGCGACCGAAACGTCCCGAAGCGCGGTTACCGATCGCTCGCTGCCCGGGCGAAGCCGATGGCTGCTCGCGCCGTACTCGTGTGACACGTTTTCGAGCCGGACGATCGACGATGATTCACGATCGTCGGCCGTCCCGGACGCGCCCGACCGCAGGTTCCGGTTAGATACAGTCACGGAATATTCGTATCCGGACGAATGTGCTATCTGGTCATTGTTTCGGTCCCGCTTCCAGCTTGCAGGCAGCTACTTCTCGGCTGTCCATGACCGTCTAACAGCGATCGTCACGCGGCCATCCTGATTGCGATTGGGCGATGTCGTCTACGACCAGGCCAGGAAAACGACGGGCAGAGACCGGTAGCCGGGTATGAATGTCATCGGACAAACAGTAGGTGGCCCGAAACGACAGTGAAACTGAAAGACGTCTATTCGAGATAGTGTGTCGGCGATGAGTAATACAAAAAGGACAGTGTCTGCGACCCTGAGTGTGGGTTCTCAAAGCGGTGTCGCAACCGATGTCGCTCTCGCTGGCAGCGAGACCGAATCGGCTGGCGGGAACGTCGTCTCACTCGATCCGAAAGTGTGTCTCGAGTGGCACTTCGTTCGTGATAACGTCGACGAGTGGGGAGGTCGCTTCGACGCGATCGCGAAGCGTCGCGACTCGCTCCTCAGGGGCGTCAGTGTCGACGATGACTGTACAGTCGATCGATTCGTATCCGGGGCGAACGTCCTCGTCGATACCGAGGAACCCGCGGAGATCGATGGTCCCGTCCATCTCGATGCGGAGGTCGTCGAGTTCGATACCCATCGCCGCGGCGTGGGCTGCGTAGCCGACAGTGAGACACGATCCGAGTGCACCAAGCAGGAGTTCGACTGCGTTCGGGCCCGTTCGCTCGCCCAGAATCTGTTCGGGTTCGTCACCCTGCAGTGTGAACTCACGGGAGTGGACGGTCTTGCCCGCCTGATCGAACTCGTCGATCGTCGTGACAGCTTTGAGCGCTGTCTCCCACTCGGTCTCGGCCCGGAACTCAAACGTGCCTGCCGCAGCATCGTCACTGATCGCTTCGATCGCCGCTTCGAGTGCTGGGACGTCGACACCATTGATAACTGCCTTTTCGCTAGTCGCCATGTTGTATCACCACTGTGTCCCTCGACAAGCGAGTATATAGCCTCGCTAGACACTCTCACACTATCCGAATGATCGTCCTCACACTACGCCGAAAAAGACTGGTGAGACCTACTCGGGCTGTGGCACCGGGAGTTCGCGATGTCGCCGCGGCGGAACCAGATAGTTCGCCCGGTTGTGGACCGTCATGTACTGGAGAATGCCGTTGTTCGTCCGGGAGCCGATCGAACCGTCGGTGAGGTCGCTGCCAGTCGTCGCCTGCCGTGTGGCGACGAAGTCGCCGATCGATCGCTGGTGGGAGAGAAAGTGGAGGCCTGCCTGGTCGTCGTCGGTCGAATTGAAGTCCCGGCGAAGGATAGTGGGACTCCCGTCTTCCCGAGCGCGGCCTGCCTTCTGAGCGTGCCCGACGATGCCAGTGTGTCGGGCATCGTCTTCGACCTCGTCGATACAGTCACCGACCTGGTTGTCGGTCCCGAGATTCTCGCCGACGCCGTCGACGCGGTCCTCTTCGGCATGAGCCGGACAGAACATCTTCGAGACGCGCTGGTCCCGGCTATCCTGTTCGTACCACTGCTGGAGCTGGAGGTGGATGTTCGAGAGGTGAGTCGTCGTCCCGCCCGCGAACGGGCCCTCCTGGATCGTCACCCGGTCTTCGCTCGCCTGGTTGCGGTCGAATCCGGTTTTGAAGCCCATAAACAGCGGTGCGTCCTCCGGGACGGGTTCGGTATCCGGAATCCCGGTGACGTCCTCCTGGTTTTCGGCCGGAAGTCCGGGGCCGATGAACCCCGTTCGGCGATCGGCTACCTCGAATATCCCCTCGAACGTTCCCTCGACGGCAGTCCCGTTCACGTCGTCGAGTTCGCCGGTCAGTGCCTCCTCGGCGCTCAGGACGACGTGGCCGTGATCGCTCGCCACGTGGACGAGTGCATCGTAGCTGTCGAGTTCGAAGCTGTCGTCGTCCGGGTCCTCGAACGGTGCCAAGGGTTCGGGCTCCGGAACGTCGACGGACGCCGGCAGGTCGTCATCGAAGCGATCGAAGTAGGCGGGGCCGTAGCCGACGGTGAATACGAGCCCCTCGTTTCCGTACTTGTAGGCCCGCTCGAGGGTTTCGAACGCGGCTGCCAGCTGCTCGCGCTCGGCGTCATCGGGGCCGTCGCCGACGTAGTCGAGTCCCAACAGGAGGTGGTGTTCGGGCGGATGGACGTTTCCCTGGTCGTCTTCTGCCAGGAACTCGTTCCAGGCGTGCTGTCGATCGGGTCGGTCCTCGGGGGCGAGTTCCGCGCCGGGTACGTCCTCACCTTCCCGGCCGAGACACGCCGAGAGAGCGCTGGCACCGCCGATCGCGACGGCGGTCCGGACGAACGCGCGACGCGAGAGGCCGCGGCGCGGATCCGAGTGGGGGGTGGACCCTGTCATAGACGGTGCTGAGGCCCGAGCAATAAAGGGGGTTTTGGTGGCGGGGATGGTAACCGACACAGCCATCCCTGCTGGAAGTGTACGTTGCTAGCATGGATCAGGTGGAAGTGTTCGAGGAAATCGACGCCCCACCCGACGTCGTCTGGGACGTGCTCCTCGAGTTCGATAGCTACCCCTCGTGGAACCCGTTTATTCGGTCGATCGAGGGAGAGCCAACAGAGGGGGGACGGCTTCGGATCCGTATCGATCCACCGGAGTCGCGGGCGATGACGCTCACCGCGGCCGTAGACACCGTCGAACCGAACCGCAGACTCGTCTGGACGGGACGACTCGGTGTGCCGCTGGCCTTTGACGGCTACTACGAATTCTCCCTCGAACCGATCGACGACGGCGAGCGAACCCGGTTACTCCAGCGCACGACCGTCCGTGGCGCGCTCGTCCCAGTGGTGTTCGATAGAGACGAGATCGAACGCGGCTTTCGGGCGATGAACAGTCGGCTCAAAGACCGCGCCGAAGCACGTATCGCGGCCTGAACGACGCTGGTGGTCGACCACGGGTCAGGTGGTCCGTAGGACTCTCGCTGCGATCTTTAGCTAACAGTTAGAACGATATGTTCAAATAAAATCTACTATCGTGAAAGTCGTAGAAAGTTTTTACTGATCAACCGTTGGCATTCTCGTTGTTATCGGGCTGGCAGGCGACAGTCACGGCCCGTACCCCAAATTATGACAGAAGACACCTACGTTGGTGCCGTCGATCAGGGCACTACAGGGACGCGTTTTATCGTATTCGACCACTCCGGAAGCGTGGTTGCAAACGCCTACGAGAAACACGAACAGATCTACCCGGAGCCGGGCTGGGTCGAACACGATCCAGCCGAAATCTGGGAGAAGACGAAATCAGTGACGACAGAGGCGCTCGCGATGGCCGACCTCGAACCCGCTGACCTCGAAGCGATCGGGATCACCAACCAGCGAGAGACGACGCTCCTGTGGGACGCTGAATCGGGTACACCAGTCCATAACGCACTCGTCTGGCAGGACCGGCGAACCACCGATCGGGTCGAGGAACTCCAAGAGGAGGGGATGACCGAGCCAATTCGCGACAAGACCGGCCTCGAAGTCGACGCCTACTTCTCGGCGACGAAAGCCGAGTGGCTGCTGGACAACGCCGACCCGATCAAGATGGAGCGTACGCGCCCAGAGGACCTCCGCGACCGGGCCGGGAAGGGGGAGATTCTCATGGGGACGATCGACACGTGGCTCATCTGGAAGCTGACGGGCAACCACATCACCGACGTGACGAACGCGTCGCGGACGATGCTGTACAACATTCACGACCACGAGTGGGACGACGAACTTCTAGAGGAGTTCGGCGTCTCTGAAGCGATGCTCCCAGAAGTCCGTCCCTCGAGCGACGAGAACCTCTACGGGCACACGGACGCTGACGGGTTCCTCAATGCAGAGATCCCCGTCGCTGGCGCACTCGGTGACCAGCAGGCAGCCCTCTTCGGCCAGACCTGCTTCGACCCTGGCGATGCCAAGAACACCTACGGGACGGGGTCGTTCTTCCTGATGAACACCGGCGACGAGGCGGTCGCCTCCGAACACGGGCTGTTGACGACGATCGGCTTCCAGCGGTCGGGCGAACCGGTCCAGTACGCTCTCGAGGGCGCGATCTTCATCACCGGCGCAGCGATCGAGTGGCTGGAGGATATGGAGCTGATCGACAGCGCTCAGGAGACGGCGACGCTCGCACGGAACGTCGACTCGACCGACGGCGTCTACTTCGTTCCGGCGTTTACCGGCCTCGGCGCACCCCACTGGGATGGACGCGCACGCGGAACGATCGTCGGGATGACGCGTGGCACCCGCAAAGAACACGTCGTCCGAGCAACCCTCGAATCGATCGCCTTCCAGACCCGTGACGTCGCAGAAGCGATGGAAGCCGACTCGGGAATCGAGATGACCTCGCTGAAAGTCGACGGCGGCGCGGTCAAGAACAACTTCCTCTGTCAGCTCCAGGCAGGGATCATCGACACGGAGATCGTCCGACCTGTCGTCGACGAGACGACTGCACTCGGCTCCGCCTACGCCGCCGGCCTCGCCGTCGGCTACTGGGATGACGTTGACAGCCTCCGCGACAACTGGCAGGTCGATCGGGAGTTCGAGCCCGACATGGATCCAGACGTCGCCGACCGTCGCCACGATCGCTGGCAAGACGCCGTCGAGCGATCGCTGAACTGGGCGCAAAAAGACGAGGAGTGAGCCAGCCGCGGGTGTCGGTCACCCTCACCAGCACTGGCCCCTGCTGACGAGACGCTGCGATGAGTTGCAGGCCCACCACCTCGCCGTGTCGGTCCCGTTCGATCGCCGACCATCCGTGCGACGGGTCTGAAACCCGGTTTGCGGCTTCGTGAGCCGGTATCAGGTTTTAGGACCTATGACGGCACTGTGAATATCGTTTGTTCACGCGTTTACAGAGATAGACGGTTGTAAGCAGTCAGCTCAGACAGTATTCGAGCGTCGGAACGGTCGTCGGGACTCGGAGGGGTGGTCTCTCTCTCATCTGGGGCGACGGCGAGTCAAAAAAGGGTTCAGTTCGTTGATTACTCGAACGGGATTTCTACATAGTGATCGACGGCAGCCTTCGGGAGTTTTACCTTACACACGCCGTCTTCGTAACTCGCTTGAGCGCCGTCTGTCTTGACCGAGATCGGTAACGGGATGGACCGCTTGACGTGCGTTGTACGCTCGTTGAGGACGACCTGTCTGTCCTCCTCGGTTTCATGCTGGCGATCGGCCGACACGACGAGCGCGTTCTGGTCAGTTCGAACGCTAATCTCCTCCTCTTCGAATCCCGGCAGATCTATGAACACCCAGATATCGTTCTCGTCTTCGAGAATGTCTACGGCTGGATGTGATGGGCGCTGCTGGGACAGGTCGCCGGAGAGGCGATCGGACGGTCCGCTTCCGTGCCTGAGTTGCCATCCAGACTCCTGTTGGCCTACTGAATAATTTTGCTCGGTCGCCGTATCGATCTGATCTGATGGCAGTGACATCGTATCACTCTCGCTTATTGCTGGCCCTGCTGGTCTCGCTCCTGCTGGAACTGCTGGATTCCCTGCTGTTCCAATTGGACGACGTGTTCTGAGACCGCGGATCTGATCTGTTCGATAGCCGGCTGGGCCTCCGAGAGCGCCTGCTGAACCTCCGGGATATCAGTGGCCTGCTGCAGTTGCTGGACACCCTGCTGAACGGTCTCTTGGACTGCCCGGCTGATGGGGTCGGCGAACGACGATTGCCGGAGCATCAGTTTCCTTTCTATGTCGATAACGATGGCGAGGTCGGCACAGTCGCGCGCGACGCCCACCCGACCGCTCTCCAGAGCTTTCAGTCGGGCGATCTGGAGCGCAGTCTCGAATCGGTGCAGGGTCATCGCCGTCTGGTGGATTTCTTGCTGGGATTGCTGCAGCTGAAGCTGCTGATGCTGGCCGACACCGCCGCCGAGTTGTCCGGCCATGTCGTACATCGGCTGCTGTTGCTGCGGCTGTAGCTGCTGTTGCTGTGGTTGCTGGCCCTGCTGCTGACGTTGCGGCTGTTGTCGTCGCTGCTGCTGTGGTTGCTGCTGCTGGTACTGCGGCTGTGGCTGCTGGCTCTGTGGTTGTTGTTGCTGCTGTGGTTGCTGGGACTGCTGGCTCTGTGGCTGATACTGCTGGTACTGCGGCTGTGGCTGCTGGCTCTGTGGTTGTCGCTGCTGCTGTGTTTGCTGTGGCTGTAGCTGCTGGTGTTGTGGCTGTGGTTGCTGAAGCTGTGGCTGTAGCTGTTGGTGCTGTTGTGACATCTATTTCACTCTCTCTTTCCTGGGCTGATTCTCCGCGTGCCCAGACAACCCAGTCCTACTTTCACTGAGTATAAAAAGCGCTATTGCAGATATGGTTACCAGTGTTATTTTCTGAAGGATTTGTAATAACGTGCTTGCACAGTAAGACAGCATCGTGACTGTTCTCAGTACAACAAGAAAGCGGTGATTGCGTGGTTTTCGTAGTTGCCCGATAGAGGTGTATCTGCCGGTAACGACGAGCAAATCGCCAGCTACACAGTTCCAGACGTCGATCGCGAGAAAGCGGGCGGCCCGTGCGATATCGTCGGATTTGCCTATAGTAGCCACTGCAACCATCCGTTCTAGCTTAATGGCCTCGTGAGACGAAGGTCACGCCGAAATTGCGTCGAGTCTGATCACATTCATACCGAGATCACTGCTGCTCCGGCAGACCAGCTACTGTTCGACCAATTCTCCCG
>LFCJ01001051.1_pt1 | contig 18576 bp, 21 predicted proteins | sample 643141 | NCBI WGS metagenome assembly LFCJ01 (sample SAMN03766243, study PRJNA286221) | soda lake metagenome | biome: soda lake; feature: Kulunda steppe; material: water; isolation source: sample B1-Br-g2 brine of Lake Bitter-1 | place: Russia: Kulunda steppe | collected 2010-07
CCCCCCCCAAATGCAGAAAATAGGCAGAAAAGTAAATCAATTATATAGATGAGTTCCCGTAAAGTTGATCATAAGGCATTGACAAAGCACGTCACTCACATGGGCAACCTTATTGACATCTGATCCAGCAGTCAAAAGCTCCTCCACAATGGCTGTGTGGCCATGCCAACTGGCCTTGTAAAGAGCGGTCTCGCCATGCTGCCACAAAGAAGTAATAAAAACATTGATTTGCAAGCTAATGCCATGCCACAAATTTAGTGATTGTCTTACCAGTATGTTAAGCAAACAATAGCAAGAGTGTGAGGTGGTTTAGGCCAGTGATGCGCCCAGCAACAATTCCTGCATATCTGGAGGCAATCTCTGACCCATGATTATAAATGAAGACCAAGACTTTTCCTCGACGCACAAGGGAAAGAACCAGGACAAGGTATCCAACAGGTGTCCTAGCCTTATAAGCCAAGCAGAGTCCCCACCTCGTCCGCAAAGTTTACAGTTGCTCCCTTATGCAGTAGCTCTTTCAATTCCTCTAGACGGCCATCTTCAGTGGCGCAGAGTAGGGCTGGGCCCAACCCCTGACAAGTAAGACGCATTCAAGCCATGTCCACTGATGCCACGCTCCAGAGTGTGGAACCCGCGCTCCTATACAATCATGAAACATGCTAGCTGCATTCGTCTTGGAAGTCACAACCTTGGATCTGGATAGATTAACTTCGGTCATGGCTGGACCAATTGTCGCATGCCAACTAAGGCAAAGTCAAGACTGCACACCAACATGGGCCCACAGCTTCCATCAATCTCACTCAGGCTTTGATTTGCCAACTACCGGAGACAGCCAAACAAGAAGGAGCCTGCTCTCAGGTAGTCACATGTTTGAAGACAAGCCAAGCACTGCACATGGCCCTCCATTGAGGTTTTGAAATTGTAAAGCGCAGCTTAATAAGCATTCATGATCATGGAAAGGAAACGAAGCAGGGTATCATCGTGCAAGCAGTGCAGGATAAGATGCGCGCACCTGAGCAGATGCAACAGCACGCATTTGTCCTGCAGTGCAATGGGATATTGCCTGATCCCTTGTGGACATGTTCTCTCCCTGTAGCTCCCAACCTGCCTCTTCCCAATCCGCCTCCCAAGCAGCCTGTGACTCCGCGTGCATGCTTGTCAAATATTGATTAATATTATTATTACCTTTAATCAATATGCTGGGTATTCACCAAATCAATTTCTAATCTATACTTAGTATTAATTGTCTATTGATACTTAAATTTTCTGAAAGTTTGGTTGGCGGTCAGTTCCCTGTCCACGTCGATTGTGCAGAAAGCCACAGCTTCCAATTTACGCGTATGCATGCAACACAGACAGATTGGTATTTTTGAATTTTAGAAGTACAACTGCAAGTACGGCAACATTTGCAGATTTACATCGATCCACATTTATGCACTAAGGTAAGAAAGTGTAACTCATGTATGCACGCACGCTTAGGTGCGCACCGGTGCGGAGGTATATTTGCATGCAGATCCTCCTCTGCTTTAGGGAGGGATTACACAGATGTGTGCTTTGCAAGATCATGCATGATCATGCATATGCACAGCAGCAGTGACTGTGTGGAGCAGACTTAAAAGGCTTTGAGCGCACATGCATGTTCCTTCTCATGTACACAAGAACCTGCATGCTGGAACTTTTTTAATGTTGTCAATATGTTTTAAAATATATTTCAAAATACGAGGTGCGATATATTGCAAAATATGGAGGCAAATAGGAAGCGGAAAAAGACTCCTCTGGTGGCGTTTTTACAACACCATTTTTTTAAGCGTTTTCCGGTTTGTTTCTACAACACTGGTGTTCTTAAGGCAGTTTGCAAAAGAGGAGCGGTATTTAAAGTAGGATTTGCAAAGCACGCCCTACTTCTAATGGCTTTTTGGCAATGATTCTGTGGCCTTAGAAGGCTTATTGAAAGCAAGCAAAGAAAAGAGAAAAGGGTTGATGTTGTAAACACAGCAGGTTCGCAAAAACTGGTCATCAATTCAGACCGGTGATTATCAAAACTCCTCCATATCCAAACTGGGTTGTAAACAAGCCGTGGAAATCACCTCTACACCAGGACACACCAGAGCCTGATGTGGTGCACGCAATCAATACATGCAATGATAGATCAAATTGGGTGTGATGGATCAAGCAGGGAAGGCTGTTTGGGAACTGGTGAAAGTTCGGCGGACCCTGAGGCCATTGGCCCAATCACCCCACTGAAGCCAAAAAACTCCTGCGCAGTGTCCAGGCCAACACAAAATCTTCATGGGGGAGAAACACGAAACCTCCCACGGAGCTAGCAGGCTGTATGGTGTGCGCACAGGCACTTATTCAGTGTTGCCTTGGCTGAGGAATGCTTACTTGCACCAAGGAAAGCGCCAAGGGGCTCATGTGCACAGCACCTTGTTTTGCAAAAGCATGCAGCATACTTAAACATGGTCCCTCTGAAGCAGCATCCCCGAAATGGACACAGCAGCTTTGTCATAAATTTGTTGTAGGGATCAATGCTGCTGGTGGGAGGCGCTGGGAGCGCAAAATTGTTAATGAATCCTGTGCTGCCTTGATAAAAATGCACCTGCCTTTATTTTGGTGCTTAAAGTCAAGATTCTCACCGTGTCCATGTTGTCGCTGAATCGGTACTTGCTGCGCAAGAGCTTGATAAGGATATGACGCCCTGACCTGAAATCAGGCCCACAACTGCAACTGCTGCTTCAGAGCTCTCACGTAGAAACTTAGTGCTCTAGAGTCACTACAAGGGATACTCCACTTTTGTGCTATTTTGTGCATGGAAGAGAGCGAGCACTATGCCTGGTATGATGAGGTATCAAGAAGCCAAAGGTGACAAGCAATGCTTTGGCTTGCTCAGTTTGCAAAGGTTTGGCCGCCCTCTTGTGTGCTTAAGCATGACTAGCTCCTTGCTTGCATTGGCCACGGTGCAATTTAGGCGCGTGTGGATTAGGCCTGCTTTTGGCCGCACCTTGGCGTGTTTAGCTTGAAGTGCTTTTGGCCGCACCTTGGGGTGTGTAGTTTGAAGTGCTTCCGGCTAGCACCAGACATGTCAATGAACGCCACCGGGTTAGGGATCTCTTTTGCTCGCTGTGTCTGATCAAGTGGGCCCACCCCTGTGAAACTCAAGCCAACAGACAGTACCATACACACGCAGTCAATTGAAGGGTTCTGCACCATGACTAGGGAACACAGGTCAAGACTGCCTTTGGCTGTTGTTGGTGCTTCCCGCAGGGGAAAGTGCAAGCTGTCGCACATGCACCGTTCAAGAAAGCAAACATATGCACAGCAATACTTACCGCCTTCCCCCTCACAGTTGTCGCTGTCCTCGCTTCCCCATGCACAGTCCCAGCATCCCTCCTCACCAGACCCTAACTCTGCATAGAGAGGCGTTGTGCAATGTCCTTGTTGTGGCCAAACATGTAGGTAAGGACCCACTCAAGTGTGCGCTGATAAGACAGCTTACATACAAGATTTTTGAATTTAATGCCCTTATTGTTGAAGTGCAAGATTGCAGCCTCATTGTCAACGCGGAGGTTTAACAGATGAGCAAGAAAGCACCTCAGGTGGCACAGAGAAAGGTAGAATGTTGCAGCCACAAGCCTTACATCATCACAAGCAGACTCAACATCGGTGTGTTCGAGCTGCATGCCTAGTGCTTGACACAGGCTTGCTTGGTGCAGATTTGTACAACTGTGCATGTCCATTCACTTTTGCACAGCCCTTCACCTCCATCTGTGTCAGAGCTCCAAGCAAAGTAAGCCGGACTTAAGGCCTAGAAGGAAAGGAATGGCAGGCACAGAAAGTTGGGATTCTCTAAAGAAGCTTGATAGCAGCAAGTTAGTTTACATAGTAACACGTCAATATTTGCATACCATTGTCGCTGGCAACACCCTACTTTAAATAATCTCAGCACGTGAAGCTGAGCAGGCACTCACAAAAGTGTGCAAGGTAAACAAAGCAGGCAAGTAGCTGATGGGCCATCAAGGCATGCTCACCCTTCTGTCTTGAGCAGCAGAGTGCTTTTGGCACAAATTTAAAAAGTCATCTTCATTCTTAACAGTATTCCACATTGATGTGGCAATGATGTTGGGCTTATCTGCACAAACCAAAATGTGCGTGTGAGAGAAAATCTAAACAAAATCTGACATCATTCTACTACCGCGCTGGCCAGGAAAAGTGAATGTCATCATAAAAAAAGGCCTCATGGGCGGGAAAGAAAAGCACCTTTGTCCAGCCAGTCTGAGAAAGCTTTTGGATAAAGGTTGGACTGTGCTTGATGGCGCACAGGCACGTGCAATTCAGTCAGCTGCTCATAGACTCACCCCACGTTGTAAACACAATGGCATGGCTGAGAGGGGACGTGAAACCACTGAACTGTGGGCGTGTGGGACAAATGAGGCTTGGAGTCATTAGGCAGGAAACTAATAGGGGCCATGGGTAGGAGTGACCAATGATTTGTCTATCCCTGGAACATTACGATTCAAGAACTTGCTAAAGAAGCTAAACTCGTTAAGGAGTTGAAAAAGAGCTTGCCCCAGCTGGACCCCAAGAAAGACTATGAGTAAATACTGGGGATATCATTACACCCTCAAGCCTGCGTAGACAAGGCACCAAGGATCAGGGCATACATCAGGAGCAGCTGAGCAACCTCATTGCAGCTTGTGCTGGGCCGCTTCTTTACTTACAGGAACGGACACTGTGATGTCTGCAATGGTAAATGGGCCGGGACCCTCTGGCTCCATTGTGATGTTCACATTTTCAGCACGGCCTGCACCCAGTTTGCACTCAGACCTTAGTTAAGGAGAGCTGGGCTGCACCCAGAAGCCAAGCACCGCACCTCCTAGTTCAACACTTCATCACGGGAATGTGCTGTCGACCTGTTTTTTGGGGGCACTTAATCACAACATATAATAGCACCTTAAACTCTACGTGTGTCACAACATGAGGCAGATGGCACATTGATGTGAAATTTATATATTTGCATCAGCGCAACAGTATTACAGGCATGTGCCAAGTTATCTCATGTGCTCGCACACAGCTTATCTATTACCTGTCCTGCGTTTAATTTGCCAGATTGCACATATGTAGCAGGCTCATATCACAAAAGCACTGAATATTCATAACTTTCAAAGGCATGTGTGTGTATGTGTGTGTGCATACCAAACAAGTGCTGTTCCACCTTCCAGGAGCCTGGATCATCAACCTGTGTGCACTTTGTGCAGCACCGTGACGTTACGCGCACCAGGAGCAGTTGAAAATACTGTTGGATCATCATGCAGTAAATTCTCCACACCATAGGAGCCGCCATAAGAGCCCCCTGTTGAGTGAATGTGATTATTGGCCTGTGCATCACTTGACATGCAAGTCAACCTTGGGCTACCACATAATATTAAAACTTCAATCATGCTCTATATTGTCTGAAAACATGTTATTGAAAGCTTGCTCGAGTCATAGGACATGAGTAAGAGACCAACCATCCGATTCGGCCACGCGCATTTTTATGAAGCTACGCGAGCTCGAAACTGACTCGTCGTCGCAGTTAAATTTGTTGCACCCAAATGGGTCGGGGGCCAACATTGTTGAGGAAGTGAGTGGCTGCATTCCAGAACGAAATCCCGCACGGTCGGCACTCCTTCTTAGCAGAATTTGAAAACAAATTCCATAACATAGAGCTAGATTTGTTGTATATGTATCAAGGCGTGATTTGTTTTTGGTCAGGTTCTCGCACGTGAGAGTATCACACCTTACCATAATTCTGTGTCTGGCGCTCACTGTATGGTCCCATTTCATTTCAGTCACGTCATTGGCTGTGGCTCAGGCCCAAACACTCATGGCTGAGCAAAGTTGTGTTCCAACAAGTTGTGCTGTGATGCTGATTTTTCTTACCCAGCTTTTCGTGTTGTGCGTGTTATGTGTTGTGTGTTGGTTGAGGTGTTTCTGTCGAATACACCTACTGAGCTGGTGTTTGTTGACGGTTCTTCATACCGTCAACAATTTGTAAACTAATTCAATTATGAAATTCATACCTTCATTTTCAGTTTTTAAAGATTCATGGCAGCTGCTTTTTTATCTGCCATGTTTTTAGGGGGGTTGTGTGTGTGCATGCCCCTAGGTGTGAAGCGGTCTGTGCCTAATCATGCTGTCCTGAGTGGGCACAAACCTCTGCAGTTTTTTTTATTAAGATCTGTTATCAAGTCGTACAAAATCATGCTGTCCTCCAATAGTGCCACTTTGAAGCATGTCCTTTAAGCTGACCTCAAGCTTCAGCCTCAGGCTTCTGACATTTTGCGCGCCTTTGAGAGTTTGCAGGGCTGCGACACACCTTCTTGCAGGGACACCTATTTGTAACTCAGATCTCACTGCTGACCTGAGGTCAAGGATGAGGGAAGTGTGGAGAGCCATCGCTGATATAAACCCTAACTAAGTTACCATGCTAAGTTACTAGTAGTAAAAGAAAGCAAATAGCCCTTAGGAAAGCAACAACAAACTTGCGACTTATCATTAGTAATAATTCATTATTGATTCGCCTCTCCCCAGGGGGAATCACGAGTTTTCCAAACTGAATCGTTTGCCTGCCCCCTCTTAGATCTTCAAGCTGATTCACGCACATGGGTGCGGAATGGGGGTGCCCCCCTGATGCCTCCTCGCTATCTGCACCTTGATCTCCCTAAGCATGTTATGAAGAATGTGAGCAGGTTTCGATTGCGAGCTCATACTCTCGCGGTGGAATCCTCCATCTAGCGCAGTGGAAATGGCCACTGTGACAAGTGTTCCTGTGCTGCTGTTCAAAATGAGGTGCATGTTCTTTTTCACTGTCAAGACTTGTTTGCGTCCTCTCTCAATAGAAAGTACTCTTTCCTTTTCTTCCCTTTCTGCCAAGCCTTTTCTATGGAGGCCCCTTTTATTCCACATGCCTTGCCTAGTCTGACTGTCTGCGATTTTCTTCCTCAACGGCACTATAGACTCCACCATTTCATTTCGGACATTATGGACTATTTTTTGGCAGGCGAAGACAAGCAAAAAAAACAATCAGCCTAACGACCTGGCAGGCGGTTAACCCCTTAACTTGTAACTTAGCCTAACTTAGAAAAAGTTTAAAAAAAAGTTTAACTAACTTAGGCGAGGTTGAACGGCCTGGCTGGCAACAAACCCTAACTTAGGGTTGAACTTGTAAATTGTACATGCCAAGTCTTTGATTAACCAAGAAGGCGGTGATTTGGCATGACAGCTGTTCCGCTGCATTGTGTCTTTATCTTGATGTCTGAGACTGTGTGTGTGTGTGAGATCTGATAGTTGTTGGTTCGAGGTATTTTACTGAGCCAGGAGGGCCTCCGGAGCAAGCATGTTGTGAATGTATGCATGTTTGGCTTCCGCGCCGTTTCTCTCCCCAGAGCCTCCGAGCATACGCGGCTATCTTGCACCACTGACCTTGGTTCTTTGGTAAGGTTATCGCATAACACTTATCTAATGTTCCATAATCAAGCCAGAAAACAGGAATTCTCAATCACTGGCCCTGCAATACTCTGGGCTCAGAAACAAGCCTCGAACAGACAACCTTCAGATCTCAAAACACAAAATCTTAGACTTAATTGCAAAGACAGAATACAGCGTGACAACATGCCATGCTATGCACAAACACACCTCAGGCAGTCTGCTCTGTAGACAAAAGACACTGGGTGACATACAGCATAGAAACAGCATGGGTCTGTGGTACGTAGATTGGGTAGCCATTTACAAATGCAGTTCTCGAACAACTTTGCCTAAACAAGCTCGTCGCCTGCCGTAGTCAGCAAGCAGTCACCCAATTTTGGCAATGCTGCACAGCACAGACTTATGAGCTTATCAAGGTAGATGCAAATGAGCAAGATTGAGTGGCAGGTGCAGATGAGCAAGAGTGCGGAGGGCGGGCGCTCTGCTCGATTGTTTCTACAGTGCACACCAGCAGGGCACAGCCAAAACCAATGAGAGTGCGGCTTGCAAACCTGAGGGGCACAGGTATGACAAGAATCCACAAACACATTTTACGTGTAAAAAATCACAGCTCCAAGATGAATCTGTGCGTTGCTGCAACAACATGGGCATGGACAGGACTGTCCCAACTGAATAAAGGCATAAACCTAACAATTTGAGTGAGAGGCCCAGTAATAGAGACATGGTCTTCAGTCCAATAAGAGTTGGCTCAGCTAGTGCCGATTGACATGACAAAGCACAGCATACACTTCTTCGTGAGGAGGAATGAAGGGCAGCTCATGAAAAGGTTGTGATGGAAGACGAAGCCCCTCCCAAGACCATAAACCCAGATACAAGCCATATAGACCTACATACAAGCCACCCAAAAGATAATTCCAGCTGGGCGTGCCCTCCTGAGGCCGTTCACACCAAAGCACAGGCCGCACGTGACGAATGGGGTGGCACCTGCCCTGGCTGCCCTCCTCCAAATACCAAGCCCAGATCGTGGGTAGAAAGAACCTGCTTCTCATGCCTGCAGCCAACCCCCTTCCCTCTTTGGCCGCCCTAGCTTGTGGTCATTTCCGGCGCAGAAGAGGGGCAGGCGAGGGGCCAGGCAAGATGCACCTCCTTGGCCACCATAGCTCGTGGTCATTTCCCGCGCAGAAGAGGGGCAGACAGGGGGCCAGGTATGATGGATAGGAGGTGATACACATGTCTGTCTGTGCTGCAATACCCAGGTAGATACAGGCTGTGGCATCGCACCTACGCACCTACGTCGACAAGCCCCGGGTCAGCACAACCAGCCAACAGCGCCAGCTCAAGGCCCCTCTGCCCGACACAGGCGCCTTGAAGAAACCTAGGGACACGCTGACTCGAACATGATCTCTAAGGGTCAGTCCGTCTGAGCCCCTCAGGCAAGCGGTCCAAGTTTGCAGTGCTAAGTGGTCAAAGCACACAGTGGCAGGCGCCCATGCGGGCTGTGGCATGCAGCCCCAGCGCGCATTGTCAATGCAAAACAGCCTGAACTCCCTGCTCCAGCATTTGCAACTGCCCAGGCAGTTTTTGCTGGCGCTCAGCCACGGGCTCAGTCAGTGCTTGTGGCACCCACATCAGTGCTTGTGGCATCCACAGGAGCAGCAGCTGGACGGTGCCGGATATCAAATGCAGGGTCACAAGAGAGGCCTGGTGAGGGGTCTGTGGGCGTCCAAGGCTGCAGCGGGCTGGCCTGGACGCCCAACTGCAGGGCAGAGGGTCGGCATGACGGGGTATGTGAGAGCATGCGAACAAATGGGAATGTTTGTGTGTGCGTGTGTGTGTGTGCGTGTGGGTATCTGTGGGTGCACGAGCACGTGCGAACGTGGGAACGTGTATGTGTGTGTGTTTGTGTGTGGGTATGTGTGGGTGCATGAGCGCACGCGAGCATGGGAATGTGTATGTGTGTGCATGCGTGTGGGTATGTGTGGGTACGTGAGCGAATGCGAGCATGGGAATGTGTACGTGCTTGTGTGCGTGTGGGTATGTGTGGGTGCGTGTGGGTATGTGTGGAAGGGAGGCAGAGAAGGATGGAGATGGCATGTGGGCTGGCCAGTAAACATAGCTGCAGGGTAGAGGCAGCAAAGGGAGTGAGAGGCAGGGGTGCGCACATGGAGCAGGCGGCACACTTTGGCACGTGCCTGCATCGAGAAGCCTGCATGGTTGCGCACTTGGTGGGGCGCACACGTACGCACGCACGCACGCACACACACAGAGGCATCCACATGCTCAGGGGAGTGTGCGTACGGAGCAGCCGGAGCACACTCTGCGCTGCTGCAAAATGGAGCGGGCGCTGGATCCTTTGCCGGGATGTCGCGAGCAGCCTGCATGATCAGCAGCGCACCTGCCCTGCCAGCTGCTGCAGAAGTTGCTGGTGCTCTGCCTCCATGCGCCTCAGCCTGGCCTCCAGAAAGGCAGCATCCACCTGCACACGCATGCACGCGTACACAGGAAGTTTGTGTGTGCACGCACACGCATACACGCACAAGGTCATGCCTTTGCGTTCACTGGGCGCACACCCTCCCGTGCACGCGCGCACATATACACACACACAAGCGCGCGCACACACAAGTATACGTCTCAAGTGTTCACGAGGCACGCATCCTCTGCGCACCTAAGCACCAGCCCTTGCAACACTGTGTACTTCTTGGCTATCCCATTCTGATGACGATTAATCCTCACAGACAACCTGGCCCGCCAAGCTCACCCGGCCCGCCTAGCAGCTTGCACCTTTGGGACAAAATATCCTCACAGGGCACAATGACAACTCAGCCCGTACACACACCTGCACCATCATCCAAACACGCACGCGCATACACGCACGCAACGCACATGCACACATGCGCAGTCAAGCACCACGCACAACCCCACCACGAACCTTGGCTGTCTCCTCCTGCTCCTGGCTGTAGGCCAGCTCCTCTTCCAGCCAACCGCACTGGAGCAGCACCGAGTGGGCTTCGGCTTCCAGCTCACGCCGGCGCTGCTCGGCCTCAGCCGCACGCTGTTGCCATACCTGCACGTGCACGCGCAGTCCGTTGTTGGCCACCACATGTGTAATGTTAGGTGTGAGTGTGTTTGTGCAGCCATTGTCACATTGGCACTTGACTTGTGAATCCGTTCACACACACACGCACACACACACAAGCGTGCAAACACACACGCGCGCGCCCACACACACATACAGTGTGGGTATACACTGCGCCAACCAACTTTGCAACTAACTTGGCATCAGCACCCCCCACAAGGCATCCGTACTCCCCCAGCAAGGCATCAGTAGTGCCCATCAAAGGCATCAGTACAATGCTCGCATCCGTTGCCATGCACCGCTTGCGTGTGATTGTATGTGCACCAGCAAAACATTTTGGAGAGCAGCAGCAGCAGCAGCAGCAGCAGGGCAAATGACATGATAGGGGCTGGAGTAAGTAGCATCAGCAGGCGCCCATCCTTAGACACACATTTGAACAGCTCCCCAAGCCGCCCCTCTAGCCTTATGTCCCATCATCCCTCCCAGCTTGGCTTATACACACACTACAACAGCTGTCTCACAAATACACACCTGCACACACACCTCCACTCCCCTCTGACACCCTCCCTATCCCCTTACTCTTCATCCCCCCCCCACCTGCACCTTGGCCAGACAGCCTGGGCCACGCGCACGCACCTGCACCTCGTGCGCAAGCTGCGCCTCGTTGCTGACGATGGCGCGGTCTGCAGCGTCTTTGCCTGCCTCCTGCTGCAGCTGCAGCGGCGGCTGTGGCAGCTCCTGGGGGGGTGAGAGGCCTGCTGCACCTTCCTTGACCGCCCGCAGCGCGCCCCCTGCTGCCTGCTCCTCAAACAGCCGCCGCCCAGTCCTGCCCATACCCCCAGCCCTCCCCGCCTCATCCTTCGCCAGCGGGCTCCAGCCCCGGCCCATGCGCGCCAGCCCTGCTCCACTGCCAGGGCTGCCCCGCACCCTCCATCTCCCCCCACTGCCCAGCTCGCGGCTCGGCGTGCTGGCATTACTGCCGCTGCCAACACCGCCGCTCTCTAGAACCTGGCCCTGTAGCAGGCCCTGAGCCGAGGCTGGTGACCTGCCGCCCGCCTCGCCCGCCCCCCACCCACCCCGACCCTCAGCACTGCGCCTCAGCTGCCCCCCTCCCAACACCCCGACGCCTGCCTTCCCGCCTGTGCTGCGGTTCCCCGACATGTCGTTGTAGCTGTAGCCCTGGCGGCAAGGGGATGCGTCGCGCCAGGAGCGTCGCAGCGGGTCAGTGCTGGGCAGGGGGGGCCGGGCACTGGCCATGCCAGGCTGGTCCTCAACGTCCTGCAGGGCAGAGTGTGAGAGTGCAGCCATGCTCTATGTACACAAACATGAGCGAACATGCATGTGCAGGTGTGTGCGTGCATATGGTCTGTGCGCGCACATGCACAGACACACACATCCAAGCGTGCGCAGTCTCAAATTGCTGTCGCCTGCGTGGGCTCCTGCCCAAGCTAGTTGTGCAAAGCCAGCACAAAACAGCGGATCCTGTTGCTGGGCATGCATCTCCTGCACACCAGAAACACCCGATCTATGACGCTTGATCTGCACCAGGCCACGCGACTCACCCCTTCCCCCTCTTCATCTGAGTGCCCTATGTTGTACAGCGGGGTGTGGATATGCGCCCAGTCTGTGTGCCGCCTTGCTGCCGGTGAATGAGACTGGCCAAGGGGTACAAGGCTGCCTGCATTGCTGCTGCTGCTGCTGCTGCTGCTGCTGCGCCTGGTAGTTGCCGCCTGCCGTCGCGGCCCCTCCGCCTCCTCCACCTCCTCCCCAGAGGACGGCAGGTCGAACAAAGGTGCAGTATGGATCTGATTCCACGTCGCCTGTGCGGGTGGGAGGACTTGGCCACCACAGCTGCCGCCGCCATTGCTGCTGCTGCTGCTGCTGCTGCTGCTGCTCCTCCTGCGTGGCTGGCTGGCTGACGGCAGCAGCTCTTCCGTGGTCTGGGTGTACACGCTTCGTGCGGGTGTGCGCTGCCGGCTAGGGGCAGTGGCCTCTGTGGCGGAGGGAGTGCAGGGCGAGCCGCTGCTTTGGGAACCTATGAGAGGTCTAGTGCCATAATCGTGTGCCTGGGCGGGGGTCGGGGGTGACGGGGCGTGCAGTGCTTCGGGGAGGGAGGCGTGGTCAGGGCTGTTCTTCTTGCGGCAGCTCTCCAGGCACAACGCCTCTGCCTCCCTCTGCCTCTGTTGCCGCGCTGCTTGCAGCACCTCTGGGCTCCTTTCCGGTGCTGGGTGTAGGTCCACTGCTTGACTACAAGTTTGACTAGGTGCAACAAGAGAGTGCCTGCGGCCTCGTTGTGCGCATGCTTTGGCAGGCGGAGTAGGCGCAAGGCGTTCAATGCTGGCCGCATTAGCTACAAGAAGGAGGAGTGCCTGCAAGCGGCGCGAGGACGAGGCAAGGTGGTTGGCATCAACATGCTTACTTGTAACCCAGTCACACAACGTGCCCTGTCCTCAAGCTTGTACATGCAAAGATTTGGGGTGAGGGGTAAGCTTTCGAGGCAACGCTTGCTTCCTTTAGAAGGAGCTCACCAGCACGCAGGCTGAACATAGGTTGAGGATCAGCCACGGGTCACTCCATAGTTGGAGCGAGTTCCAAGCCAACTCCATCACATTAATCCTGAACGTGTATCCCTCGAAAGACCTCGAAAGGGTGTAGGCGAATTGCCTAGGGTTCAGTACACAAACTCTCTACTCTCTAAAAATGAAACACAAGCTTAAGATAGATAATTGTTTTTACTGGCAGTGTTTAAAGGATTTATGATGGCATGAGCAACTGAGAGGGCCGTCTAATCCTACCAGCATGAAGTTTATGCTGGAGGACCTGGTGGTCTACTTTCCGTGAGTTTGCACATGCTCATCCCCAGCAGCATAAGGCACATGCTGGCAACTCCACAGTAGCTGACTCTTGGCATGCACGATCTTCGGTTGCAGTTATGAGTTCATCTACCCAGAGCAGTACCGGTACATGCTGGAACTCAAGAGAGCCCTGGATGCACGTGGGCATTGTGTGCTTGAGGTGAGTCTGCTTTCTGTGTGCAATATCACAGGATCAATCTGCAGTGCAGCGAAATGCCCATCAAGAAGCCTTTGCCAAGTTTCCTGATTTTTGGTAATGCACCGGTGCATCAGCTTGTGCCTGGCCTGTCCATCTTGGTAAGACAGCGAGTTCAGATCAAGGGCGTATGCTGGTGGCTTTCTTTCAAGGAAAAGTATCTGGAAGCTCAAACTTTTCCCTGGGTGTTACTTGAGGGTGTGATTCACGCATGCGCCATGCTAATTTGCGCATGCACCGGACAAATTGGGGGTCACTTGAGGTCACATCTGCTGCATGCACCTGAGGTCACATCTGCGCATGCACCGGACAAATTGGGGGTCACTTGAGGTCACATCTGCTGCTGCCCCCCTTGCTGCCCCTGCTGCAGCTGCCGAGGCCTCAAGCTAGCTCAGGCTCACCAACTGTTTGGCACATGAATGGGAATCGTGTTTGTTTCCCCTGTCAGCTTCTCAATCCTCAATGTTCATCCCACTCTCCATTTCAGATGCCTACAGGTACGGGGAAAACCATCACTCTGCTTTCCCTCATCACCAGCTACCAGCTGGCCCACCCCGAGGTGCGGTTTGATAGGTGCCTTTGCGCAAGACAGCTGCAGATTTCCAGTTCCATGCCACGTACGGGCAAGAGACCTGCCTACTGCATTGATGCATAAGGAGGGCGTGGGCATGCCGCCTGGTGCGTACCGCGTGGTGCTTGAAAAGTGCCATGCATGCGCATCGCGTGCCCATATGTACAGGCACAAGATCTGCTGGGCCATTGCCAAATAATGGTTCCCGCAAATGAACAATTCCGTTGGCCTGCTGTGATTTACAGGTGGGAAAGCTGGTGTACTGCACTCGCACTGTTCCTGAGATGGAAAAGGTGAGGCCTTTGTTAGTGTCACCTCTAACTGCGCCCTGGCTCCGTCACTCTGAATGCTGCATGGTACAAGAGGCATGTGAAGAGGGCAAGGCAAATTGAGGCGTCGAGAGCTGTACAGGACAGGCTGAGCTCCAGGTGATCTCCTTGCCCTTAATAGCTGCTTGAGGCCTATCATGGCGCCCAACAAGCACAGGGTTATTAATTGAAACGTGAGCACTGAAGTTGGAAAACATTTAACTGCTTGCCACCAGTGTTGTGTTGCACACAAGCTCTGTATGTTGACTGTGATGTGGGCACACACATACTTGCGTCAGGAAAGGCATTGAAAAACCAAGTTCATGCCATGCGTGCAAGGCGAAACTTTCTAGTGAAGAGTCTTTCTCAATTCATCAGGGGCGAGCATTTAAGTTTGCACCTCAATTTACTTGCCCGTGCGCACAGGTGCTGGCGGAGTTGCACGAGCTGGTGAACTACCGTGCGCGATACATTGGGGGCTCCTCAGCGCTGCCAATCTTGGCGCTGGGGCTCAGTAGCCGCAAGAATCTGTGCTGTCACCCAACGGTGTCAGGTGAGTTTCCATCACCTGGCACATGCAATTCACCAAATACGTGCAACAAGTCACCAAAAGTATGCACCAAGTCGCCAAGAATCCATGCGGAATTGGTGACATGAGTGATATGGAGTTGGAAACAAGCTGTGCACAAACGAGGCCTGTTTTGCAAATTCATTCTATTAGGTGGGCCCCCAGGGCAAAGGCTTGGCGTGTGCTCTTGGCAACGCACCCTGCAGCTGCTTTGAACCCTTGGCAGCGGCTGCCTTGGATTCCGACCTTACAAAAATCCTGTGTAGTTGTCGGGGCAGCAGTTGGCATGGTATCCTGGTGGATGCATATGTATCCTTCATTAAGCCCCGCTCTCTATGATGTCAGCCCTTTCAACTCATCCACGCTAAAGGATGGCGGTTGGAGGGTTAGAGGAAGTGGCAGGTCCATGTACATCTCTTTGCAACTTCAACCTTCCGCACGAGGGCACCTCTCAATACCTAGCAAACTTTGACTGCGGCTCATCTAACGAGGGCACTTACTCTTGACCTGACGCTCTTGGTTGCAGAGGAGGGCTCAAGGGAGGGCGTGGACGCTGGCTGCCGCCGGCTTACAGCATCCTGGACGCGGGAGCGCGCTGTGCGTGGTGGAGTGCAGAAGTGGGCAGCTATTCTTTTTGCCTTGACTCCTGCCCCCATGATCTGGCGCACACACCTCTGTGCTCTTTTTAGTCCAAGGCATGCCTGCCCAGCTGTGCGGGCAGTATGTCACCGCGGCAGCCTGTGTTCAATGTGCGCAGCACCCACACCGTGCTCGCCCAAGCCAACCGAGCGTGCCCCTGCTCCCTGCTCCCCTTGGGCCTCCTGCTGTCCTGTTGCCTGGCTTGGGTCCTCCTTCTTGAGTCGCTGTCATTGTCTTTGAACTCCTGCGAGCAGGTGTCGGACCCCAACATTGAGCTGTGCGAGTTTTTTGAGGGCCATGAACGGGCAGGCACGGAGGCGCTGCTGCCTCCGGGAGTGTACACACTTGCGGATCTGCGCGCGTTTGGCCGCAAGAAGGGCTGGTGCCCCTACTTCCTGGCGCGCCACATGATGGCGTTCGCCAACGTGGTTGTCTACAACTACCAGTACATGATCGACCCCAAAGTGTCTCAAATGGTGGGTGTTACCGATGTGGTGGTCCACAGCTACCAGTGCATGATTGACCCTGAAGCATCCCAAGCGATGGGTGGGCAGCCACAACCAATGTGCTTCATCACAGAAGTATGGCTACGCGCTTGCTGAGTGCTCCTGTGAAGATCACCTGGTGGAGTGCTGGGGCCAGGCTGCTGCTCAGAGTTGATTGTGAGGCTAATTTGAATATACTGCAGCAAGTAGGCCAGTGCTGCAGTCCTTGTGTTGACCTGCAGTCCTTGTGTTGAAGCACAGCATGCTAATGAATGCGGGGATGCGCGACCAGGGCTGTGTGGGAAGTTGCAGCCAGGGCTGAGGGCCTCCAGGGGATGGGTTGTAAACTGACTGTCTAGATGTTGCTTCTGGCAAGGATCTGTGAGATTACCATGCAGGCCAAGCCAGGAGTTTCATCGATCCCTGTGGTGACTCCTCTAGGTATGGGTCACACACCCATTGTGGTGACCTCTAGGTATGGGTCACACACCCATTGTGGTGACTCCTCTAGGTATGGGTCACACACCCATTGTGGTGACTCCTCTAGGTATGGGTCACACACCCGTTTTGTTGACTCCTCTAGGTATGGGTCACACACACATTGTGCAGCAGCTTTGCAACAGCCTCTGGCAGCTGACCCTTGCAAGAATGACTGCGCATGGTCCTGGGTTCTGGGCAGATGCGCCAAGCACACCCCATAAGTAGCTGTGCAAGTTATCCATGGGCGATTGTTTCTGCTTTGAGTCCTTAACCATTTTATGTTCCGGTCTCGCTAACATAGGCTGCGCTGACATGGACCGCACCGACATGGGTCGCGCTGCCATGGTGCTTGTGTCTTCTGCAGGTCTCCAGGGAGCTTGAGAAGGAGTGCGTTGTCGTGTTTGATGAAGCCCACAACATTGACAATGTGAGCGCGCAGAGGGCGCCGTGTGGTGCTTCTCATACTCATCAAGGACCAGGCATGAAGCACCCCTGGCAGGTTCTCTGATGTTGCAGATTCACTATGCAAGGCCTGCGTGGGGACATGGTTTGGATGCAGTTCGAGAATTAGGCAACTCCTCTGCCTAGCGTGTCTTGACTCATCTGCACAAGTATTCAAAATTCTCCCAGGAAGTTACTTGTTGTACGGACAATTGCTAAAGAGTGGCAACCTTCAGGCTGAAATCAGCCTCTTGTTCTGATCTAAAAGGGGGCTGCAGGCATAGCAATATCATTAAGAACAAATGGAACGAGCAAACTTGTAGCATGCCCATGGGCAACCCCATTTAAGTATGCGTCCCTTTTGTTAGACTATCATCATGCTGAGTTTGAGGCCAAAAAGTAGCATATATGGACGACCACCAAAGGATCAATGTCAGCCCCATTTATGAATTGGCCCTTTTTAGGATGGAAGGCATAGGACAGGAAGACTGTGTTGTTGTTGACGTGCCTTGTGCAGGTCAGCTTTGCAATTTCTAATTCATCTCAGGAGCTGCCATCTTATGAAGGGCTCTGATACATGCTTTGCTGATTGCTCCCATCAAAAGTCCAACCATTGATCGCCCACATGTGCTGCTGCGCTTGCCCCCAGGTGTGCATAGAGGCCCTGAGCGTAAACCTGCGCCTGCAAACTCTGGACTCGGCGTCTCGCAACCTCACACGGCTTGACACTGTGAGGAAGTTGGGAGAATCGCTAGGTTAGGGAAAGCGTGAAGAAGGGCTGGGCACAGTCTTGGCCTTGGACTTGTGCACGATTTGGCATTGAAGCTCCCAGGGGGCCTTAGCTGCTTTACATACCATGCATAAGTACGCGCCAAAGTATTTATGCCATTCAACTTGCTGCATTCCAGCACCTACCAATGCCTGTTGCTGTGGTCACCTGGCCCTTCCCATTTCCAAGCCCTGGTTTTGAACTGCACGCTTGGCACAGCCATGCGCATTGTGCCCTCCTCTTGGCTCTGTGCAGGCCATCCGCAGAGTCAAGGAAACCGATGCAGGGAGGCTGAGGGATGAGTACCAGCGGCTTGTGCAGGTGGGAATCCAGCTGTTGCACAGTCCCTGCTGGTGCATGGGCCCTGCTGGTGCATGGGCCCTGCTAGTGGTAAGGATCTGGAGTTGAGGCCCTGAGGCTCATACACACATTACCATGCCATGTTATTGCACACATGCCGTGTGCAACTCGACCAGCAAGCAGCATCTGGTGAAGGTACAGTAAACAGATCAATGAGGGGTGGAGGTCTTCCTTTTCATTACAAAGAATTCGATTGACAACACTTTCCCTGGCTGGTACCATTTTTAAGGATGGGTAAATAGGGTGGTCCAGTCTGCCAAAGAGACTCGCCGAGACTCGCCGAGACTCGTTGTAGATGGGTAGGGCCTAGATGGAAGATTATCGTTAGAAAACTGCTTTTTACAGGCGTATCCTTTCGACCTGA
>LFCJ01001052.1_pt1 | contig 18571 bp, 23 predicted proteins | sample 643141 | NCBI WGS metagenome assembly LFCJ01 (sample SAMN03766243, study PRJNA286221) | soda lake metagenome | biome: soda lake; feature: Kulunda steppe; material: water; isolation source: sample B1-Br-g2 brine of Lake Bitter-1 | place: Russia: Kulunda steppe | collected 2010-07
CCACCCTTTCCACCTCCAACACCCCCTTCTAGTCCCCCACCTTCTCCCCCTCCGTCACCGCCGGTGAGTCGTGTGTACTACTTTGCTGCTACTTTGTCATAGATGCTGTTGCATGAGCATTTACTAGTAAATGCTATTAAACACATCAAAGCAGATAGTGGACGCCAATAGGGCATTCAATGCTTGATAGTACAAAGGGGGGGGGGGAAACACCTATGCCATAAGGCTACAGCGAGAAAGTGTCGCTATCCCATAGTTCTGTCTGTAGGCGCCATAGTTTTCGCTGTAGTTCTTGCCTATGCCTGTAAAAAAAGAAAAACTACGAGAAACTTCCGCGCCTACCGGTTGGCGCCTACAGCCCCGCCTGGGTCGACCTGGACGCCTGGAACTATGGCGCCTACAGCGTCTATGGCGCCTACGGTGCCTCCAGGAATTTCTGGGGTGGACCCCAAAACTACCGCATCTACGGCGTCTATGGCGCCTAGGGCGTCTGTAGGAATTTCTGGGGGACCCCCTGAACTATGGCACCTATGGTGTCTATGACGCCTACGGCGCCTACAGGCATGGTCAAGCCCCTAACCCTAACCCTAACCTAACCCTATACCTAACCCAAATAAAACGAGAAACATTTAAACAATATTTAGCAAGAGGGGCTGGGCCCCCCCTGCACCCCCATGCTTCGCGATGGGTGTTGGGGGCGCTTTGTTGTGTTTAAACATTATTTCAATTTAAAATTGAAATAGATCGCTTTGTAAATTAGATTTTATGCTGGCAAGGGTGGAAGGCCCATAGGCGCCATTGGCGCTGTAGGCGCTATAGGCGCTTTAGTTTTTGACGTGTGAAGAAAATCCTGTAGATGCTGTAGGCGCCGTAGGCGCGAGGGGGTTCGCAGTTAGGTGCCGTACGCGCTGTAGGCGCCGTAGACGCCATAGGCGCAGGGGGTGCGGAGGTGGATGCCGTAGGCGGCGTAGACGCCATAGGCGCGGGGGATGCGAAGGTGGGTGCCGTAGGCGCTGTAAGCGCTGTAGGCGCTGCGGGCACCACAGGCGCGGGGGGGTGCGGAGTTGGGCGCTGCAGGCGCCGTAGGCGCCATTGGCATAAAGGCGCCTGTAGGCGCATGACCTGGAGGCGCCCTATAGGTGCCTATGACGCCTGTAGACGGAACTATGGGATAGCGTCACTATATGGCTACAGCAATACTTGACAGTGTCAATATTGCTTGCCACATGGCAGACTGTATCCCATGTTACCTGCTTATTTAATGTGATCATTTTTTGCATTACTTTACCTGCAGGCTGGCTGTCCTGGGTGTGGGTGTGCTCCAACCGCAGATGAGAATGGCATGTGTGGCGATGCACTCCTGACACCTCTTCAGTTTATGACTGTCGGTGGAGCTTTCACCACAACCTTCACGCAGTGTGTCGCAACACCCAGTTTTGATTCTGCGTGAGTGCTAGCGCCAGTACAGCGTGCATGTGCATATTCAAAGGTATGTATGCTTTCTCTTGCATCGATAGGAAAGCATCATAAGGGTGGGTAGCCAACTTGCCGAGACTCGCCGAGGACGAGCTTCGACGAGCCTTGGGGAGCCTCTTTGCCAAAATGCCAAAGTCTCGGTGACCCTCTTTTGCTGGAATAGCGCTTTGACACGCTCAAAAATTCTAAGATTAAATTGATAATTTATTGTTACTGTACTGTCCTAGAGTTACCGCAAATAATTGAATAATTATTGGAGACCCTTGCTATATGTAATCCGTTAGAAATATATGTTGTAATCTGTTTAGAAACTACTTTTATCAAGGCTTCGTATAGTATCCAGGTTCTGATCCAGGCTCCCCCAGGGGCCGATCATGGAGCCACATGCTCCAAGGGGTCAAAGGACACTACTTGACGAAGGTTGCACAAAAACGGAAGCGCTTAAGCAATGGAGCAACCCACGGAGGTTTGCATTCGCTTGGATCCCAACATTGCACGTCAGATGGAGGAGCACGAGAGGCAGCAGGCAGCGGTCATAGCCGCCCAGCCCCCTCCACCACCTCCCAGGCCTGTCATGCCAAGAAAGCTGCTTGTTGTTGAGGCTCCTCCAACCCCAAAATTTGTTTGGGTGCAACTCCTCCCCCTGAGGCCTCCTGCTCAATCAGCTGTCAGCTTGCGCTTGCACTTCTGTCACCAAGCAGCTGCAGAGGCACTTTGGATGCTGTGCTAGAAGGGGAGGCAGGCTTTGAGGAGGTTGCAGCGATGGAGGAGTTTGAGGATCTCACAGCCACAGCCACAGCCCCAGGCAGGGGCAGGGGCAGGGGCAGAGGCAGGGGGAGGGGCTGAGCCAATGGAGGGATCCTCAGAGTCAAAGGACACGTCTTAAGAGGACACAGACATGCAAGATTAGAGGCTGCTGCAATGCTGGCAGAGAGTGCCAAATTGAGAGAGTTCGCGTTTAGCGTAATAATTGGAGGTGCCTACGCATAAAGTAGGACTTGCGATAACATAGGAGCAGTACAGTCTAATTACATGAAAACATGCCCACACATCTGTTGCAATGATGCTGAAGGGGATGCAACCATGGCAGATGTGGGGTGCAGATGCCTCACCTCACAAAGGTTTGCTGGGCAGGATGAAGAGATGGCAGATGCCGTCTTGGAACAGTGATAAGCTAGGAGGCCAAAGGGAAGTCATGGTGGTGGCAATGCATTAGTGTGGTGCTTGTCACTGAGCAGAGTTGCAGACCCTGTCCTTAGCAAGCTACAGTGCAAGCTGTGCAAGCAACAGCTCAACCTATCCTAACCCCCTGATGCGTTTAAAGCACGGTGTGCGAGGCTCGTCACTTGGGAACGAAGGAGGTTTGATTCCCAAAGAGCAGCAGCAGGTAGCAGCAGCACCGGGCAGACAGGAGGCAACATTAGGAGCATGAGCTTCAAGCGCCAGGCATCTCTGGGCTCCTCCCCAGAAGAAGATTGCAGCTTGCCACCCATCATTGAGCATGTCAACTTCTTGTGCTTGTGGGTAGAGGAGCTTCCCAGCTTGGGCAGGAGTAGCAGTGCGCTTGCTGTGCAGTTGCTGTGGCATGCACTCAACAGGTTGTGCACGTGTTAGCGCAACTGGTCAGCTTGGGGGCTGATGTACAGCAAGATTTGATCGAGGCCCACCCTGCAGTGTGCACGGAAACTAATCTACGTGCCTTGCACCAGCAGGCAGTGCAGCAAGAGCGCAGAGGCAGACCTGCAGGCAGCTGGCAAGCAGCCTGCCGCTCTTTGAGGCGGACGACCAGGAAGCAGCGTAAACAAAATATGGAATTGTATACAGAACAGCGATGTGTAGTGGGGTAGTTTGGGGGATGGGCGGGCGGGGGCGCTGACCAGATACTCGGGTTTCTCCTGACTCATTCTGGTCTCCAGAAGGGCCACTTAAAAAATATTTGCTATTAATACTATCAAACTCACATGAAAAGTCTCAGGGATGAGTGTGTCTGTGAAAATCAGTTTTCTAACGACAATGCACCACCGAGGCCCTCTCTATGTAGGCCGAGGCTCTGCAGAGGCTCATCGAGCCTCTTTGGAATTTTGAGACACCCTTGTTTACCCATTCTTAATTATGCACATTATGAACATAGCATAGCACATAAGCACATAATGAATATAGCAGCTTGGTCATGCACTGACCAGGGCAGATACCTGCTGTTGTGTGCCTTTCAGTGAGGGCTACTGTTGTTATTGCTGTAAGTGACAGTTTTGATATTGCTGGTCACTTATTTTTGAATTCTCAAATTTTGTGGCCAGCACAAGCGCATGCTTTACAAGTATCTTGTGCTTGTAGACATCCATGTCCTTTGTATGTCCTGCCCGTCCTACTTGCAGCACTGGGGAGTTCACATTTGACGTGTGCTGGTGCCTCAACTGCCTGCCTCGTGCGTTCAATAATACCGACTTCACGATCACCATGTCAGAGGTCTCAGACAATGTTTCGGACATGCCTGGAGGGCCCTACACAGCTGACATGCAGGTGGGAATGCTGAATGCTTAAATGCCTGGATACACTGCTCAGGCAAACCCTAGTGATAGGTTTTTGGTGCATGAGCTGAGCTTCCCTCCTGAACAGATGAATCTGGCTTGCCAGCAATGCCTAGTGCTCTGCTTTGTGCCACGAAGACAGCATTTCAGACCCTCAGATGACCCACATCCCCATTTGCTGTTCATCCTGCAGGCTCCGCCGGGTGTTGACCTGTCTGTGTCTGGAACACCAGTGGACGGGGATGCTGGCGGTGTCCATTTCAACAACAGTGCAAAGGGGGGTGATGGCAGTGGTTCTTCCACGGACTTCAGCCTCCCTGTCGGTGGCATGAGTGGCTTTACGTTTGAGGTCTTTGTACCCAGCGATGTTGCCAGCACCACAGGGGGGGGCTCTGTGTCTGTGAGCCTGCAGCGAGTCTTCAACCCCCCGTCACCGCCTCCCCCTCCTCCAGCATTCTGCCCATGCGATGCCATGCCAGAGTCCGCAGATGGTGCATGTGCGACTGGGAAGTTTGCCTTGCGCTTTGGGTTGGCAGGCGGGGAGCAGAACCACACGCGCTGCTTCCCTGGCTTTACAGTTCAATCCCCTTCTATCTTGAGCTTTTTTTACTGCATCAATTACGCGTGCTTGCCTCCTTCATTCCAGAACCAGACATTGGATGTGACTGCAGAGAAAGTGCTTGTCCCTGGGGGGCCGACCAGTTTTGCTGGCAACAGAACTGCCACTCTTGTCGTGTTCCTTGTACCTTCTTGTGCCACACCCTCCGCCTCCGCTTTCAAATACAATCTTGATGACGAGCTTACTGAGTTACCTACTGTTCCTGGGCAAAATGGTGTATTCAAATATCCTATGGAAGGCATTGCTGCTCTTTCTCTCCATGCAAGAATCAGTCCTGAGTGCGATGACAATTATGTGTCGGGAATGATAACATCTGCGTACGTCCAGGAAGACCAGCTTCCTGTCCCAACATCCAGCTGTCCTTGTTGGTCCACTCCCCAAGAGGCAATTGATCCAAATGACCTTGGCTGTGATGGAATTAAAATACCTGTCACTCTTGAAACGGTCCCCAACTGGCGATTTAATGACGGCGTCTCTTATCAACAGTGCATCGACCCTGCCAACTTTGATTTTTTGTGAGTGGCAGGTCAAAGTTTGTCTGCATGCCTGGGGCATCTTTGTGCAGCAGCGCTTGTGTTGCTGTCCTGTGTTAGAACCTAACAAGCACCGAGCAGGCATGCTGTGAATACTGTGAGTTGCTTATATTATGTGACCCACATTGCTCCATAACGACTCTTTTACCTGCAGCACTGGGCGCATGGCCTTTTCTTATTGTTGGCGCTACCAATGTCTACCCAGTGAGTTTGCACGTTCTGTATTCACGGCAACAATTGTTGGGGTCAGGCGTCATAACGTTCAGCGTATGCCTGGCGGCGTTATCTACAACACCACTCTCCAGGTAGACACCATCGCCTTTGCCCGGGCACTTGTGGGTGTGTTTGTACTGGGATTTGTCAAGATGAGAATGTTTTATGTCACGGTATAGTGTGCAATGGTCTGGGCAAGTGGCAGCACTGTACATCAGCTAGACACAATGGACACTTCCTTTGGACACTGTGGCCCTCCTAAAGTTTTAGGGTTTAGGGCTTGAGGAAGAGCCCTTCCACCCTTTTTTCAGTAGCCAGCCATCAGGTTGTTTGCTTGTCCAAGGTGCATTTTTGCTGCTGCTGTCCTCAAATATCTGCCTTCCAGTTCCACTGCATGCAAGCCTCTCTGAACCTTAACTTGCTCCAGGTATTGTTCTTGATAGAACTGCGTGATTGACACAGTACCCATTTGATCTTGTCCATCCTTTCTCAGGCCACCCCTGGTGTCAGGATTGAGGTGGTGGGCAACCCCAAAGACGGCAACGCATCCCTTGTGAAATTCAGCCACAGCAACAGTCACGGTGGTGTCACATACATGGGTGGAGATTGGGTCACCATGAACGTTACGCTGCCTGGGCAGGGGTTAGAGTCTCTGGATTTCAAGTACACAATTCCTATTGGATTTGATGATTTGAGTGCAGCAGTCATTATGGACCTGAGAGACGACCAAGAGCTTCCTGCGCAGCCCCCTGCCCCTCCAGGAACAATCTGCAGGCAAGTTTTGTGTGGCAATGCTCCAACAAATCCTAGACTTTGAAGACGTTATTAAATACAGCATGCTGATCAAAGCTCAACGAGTTCGTGCTTGCGCATCTTTTTTATTTTATAACAAGTGGTCAAAATTGCTTGCTTACCAGACACCAAGAAACAATGATGTCAAACAAGCTGAGAATTGCCTGGCTGGAATATCTATTTTCTCTCCCCATCTCCCTCCCCCCCCTCAGGGTGTGATTTGTGGCGGGTATGGGTGTTGACTTGTGCGTGTCTGTGTGTTGTATGTTTATGTGTGTGCAGAACATGCGCGTCTTGGAGGTCTGAACTCACCTTGTAGGGCTCACCCAAGCATGCACTTGCAATGTGGACCAAAGCTCTTCTGTCAAAGCTTCTATCTCGAAATCAAATTTGCCTAGATTTTCTTTGCATTTGCATGACAAATACTGCTTCTTCTTCTTCTTCTTCTTCTTCTTCTTCTACATGTGAAGTGGACAGCTGAGCAGCAAAATTCTGTAGGTCTCTAAGAGCAAACCTCACATGACAACAAGTGCCTAACCCATATTCATCACTCAATGTCATGTCATGGTACAGGTGCCCTGATCTTCCAGCAGTGGGTGGCCAATGTGCAGACAACAGCACTGTACTGGCCACATATACTCGGCTGGACAGTAGTGCTGAAATAACCACACAAAGATGCCTGGTAAAGCCAAGCTACAACCTGTTCACACGGTCCTTCTGGTTCTCAATGTGCTGGAGGTGGTCTTGCCTAGAACCAGAATTCAGGGGCGAAAACGACAACAGGATCAAGCCTTATCGGATCAGGTACATGAGAGTGTGGCTTTCTACTGGCTCTCATCTTCATTGCAAGCTTATATAGCTGTCTCGGCAGTCTTTAATCGACATACTCATAAGGGGCAAGAGCCTGCATTTTCAGTGTGTTCGCAGAACAGTGCAAGGGGCTTGCCCTGCTGTTGATAGCCCAAGATTGGCTTGACCAAAAATACAGCTTGTGCACAACTTTGACAACATCGATCTGAGTGACTTTATCGCGACAAAAGAGGTCCACCTGAACTTCTTTCTTTTTTTGTCGATCAGAGCCGTCTGCGGTCTTGGTATCAGTTGTGTGCCGCTGCCCCTTTAAAACAGCTCATAGGTACTAAGGCATCACAAATCGGTCGAGTTGATAAAGAATAAAGAGTCAGGGCATTAATTGACAATGGTTTTTACACAGAATGATTAAGGCCTGAAAAAGTTGTCAGCAGGCAGTTTTGTTTGGCCTGGTGAGGTGCATACCTGTAGCTTGCACCATACATGCGTGTATATGTGCCTTGAACTGCAGGTTGCAAGGCATGACAGCTTTCAATTTGGGCCTCATGCCAGGCAAGTATTTCCGGATACATGGACCTAGCAGTGTTTCAAGCCAACTTATAACTTAAAAAGAATTGATGATTGGTAGAAGGGGAGGGTTATGAAGGGGAAGGGAGACTTCGTGCAAGAAGCAGGTGGTCTACAAGATCCTGCAGTGTCAGTCCTTGCAGGGAAAAAAATCTTGCAGACCCTTTTTTTTCATGTATCATGTCGATATTGACAAAAGTTGTTCCTCTCACTTCTTTTTGTGGTGCTTGCTTCTAAATTCCGCCTAGACCAAGTAGCTTGCTTACTGTACTGCTCACTTGAACTTGCGAGTCCTTAATCTTGCGAGGACCCAAAATTACAATAATTTATTTGCAAGTAATACAGGGTTGCGAGGCCCCAGATTTTAAGCCATATTTTGTGACCTTCAAGCTTTTGCATCATCATTCATCTGCTTGTCTAGACCAGTAAGAGCTCACTCGGTGAGGTAGGCTCCCTCTCCTCTATTTCTCCATCTAACTGCTCTCAAGCGCTCTTCCTTCCCCTGCCCCTGCCCCTCTCTGTGCTTTGTTTTTCTCAATTTCCTTCCAAACTGCTCTGCCACACTGAGTGCAAATTACTTTTGCCATCCACTCAATTGCTTTAGCTTGCAATTGAGGAATTGCCTCAATTGAGGAATGGTGAGGCCCGTGGCTGCACATGCACATGCCCTTTGTCTCCCACCTCCAACCTGTGCCAAACCTGTTGCTGCTTGTCCCATTCAGCTGCTTTCTCTGCCTCTGCTGCTGCTCGGCTTGAGAAGTGGAGACGCAAGCTCATATGCACCTGATGGCTGGGCAACCGCAAGGGTAGTGGTTGAACCCACACCACAGGGTTCCCTAAGGGGATCGCTAAAGCAGGCCTCTCCAGCCTTGGCCAGCCCACAGGCCGAGGTGGAGGAGGAGGGGGTTCGGCAGCAATAGCAGCGGCTAGCACCCTCTCACACTCAGCAACTCTCTGGGCCAGGGTGGGGTCTTGGCGGACATGCAGCTCCCTGGGCTGCCTGACGCCCTCTGAGCACTTCCGTTTTATGCAATTCACGCCGAAAGCTGTCCTTTGCCCTTTGGGGCGTGGAAGTCCATGGGGGGTCCTGGAGGGGCAGTGGCCGAACTACCATACCTTGTGAGCCCTTGAAAAAAGTGATAAATTTTACTCCTAGCGGGTTGCGAGAGGGTGCTGATATTAATTAATTTATTGCAAGATTGACAGGAGCAGTACGGTAGGTCGTATGTGTGATGACATTGATTCACCTCTGCGCTGCAATTGAGACACCCAAGCTTATAAATATCCAAACATCTGTCCGTGCAAGATTGGTTTGAGCCTACAGGTGCTGCACGATTGTTCTGTGCAGCTGTATACAACAGGAAAAGTACCAGCAAAATGCCAGTGGCGACGCTTGCATAACACAGCATGTCCATGCCTGCAGGCTAATACAGGCATTTGAGTGTTGCAAGCCTTGAACACTGTGCACAGGAGGCCAGGCAAGCATTGAGCTGCTAAAGCCGCCTGATGTGGCCATCAGCGTCACTGCCACCTCAGCAGGCACCGCCTCGGCACAGGGTCCTTATGATGAAAATGGTCCAATCATGCTGCCCAGCAGTGTGTCATCCATGGACATCACCATTGACATCCCACCTTAGTGAGTTCTGTTCAGCTATTCCCATCCCGAACTTAGTGAGTTCTGTTCCAGCCTGAAGGTACCACTGACATTGAAAGCAATGGACATGTTATTTTCATGCATTGCTCACCCACCAGCTATTCCCTAATAATCTGATGGCTTGACATACCTGCTTGCCCTTTGCAGTCCATGGTACGACAACAACAACGCAGCAATAGTCATTACCCCAGGTGCGATTCCCTAAGAAATAAGTTGCACCATTTTGCAATGTGTGTTAATGCCTGCACTGTGTCTTGACGACCGCACAGGCAAGTGAAGCAGATCTGCCTTGGCAAGTCAAGCACGCATGTAAAATTGTATCTGCAGGCCCATTCCCTCCAAGCCCCCCACCATCCCCCATCAGCCCCCCCCTCCCTCCTGCTCCGCCCAGAGATCCAGCAGCTACCACCAAGGTGTGTATGTTGGCAAGCCAGCTAGCAATGTTGCATGTAGCCAATGCACAAGCAGTCACAGGACAATGTGAGACTGACACTCAAGCACCATCGCAAACGTCACACAAGGTTCAGAGTGATTTTCTGCATTCCTGTAACAATGCTTACGTGCCCTGCAGGTGGTGGCCACATTCACAGTCCTCTTGGACATCAAGACCGCAAGTGAGCTGGAGGCGTTTCTAGCTCGAAGGGCCGCAGATATTGAAGCCGGCATTGATGGGTACACTGTTAGCCAGCTCTTGGGGTTCCTTGATTTCTCCAAGGTAAGACAAGCATGCTCTTGAGGCCTGTTGCCCAGATTACAAATTATTTCAGCTGCATGCTTGTGTTGCCAGGATCCAGGATCGGCTCTTGCCCAACAATATAGCTACTGAGGTGCACATTTTGTCTCCTCACGCCTCTCTCTGACGCTCTTCATACCTGTGTAGCATGATGACCATGAAAGGGTCTAGTTGTTCTTCCTCCCTCAATATGGTACCTATCCAGGTGGAGGACTGCTCCCAGGCAGCCCTTCAAGCTTTCACTACACACATGGCATCTATTCTGGGTGTGGAGCCGACCGACTTGTCTATTGACTGCAACTTTGCGGGCTCCGTGGACAACCTGGCGCGGAGGAGCCTGCTTTTTGAACGCGCACTGCAGCAGGTACAGCACCTCGCAGAGCAGTGCAGTTGATTCCGCACCTGTCCAAGCTTGCGCCTAGCAGGCTGAGGAAGATGATGTCTGCAAAGTCTGAATGCATGTCTGCAAAGTGATATCTGCAGGATTGGGTCATGCGTCAAATTGCCCAGACCAATGCACGTGTGATGCAAACATTGCACATATTTTACTTCAGTTTGTCTGCGTTTGGCGGTCATGTTTAAGAGTTAAGGCGGGGGGGATGAGGGGGGGCACCCCCTGCCACCTGTTACCACCCAAACACATTTTTACATGTCTATTCAAAGTATGCCCCAAAAAATGAGAAGGAGTGGGTTCATATCTATGTCATTGAACTTCAAGACAGTCAAACCTGGACAAGTACTGCATAAGCTGGTGCTTCCTGCATCAGTAAGCACTTCCTGCACATTAATCCAGCCTGTGGGGTAGTTAAGTGCACAGCAGATGAAGCACTCCTGCAGCCAGTACTGACTAAGATGAGGGCCCGCCAATGCACGGAGCGAGGCAGCAGCAGCAGCAGCGCAGCGCCAGCTCGACAGAAATACAGAGGCAAATGCGACCAACGCCTTGCTACCGCCAAGGAGTGCAGGAAGTGCTCCACTGAGCAAGACCGAGCAGGAACACAGAAACGCCAGGGGGAGGGTTCTGCATTGAACGTATTTGGAGTTTTCAATGCGCAAATTTTAGACATTTTTAGCAACGCGTAAAAATGAATTTGCATGACCCATCCCTGGATGTCTGAAGTTTTATTAATCATAAATTATAATGCATGTTGTTGGTTGTTGTAAGACCTACCACTGCGTAGATGCTACCCAAGCTGCCAGATTGCTTGTAGGCATAGGCTGGCGAGAGTGAGGAAGTGCCGAAAGCCAATGCCTGACAACTAATGCTGATAGATTGCAGCGTGGGATGGAAAGGCTCTGTAAAGGTTACAATGCTAGGGTATGCTGGTGCATTATTGCGTTCGCTTCTTCCTGTTGTTGCAGGCCCCCCTATGTCCCGGTCAGAAGCTCAGCGTGGGCCTGCAGCGGTTTTACAGTGTAGACACAAATGTCAGCGCTGTGGACAGCAGTGTGGCTGAGTCTAAACAAAAGCTTGTGGAAAGCTTGGGTGAAGATACATGCATGGGTCCAGTAAGTGCAAAGGAGTTGAGCATGGCATTGTGATGGAACCTTATGCACTGGTAGGTAATGGTAGGGCATGATGTCCAGAGCTTTCTTCTCCAGATTATGCTTTTGTTCAAAGACAAGCAAGGTGTTGTGTGCGGATGCTGAGAACCTGTTGTAAAGAAAGAGTTGAGGCTTAGTCTTCACCTCTTTCTTCGGATCAACGCTCATGGAGCTTAGGAACTGCCAAAAGTATACAAACTGAACTCCCTTGTGGTTACAATTTAAAGAACCTGCGGTCAAGACACCTAAACAGAAGGTTTTGAGCCACCAGCACCATCGAGATGCTTTTCCTACCCCATACTGTTCTTACTTATGCAAGTAATTCACATGATTAATGAGGACACAAAATCCGTTGGAACTTTATAGGTATTATTCGAACAGATTATGATGATGTTGAAGTGCTGAAAGGGATGGGGAGCCTTGGTAGCTCATTATCTGTGTTAACTCTTGACTTTGCACGGGTGGAGGATTGTAAGAGGCAGCAGGCAGCAGCCATCACAGAAGAGTTCATGGAAATTATGTTTGGAAGGGCCTCCCAAATTTTGAATACTTGCAAGATGACTTATTCAGATACTAGCTATAAATACTATTATTATGAGTGGACATCGCAAAAGTAAGACTGCACTGTTTAAGGGGTAGTTTGTTTGTCACCATTGATGACTGATACGCCTGTTTTTTAATTGTCTTGCAGGAGCAGAGATTTACAAGAATTCGCCTGTCCCAGACACGATCAAGAATACTCAGCCTGGATCAGCAGTGTGCGGATCTAAGGCGTTCTTTGAACGTAGCCGACACAGACGCTATTCTGCCAGGTAAGGCCGCGGTCACACGTTCAGGCAAATTTTGCCTGAATTAAAAACTGTTTTTGGGAAATAGGCAAAAATTGTGCGGTCACAAGAAAATAATTTTTTTTATTTACCAAAATCTTCTGAATTACAGGGTTGTGTCATGCATCCATTTGTTCAGACCAATGCGCGTATGATACAAACATTGCGCGTATTTACCATCAATGCGTTCGCATTCAGGGGTCATTTTTGAAGGTAGAGGTATGGGGGCCAGCTGGGGGCCCACAGGTCCCCCTCTACCCCCCCAGCTACCAAAAACCACCCCTATACATTCTTTCATGTTTGAATATTCAAAATGCATAAAGAAAAGGGGAAGGAGTGGGATCATGTCACGATCATTGAGCTGAAAGACAGGACGCACCAGCACAAGGTGGAGTGCAAGCACTGCAAGCGTGTCTTCGTAGCTGGTGCTTCCCGCATTAGGGAGCACTTCCGGCCAACTTGTGGGGTAGCAAAGTGCACAGCAGATGAGGAAGTCCTGCAGCCTGTCCTGGATGAGATGAGGGCCATTGATGCTCAGAACAAGGCAGCAGCAGCAGCAGCAGCAGCAGCAGCAGCAGCAGCGCAGCGCCAGCTCTTTTTGGGAATTCAAATCCCCAGAAATTTGGGGAAATAAGCAAAAATTTGCGTGTGACCGCACATTTTTGGGTAATTCGAAATCCAAATAAGAAATATTTGCTTGTGACCGCGGTTGGAGTCCCAAATTTGCTTCTGCCATAAAAACATGTTCTTTAGTCCTTGGGGAATGCTTAACCCTTGGCTGTAGTCAGTCAGCGCTCCCAGCCCTTCAATAAATTAAGGTTTTGGGCATTGTGTGTATTCTTGTCCAAGAATATTAGCAAGCCTGCTTCATAGCAAAGGCGAAGCAATGTCCTTGTGATGCAGAGTCATACACGTGACAATACAAACTCACTCATGGGAGGTTAAATGCTTGTTTTGTTGAAACCCATCTTTCCCTTTCTCCCTGAACCTTGACGTCGATCCCTGTGGTCTCTCAGGCCCCTCAGCGATGTCCTTGTGATGCTGAGTGCTCACGCATGGAAGTGTGGTGTGTGGTCTATGCACAGGATGTGAGGAGCAGCAAGAGGTCCTCCAAGACGACGCACGGCCTGTGCTTGAACCTTCAGACCCAGGCCATGCGCCTTCAGACCCAACGCAAGAGTCTTCAGACCCAATAATAGAGACAGGGTCCAGCTCAAGCTCCTCCTCCTCAAGCTCAGACAACAAACCGCTGGCCATCGGCCTGGGAGTAGGCTTGGGCGGCGCCGCCCTCTTGTGCTTGGTCGCTTTTACTGTGTACAAAGTGAAGCACATGCACAATGGTGCTGTGGCAAAGGTAAGGGTGGTGTTGGAAAGTTACCTTGCTTGCTGCATGTCATGTGTTGCACAAAGCTGGGTTCCCTGAACAGGGTGCCATGGGCTCCCAGGACTGTAGCTGAATGTGCACAAATTCTCCTGGGGGGACAGTCTTGGGGGCGCTCACAACTGCATGGGCCAACTGTTATCTTTGTGCTCCACCCAGCATAGCAGCAATTGCCAGGGACGCCCGTGCACAGGAAGTGGATATCAGGTTTCCGCTTAGTGATGCATCGCGATGTTTCCCTGCAAACTTCCCACTCATCTGCACCACACAAAAACGTAGGCTGCTATGCAACATTTGACAGCAGTTGTGCTTGAGAATGCAGACCACAAGAAGTAACTTAGCCTTGTAGGTTCCTTGCCCTCGGGTGTCCAGTTGTCATTACAGCCAAAAGGGTGGCTGGGCTATACCTACCGTAGTTCTTTGGGCTGCTGATGAGCTGAGAAACTTGGAGATTACCACAAGAATCAGGATGTGTTCAACAAAAAGCAAAACACACCTCCTGGAGACCCCCCGTTTTCCCCTACTCCCGAACATGCGTAGCTTTTTGTTCAAGGATACAGGTTATCAGGCTTATCCAGAATGCTCATCGTCCTAAAGATAGATGCTCTCTACTGCCTCCTCCAACTGTGCCCAGTTTCTAGTCATAATTCTCAGCACTGCAGCGAGGGACAGGCCAGTTGCTCCGTTGTTGCTGAAGTGTGTGGTGGCAGTTGTGTGTGGAATGATGATGAACATTTGGTATACATGGTAGGCAGATGTGACTCGCGCACATTTGAAATCAGCCAGGCCTAGTGGGCACCAACCTGCATGCCTTGTGAACAGCAGCATCTGTTTGCCACCGCACATCCTGGCCGCAGGCCATTGGACCCTTAGAGCCTAAGACGAGACCCTCCCACGCGCCCGTCACTCGTGCCAGCATTGCACGATCCTCGCCAGTTGCCCAGAAAGCTCCTAACACTGCAGCAAGGTTGATGCAAATGAATCAGACCTATGGGACCCCTAGGGGGGTTGCAGAGAGCACCGCAACGCCGGTTGTTGAAGCCTCTCTCAGCCACACGGCCCAGGTGCAGAAATACCTTGGCCAACACGCTCCTCTACCGCCAGCAGACAAGCTAGCACATAGCCACAGCATCACGCTCCCGGGGGCTGTGCCCTCAGTATCCATCCCGGCAGCTGACACTGCCAGGCCGCACGCAAGAATCCCCCGCAACCCTTCAGACGCATCTCTGGCCAGCATCGCACCTCTCAGCCTGGTGCTCCAGGAGCTGGAAAAGTAGGGGGTGAGTCCTGTGCCCACTAGGCAATAGTGCACTGCAGGGGCAATAGTGCACTGCAGGGGTTGGCAATAGTGCACTGCAGGGGTGAGTCCTGTGCCCACTCAGCGATAGTGGGATCTTGCTGTTGGTGTGCCAGGGGCTCAATCATACAATGACAACACACCAGCAATGCGTGCCTGCACACTGTTGACACGGCACTCAATCACAAGATGACAACACACCAGCAATGCGTTACCTGCTCAATGCTGACAAGGCACTCAATCCGTGTGTGCTTGTGCACTGTTTGGTTTTAAAGCCATGCTGATTTGTTTGGCGGTGTGCAGTTTCGTCACACTGCACAAGCAGTGTTTGACTTCAGCGCTCAATATGGTCCTGCGGGTTGCAGGCGGAGGACTGTGCACAAGGGGTGACTGGTGGCTTCAGGCCAGCGCTCTTCTCGCTGCTCTGTCCAAGCAGATTCTGCCGTTCCTTGGCTCTTGCTTGGCTGTCAATTGAACATGCTTGTTACAACACCAAGATGGTAGGAATAGAGGAGAAGCTGCTCTCACTGTCAAGGCTGTGCAGGCAGGCAGTGATACGTGCGCCCCTCTCATGACACAACAAGCTAGCACAAGTGCAATTTACATGACATGCACTACTGTGGGCCAAGTAGGCTCTGCTTTGCCACAGGATGTGTACTCAACCTCCTCAACCTCCTGCAACTATGTCGCAGTCAAGTGACATTGCAACATTCCTTCATCCTTCATCAAATGCACACCTCATCTATCAAACCCCTGCACACAACATCCATCAAAGCATTTTTATTTTAACTTTTCTGTTCCTGGTGTCCTTATATACCTATATGAGATTATTTGCATAATCCCTCAGGCATCATTGTACCTGACATTGCTATGTGACTCCTCTGTAAGGACTCGCCATGCCAGGCATTACCTCACAGATTCTCAAGTTTCATACTCATATTTCAAAAGCACGCCTTCTCATCTTCTGCAGCAAGGCAGCACTGCAGTTGCTCATGCGCAAGAAATGGTTGTGCACGAGGCTAAGCCTTGACCCTCCTCCTGCTTGAAGCTCAAGACTTCTTGAGAATAAACTTGTGTTGGCTTGCAAGAACCCCTAGTGAGTGGCTCCTGATGCTTATTACTGATTATAGCGGTTGGTTCTTGTGTACCAAACCAAGTTTGAACTTAAAGGTACGTTTTCATTATTTGAAGCTGACTGTGCCAGGGAGGCCTTGGATTCTCAGGGAATTGCGGTGCATTGGGCTGGCAGACGCTTTCATGAGCTGCCTATGCCAGGCTGCTGGATGTGTGTGTTGATGCCTCACTGATGTGCAGACACGACAGTATACCTGGTATGTGTGTTTTTCCAAGTTATCAAACTGTTGATTGTTAGCGGCAGGCACATGCGATTGTTGTGTGTGTCCTTCCAAGTTCATCGAACTGATCATCATTGCCAAGAGGCATATGCGATTGCTTTTGCTTGGATCTATACCTTCTGGTGAAGGGGCTTTTCTTCCCAAGTGGCCCCTTTTCCTTAATTGATGTGAGGAGCTTTTTGCTGCTTGCGTAGTTTTTCTTTCCTTTCTTCTTCCTTTTCTTTCTTTCTTCCTTCTTTCTTTCTTTTGTTCTTTACCTGCTGCTTTTCTATCTGCATTTGGTAAAACATTATTGAACTGCTATGTAAGATGTATCGCAACAACAACAAAAAGTTGCAATGGACCTGAAGTATCCTTTAAGACGGGAGTCCTGTTGCCCTGGCTTACATGTCAGACTGTTTGCTTACCTCGTGCCTTTCTCATCTCAGTGATTGACACAAGGCTACAAAGCAGTGAAAGCAAAGGATCACAAGCTCAATGGGTTTGTGCACAAAAAGCCCCCCCTGCTGCACCTGAACTGAAGAGACGACATCAGCAGGGATACCCCAGGGCAGCATAAAAGAACGCCTACTGGTAGACCACATGGAGAAAGCAAATGGGGATCAGTAGGGTGACTGGCAGTGCCCCATTCCTACGTTCATGACCAGGAAAAGCAGAAGTTTCCTCAAGAGCACGTATCTGACCAACTGTCACATCAGATATAATCTGATGTGACAGTGCAGTGCCAGATTTATGCTGCATCGTGACCTGGAGGTTGGTTGACTCAGTTGGCGGGTGTCACTGCTGCACACCAAATAGACTCGTGGCATGACCATGATTGAATGCGGTGTGTCACACGGTGGACTGGTTGCTGACAGCAACAGTGAACACCAAGCAGACAACAGGTTGACCGCGATGAGACTGAGGAGCCTCTGATACCCTTATCCTTCCCTACACGTTTTCTCTCTCGCTTCAGCCTGCAAATAGCCCAGCAGTCAACCCATCTGGCTGAAGGTCTAAACCTATTATGACTTTACATAACTTCAGCCTGCAAATAGGCAAGGTTAGCGCTGCATGCAGCTGCTGTCGGACATACTCACACTGGACGGTGGACTGGACTGGACTGGACTGGACTGGGTGGCACTGCCACGCCTGCTGCCCCCCAAGGGCTAGAGGGACCTACTCCCTGGCATACATCTTACAAGGTCGCTTGGAGCAAACAAGGCATTGCTGCAAATTCGTCTTTGATGTGCTCAAATACAGCTATAGCTGTATTGACTACAGATTCAGATGCTCTGTGTCACGCCAGATTAGTGCAGTGCCAGATTTACGCTGCATTGTGACCTGGAGGTTGATTGAGTCAGTTGATTTGATCTTGTTGTCAGTTCAGCTAAAGCTGTATTCTAGCATGTCAAATACAAGCTCGTAGCAATACCTTGTTTGACTCTAGCGCCCATGTAAGATGAACACCAGGGAGTATATTCCTTCAGCCCTTAGGGGGCAACAGGCGTGGCAGCGCCATGCAGTCCAGTCCAAGTCCATTGTGAGTATACTATACTATTAGTATAGCATAGCTGCGTCGGACAGCAGCTGCATGCAGTGCTGACCTTGCTTGTCCGACAGGTTGAATAGATAGAGGCAAAGGGAAGGGTGAGGGTATCTACTAGTATCTACTTCCGTCGGAAATGTTTGGGCGGTTGAATCAATCATGATTGATTCAACCAGGTCCAGTTGAAACAGTGGTTGATTCAACCATCAACCAGGTTTCAACCAGGGAAAGGATTGAAACAACCGTGAATCAACTGGTCGGTTGAATCAACTGAAGATTAATTGGAATTCAATTGAAAACTTGGCAAGTACCTGTTTGACAGCCTCCTATGCTGCAAATCAGAAGTTTGAGGTGATGGCTGTATTTTCCATTCCTTTAGGTATGTCATGACCTGGAGTGGTGGTGGTCCCGAAGCTTTGTGGTGCTATTTTCTTGACAGAGATCTAGTACTACTGGAGCAGACTGCCAGTAGTAGTACTACCATACTACAACTAGACTCAAGTAGAGTAGACTACTAGTAGTAGTTCTTCCGAACTGCTAGAGTAGACTTGTAGTCCTAGTACGACAAGTACTATTACCAGGACTTTTACTACTACTACTACTACTACTACTACTACTACTACTACTACTACTACTACTACTACTACTACTACTACTACTACTACTACTACTACTACTACTACTACTACTACTACTACTACTACTACTACTAC
>LFCJ01001054.1_pt1 | contig 18567 bp, 10 predicted proteins | sample 643141 | NCBI WGS metagenome assembly LFCJ01 (sample SAMN03766243, study PRJNA286221) | soda lake metagenome | biome: soda lake; feature: Kulunda steppe; material: water; isolation source: sample B1-Br-g2 brine of Lake Bitter-1 | place: Russia: Kulunda steppe | collected 2010-07
GATTCCGACGATCCGCCAATCCCCAGCGACACACTTGGTTCACCATTGAGAGACCATTCATGAGACTGCTACGAAATCGGTCTGACGGCGGGTCGCTATCCAACTACACGCCACAAATCAATTGAAACCACCCACGAGGCGTACACCGACGTCAAAATGAAGGACGTCTCGGCTAGCATCGACGAAATTCGTCAGTAGATGTGTAATATGTTCTCGTGAAGTTACCTAGCGTGCGGTGACTCGGGGCGTCCTGCGCTTCGCGAGCGTAGGATTCCTGACTCAACGACGTGGCTTGCGAACACCCCAAGAATATCTACAGCGGCTACAGTCTCCGCAGGCGTTGTTTGGATTCTCCCAGTCCTACTAACTCCCTCTGCTCTGCACCTTTATACCTGAGTTCAATAGGAAATCTAAAGCCTTTGTTTTGAGTCGTCTTGGAAGATGGCCAATTTTGAGTGCCTCGGTTGTAGCCGTCGTTTCCACCGTTACCCGCACCAGATTGGTGATCTCAACGGCAGGCATCGACAAACCGCTACCAGAAATCCCGTACTTTAGTAGTTCTGTACGCCTCTGACGGTGTTCATGTATAATCGTGCAGAGTGGAGTTCTGTAGACAGTAAACTTATGAATTTTTATAATTACTACCGAAGTACATCTTGAGACGCTTTTCAGTATCTCTACTTTCACTTATAATAACTCCCCGATTAAGATAGTCGCCGACTTCGTCAACTGTCAGGACTTCTTTTATTTTTTCTTGCGTTAATTTATCGCAACCTTCATTATGATGAGTGGCAAGGACCACTTTCCCGTTAGGTGCTATGTATAGGTCGTGTACCCTTCCGTAGAAATTAACCGCTCCAACTCTCTGATGACAGTGTGGTTCTCGAGGAGTTCTGGGCTCATGGGATATGAATCGTGCAAATTTTATAAAGACCAGTGGAGCACTGAGATTAGAGGCCACGAATTCAAGGATTGGAGCAGGGAATTTTCCGTCTTGATCTCTGATCCCATCGGTTCCAGGACAGGGGACGTAAAGGAAAGCTCCTGTTTGCTCTTCTTCCGGATTAATGAAATCCTCGGTATTATGTGTATCAGCTTTACTGATCTGAACGCAAATGATTCTTTCTTTGTCAAAATCAACAAGATCTTTTCCATGTGTTTCAACGGTCGAAATGGCATCAACAGTTGCAATAAACGACTCGGGAGGATTATCAATATCAACAGAAATAACCGATTCCCCTGGAGCGTCTTGAGACGCTTGCTTGTACTCTTCGGCTATCGACCTGTACTTTGCCCCTTTCTTTTCCTGACTCGTCTGTGTATTCGGTGATTTTTTCTTTGACCGACTCGAGGAATCATTCTTATTAAGGCTGATTTCAGCGTGATCAACAGAAGGCCAATTTTCTGTATCAGATTTCGGGACCGCCTCAACCGCGCCACTAGTAGGTGTTGAGAGATATAATTGATCGCCTTCACCAGCCAACCAGAGTTGCTGTAAAATATTATGATTAGTACGATTCATACTTCTTACTCGCTCGTAACTCGGTAGTAGCGTCTCAAAGTCGTCATAATCTTCACTCATGTCAATATTATCTCTATATGAATGTTCTTTCCATAGTAGAAAATGTTTTGGAGCCCAGTCTGGTTTTTGTCTGTCACTTTTTAGCTTGATAATGTTACCTATGGAGCAGCACTGAAAGAAATTGTTAAACGATACAGATGGTCGGCAGAAGTTCAATCAACTCTGAACCAGCCAGCCGTTAAGGCAATTACCAGTGTATTCCTGATGCCGAGAAGCTGAATGTTCCGGTTCATGAAATAGATGTTTTTCGTCGGGAACGGCTGTCTCCGCTGTTCGGTCGTGAGTTCACCCGAATGAATCCAATGGCTGTCCCAGTGCATACGGGCTTTCTGAATGGCACGCGCCAGGCTACCCTTCACCGAGTGGCGCTGGGGAAACTATTTAACGAGCACGTATCCAATTAGTGGACACAAATTAAAAAGATGTGATTTTCTGATTTAAAATAAGGACCCTCGATTTTCATATGTTTTTTAGGTTTACGAAACAGAATTTGGGTCAGTATTAGAAGCGTGCAGATGCTGATGTCTTCGACTGTTGTGTATTCCTCCGGTGAGAGTGTCGCCAGGCACTTCAACTCCTCTCCATCGGGTGCCTGAAGAGCGATCCGGCGAAACTGCTCACCGGTATTACTCAGTTCAATCAGACGACTTTGAGACACGAACAATCGGTTTGCGTGGTGGAGGACTAGTCGGCCGGAGACTGCGTTGGTTCCGACAATACCGCTGTTTCATCGTCGATTTCGAACTGTGGGTGCCCATCATACTCCCCGATTCGGACATTTTCAAGTCGATACCGCTCTCCATCTTGGAGCAGTGGGGCATCAGTCGCCGAATCAGGGACAATATATTTGAGTTCGTACCCGTCGTCTGATTCGAGTTTACCCATTTGACGGATCAACCAACTTTTTTTCTCTATAGTGTCCCGTGCGGTTGCTGTAATATTCGCACGTTTCTGTTCGAAATCTGCTAGCACGGGTTGGTACTCTACGTATTCTTGGATTTCATTGAGGAAAGATGATTGTTGGTTGATTCGGGTTTGAATGTCCAGACGATCTTTTGTTCGTGTCAGCGCCACGTAGAACAGTCGACGTTCCTCATCGAGTGTGGACTCATCGGCGATATCGACAATCTCCGTGAGACTTCGATCCTTATTTTTGACTGGGAACCCATCTTGTTCGCCTTCGACAACATTCGTAACAATCACGTGCTCTGCCTCACGGCCCTTGGCCTTGTGTGCAGTCATAACGCTGACACCCTCTCGTCCCCCAACGGGGATATTGAGATTTTTGAGATGCTTCGAGATTCGACGAATAAACGGCGATCCAACTTCGTTACGAGCCAGTATCATGATGTCACCTGGTAACCGTTCCGAATCGGCAATCGATTCCCGAACGAGTCTTCCGACCCTCGTAATGACGTTGGTGACGTACTGGAAAGTATCTGATCCTGGAATAAGTTGCGCTGTTATTGTCGTTTCACCGGACTTGTCGGCTGATACTACTTTTTTTGTTCGAATTTCGTTATTCTCGATAAGATCGTTGCCAGCCTTTACGACTGCCGGCGGACAACGATAGTTAATTTCGAGTCTAGTAACACTGGCTGGCTCGAAGTGGTCGTCGAAATTGACGAAGTAGTCAGGCCGGGCGCCTTTGAAGCCATAGATGCTTTGCCAGTCATCACCGACAGCGAACAGATGAGCATCCTCACATCGAGCCATGATCGATTTAATCAACTGAATCTGGGCAAGATTGAGGTCCTGGAATTCATCAACCACTACGTGGTCGAAATTGATACTGTGATCGACTCTGCCGTCCTGAACGGCAGTTGTGGCTCGTAAGATCATATCCACATAATCGAATGCATTACACTCTCGGTAGCGAATTATATATGGTTCGACCAGTCGAGCGGCCGCGTGGCTAAAATCAAAAAGCATCTGATCTTCGTCAGCATCCAAACTCTCGAGTTCGGTGGATACATCCACCTGATTGATCCTAGCCTTTTTGATGAATTTAGCGAAGAGTTTTATCACATCTAGCTTGAGAATACCGTGTTCATAGACAGTGTCATAAAGTTCGGATCCAGTAAGTGGGGAATTATGTGTAACATCGCATTCGTCTAGATGATATCTCAGCAATTTCGCTATACTGTCTGTACTGGTAGCATCTCCAGAAATCGTCACGAAACGCCACTCTGTATCCTCGAAAATCGACCGTAGTACGCTCTTCGAACACTTTCGACGATACGACTTCTGGTGAGCTTGAGTCTGTTCGGACGGTAAATACTCGATTATGAGCTTCGAATCACTGAGTGTGAAATCTGGGATATACGCTTTTCCACCAGGGTTATCAGCCCAGTCAGCGTACTGTCGATACTGATATTTGATTCCATGTTTTAACAGAAAATCTGCGATTGTCGTATGGGCACGCTTTATTTCTTCGAACTTTGAGTCGACATCTTCGCCGCGTAACGTCACGCCTGATTGATAATGGAGAGAGTCATAGAACTCTTTTCGTGTTTTTTCATCACTGCTGAGGTTCTTAGCCGTGTACTGGTCGATGAATTCCTCGTAATGATTGCGGAACTCAGGGTCGGTGTCTCGATGTTTTCGGACGAGCCGCTCAACTTCTCGAAGACGGCTTTCGTCCTCGATGGTGACGAGGTCCGGATTTGCTTTTTGTAACATCTGAAATCCAAATGAGTGAAGCGTTCGACAATCAACGTTCGTGATACCGAATATCGAATCCAATCGTTCCTCTAGTTCCGCCTTCGCTTTCTCATTAAATGTCAGAGCTAATATCTTTTCCGGCGAAACGCTTTTTTCCAGTAGATACTTGATTCGACACACCAGCGAAAACGTCTTTCCGGTTCCCGCACCGGCGACAACCCGATTGTGAATCTCGTTACGGTATATCGCGAGTTCTTGATTCTGGTTTAGCGAGTGATCACCTCCGATAGCCCGATCGAACATTCCGGTATACTGTCCACGCTCTTGAGACAAGAACTGACAATTGTATTCCTCCACTTCAATCCGAGATCGCCTGACCTCTCTGAGATACTCATCGAAGCATTCGCGATCAGCCGTCCCGAGACGGTCAAGCCGAACCTCACCTGTCATCGTAATAAGACGGTCCTGCAGACGTTCGATTTGGTCTGTCAGTATCTTCGATTCGTCCGCAGTGAGGTAGTGGGCACAATCGAGATAGTCGTCTTTGGTGGATCGCAACTTGGTCGCTGTGGGACGTATGCGCTCAAGATGCTTCTCAAAGTTGGCCTTCGCTCGCACGAACGCGCGTGCGGTCTGAAGTATTTTGTGTCGCCTATCAAGTTCGGCGATATCCTCACTGGACAGATACTCTCTTTTCCGAGACGCAAGAACCATTTCGGTGGCGTCTAACTGCGGATCAATCTCGCCGAAATACGCATTTCTTGATCGTGGGAGCGCATCACCTCTTGCTTTCGCCTGTTTGAGCTCCGGTGCGATCTCACTCCAAGTCGCCGCAGCCTTCTTACACCGGGAGACGAAGACCTGCTGAGTGTGGCGGTTGTTGTGCCCGGAGACATCGTTTCGAAGGCTCTCAACTCGCTCTATGAATTCGTCAAAAAGTTGTAGATCAATGTCCGTCAGTGAGGTATCCTGAAGTTTTGTTTTTGACGATTCGATTCGATCTTCAACATAATCAATCCGTTCGAGAAGGGTCCGTTCCTCGTGTCCGGTTAGCAACCGATCGACATTGACTGCTTCGGAGATTTCCGTTTCGAGTACATCCAACATCTGGGTACTGTCGTCGACCTCCTCGTCAAGTTGCTGTCTGGCTTCAACATATTTATTTATTTTTGTCAGGCGTTTCTGGACCTTTCTTACCGATGAGGGTTGACTGCTCGATAGGTATTCCTGTCTTTCAGGCTCAAGAAGATTTTCGACGGCTTCAATTTGGGGCTCGAACTCTACCAGGTACTCACTATATGGTCTGGCGAGCGACTCGCCTGATTTCCTCGCCTGTATGATCTCTGGTGCAAACGTTTTATATACGGACACTGCTTCACTCACGTGGGAATTAAATTCCTGTTGTACGACAGTTTCGTTGTGGTCAGCGACCCGCTGGCGGAGTGATTTCTCACGCTGAATAAGTTCATCGAAACGCGCGATATCCTGATCAGTGAGTGGATCTGTCGTCAATTCACGGCGAGCGGTTCTGATTAACCTACTTGCATCGCTCAGTTCATCAAAAAGTTTGAGCTCTTCTTCGTCCGTGAGCAGTCGGTCGAATTTAAGTGCCTCTTTGATTTCCTCTTCTGTCTCATCAAGTGCTGAGCTAATTTCGTCAATCTCTTTGTCAAGTTTCTGTTTGGCTTTAATATAGGCCTCCAGTTCGATTAGCTCCTCATGCAACGAAGTAAGCGTGTGTTGCTCGTCAGAGCGGAGATAGATAACCTGATCCCGCAGTAATCCATCGATTCTTGCTATCGTATCTTCCAGAGGGTCGATATCCTCGATAACTTGGTCGGGAAGCGGCTGTCCCAGATGAAGTGCTTCGTATAACTCCTCTTTGAGCCGATCGCGAAGTTCTCGTGCCCGCAATTTAACATCCTCAACGTCAGATTGTGTTCGTTCCCGACGCGATTCTGCTTGTTCGACTTCTGTGACCAGGTCTTGGTACAATACTTTGCACAGTCCTTGGGGGAGTGTAGAAAAAAGGAAGCCACTCTGGCGTTGTTCTAACTCCCGCCGGTATTCATTCCACGATGACGGATTTACTGTTTCCTCGTTCTGGCGTGATCTGGTGGCGGTATGCGATGAGTCTGCTTGAGGTTTGGACCCGCCCGTTTGTTCATCTTCAGCCCTGCCCTTGATCAAGTCAGTGGTATCAGTGGTAGACACGAATCCAGGCTCATGGCTGTCATCATTCATACCGCTTTGCTGTGCCGTTTCGTGATAGATTTCGAATAGACCGAGTAGTTCATCCCGAAAGTAGTCAATTGAATCGTACCGTTCTCCCTTAGACCGGCGAAGTGCAGGCATGATCGCCTCATCGACAGCTTCGGGGATATCCGCATTCGTGACCTTACTGGGTGGGATTGGCTCCTGAGACAATTTCATTTGTTCTATTTCGGCAGCAGATCCATCGAAGGGGTGCTGTCCAGCCACCAGTTCATAAGCCAATGCGCCGATTTGGTAGACATCCGTCTTCCAATCAGCTGAGCCGAACCTTCCTGGTGCGAACTGTTCGGGCGCAGCGTATGTGGGGGTCAATCCTTTCATTTCATCGGAAGAATCCAGCAGTACCTTAGCAAGCCCCCAGTCGCTTACCTTCGGCAATGCCCACCGTCCGTTAACCTCCTGAAGTAGAATGTTCTCAGGCTTGATATCATGATGTACAACACCGTGGTGATGTGCATACCGAACGGCTCGGCAGACACAATGGACCAGCCAAAGCGCCTGATCAAGTGGCAGTGGTCCATCGTTTAACAGATCACGTAGATTTCCTCCGTTCATGTACTCCATTGCAACCCAGGGAACGAGACCTTCTCCTCGGTCGATGATATTGACGATATGATCCTGCGGATGTAACTCATCACGCTGGTCATTAGGACCATGCGTAGTTTTTGTGAGGTTGTCCCAGAGCTCTGCTTCCTCACTGAATCGCTCCAGTTTCTCCTTAGAAATTGTCTTTTTTTCTTTAGACTGGTTCCTGCTGATCTCCGGTTGCTTGACTGCGATCATTGTCTGGCGATTGTTTCTCGTGATCGCTACCTTGTGCACAACGCCACTACCACCACGCCCAATGAGCTCTCCCTGAGAGATTTCGTCATAGTTTAGATCCAGATCCGGGACCGATAAAGCCCGGACCGGGGGGCCTCCATGTCCAAGGGTAGTCATACCTTATAGTGAGATAGAATTATAAAATATTTTACGGAGAAGTCTGTGCGCTGGAAAGCGCCACCTTTCGGGTATTTAAAACCGGCGTGAACCAGTAGTGACGGCTCAATGTCTCTGATGTTCGGATCAACAGACAGGCTGTTAGCAGAAGAAACGTACGCAGGAAACTCCAATTCTGCTCACTCTGTTTCAAACGAGTTGTACTCGGTGCTCAACGCAGTCAAAAACGGATCCATTGCCGACAAGTTCGATATCGGAAAGCACAGCAACAAACACGACTTCGACAACCATGTGAAAATCGCCGTCCGAGAATGTCTTGATCCATCAAGTTCCCTTACCGTATTTGCGGGCAAACTGGGACGAACAGATAGCTCGAAACGATGGCTGCTCCCACATTTTTCCAGTAAACGAACAACCGCCGAGTCGTTTACTTTCTTTTCGAACTGGTCCACATGTCACAGTTATATCAACAACGCGCCGTCCATTGAAGACGATTCGAATAACAGAAATTTAGCATATGATGATTTATTATAAAAACAGACAGTGTGAGACTTGGTGTCGAAAGTGGAATTTTCGTCTAACGTGCGAAGTTAAGTCATTTAAATTGCTTTGCGAAGTGCTGAGGCGGTAATCTACAGCTACAGCGAGTCGAAAACTCGCTGTAACTCGTTCCGGAATAACAGCACGTCTTCATAGCGATCATCTTTGTCAGTTGCGAGTGCCCTCAATAGAATTTTGTCAAGCTCGGGGGGAGTATTTGTGAGTTCACTCGGTGGTGTGGGTTCTTTGTATTCCATTTGCTGGAGAATTCCTTGCTGACTGTCAAACGGGGGCTGGCCAGTCATTAATTCGTAGAACACAGCTCCAAGTTGGTAGACGTCGGTAATGTTGTCTATTTCCCCAAAGTCATCAGTGAATTGTTCCGGAGCAGCATATTGCGGAAAAATAACCTCGACATTTTTCGAGCGGACCGGCAACTGTTTCGATCGTCCCCAATCGGCGACTTTTGGTACATCCCAGGCGCTCTCAACCGATCGGAAGAGAATACTCTCCGGGTTCAGATTCAAATGTACAATCCCACGGCGGTTCGCGTGGCGAATTGCTTGTGTTATTGCAATCGCTGTCCAGAGTTTCTGATTAAATTTCATCTCTTTGGCACGCTCACCGAGATGGCCACCGTGCATGTACTCCATGGCGATGAACGGGTACGATCCAAGTCTGTAGTCAACGACAGAAACGATATAGTCGTGGTAACCGACTTTTTGCCATATATCAATCTCGTTATGTAACTGTTCGATCTCTTCTTCAACAGAAGTAACGCCTTGAAGCAGTGTTTTTATTCCGAGGGGTACTTTTTGACCATTAATTTCTACTATTTGTTTATATAATCCTATGTGTTTACCATTAGTATATAATTTTCTTCTGTTCAGGCTAGTCTTGATATGCCCACAAATATCTAGGTTTGTGATATCAACAGTAGGTGGATTTGGTATCTTTTTAGGTATTTTAAAATTAGTTTCATCTTTAATTGACGAATAGCCTAAAGTTGTTGATTTATTATACTTATCATCTCTAATAAATTTTTGTACATTATTTTCTCCAACGATGGTAGTAACTTGATCCGGTGCGTTTGCTTCAACAGCCTTTCTGACACAATCGGGATGCTTTGAGGACAAAACCGTGAGGACTTCGGCGGCGTTTTCAGAAACTATTCCGTCAGTGAGTTGTTCTCCTATATCACCGGTTACTGGTTCGTACTTTTTAATTACTGTGACGAGTGTATCTATCTCCTTTCTTCGGGTACTGTAGTTGCCATCCTGAAGTAGATCAGCCAACTCAGTTAAAACCGGTTGTACCGCCTCTGGATGGTCTTTAGCTACACGAGCGAGTACCAAGGTGGCATTGTTTCTCACCTTTTCTTGTTCGTCCAAAAGCAAAGGTCGGAGATCCTCAACAACATGTTGCACCGCCTGCGGATACTCTTCGGCTACACAAGTGAGTGCCCAAACGGCATTGTTTCTCACCTTTTCTTGTTCGTGCAAAAGCAAAGGACGAACATCATCGACAGCAGGTTGCACCACCTCTGGATACCTTTTGGCTATCCATCCGAGTATCCAGGCAGTGTTAGCTTTTACTCCGTCGTGTTCATCGGAAAGCAAGGGAATGAGGTCAGAAACAGTCAGTTGCACATCCTTTGGTGACTTCTCAGCTGCTCTCCTGAGTGCTAACACAGCATCTCGGCGTGTCAAGTCCTGTGAAGGATCCAACAACTCTCTGAGTATACAAATAACGTTGCTTTTTGAACCATCATATGACTTGGGAAGAAGTTTATCAATCTGACTAACATCTGTGTTTTCAAACTGTCTCATTGTTTTATTAGTCGTGGCCTAAATTCGTCCAGAGTTCGACTCTAGTAGAATTAATTAATACCTCTATTGTGATGTCTGTTTTGGCTTAGCATTCGAGCAATTTGTCGGCGACGGTCGGTCACCTAGTCAGTCCTTGTAGATCTCGCACTTGCTCTGGGCCATTCACCACCGAATCCCCCTAACTGGTGCGTTATCAGGCTCGCCAACCGGAGAAATCACGCCTCACGTTGAGCAAACAGGTGGCTTAAGCCTTCAAAACGGAGGCGTGGCCCTAACCGAGCACAGATGGTCTGGTAGTATAGATACGCCGCAGTTCATCTCGGAAATATATGACCGTCTCGTACCGATCGTCTTTATTTTTTGCAAGGGCAGTAAGAAGTATTTCATCCAGTTCTACCGGAATGTCCGCGATTTCACTGGGTGACGTTGGCTCGTCATCAATGACGGCACGCATGACTTTCGTCGGTTGCCCTTCGAAGGGTGGCCGCCCAGTAAACAATTCATAAAAAACCGCACCCAACTGGTAGATATCAGTGATGTCGTCAGCATCACCATACTGATCATCGAACTGTTCTGGTGCGGCATAGTGAGGTGATATACCTTTAATACTCTTGGAACGGTTGAGCAACCGCTTTGAGAGGCCCCAGTCGGCCACCTTGGGCACGTCCCAACCATCCTTGGCGGAACGAAACAAGATGTTCTTCGGTTTGAGGTCGAGATGAGCAACTCCACGTCTATGAGCGTGTCGAACCGCCTTCGTAGTCTGTATCGCCGTCCATAGTGCTTGGTCTGTGTCCATGTCGCCGGCGCGTTCACCAAGGTGGCCCGCGTCCATGTATTCCATTGCAATCCACGGCAACGCTTGTGACCCATAATCAATGACTGAGACTATATGATCGTGCTCGTCAAGACTTGCCCAGGTCTCAGCCTCCTCAAGTAATCGGTTGACATCTTCTGTGTGGAGAGTTCCACTCATTCGTGGCTCTTTTATCGCAATTTCGACTCCATCGGACTCGATAGTTGCATAGTACACGTCCGCATTGCCACCACTACCGATCGGATCACTCCGTTCGATGGCATCGTAATCGAGTGATCGTGACCCCGTTGTAGGTATTTGAGCTGGCGGACCAATTGTAAGCGTTTCCCGTGTCTGTTTCCGCAACATCTCGTATCGTTCCCGCGACGCTGTGATCGAATCGGCGAGTTCGTCATCGTTCACGGCAGCTGTGAGATTTCTCACTTCGTCGATTTCAGCCCCCACTTCCTGTAGCTGGTCGAATGCACGGTCGGGATTGTGTTCAATCTCGGCCGCGATTGTGTCGAGGTCTTTTTGAATCGATGCAACTGCCGTGGTTGCTGTCTCGTAGGCGGACCGCTCGGTTTCGATTTCATCTACGAGCGTCTCCGCTCGTTCTCGCCGGGTTTTAAGTTCCGGGACCCACTTTGGATCTATTTCTCGGGCCAGCTCGAGTGCGTCCTCGGTCAAGCTAAGGGCCGATTCACTGAATGCCAGTGCGTCCCCGTCTGACTCTTTTGAACGGGCGACCTGTGCCCGCGAGACTGCGTCAGCTGCATCGGATGCAAGCGATTTCAACCGCTCGTGCTTCGCGGCGTCTTCGATTGCGTCCATCCGTTGTTTGATATTCTCTTGTCTGCGTTTAATCTCGTTGAGAGAAGTTGCCGTTTCGTTTTCGGCACTATCAGCGGTTTCTAACGTTTGCAGCGCGCTTGTTAGTCTGGTATGCGCAGCCTCGTGGGATCCAGCCTTGAATTTGTCTTCCGCCTCTATTATTTGTCCGTCTACGGTCTCAATTATCCGTTGAGCGATCTGGTCAAAGTATGACTCACATCGCCCGATTTTCTTCCGGAAGGGCTGCTCATTTAGGTTCAGCGGGCCCGCAAGCGCGAGTGCCTGCTCGTATGCCCCCTTGGCTTCTGCATTAGTCTGCTGAGCTGCTTCCCACGACTGCTCATCAACGAGCCGCTCAACCTTCGTCGCATGTGTGTCACCCATATCGACGAGTTGATAGAGTTTTGCCTGCTTCTGTCTGCGCTGAACCGCCGCCAACTGTTGCTCGATTTCATCGATGAGGTCAGGGAATATGTCGGTAGTCAATTCGTGTGCGTCTTCCAGTCGCTTACGGGCAGATTTGAACTGTTCGGTCGCATTATCGTAGTCTCTGCTTTTGAACAGTCTTACGCCACTATTGCGTGCTTCCTTAGCCTCCGAGAGACTGTCCTCTACCTGCTTACGGGCATCCTTGATGACCTCGGTCTTTTTATAACGGTAGTACAGGTAAGTTGAACTGGCGAACAGGTTTATAAATGGGATTAAAGTGATAATAAACCACGGCCAGACCCTGCGTGGCCAGCCAGTTGCCTGTGAAAGGGGTTTCGCATCGTAGTAAATACCAACAGGCATGAGCAACCAAGCAAACAGGTATAAGAATATAGCCATGTCTTGTAGAGCGGTGTTTTCTTCTATCGTGGAATCGCCAAACATGGTCATCATAACCAGTGAGACAACCGAGAGAGCAACAGTGATACCGACCAGTTTCCACCATCCAGGTCGTGGTGCCCCAAGGAGTTCTCGCCGGCGAATTGCATAGACGAGGGCGACCAAGAGATTCAATCCCGGTACGGCGAGACCTACAGGCCAAAGGTGATTCTTTATTAGCGCCCTTCGCGTTTCTTTCTCTTCACTAAAAGATATAATGTTCCGGACATCAAAGTAGCCGGCAATTGGAGTTAGAATCCAGGCACCGAAGGTCACCAATTCCAGTACATCTGCCCCCCAGTGGGAAGGTTCTTCAAATACAGGTTGTGCGCTTAATCCAAGCGTGAGGAGGAAGGCTCCAATGAGTGCTATCGTCCACCACATGAACCGCATTTCCGTCGTCCGCTCCCATCGACGAATGGCGTACGCGATCGAGACGAATGGACAAATAATTGGCACACTCATTCCGATTATCCAGCTACACCTATTGACCCGCGAACGCCATGTCGTAGGATCGTTTACCCCATATACTTGCTTTGTGTCAAAATAAGCTGCTATCGGGAGAGCCGGCATATAGGCAACAAACATCATGAACAGGAGAGTTGTTCCAACCCGAGCTACAGGATCTAGGAGAATGACTACGTGTGCTCCGGCTCCAAATCCAATTAGCGCGGGCCAGAACCAGGTGGTTGATAGGTTATTTATTCTTTCCTGACCCATTGCTGACGGTTGATTGCCATTGATGAATCATAAAATAGCTGGTTGCGAACATATATTCCAACCGATGCGATATCGGCGCATAGTTATCAAAACCTAACTATTAACCACCACACTACTGGTCGAAACTGTTGCACCTCACTTTCGACACACGGATGTTCTAACACAACTCTGTACCGCGTGCAAATTCACGACGATGCGTCGTGGGGCGCGGATGAAGTCGCCAAGACAACACTTATATTATCTCTGCCGCCGGCTTCGTTAGCCCGATCGATAAGATGGTTGGCTCCGGCTGTAACATCGTACTCCTCAGTAATCAATGCAATCTCCTCATCGTCAAGTTCGTCGGTTAGCCCATCTGAACACAGAACCAACGTTCCTGTCAGCTTCACGGTTTCTACGTCCGGTTCGGGTTCCTCTGTCACCCCCAGTGCTTGGCTCAGAATGTTGCCGTGTGGGTGCTCGTCTGCATCGTCTGGGTCGACTTCGCCGGCTTCGACTAGATCTTGCACCAGCGAGTGGTCGACTGTCACCTGTTCAATTTCATCGTCGACGTGATAGGCCCGGCTGTCGCCTACGTTGACGATAGTTGCGGTCGCCGGCTCGTCGTCTGTTTGGTCAACAAGGTAGGCCGCGACGAGCGTAGTCCCCATGTCCGAGAGTGTTGGTTCCGCTTCGGCACGTTCGCGGACACACCTGTGAGCCTCGAGAACTGTCTCTTTCAGGACCCGCTCAATTTGCTCTGATTGTTCTTGCTCTTTGACCCGATCAACAAACTCCGTGGCAGCAATTTTGCTTGCAACTGCACCACCAGAGTGTCCTCCCATGCCGTCAGCGACGACGACCAACGTCCCGGCTTCGAGTGCCTCGTGCTGGATGGTATCTTGATTTTCGGATCTAGTCTTCCCGACATCGGTTTCGCCGTATACGTTCATATTGTGGCTGGTGGTGCTGCCGATACTATTTTGTTAATATATAACTTAATTGTTTCTCTGGTAAATATCTTCAAATCGATAGGCCAAGTGTTCGTACCGCTTGACCCGTTCTTCCGAAGCAAACTGGTCGTCGGGTGTAATCTCAGCACCGCGCTGCATTCGTTCCATTTCGGACAGTTCGTTTTCGAGGGCTGTTTTTGCATCCTCGAACCCCTGAACTTCGGCCGGATGTCCGGTGATCGTGTCGAGTAACTGTTGGGCCCGCCGTTGAGTTTCAGATTTTGACTCCTGTGCTGCTCGGCGGAAGTGATCACACAATAATGATACGTATGCAGTGACTGTTATATTACCACCTGCACCCTCAATATCCGAGGCATCTATCATCTCAGAGTCGGGATCAGTCTGTTCGACCGTAAGCAACACTTCCGTGGAGTAGCCCAGTTCAATTATACAATCGTCCGTGATTGACTCCTGTTCTCCACGGTTCAGTTCTAATTCGTACTGCAGACTCCGCACCGTTATGGGGTTGCTGTTGTCGACATTGTGAACCAACAGTTTAGTTTCGGTCGAGTTGATCATGATAGGCGGTCCGTGACTGCGCCGTGATGAAATTGTTGGATCGCGAAAACCCAGTTCCTGATGACCCTCAGGAGTCTCAAGGAAGACTTCGTGACCATGATCGGGGTCACGGTATATCCCCATCTTGGTCTCGATAGGTACAAACTGTACCTCGTCGCCCTCTTCTCTTACCAAAGAAAGGTATCCCTTCATCAATTACTGAACAAGTTATATTGTTAAGAGAAAAAAACTACCGGCCAGTGGAATATATTGGTAAATATACTCTTCCACGAGTTGTATTTGCGACATGATAAATGTTTAGAGAGATCATATTTACAAGTTTACTGAAAACTTCTCGACGATCAGCCCAGAGGTCTAGGAGTGCCTACCCGCGACAGCAAGTGACCATGGCGTTCAGCCAGAACCACTTGTTCGATTTGGCGGTATCGAGAAGCTCTGATTCGATCAAACAACTAACGGCGGCATCAAGACGTAGATAAACACGGTAAGGCATGACACAGTTTCACTTGCAACTTGATCGGCGATGCGAATTTGAGTCCGAATTATATATACATATATATTTGAGTGGTTGCCAGCAGCCAACTTGCTGGGTTTTACTCAGTATGAGCAGTGATGAGAACTTAAGTATGTACGATAGTGTATGGCATGTATGCCTGACCCACGAATACCGGATCTTTCGACCGTACGAAGTCCACCTCCAGATCTTGACCTTGATTACAGTATAGCCACAAAAGGAAAGGTAATTGGTTCCGGTGGTCAGGCAATTGTTAAGCGTGTGGCAATCCCTGATCCAGACCTACCAGCTGCCGTCGCAATCAAAGAACCACAAGCAATATCTAATACACTTAAAAAAGATACCGTCGAGTCGTTTTTTGAAGAAGCGCGTACGTGGCAAACACTGGCAAAACGGGAGCGCGATCGCGACACCGAATATATTGTTGGGATTGTCGCAATTGGTGAGCAATTACCGTGGATAGCTATGGAATATATGGACGGCGGCACGCTCGCCGATAGGCTAGGTTCACATCCAGACGGTCTGCCGGTGGATAAGGCGTTATGGATCGCAGAGTGTCTTTGTAAGGGTCTGAAAGTTGCACACGACAACGGTGTCGCTCATCTTGACCTCAAGCCCGCAAACGTCCTCTTTCGAGAGACGCCGGACGATTACTGGGACGTGCCGAAAATCGCCGACTGGGGTCTTGCCCGTACGTTACTAAACAAATCCGGGAGTATGGATGCTCTCTCAATTGAGTATGCCGCCCCGGAACAATTCGATTCCGATCAGTTCGGCAACCCCGATACGTACACTGATATATATCAACTCGGTGCAGTCATCTACGAGATGCTGACCGGCCGCCCACCCTACACTGGCGGGCACACTAGTATTGTTCACGATGTCGTCCGTGGGGACAATCCGGAACCACCCAGTGAACGCCGTGAGGCAGTCCCGGTTGCTGTTGATGAAGTCGTCTGTCAGGCACTCAGCACCGAGAAATCACGGCGGTTTCACGGCGAGATTAAGCGGTTGGAACAGCGTATCAGAGACGTTCGACGAGACAACCTGGAGACCCACTCAGGTGACGCCCGTTCCGCGGCGGAACGATCGGCCGCCAGCGGAGTGAGACAGCACGGTAACTGGCCGATGTTTCGGGCAAATCCAGCACGTTCAGGATCCAATCATAAGACTCGGTCTACATCGTTACACAAAAGTGGAAAGATAACTCAACAGTGGTCGTTCGAGACGGGGGAGTACGTTACATCTCCAGCCGTAGCTGACGGGATCGTCTACATCGGAAATAAACACGGCGACCTGTACGCATTAGATGCGAAGACTGGGACCCAGCAGTGGATCTTCCAAACGGGAAATGTTGGATTAGCAGTTCCTGGCGGTACTGGTTCGTCTCCAGCAGTCGTTGATGGCTCTGTCTACATCAATGGAGATAAGAAGGTGTACGCGATTGATGCTAAAAGCGGTATTGAGCAGTGGAACGTAAGGGAGGGATTCACTGCGTCACCGGCAGTAGTTGACGACACAGTCTACGCTGTTTCAAGGGATTCTATATACGCGTTAGATGCTCGGACAGGGGCTGAAAAGTGGTCTTCTAGATTGAGTGGGCTTGTTAATTCATCGCCAGCGGTGGGCAACGGCACGGTATATGTCGGGGATGAAAAGGGCCATGTGTATGCGTTGGATGCTCAGACTGGGGCCGAACAGTGGAGGAAAAAGACGGGAGAGAAAATAAAATCACCAGCGATAGCTGATGGGACCGTCTACGTAGCGGAGGAAACTAGGTTCCTAACTCACGATAACAAACTGTACGCGTTGAACGCACAGACTGGTGACCAGCGATGGACTGTCCCATCGAATCATCTGTCAGCACCAGTCGTCGCAAACGGGTTCGTCTATTTTGGTGGCCGGGGGACGACTTACAAGACTTTCGAGGAGTTGTCTGATGACGGATCGGAACAGGAGTCTGTAAAAAAAACTACGTTGTGCGCTCTAAATAAACGAACGGGTAGCCGACAGTGGGAATTAAAAGCAGAAGGCAGTGTTTACTCGTCACCCGCGGTGGTTGATGGAATCATCTATGCCGGGTGTGGAAACTACGTATATGCATTGGATGCAGTGACGGGAGACCATCAGTGGAGTTTCAAAACCAACGCTTCCGTTCTGTCATCGCCAGCGGTGGTCAACGGCGCCGTCTACGTCGGAGATGCCGATGGTCGCGTGTACGCGCTGAAATAATTCTATATTAGTTAGTTCGGTCCCCAAACGTATCTGTACCCCGCTTTTCGTTCAGTGCATCGCTTATCAAAATCGCCTCACCTGCTTCGGTAAACCCATATGTGGTCGAGTTCGCGCCGCCATCTACCACGACTGCGAGGCGACCTTGATATCCTTCCCCTGCAAAGTTCTCGATAATAACGACCGGACGTTCATCGAGCGAGAAGTAATCTCCGTACTGATAATACTCGTTGTATCCTTCTTCGACCTGTAATAACTCTTGTTCCGTAGGTTCCCGGATTGTATCGAACATCGTGCCACAATATGGTATTGTCAAACAAATAAAATTGTATCGGTTCGATTCCGATTTCCATAGTAAACGCCGTGTAGATACACTCCACTTGAACGGGCGATTGTCTGACAGAGATTAATATTACTTGAGAATTGATTTCGACTGGGTTACCACGGATGACACAACGAACCGTCACCACTGATGGGACTGGACGATGTGAGATGCCCCCTGACCGAGCAACAGTAGAGGTGACTGCACTCGGGGAGGGAAACTCCGCTCGTGATGCACGTGCTATGGTCACGGATCGTGCGGCGAGTATTAGAGACACGGTAGCCGACATCTCGAGTAGTCAGGTACTGACCATCGATATCCGGGTAGAAGATTCGGATGATGTCTACGGCACTAAGGTGGATACCCCATTCCAGGCGAGAAGAAAACTGCAGATAGAGTGCTCACCAGAGGCTGTAGAGTCAGTTGTGGTGGCTGTAACAGATAGTGGTGGACGGATACAAACCGTCCAGTTTCGACTCAAAGAGTCGATCTACCGCAAATCTACTCACGAGGCGCTCTCCTCGGCAATGAAACGAGCACGAGACAAGGCCGAACACATCGCTGCTGTCGAAGGGGCAGTCCTCGGAGCGGTCCAAGAGGTGAACGTACAACCACTCAAAACAAACTCGGGAATGGATATGATTGTTGAGGATGCGCTAGCGAGCCACGATACCAATCTCCACCCGAGCCCGATCACGGTCTCGAAGCGGGTCGAAGCCGTATACCAACTCGAAAGCGAGTGAGTGACCCGTTTTCCAGCGTTAGGAATCACTACTCGGCGAAACACCTCCGTCTTGCTGTGTTGAATAGCGATTGAATCAGTCGAAATCACGGATTTAGAAGGATGAAGCCGAGGAATTCGATTCTGTCCTATGGAAATCGATCTCCTCGACTTCGTTCAGAAGAGTAAACGGCTGGCCAAACAAGCTTTGGGGAAGCACGC
>LFCJ01001057.1_pt1 | contig 18541 bp, 29 predicted proteins | sample 643141 | NCBI WGS metagenome assembly LFCJ01 (sample SAMN03766243, study PRJNA286221) | soda lake metagenome | biome: soda lake; feature: Kulunda steppe; material: water; isolation source: sample B1-Br-g2 brine of Lake Bitter-1 | place: Russia: Kulunda steppe | collected 2010-07
ACCAAACACACGCAATGCAGCCCCTACGGGCGCACAGTGCCACCAAACACACACAATGCAGCCCCTATGGGCGCACGTTGCCACCAAACACACGCAATGCAGCCCCTACGGGCGCACAGTGCCACCAAACACACACAATGCAGCCCCTACGGGCGCACGGTGCCACCAAACACACGCAATGCAGCCCCTACGGACGCACGGTGCCAATGAAATAGGCAATTCAACTCAATACAACACAGTACAAGTCCTGCGTGCGCACAGCGCTGCCAATCACATGCAATGCAGCCCCCACAACAACTGAACAAGCGCAAGCCTGTGCCTCCGCAGCCGTCTCAAGCCTGGCCCGACAAGTGCCGCCTGTGCATGCATGCATGCATGTGCGCATGCACTGCGGTTAAGAGCCACTGTCTGCAGCGCCAGGGCCACGCGCGCGCTGCCCAGGGTTGTGTGCACACATACACGCCACACATCCATGCAGGGTTTGAGACGCGCACACATCTGCACGATGCTGGTCCCGCACCTTGGCGCAGTAGCGCCACAGCCACAGCCGAGGTTGGTTGGCCACATGCTCCACCGCGTCCAGCCCCCGTTCTTGCTCCTGCTGCTGCAGCCGCTGCAGCAGCTCCTGCAGCAGCTCCTGCCGCTGCCGCCGCCGCTGCAGCTGCCGCTTGCGCGGGCTTATACCGACACCCATCTGGCCCACACCCCCCCCAAGCCTTGGCTGCTGCTCCTCTCCTGTGCCACGGGCACCCTCATTGACTTGTTCATCAGCATCGCGCGCCCAACCCTCCTCAGCGCCCGACAGTTGCGCAACTGAGTTGGAGTGGCTTGCTCCACTGCTGCTACCGCTGCTGCCGGAAGGTAGTACCGAGGTCTGGGCGTGCATGCTCAGCAGCAGGCGCTGCCGAAGCACCAACTGCAAGCGCAGGCCATGCACAGGCAGGTCTCATGTGAGCAGGCAGGGCTCGTGTGAGCAGGGCTCTTGTGAGCAGGGCTCGTGTGAGCAGGGCTCATGTGAGCAGGCAGGGCTTGTGTGAGCAGGCAGGGCTCGTGTGAGCAGGGCTCATGTGAGCAGGGGGTGGTTGGCAGCGAGTGAGCTGCAGGCCCTTTGCCACAGCACTCACTTCACATACTCAGGCCAATTGTGCACTGCAGGCAGGCCCCCTGAGATGTGCGCGCATACACACACGTACACACGCACGTGCATGCAAATGCACGGACGCACTGCATGCACACACAGCAGTTGAGACAAGGTGCTCCTTAGGCATGCGCCCAGACACATACGCACGCGCAGTCATGCAACTGCAGCAGGACTTAAGCCAGGGTACAGGCCTCTTGCGGCAAATGCACGTCCGAACAGCAGTTTGAACGAAGTGCAGGCTGCACCCCTTTTCTGATTGCCAGTGGCGCCAAGTTGCGCCGTAATCGTTTCTGGCAACATTTTCAGAAGCGGCTGCACCAGACGGCCATGGTCAAGCACCACCTCAACCCACTGCAGCCATATGCGTGGCAGACCTCCACATAGGCGCGCAGCTGTCTGCTGCTCAAACCATGGGGGCCGTACTATGCTGCTTGCTGTGCAGCAGTACTGGTGCGTGTTCCTGTGCTTTGGGGGGTGCAACCTGCTGCTTGTTGTGCAGCAGTATGGTGTGTCCCTGAGCTTTGGAGGGTGCAATCTGCTGCTTGCTGTGCAGCAGTACTGGTGCGTGTTTCTGTGCTTTTGGGGGTGCACTCTGCTGCTTGCTGTGCTCTGGTACACAAGCATGTGCAAACCGGTGATGCAGAACCTGTTTCGCGGCTGCCCTCCCCACACACATACCCTCGCTGCATGCGCTTATCTTACTCCTCCAGTATGTATGTGTGTGCATGTATATGTGTGTGTGCGCGTATGCAAAGCATGCGCAGCGCTTGAAAGAAAGGCTGAAGATGGAGCAGCATAGGGATGAAAATGCTTGCACACAAGCACGCGTGCACATCCCAAGACAGGTCCACGCAAAGGCATGCAGGCTCTGTGTGATGGGCACACGCAAATGCCATGTGCGTGGTGATGGGTAGGTCAAGCCGCACACCGTCCTGCACCAGTGCAGTGCCCTGCGCACCTTGCAGCCGCTCGGCCGCCTTGCAAGCGTTGCAAGTGACTTGTTCACTCAAAAGAGATCATATGATGCAGACAAAGGAGCAGGAGCATGCAACAGGGGCATGTGTTTTGTACTGTGATTGTCTGTTTGAGCCACCTGCCAGCAGCATTTTGGAAACTAAACGGTGCTCCGTGGACCCAATGGCCAGGTGCCTGCCTGTGCTCGCTCAAACTCAGCAATCCACGCACCGGCCAGTGCCAGCAGCCTTTTTGGACATCCCACAGCTGCTTGCCTGAGCCCAGCTCCTTCAGGAGGCTAAGCCCTGCAGCATCTTCCAGCTGCTGCTCCTGCTCTTGAGGTGCCTGCTGCTGCTCCTGCTCTCGTGGCGCCTGCTGCTGCTCCTGCTCTCGTGGCGCCTGCTGCTGCTCCTGCTGCTCCTGCTGCTGCTCTTGAGGCGCCTGCTGCTGCTGTTGCTGCTGCTGCGATGCTCCCGGGTTGGCTTGTGGCTCTGCGTCTACATGCAGCAGCTGCAGGCCCAGGAGCTGCGACAGCACAAACCCGCTCACTCTGGACTCAGGGCGTATGTATGGCGCGGCAGCAACAGCGAGCTCCTGGCGCGCTGCGCGGCTGCAGGCCAGGCCGGCCGGCCGCCAGGCCGCAGCATAGATGGCCAGGTCCACTGCAAGCATAGCAAGTTTGCAGCACAGCCGGCAGCATCCATCACCAGCAGTGAGGTTGTTGGGCCTGTCATGGGCAGCAATGCCGCAGCAATTGCTGGGCTGCTGTCAAGTCAGGTTGCAAGTCCATGGCTAGATTTGCTGCCAGGGCACGGGAGAGACCTGGCGTTGCCGCAAAGCAGGCTGGGCCCACTAGCTGGAGGGGAGCATGTAGAGGGGTTGCATGGGCTTGGCATGCGGGGTCAAGCAACCAAGTTGGCCAAGATGCATGTGGGGGGGCAGACCAGTCCGCGCACGTGCATGCAGCAGCGCTGGGGCCATGCAACCAAGTTGGCAAAGATGTATGCGTGGGAGCAGACCACTTCGCGCATGCAGCAGCAGTGTGCTGCTGCTTGGACACACATATCTAGAGCTGCTGGAAGGGTGCTAAAATAGGCGAGTACAAACGCAATAAGGGAGGGTGCTACCGCAAACAAGTGCAGCAACCGGGTGTAGAGGTGGACACAGGACACAGCTGCGGATCAGATGGTGCAGGCACGCCTACAGGGTGGCAGGGCTCGAAAGGGTGCCTTATCTTGTTGCAAGCTTTTTAAGCTTGTCCTGTTCCTGACTTGCTGTAGGCAGCATAGAGGTGAGTGCGCACTTTCTTCAAAAGAAGAGTGTGTAGCTCTTATGAGCAAGTGAGCGAGGGAGCGAGGGAGAGGCCTTGCGTGTCAGGCCGCGTTGCCTTGGCCTTATTGGTGGGTCCTTCTCCTTAATAGATGGTGTGTTTCCGCTGCCTATGTAGTTCCTCTTAGCCATTTGTTTTCTTTCTTTCCGTCTCTTTTCTCGCATTGCAGACCCGTCTCTTTCCTCATTGCAGACCCGTCTATCATCCATGTGCATTGCAAACCTGAACTGCCAATGCGCCACCCGCAGAGAATCTGAGACGTGAGTGCCCAGGCTGCTGCTGCTGCTGCCGCTGCTGCAGGAGATGAAGTATGCTCAGTATGCTGCCGCACCCACCCTCATTGAACAAGTCCGCGTTGCGGCAGGCCCTGCTGCTCAGCAGGTGGCTGCTGATCTCCGCAGCCAGCAGGTCCGCCTCAGGCGGCATAGACCCTGCCTCCGCAGGGGGGGAGCTCCCAAAGCTGGAGGTCAGACCACCGACCTCTAGGCCCTGACTTCCCTCTTCCCCAGGCCAGGGCTGCAGGACAGGCATCATGTCCACCCCTAGGACAGAGGCAACCTGCAGTGTGCGGATTTGGAGGCATCATGTCCGCCCCTAGGACAGAGGCAACCTGCAGTGTGCGGATTTGGAGGCATCATGTCCGCCCCTAGGACAGAGGCAACCTGCAGTGTGCGAATTTGGAGGGGGTGCCATTCCTTCTCATGACACCTCAAGCATCCTTTCTTCTGTGTGTCACTCTGCGGCGTTGCATTGGCGTCCAGTTGAGGCCAGGTGCAGGTGCAGGAGAGCATGTGCAGGAGGGCACATGCAGGAGGCCAGCTGCATGTGAAGGAGGGCATGTGCAGGAGGCCACGCGCCTGTGCAGGAGGGCATGCGCAGGAGGCCAGCTGCATGCGCAGGAGGGCATGTGCAGGAAGCCAGCTGCAGGTTCAGGAGGGCATGTGCAGGAGGCCAGGTGCAGGTGCAGGTGCAGGAGGCCAAGTGCAGGAGGCCAGGTGCATGTGCAGGAGGGCATGTGCAGGAGGGCATGTGCAGGAGGCCAGATGTAGGTGCAAGAGGCAGGTGCAAGCCTTATAGGCTACGGATGAGGAGATCCTGTTGTTGTTGGGGGGGGGGTAGGGGGCTGGTGCTGGTTGTGGTGGGGATAGCAGCGGCGTCTGTAGAAGGATTGCGTCTGACGCGGAAGAAAACATGCTGATTGGTGATGACGTTGAACATTTGTGTAAATGATGGTGATCCCTTCACATTTTGATGGGATTACAAGGATCACAGAGATTATGACTAGATAGGTTCCTCCTGCCAGATGAGAGACTGAGCGTGCACACTTCCCGCCGGATGAGAGACTATGAGTGCACAATTCCTGCCAGATGAGAGACTGAGAGTGCACACTTCCTGCCAGATGAGAGACTGAGAGTGCACACTTCCTGGAGCCCTTACTGGAGACCTAGGAGCCATCCTGCCTTGCTGGGCCCCTGCAGTGCTGGCCTCCTGCCTACAGTGCTGGCCCAAGGAATGGAAAAAAAAGAAATGGGAAAAAAGGCTTAGCCGAGGGGAAATCATCTTTCCCCATCTTCTACCCCAATCAAGGTGCATGCAACAATGGAACAAGAGGGTTTAGAGCCCATATGACGTAGAATCCTTTTACAAAAGAGGATATCCTGATAAATATCCATATAGTTGGGACGTGTGGGACATGCTAAATTGGAGCAATATGGAGAAGATGGGCATGGCCCCTGCACAAGGATGACACCATGACGCAGGATCTGTGACAGTGCTTCAAAGGAAGACATGCAGCTCCTGTCCACCTGCTGCAGAGCTTGCAGCAAGCGTCTTAGAGAGACTTGCCTATCCAGGGCTTGTATTCATTAGCACAACGAAGAACATGTCAGCAGAGCTTGTGCTTCCAAATTTTGGTTATACGTTGTAAATCATATTAAAGCCACTAGGGCAGGTTTGCGATCTGGACCTCTGGTCAGATGGTTTAGACGGATAAAGCACTGGCTATGCTGCTCATGCCCAGCGTAGGGCAAAACTGGGGAGTGCTGTGCCCTGTTGATTTTAGGCCCCATTTCTTCAGCTGTGGCAATGCAAATGAGGTGAGCGTTGATCGAATGAAGCTTGCCCAAGTTGCCTTGAATGGACAGCAGGCAGAACTTATCTGGAAGGTGCTGCCTTACAGTCTACAATGCATACCTACCTGGGGCATGTGGCTGGCACGGCTCCAAATCCCAGGCATGGCTGCAGCAGCTGCAGAGGCCTCGTGACGATGCTCTTGCATCATTTGCTGCCGCCACCGCTGCTGCTGCTGCTGGTATGCGGCGGCAGAGTGTTGTTGCCTGTCCCTGGCCATAAGCCTTAGCAGGGTGGGTAGGCTGAGCACCTGGTCTGGCGGCATGCCTCCAGATCCACCCCTGCAAGTAGCGGCATGCCAATATTCACGATCGCTCCACAATTATACCATAGAGTTCCCGCTACAACAAAGGCTGCTCGGGATATTGCTGCAATGCTGCTTGTTCTTGCTTGTTAAACAGAGCCGTAAATTCCCCATCCGCAGCACAGTCATGCGCCACCAGCTTGATGGCATTAAGTGTGTGCTTGATTAATACAAAGCAGCTTGGTGAGCACAGATACAGCAAGCCCGCCACTGAGCAGGATACGAGAGCAAGATGCAAGATGCAAGATACAGGAAACAAGAGCAAGATGCAAGATGCAAGAACGGTTGGAAAGCACGCAGACATATGTGCACACATTGGACAGACAGGCAGCGCCAAAGACAGCTGAACTCAGCTCCGTGGCAGGGACTGGATCACATGGTACCAGATGCACAGACACTCAGGCAGGCGGCTGCACAAGACGGCCCTCCTCAGAGACCCTGGGCAGCACCAGGGCATGCACCAACACTGCAGCCGACGTCTGCCGGCCCTGCCAAAGCCGCGCAGCCTGCCCCTTACCTCTTTTGTAGGGTCGAGGGGTTGCGCTCGGCGCGGGGCACCACCAGGGACGCGCACAGGTCGGGCATGGCCAGCAGGCGGGTGTACACGCGGCGTGTGAGCATGGGGGGGAGGGGCAGGGAGCACAGGCGTGCCATGCTGCACAGCCCCGACACAGCCTCGCGCGGCGAAATGGCGTGCGCGTCAAGCGCATGCTCGAGGAAGGCGTATGCTACATGTCTGCAAGCCGACAGAGAGCATGTGCATGCGTGTGCCTTGGCTGTATTGAGCTGTGCGTGTGCGTATGTGTGCATGTGCATGCAGGCATGCGTACCTGAGCACATGTGTTTGTGTGTGTATGTGTGTGTATGCCTACGTGTGCGCGCACACACACAGGATTAGGAAAACACGCTTTGGTATGGGTAAAATGGTGAAGCGGGTAAAAACATGAATGCACATCCACATGAATACCCAGGTTCATTTTGTTGAATACCCGTTCCTGCCCTGTGTTGAGCTCTCAAATCATACATGCACATCTGTCTTCAATTTGCACAGGCCTCAAATGATGGATGGTGCGCTGCCTTCTCAAAACAAGATGCACACTTTCCTTCAGAAAAGGCACAGTGCCGTTGCATGTGCAGGTGCAGGGTAATTTGTCTTGGATGCAGACCCTTAAGCAGCATAGGACACATCTTTGGGTGCTTGAGGGGCAACTGCGAGAGCTACATGTGTACCCAGAGCATGCACACAACCTAGGCTTAGACCCAACAGAGCCACACCTAAACAATGCATTCTCAGCACTTGAAAAGGCCACCCCTGCACATGCGTCAGGGCATGCACAGGCCCTAGGACCAGCTTACCCTAACCTGCTCCTTGTGCCCGTGCGCCCAGGGCACTGCAAACCCACCCCTGCGCGTGCGTCCAGGGTATGCACAGGTCCAGCATCTCCCGCAAGAGCCGTACGATGAGGCCTGCCTCCTCAGGGTCTGGCGCGGCATATGCGCCCCCTGCTGCAGAGTCGGTTGGGAACGCGAATGCTGATCTGGCGGGCAAGGTTGCCCCACTGCCGCTGCCCGTGCTGCTGGCGCCAGCGCGGCCGGTGCCAGGGTCCGCCGACGCTGCACGCACGATGTCTGTGGGCAGGCGTGAGGCAGGCACAGATGCAGCGCACAGCCGCAGCACCCGCATGCGCAGCGCGCGCAGCAGCTGCGCGGCCGCCGTGTACTGGTCGTCTGCCCAGCTAGTGACCTCTTCCCCATTGCTGGCCCCTCTATTGCCTGCCCAAGCCAGGCCGCCCCTGCTGCTGCTGCTGCGGTGGCTGCCACTCCCAGATTCTAGCCCATCTGTCAATGGAGCATCCGCCCAAACACCTGCCTCCTCTTGGTTGGCCCCTCCAAAGCTGTCAAAGCCCCCCCTGGCCAGGTCGCCACCTTGCAGCGCTCCGCGTGCACCCACGGCCGCAGCCCTCGCCCGGACGGCCCGGCCACGCTGCGCATGCTGCGTGCGCAGGGCCATGGACACGCCCCTCATCTGCAGCACCTTAACCTGCACGCACGCGCGCATGGGAGGGCGGGCGGGCACCAACGGCACTCGGCGGCGGGCATGGCGCAGCTCAGACCCAGCACGACCGCCTGTGCTTGCACGCCGTTGGCCTTTTTTCCCCCTTCCATGTGGCTGCTTTCCTTTGTCTGCCGCTCCAACACACACACTTCCCGGACACCTTGAGTGTGCAGGACTACCAGCTGATTGAAGGTGAAGGGATTGCCCTCCTCTGCAGCTGCCACTGCAGGCCCGCCAGGCTTCTGCGAAGACCACTCCAGTCTAGCCAGCGCTGCCACAACCTTGAACGAACAAACATGTATAAACACACACTTGTACACGGCAAGCCTGCCCCTGCACGCCACCAAGCGCAACCTTGAATGAACAGCCATGCAATCACACACTTGTACACGGCAAGCCTGCGCTCACACGCCACCAAGCCTCTCCTCCCATAACAGCAGCAAAGCTTATGAGATCTAAGCTCCCAAGCACATGCTGAGGGTATAGGGTCAGGGTTAGGTTACTCTGAACCAAAACCTCCCAAACCCTTGCTTATTTTGTGCGGAATAGCCCACCGCTGCCGGCTGCCAGAGCCCGCCCTCATCTAGTATCAGTGGTACCATATCAAACCCTCGCGCTGCTGTACACACCATTCTGGCCGCATGGCTGTGTACTTTTGCGCTCATGCAGGCACAAGCGCATGCACGTGCGTGTGCGTGTGTGTGCGTGTGTGCTATGTCCGCACCTTCCTGGCCGCACGCAACACCCTCAGGATCTGAAGCAGCCCCTCCGGTGCCATGGCTGGCACCCAAGGGAGGACTGCACGAAAGAAGCGCGCCAGCGCCTCCACGCCCCACCGCCGATGGGGGCTGCGCAGGAGCGCCGCAGGCATCAGAGACTTATTATGTGCCAGCTCCTCCTGCGGGTCGAACCTGCTGGACCTTCCTCCCAGCTGTGGTATGCGCAGTAGTGCCGAGAGTTTGCAGTGGTGCTATGTGCAAGTGTACCAAGAGTTTGCAGGGGTGTTGTGTGCAGGAGTGCCAGCCCCCCCCCCATGCGGCTGTGTGCGAAAGCGCCAGCCCCTCTCCACGTGTGCAGGAGCGGGGAGCAAGGCCCGGACCTGATGAGCGCGCATGTTGCCTGTGGGCAGGTATGAGGAGAAAGCTGCGCGCCAGCCCCTCCCCTAAACAGCATTGCACACCACACGCTTTTTTCCTGCACAGCCTGTGGGCTGTGGGTGCCTCGTGGGCTGTGCACAGTGGACTGTGGGTGCTTTATGGGTTGTGGGCTGTGAGGGAAGCTGCGAGAGGGGAGCCATATGTAAACTGCCCGCACCCCCTTGCGAGCCATGCAACCACCTGCACCCCTCTTGCCAGCCAGTCATGGAGTCTGGGGTGGCAGGTCATATTTAGCGGAGCTGGGGAGGATGGGCTTAGGGTTAATCCTAAACCCTAACCCTAAGCCTCAGGGTGACTGGGCTGGCGGTAATGGGTGCCAGACAAGCTCAAGCAGGACCAGCGTCTTGCACGAGGGCAAAGACTTGCGATGGAAGGGTCCCGTGCACGTCCTGCCAGGCGGTGCATGTGACCGTGGGGCACATGTGCATGTGACCGTTGGGCATGCACTCGACGCGCTGGAGGCGCCTGTGCTTCCTGATCCAGCTGCTGCGCAGCGTCCACCACGAGGCCCCGGAAAGCACGCCAGCGCTGAGGTGCAGTGGTGAGGATGCTAATTGCTTTGCAGGGCAGGTGTGCAGGCAAGGTGAGCGGATACAGATGCAGCCAGCCTGGATCAGGAGGCACTGCGCTCAGAGTATTCTGAATGCAGCATGGCTCACTGACAGACTGTAGACCCCACCGTCTACAGTGGGGTAGACACTGTACGTGTGTCTATGTATGTGTCTATATAATGTGTCTAGAGCTGTACATAGACAGCTCTGTGTATATCTTGATCAAAGGCTGAGACCCACAAGCGCATAACAAGGGTTGCATGACCGCGTTATGGGAGGAGCCCCCTCCACACCGCTCCCCACCTGCTCGCGGGCTGCTGCGCAAGTAGCACTGCCAGCTTGGGCGCAACTGTGTGGGCGAGGAGACCAGGGCCCAAGATGCCCACGTACATGCGTAGGCCCTCACACAAGGCATCCAGCCGGTCAGCGTGCACAAAATAGGCTGCCACCTTGTTGCGCTCTGCGCCTTCCTCCTTCCGCCGCTGCCACATCCTTTCTGGCAGCCGCTGCAGCCGCCTAGGCTGGTCTCGTGCCTGCTTCTGCCTGCCCAGCTCAGCATCTTCAGGGTGCCCCTGCTGCTGCTGCTGCTGCTGCTGCTGCTGCTGCTGCTGCTGCTGCTGCTGAGAATGACCGTTGTGAGGATGATAATCACTAGGCTTCTGGGACCAAGGCGCCTGCCGTCCATCCCTGACATGCCTCTGCCCTGCACTGCCCTGCCCTGCCGATGAAAGGGGCCTTCGTCTTGCGGCTGCATTGCCAAGTTTGTCACTCAACTCCCTGGTCTTGCCAGCATCAGCAGCTGCACTAACCCATGGCCTTCTGTGCACCTGCCTTTGCAGGCATCTTGCAGTTGTAAGCCACACTCCTGGGAGCATGCTTGTGCAAGACAGCACTGGGCACCTCCCATCTTTGATACCATTGGCATTGACACCATTGGCATCGACACTAGATGGGATTTGCATGCATGCCAGAAATGCTATTCAAATATATATAAAAAAAGTAGCACCATCATAATGCGCATACAAATGCAGCAACCAGGTAGTATTGACGTGTGAAGATGCAAAAACTAGGGCTTACGAACGCCATGCAAGGGAGATAAATATTAAATATTTTTGATAAAAGAACTTGTTAACCTGTCGCTAGGTTGATCTATGGCCCAAGATGATTGCCCCTTGTCATCGCCTTCATGGGCCTCCCCTGACCTTCAATCTCCCCACACATAGTCAGGACAGTAGTTATGGAGAAGCAGTACGTGGGACAGTGCCTTTTGAAGATTGGCCAGTGCATCCTGTCCTCCCGGGTTGCGCAGACTGCCCCTCCTGACAAGCGTCGTAGCCGCTGGGTGAGTGGACAAATATGATAATAACCTTTTTCAACAATTTTGCATGGTATGTCAATCTTTTTGATGGCGTGTCAACCTGTCAAACTTTATTTGCCCTCCTGGGCAACAAGCACCCTTTGCTGCACTTGCTGCACACCTGCAGTTCTTGCTGGAGCTGGAAGAAGTCCCCAATGCTACACCCCTTCTGGAGCATTGCAAAAAGGATGTGTACGCGCCACTGGAACTCGAGGTGGGCAGGTTTCCGTTGGAAAAAGCCCAGGCCAGGAGCTAGGGTTTTGGAGAACATGCCTTGACCAGGCTCCCATGCTTCTCCAGACTCACCTTTCAACGTGTCAGATCACTAGATTAACTTAAAGCAGTGTTTGCAAATTGAAGTCAGTGAAGTGCACTGAGGAGTTTGCTCTGAATTCGCCCCTCTGGCTATGCACAGGTGTACTTCCAGCTAAATCAGCTGGGTGACGCAGCCTCCCCTGGATCTGTCCCCAGCAGAGAAGGTGTTGTATCTAGCATGATCCACGTGATCAGTATGTAGATGCAGCGCTCTTGCGACAAGCGGTTCTTCTATGCCTTGTGCTTGCTGGGGTTCATAAGAAACTGTGTGTCTCGTGACAAAAGCTAATGTATGCACGCACGGCTTTCACTCAAAGAGGCAGCGCAAGCTCGTTCTCAATGCATCTTTTGGTCTTGCGTGCACATAATTTAAGAATGTGTGCTTGTTTTGGATTGCCTTTTGACGCCTGCATTACTTTCATTGAATTGTGGTCGACTTGCCTTACAGCACACAACGACTGAATAGCTTGACAGAAGCTGGCCTGGCTTCGAGGGTTGTCTGTTCGGGTTCACATGCATTTGTCCCATGGAAATCAGGACAATGTACCCTTTAAAGATTCCACCTCAGCATAGACTGGTAACAGGGACTTCAGCACCCACTGCATCGACTGCCCTGTCGCAGGCTTTGTACTGCTAGAGCGCTGGGTGCTGCAGTTCGGCCCCAACCCACAGGCCCACGCAGCAGCGCAAGGCAGCACGCAGCCTGACGCTGCTAGCCATGGCAAGGGTCATGCCTGCAGCGCAGGAGGCGGCCTTGCAAGCAGCGGGGGAAGCGGGAGCAGCAGCGGGGGGGGTGGCAGCGGCGGGAGATCATTTGTGGATGACGCCTCTGTCTACAAGCGCCTGGTGCGTGAAGCTGGTGCTCACTCAAGGAGTGCGCGCACACTTCCCCGAATATGCGCGCGCACGCGCACGCGCACACGGATGCATGTGCACACACCAGGCTAAGCTGAAAACACAGCGTGCAAGCTGGTGGCACAGGGGGGAACATGTGCGCGCAGCGCGGCAGATTGTCAGCGGCGGGGCGGCCAAGCAACGCATGTGCTCACATGTGTTGCTGCTTCCCCGGGGGCTGCACGCTCTTTGCCCTGTGTTCACAGGCCATGCATGGATGCGCAGCGCCCTCTCTGCAATGAGTCTAGCATGGGCGCACTGCAGGCACAGATGGCATCATGGGTGCACGCGCCATCTAGGCATGCCATCATGGTCATGTGCCATCATGGTCATGTTCCACACACGCTGTCAGACAGGGAGGGAGGCAGGCTGCGTACAGGGCTCGCTCTTAACACGTATGGTGTGCACGAATTACAGCTTAAGCTGCTGACTGCTTGCAGATGTATTGCTGGGTAATCCAGGGCTCTTGTGTCGCCTCTCGCAAATCTGGTGTGAAGCCTTGAGCATGATCTGTTCAGCCTTGAGTTATGCCAAGTGGTTCAATACCAAACATTGACAAACATGACCTGTGCTACCTTATTAAGTGCATGCCTTCTGAACTGACAATACTTCTTGAAATCATCGAGCAACACTGCTTGAGGACCTTAAGCTCCTTAGCAGGACTGCCTGTCTCACTGCAAGCAATGCTGGTTGAATGCCTCAAGCGCTACCTAGTTTACCTACAATACGAGTGGTTGGGTGCATCAATCACTTCCTGACTCACCTTGAGCAATCCTGGTTGAACACCTCAAGCATTACCCGTGTGACATTCTAGAGATGGGTAAGTAGGGTCTGATCAACACGCCAAAGAGGCTCTGTAGAGGCTCAAATAGGCTCTGAAGAGGCTCTTCAGAGCCTCGATGAGGCATGTCACCTCAAGCTTCACCATATGGCTTCCTTGTCAGTGGGTTGCCCCTGCTGCGTGCAGCTTTTGGGTGCAATTGGTGTGCGGGCTAAACATCACCCGCCCTGCTAGCCCACCCGCATGCACCGTCTCCCCTGGATGCGCGCAGACGCTGCTAGTGCGCGCGCTGTACGCCCACCTGCGCGTGCTGCCGGCCTGCCGCATCGCCCGAGCTGCAAAGGTGGGTCGAGGGGCCGAGGGGGTGTGGAGGCCCTGCATACTAGCACAGAACCGCCATGGTGGGGCAGGGAAGTAAGGGGGTGGGGAGGGAGGCTCTGCGCGCAGGTGCGATTGGCTGCTGTAGCGCGCTTGGCGAGTCCTCAAGCCTGTGATATCGCTTGCTGACACAGACTACGAGCTCTGTGGGGAGTTGCTTTGAAGGGGGGGAAGGTATGCCTGCAGGCAGGACAGCCTGCATGAGCTGGCCCTGCACATTCCTTGGCCACTCACCCACTCACTCGCCCACTCCCATACCCCCTTGCTCTTCACACATGTTCCCACCCAACCCCCCCGCGTGCCATCTTAGGCCTCGTGCTCACGCTCACCCCTATGTACACACTCACAAACCATGCTCACCTGCCCCCTCTTGCACCCTCGCCCGTGCCAACGCCCACGCCCCATGTCAACGCACGCGCCTGCAGCGCTGCCAGCTGCCGGGCCTTGCATTTGCCATTCGCCGGGGGGGCGCGCTCATGGGCGGCAGCGCTGCCGCTGCGTCTGAACTCTGGCGACGCCCGGCACCCCTCGTGCCGTCCACGCCCACCCACGCGCTAGCGGAGGTGTCGCGGGGCAGCTCGCCTGCCACCATTACCCCTGCGCAAGCTGCCAACCCCCCAGGGGCTGTCAAGGAGGAGCAGGGGCCGGCGCCTGCACACGCTGCACCGGTGGCGGCAGGCGGTGCGGCAGCGGGGGGCGCGATGTCAACAGCGGCGGCTGGGGGGGTAGGCGCGCCGGAGGGCCTGCTGTCGGAGCGCTTCAGCTTTGCGCCTGTGGACACTGCAGGGGGGGCGCTGCGCGTGTCTGTGGAGTTTTTGCCGGCCCATGTGCTGGCGCCACTGGAGGTAAGGGGGTGCGAGGAGGGCTGCGCGTGGCCGGAGAACTCTTGAACTTGAGCTGCCGCCTTAAATGGCCGAGCAGGGTCCAGGTGGCTGTCAGTGCGTTTGTTTGTGAGAGGGGCTCGGTGGGTGCGCTGGCTAGCGCGGCGCGTCATTCAGTGGGACAGGGTGTGTCCTCATGGGGCCTGCGCATCCAATGGATGCCATCCATACCTTGACAGAATCTGTTTGTGAGAAGGGCTCGGTGGGTGCGTTGGCCAGCGCAGCGCGTCATTCAGTGGGACAGGGTGTGTCCTCATGGGGCCTGCGCATCCAATGGATGCCATCCATACCTTGACAGAATCTGTTTCTGAGTCCTCATGGAGTGTGCAGCCTCTGTACACACAGGAGGCATTGGAGCACTTGCACTTTGATAGGGTCGTGCACAGAGCGCTTGTGCCCCCCATGTGCCTGCGTTTACGCACCCCTGCCTCGAGTCACATGGTTGGTGTGCTCTGTCTCCTCCTCACCAACTTCTGCAAGGACGGGTGCAAGCGCACACACACATAAACGCACTCACCACACCACGCACAAGCACAGTCCCATCTCACGCAGTCCCACACAATCATGGGCACATGCATGTCTGTGGCACCTTTTCTACTGTGCCTGTAAGGGTAAACCCCTCCAACACCTCTACTCACTAGGCGTCCTGCAAGCATGCACGTGTGTGGAGGTGCGATGTATTAAAACATGCTTGTGCACAGGTGTCACATAAATGACGCACACATGTCTTTACAGATGCAAGACACGCGCACAACACTTTCACCAACGCGCACGCAGCGCTGCATGGTCACGCCCCCCACGTCCGAGCCCGGCATCATCATTAACGACTACATCGCGCCCCCGCCTCACCCCCGCTTGCATGCTTCCGCTTTGCCACCTGCGTCAACCCCGCCCTCCCCCATCACCGCCAGCACCCCAGTAGCTCCCGCTTGCACAAGACTTGGGCACCACGCATCTGCTGCCGCTGCTATGGCAGCGCCGGGCTTGCGTGCACTCCAGCCTGGTGGCACCCCTGCTGCCTCCACCTCAGCCCCCGCCGCGCCCTCCTCCTCTGCGCCTTCCATGACCACGGCTGCAGCCTCTGCGGCGGCAGGTGCAGTCAACACAGCGACGGCCGCAGCAGCTGCGGCGGCGGCTGCAGCGGCGGCCGCCGCTGCCGGCCCCTTGAGCAGCCCGATCGGGGGCGGGGGGCAGGCGGCGCGGCCGCCACGCGTGCCAGTGACGGAAGGCGCGTGGGGAGGCCACCTGCCTTCCACCAGCGCCCCATCAGGTGGGTGCATGTGGGGGTGGTGTGCACTCCGGGGCTACATGTGCACAGAGAGAGTGTGCATAGGGAGGATGTGTGCATGGGGACATGAGGACGGTGTGTGCACATCGGGATGGTGTGCGCAAGGACATCAGGATTACAGGGCCAGTGTGCGAAGAGGCGTGGCATGCATGCGGGGACAGTATGCACGCATGAACGGCATGCGCACGGGGATAGAGTGCATGAAGATGGTGTGCGCAAGGACTGTATGATTGAAGGGAAGGTGTGCGCGAGAAGGGCGTGTGTGCAGGCAAGGGCAGTGTCCGCGGGGGAAGCATGTGCCCACAGGAATACAAGGCAGGGGGGGCAGTGTCCGCGGGGACACAAGACAGCAGGCTAGCCCCTGGTGTGAGATGCGCCTGGTAGCCACGTTTTGCTGTGCCTTGGACGCTCCAGGCTCGTTGGGGAGACTCTAGCTGCGCAATGCTTTGGACTCACTAACGGGCATATGCAGCCTGCCATCATGCCAGGCTCCTTCACCCCACTCAAAGGCCAGACAGGCATGGTGGCCTAGATGCTAGAACAGCCTGCTCTCGCGTGTTTTGTGTTCATACGCATGTACTGTTGTTCTTGACCATATGACACCACTGCCCCTTGGAAACTGCACGCAGGGCAACAAGGCATGATGGCCAAGATGATGCAGCACCTGCAAGGCCGCGTGGGTGGCGAGTACTTGGCCAGAGGGGGCGCGCTCTTAGGCTGGGGCAGCACAAAGGGCAAGGGGGCTTGGGCAGATGCTGAAGCTGCCGCTGCTGCTGTGGACTCCTTATCGCCACGCACTGACAACCCGTTTGCCCGGCTTGCTGATCAGCAGCAGCAGCAGCGGCAGCAGCAGCAGCAGCAGCGGAGGAGTACTCCTGGAGGGGGGCAGCCGCTGCCGCAGTTGCCTTTGTCCCCTCCTTCTTTGCAGCAGCAGCAGCATCAGCAGCAGCAGCAGGGGCAAAATGTGCCGGGTGGCATGGCGCCGGGTGGTGGTGTAGGCAGGGGGCCTGCAGCCGCCACCAGTGCAAGCGCACTGGCAGCAGAGGGGCAGCCCTGCCGCCAGAATCAGCAGAGGCAGCAGCCGCGGCACCGAGTTGCGGGCGAAGGGGTTGATGTACAAGGTGGTGCTGCGCCCTTCAGGATAGGTGCGTCAGTGCCTGCTTGCACCCTGCCCACTAGCAGCGTTGCGAGAGCCTCCTTGGCATGTCAGTCAAGGTGGCTTGAACGACACTCACGCCCCACCGGGAGCTGCGCCCTGACCACTCGACTCCAGTGGCAAATCCCTGATCACTTGGCTCCTTGGGCACATCAGGGACGCGACCACATGGCTCCTGTAGCAAATCCCTGACCACTTGGCTCCCATGGCACATCAGTGATGTGGCAAATCCCTGATCACTTGGCTCCTTGGGTACATCAGGGACGTGACCACATGGCTCCTGTAGCAAATCCCTGATCTCTTGGCTCCAGTGGCATATCAGTGGCACTTGGGTCCTTGGGCACATCAGGGGCGTGACCGCATGGCTCCTGTAGCAAATCCCTGATCACTTGGCTCCCATGGCACATCAGTGATGTGGCAAATCCCTGATCACTTGGCTCCAGTGGCACATCAGGGACGTGACCGCATGGCTCCTGTAGCAAATCCCTGACCACTTGGCTCCTTGGGCACATCAGTGATGTGGCAAATCCCTGACCAATACTATTGGCAATAGGGTTCCTGCGGCACATCAGGGGGATGAGACCACTAGGCTCCTGATGTGGCTAATCCCTGGCCACTTGGCTCCTGTGTCGCATAAGTGAAGCTTGGCTTCTGTGGCACATTGGCGACACATGGCAAACCCCTGGCCACTTGGCTCGTGCGGCACAAAAGGGATGTAAGCACTTGGCTCCTGTGGCACATCAGTGGTGCACCCACTCGTGCATGCATTGACACAAACCGCCCTTGAAGTCAGCTCAGGCACACGACAATGCCTGCAACTGGTCTTTCTGTGGCTTGTCTGTGGCCTGTCTGTGGTCTGTGGCCTGTCTGTGGTTTGTGGCCTGTCTGTGGCCTGTCTATGGCCTGTGGCCTGTCTGTGGCCTGTGGCCTGTCTGTGGCCTGTCTGTGGTCTGTGGTCTGTGGCCTGTCCGTGGTCTGTGGTCTGTTTCCTGTCTGTGGTCTGTGGTTTGTCCGTGGTCTGTGGTCTGTCTTATGGCCTGTGTGGTGTCACTGTGTTCTGTGTCTGTGGTCAGTCTGTGGCCTTTCTGCATGCACACTGTTTTCCCTCCTCGCAATCCACACTATGCTCTCTGCCCTCCGTGGCTCTCGAGGAGCCCTGCCTTGTGACCTTCTTCATGTGCCCCGCGCGTCTTGCCCTCCAGGCTCGTTGCCCGTGCAGATCCCCGCGCGTAAGACATGGGGCAGCAAGGACGCGCCGCGAGCCCCACCCGCCACCTCCACTGCCCCTCTCCACGTAGCGCCCTCCGCACCAGCAGCTGCGCACCCCACGCCCGCGCCTGTACCAGAAGCAGCAGCGTCCAAATTAGGCGCAGCAGGCATGGCAGGGGCAGCAGGCATGGGCGCTGTTGCGCCGTGCAGTCTACAGGGCGGCGCAGCGGCGCAGCTGCCAGACCCCTCAGCAGCTGGGCCAGGCGCTGGCCCTTGGCCCGTGTGCCTTGGCACTCAGGCCTCGCCTGTGTGCCAGCATGCAGATAGCAGCGCCGAGTGCCGGTATGCAGGGGGCAGCGGCGAAGAGTGTGAGGTGGGGGCGGGCGGCGCGCAAGCGAGGCCGGAGTTGTGCGGCAAGAGGAGCGCGAGCGTGGGGCATGGGCCAGGCGCAGCCCGGCCCTCTGGCACGCGCACCAGCAGCAGCCGCAGCAGCGGGAGCAGCAGCGCGGAGGGGGAGGAGGGGGGATGGGCAGGCCGGGTGGCTGGAGGCTTGAGCGCAACAAGGTGGCAGCCTATTTTGTGCACGCTGACCGGCTGGATGCCTTGTGTGAGGGCCTACGCATGTACGTGGGCATCTTGGGCCCTGGTCTCCTCGCCCA
>LFCJ01001060.1_pt1 | contig 18534 bp, 16 predicted proteins | sample 643141 | NCBI WGS metagenome assembly LFCJ01 (sample SAMN03766243, study PRJNA286221) | soda lake metagenome | biome: soda lake; feature: Kulunda steppe; material: water; isolation source: sample B1-Br-g2 brine of Lake Bitter-1 | place: Russia: Kulunda steppe | collected 2010-07
CGCCATACCAGCACTTCAACATCGAAACGGGCGTCGATCCCTTCGACAACTTCAAAGTCGCCGACACTGGTGACGCGACAATCTCCCCTGGCGACACCAAAGAGAGCCAGGACAACATCGAGGACGCAGTCTACGAAATCGCCGAACAGGACGCGACGCCGATCGTCATCGGTGGGGATCACTCGATCTCCTACCCGGATATCAAGGGCTGGGCGGAGGCCAACGACTACGACGACGTCGGCCTCATCCACTTCGACTGTCACGCCGACACCGGCGACGACGGGCTCTGTGGCTTCGAGTACGACCACGGCGCGTGGGTAAAACGGGTCTTCGACGACGACCTCGTCGCGGGCGAGAACTACACCCTGATCGGTCCACGTGGCTTCTGGCCCGGCCCAGAGACGTACGAAGCAATGCGTGAGGCCGACATGAAGTGGTACACCGCCATGGAAGTCGCCGAGTTCGATCTCGCCGACATCGTCGCCGACGCGGTCCAGCGCGCCACGGACGGCACCGACGCCGTCTGGGTCTCCTTCGACGTCGACGTGATGGAGCCGGCCTACTGTCCCGGCACCGGCGAACCCGAACCCGGCGGCCTCATCCCGCGCGAGGCACTCAAGATGGTGCGCGACGTCGTCAAACAGCTCGATCCCGACAACTTCGGCTTCGACGTCGTCGAGGTCGCCCCACAGTACGACGCCAGTGACACCAACTCCTACAACGGCGGCATCACCTCCGGCTTCGCCAACCGTCTGATCCTCGAAGTGATGGGCAGTATGGCCCTTGCGGCAAACGGGCTCGAAGAGGGCTCGCCGATCAAGCCGAAAGAGCCACTCGGTCCACAGGGCGAAGCGGAAGCGCCTGCCGACGACTAACCACGATCGCAGTTTCAGTTTCAGTTCGGTTTCAGTTTCACTCTTAGTTTCGGCCGTCGAGACGATCGAAACCGGGGCCAGTACACCCATCCCCGCGACCGATCCCTGTCGCCGCATTCGGCGGCACTCGAGGATGGGGGTCCCACGCCCTGTCGATTCGGTCCCTCGAACCCGTTTGCCGACCGAGTAGCTGATCGCAGGAGACGGCGATCGGCTACCTCGTCGGACCCAACAGCGCACCTCGGTCACGTCGGACGGAACTGTATTCACCAACGCACGTTCAGACCGGAACGCGAACCGAGGCTGCCCCGTGCTGTTCGATAGCTGGCTCCGAGAGCACCACCCTGTAGAAGAAATCATACCCCGCTTCTCCCTCTGGATCGTCTCCGACGTACAGCATCAGCCGCTCACCCGCTCCAATATCCCGGTACTCGTCTAACAGTTCCATCTCGTCCGGATCGTCAGCCGATCGTTTTCGTTGCTGAACCGTCGTTATCTTATCGTGGTTCAGGAGGTACGCTCTGTTGTCCGGCATCGCAGACCCTGCTGGGACGATATGCACGCGGACGCTGGTGTCACCCGTATCCAGGTACAGGTTCCCGGTGTCGACGTAGGAGTGCATGGTTCGACACAGCCGTTCGACACCATCAGCGTCCGACCCGTGTTGCCGAGGGACGAACAGATGCTGGAACCGATGTTCGTCGACGATGTCGACGATATCGTCCTGGTCCAACGACGCCATGGAGTACTCGTCGATCGCTCCGGCAATGGCGTTCTGTCTGATGGTTTCGAGGAGAAAATTACGCTCGCCGGCGAACGCTGCTTTACCGATATCCGACTCGATACCGATCGTGTCCCGATCCTGGTCAGCAAACACCGTCTTCGGGAGCGTGATTCGCTTCCCGACTCCCGTGTACGTGAGCCCCTGGTGTTGGCTGTCGTCGTATTCGATCACCGTACAGATATCGTCGAGTATCGAGTACTCCTGGTAGCTGTCGAGACAGTCCTCGGCAAACGCCGCTATGCGTGACCGGTTACTCGCCATCGTTTTCCACCCCGATCTCTGGATCGAACGACAGCCGTCGCCCGTCGATTTCCCGAACCGGTATGTTCTGTTTTTTCGTCTCAGCGTTGATCCACTCCCTGATCTCGACATCGAGTTGCCACCGTTGGTACCAGAGCCAAACGCCAGCGAGACTCATTCCCAGGCCAAACACCATCGGGAGGTATGCGAACGTAAAGGGCCACTCGTAGTAACTCGACTGTGGCTCCTGGCCGACGATCATGTAGGCCCCGAGTGAGAATCCCGACAAGAACGTTATGATACCGATCGTCAGTAGTGCACGCCCCAGCGTCTTCACGCTGGTTTGCAGTGATCCCGGCACGTCCCAGTTCATTAGCAGATAGTTAGCTCAGTGGCACAAAAAATTACCCGCTTTGGCGTAGATAATAACCCGTTCCAGACCTCGCAGTTACTCCGGCGACGACCCCCAGCGAGAGCGTGGCGGAATCCGTTTCGTCAGCGCTGGGTTCACCGATACTCGACCGTGCAACGTCTTGGCGCGACGTTTCGAGGCCGGATTCGACGAGCCAGAACCCTGGTCGAACGTGACCGTCAACGTCGATCGGGAGCGGCGATCAACCGTCCAGAATCATCGATACCGTACAAACCACTTCATCGAATGGTGTGACAAAGAGGGAATCGACAACCTCAACGACCTATCTGGCCGAGACATCCAACAGTTTCGACTCTGGCGAAAAGGAGATGGAGAACTCAACAATCTCACGCTCCGGATGCAGATGAGCACGCTCCGCGTGTTCCTCAAATGGGCAGGATCCATCGAGGCTGTACCTCAGGACCTCTACAACAAGGTGATGGTCCCACGGGTTCGTCCATCTGACCAACGTAACAACGAAATCTTGGACGCCGAAGACGCACAAGAGATTCTTCAATACCTCTCGAAGTACCAGTACGCCTCGATCGAACACACCTTGCTCGCGTTCCTGTGGGAAACGGGTATGAGGATCGGAGCCGCAAATTCGATCGATCTCGAAGATGTCGATTTCAACCAGAAACGCATCCAACTCGTTCACAGGCCTACTGAAGGAACGACACTGAAGAATGGTAACGGAGTGAACGGCTGATTGCAATGACGCCAGCACTCACAGAACTGCTCCGTGAGCGCGTCGATACGAACCGCCACGACGTTGCTGACGATTACGGTCGAGAACCGCTCATCACAACGAGGCACGGACGGATGCCCCGAAGCACGATGCGTCGAATGATTAACCCGATCTCAGCGCCGTGTTACCGCAACGAGCCCTGTCCCGATTGCGAAGAGGAGGTGAACGCAAAATGCCCAGAAGCGGTCAGTCCCCACGCCATTCGTCGTGGGAGCATCACCCACTTTCTCTCCGAAGACGTCCCAGTAGAAATCGTGAGTGACCGAATGAATGTGAGTCGCCGGATTCTCGGCGAACACTATGACAAGCGGTCAGAGGAGGTGAAGTTAGAGCAACGACGAGGCTACCTCGATAACATCTAACAACCTGACTCTACGTCAACGGCGTCGGAACCATGTAGAGAGTCGGTCCTCTAAGTACCCGCGTCGTTGTTCTATTTCGTCTTTTCACATCAATGCTGAGTACTTTTGAGTTGACGGTCATTCAGTTCGGTCACAACTAACATCGTGGGCACAAACCGTGAGCACACCCCGTTAGAGTCGCCACTGAACAGACACAAGACGATGTTTGAACTGCTTATCGAACGCTCCGACCCCGGTAGTGAGTTCGAGAGTCGGAGCGGTAGCACCCGCCACGTCTGTCGGTCTGCTGCAGGCACCCCTGGCGCTAAATTCTCGACCCTACAGCTCGCCAAAACTGTTCCTACGGCTGTTCGAAGTTCGAACATCCATGCCGATAAAAATCGTCTCCGCTACTCCCCGACGAGGAGGTTTGTGAGGAGTGACTCTGTGTCAGTCGACAGCAAGTGTGACCGGAACTCCGCGGAGGCAAACGGGTCCGACCGGACTTCACCGTCCGGAATCGACTCGCCGGCGCGGTCGGCCGCTGCCTTGGCCGTCTCAGTGTTGGCATCGGCACCCCCGAGCTCAGCCTCGACGGCTTCGAGGCGGCGCGGATGAGAAGCTACAGCGGTTGCACCGACCCGCGCGTCGGTCACGGTTCCGTTGTCAGTCTGTATCCAGGCAGCGACGCCGACCGCTGCGTATCCAGACAGCGGGTTCCGTCGCTTGTGGTACGCGCTTTCGGCGTCGTCACTCGGAATCTCCAGCCGGGTCACGACCTCATCGTCAGCGACGGCGGTTTCGAATTCGCCTACGAAGAGGTCCGTCGCGTCGATTCGTCGACGACCATCGGGTCCACGGACGATGACCGCCCCATTGAGTGCGAGCACCGGCGCCGCGGGGTCGACCCGAGGGTCGCCGTGAGCGAGATTTCCTCCGATGGTGCCGCCGGCTCGCACCTGCAGGTCGCCGACCGCTTCCGCGGCGTCGGCAAGCGCGGGAGCATGCTCCCGAACGGTTTCGGAGCCGGCGATGTCTGCGTGTGTCGCAAGGGCACCCACGGAAAGTGTCCCATCCTTGGCCTCGATGGCCGACAGCCGGTCGATGCGGCTGATGTCGACGAGCGTCTCGGGCGCTTCCTCGCCGGTCTTCATCCGCGGTAACAGCCCGTGGGCCCCGGCAAGCAGTTCTGCCCCTGTGTGGGTCTCCAGCAGATCGATCGCCTCCTCGACGCTTCCGGCGCGGTGGTAGTCGACCTCGTTTGCGAGCATCAGTCCTCACCTCCGATGGCCCGCCAGACGGTCTCTGGCGTTATCGGCATGTCGAGGTGGTCAACACCAAAGGGTTCCAGCGCGTCGACGACCGCTGAAGCCATGGTCGGAGCTGCTGCGATGGTCGCTGATTCGCCGACCCCTTTGACCCCTAGTGGGTTGTGTGGACTCGGCGTAACCGTGCTGTCTGTCTCGAAGTCCGGAAGTTGCGTCGAGTGTGGGACTGCGTACTCGTCCATCCGGCGGGTCCGGAGATGGCCTTCCTCATCGTAGGCAGCGCCCTCGAAGAGTGCTGCACCGATACCTTGGGCGATACCGCCGTGGACCTGCCCTTCGACAATCATCGGGTTGATTATCTCCCCACAGTCGTCGACAGCGACGTACTCCAAGATGTCGATGTCGCCCGTCTCGGTGTCCACCTCGACGACGGCAACGTGGGTGCCGAACGGGTACGTGAAGTTCTCTGGGTCGTAGAAGTTCGTCTCTTCGAGCCCCGGGTCCATACCCTCGGGAAGGTCGTGGCCGAGGTACGCTTCGTGGGCGATTTCCTGGATGTGAAGGGCCTGGTCGGGAGCCCCCTCGATGTGGAACGTCCCATCGTCGAAGACGACGTCCTCGGGGGCGGCCTCCAGTTGGTGTTCAGCGATTTTCCGAGCCTTCTCCCGGACCTCTCGGGCCGCGCGGGCGATTGCACCGCCGCCGACAGAGGCACTTCGGCTGCCGTAGGTGCCCATTCCCTGTGGGATACGGTCGGTGTCACCTTCGATGACCTCGATGTCATCAAGGTCGACACCGAGTTCTTCGGCGGCAATCTGTGCGTACGTCGTGCGGTGACCCTGGCCTTGGTCAGCGGTACCCGCAAGCACCGTCAGCGTCCCGGTGGAGTCAAACCGGACAATCGAACTCTCCCAGCCGCCAGCTTGCGACCCGAGATCCCCAGCCAGCCCCGAAGGCGACAGCCCTGCCGACTCGACGAAGTTGGCGACGCCGATACCGATGTAGCGGCCTTCGTCGCGGAGCTCTGCCTGCTCTTCCCGGAGCTCCTCATAATCGATGTGGTCGAGGGCTCTGTCCATCGCGCGTTCGTACTCGCCGCTGTCGTAAACGAGCGCCGCTGCACTCTCGTAGGGGAACTCGTCTGGTGGAACCAGATTCTGCCGCCGAAACTCGGCAGGATCCATATCGAGTTCCCGCGCAGCGACGTCCATCAGCCGCTCGATGACGTAGATGCCCTCCGAACGCCCGGCCCCACGGTAGGCGTCGACCGGCGTCGTGTTGGTGAACGCGCCGATGACCCGACAGTAGATGGCCGGAATCGTATACTGGCCGGAGAGGACTGTCGCGTAGAGATACGACGGTGTCGCGGTTCCGAACTGCGAGAGCTGGGCGCCGAGGCCGGCGTGAGTCTCCGCTCGCACCCCGCGGACGGTTCCGTCTCCGTCGACTGCGATTTCGGCGGTCGTCGAGTGGTCGCGGCCGTGACAGTCGGTCACGTAACCCTCCTGGCGGCTTGCGCGCCACTTCACCGGCTGTTCGAGCTGCATGGAACACCACGCGGTCACTGCTTCGTCGGGGTAATGGTAAATCTTGCTGCCGAAGCCACCGCCAACTTCCGGGGCGATGACCTCGATGCGGTTCTCAGGGATTCCCAGGGTACCCGCAGACAGAAGCATTCGGTGGAGGTGGGGGTTCTGGCTGGTCATCCAGAGCCGCAACTTCTCGGTGGTTCCCTCCCACTCGGCGACTGCCGCCCGCGGTTCCATCGCGTTTGGGATGATACGTGGCTGCCGGAGGTCGACGCTGGCGACGTGGTCGGCGTCGGCGAACGCCTCATCGATCGCTTCTGCATCACCCAGCTCGAAGTCGAAGGCGACGTTGTCTTCGGCTTCGTCATGAACCGGGGGAATGTCTTCCGCAACGGCTGCGACCGGATCCGTCGCGTGTTCGAGGGGTTCGTATTCGACGTCGATGTGCTCGAGTGCATCCCTGGCCTGCTGGGGGGATTCGGCCACGACGGCGGCGACGCCGCTGCCTTCGTGCCGGACCTTGTCGGTCGCGAGGATTCGGTACTGTGGCGTCACGAGACCTGGCAGCATCCACGCCGTGGGGATGCTGTTCGGAACGCCGCTTTCTTCTACGTCTTCGCCGGTATAGACCGCAATAACGCCGTCCATCGCTTCGGCGTCGCTGGTATCGATATCGACGATGCGGGCGTGAGCGTGGTCGCTGCGTCGGATGGCGAGATGGGTCATCCCCGGCCGCGAGACGTCCGCCGTATAGTCCGCATCGCCGGTCAAAAGCGGTATGTCTTCCCGCCGTTCGACGCCCGCACCGAAGACGCCGTCTTCGCCCTCGGAAGCATCGCTCATGTTCCATCACCTCCGCCGTCGGTCGCCACCTGTTCGATGGAGTCGACGATGTTGTGGTAGCCGGTGCATCGACAGAGGTTCCCTTCGATGGCCTCCCGGATTTCCTCTCTGGAGGGGTCGTCGGCCGATTCGAGGAACGTTTCGGCGGTTATCAGCATTCCGGGCGTACAGAACCCACACTGCAGACCGTGGTTCTCCTTGAACGACGACTGCAGCGCCGAGAGCTCGCCATCATCGGAAAGCCCCTCGACGGTCTCGATCTCGGCGCCGTCCGCCTGAACGGCGAACTGCGTGCAGGATTTTATCGCGTCACCGTCGAGGCGTACCGTACATGCTCCGCAACGGCCGGTTTCACAGCCGACGTTCGCACCGGTATAGCCGAGTTCTTCTCGAAGCGCCGTCACGAGCAAGGTTCGCGCCTCAACCTGTAACTCGTGGTCCTCGCCGTTTACTGTTAAGTTGATGTCATGTTTTGACATAGTGTCCTCCGCCAGGTACCGAACTATCGTGGGTCGGTATCACCCAACGTGACAGTCCGTACCGATAATGCACCCACGACTCATCACCACAAAAAGATTGTGCGACAGTTTCGAACCTAAAACGACTCATTGCAGATTTTTCGTCTGAAAGCTGTATTATAGACAGGCCTTCACACAAAATCCAATACAGCCGGTTCAAATTCGAACACCACTTGGTGAAGCGAAATACCAACCTTCGCCGTTCCAAGCGAATTGGAGAAAGTAGACAGGTCGATGGCCCCACCGGTTCACTCGGCCTCAATATCGAGTCGGTCGTGAATCGGTCCCTCGCGGGTCTTCAGGTGCCGGGGGCGTCGGCCGTTCGAGACGGCCAGGACCTCGCCGACGATGCTGTGGGCGATTTGGTAGGGAGAGCCGCCGCCTAAATCGAGTCCGACGGGCGTATAGAGTCGGTCGAGTTCCGCGTCGTCGAAATTTCGGTCCTCGGCTTCGAACTCGGCGAGCATCTCCTCGAAGCGGTCTCTGGGACCCATGAGCCCGACGTATGGGACTGGGCTGCGAAGAAGTTCGTCGACTGCAATCCGATCATCGACGAAGTTGTGCGTCATGACGACAGCGTGACTCCGGTCGTCCCATTCGAGCGTCTCACGTAGCGATCCTGGCGAAGTAGTGACTGTCTGTGCGGCCGACGGGAACCGCTCCTCGAGGTCGACACCGCCACGGAAGCCGACGACGGTGACTTGGAAGTCGTTCAGCGCGGCTAGTTCCGCGACTGGACCGACGTCGTGGCCGGACCCAAAGACGTACAGTTCGGTCGGGGCGTCGATACCGTCGATGAAGATCCGGATTCGGCCGGAAGAATCCTCAAACGTCAGGCTATCCGCCCGGCCGCGGCGGGCAAGCTCACCCGCTGGCCCGGAAAGGGACTCTGTAAGCCACGCCGGATACTCGCCCGTCTCGTGTTCGAACTTGCCGGGACCAGGATGGAAGTACGTCCGGTCGCCACGCTCCAACCCGTCGAGATTGCTTTCCAGCACCGTGAGGGCGGCGACGTCCCGGCCGTCGGCGAACGCCTGGATTGCCGGCCGATAGCTCTCCTCCAGCGGCTCGAGCAGGACGTCGATGACACCGTTACAGCCGACACCGAGCCCCCATACGTCCTCTTCGTCTTCCATCAAGTCGTAGGTCTCGACTCGCGGTCGGCCCTCTTCGCGAACGGCCCGCCCGACCCGCAAAAGGTCGTCCTCGAGACAGCCAGCGGTGATGCTGCCGACGCCCTCCCCGTCCGGCGTGAGGAGCATCTTCGCGCCCGGTCTGCGGTAGGCGTTGCCCTCGACGTCGACGACGGTTGCGAGCGCAGCGGGCTCGTTCGCCTCGATTCGTTCGCGAATGGCGCGCAGTACCTCTGTCTCCGGGACGCTCCAGTTGCTCTGTGTCATGGTTTGCTGCTGATATCGGTCTCCGCCTCAGACGAGACGGTCGCTTCGGACGCGGCCGAGATACATCCCTTCCGGAGGCCGGCGTCGTGAAGGCCTGATCCGCAGGCGCCGGCGACGACAGCCTCTCGAACCGCCTCTCTATCGGTCACTTCGGCTCCGGCAAGCACCGTCACGCCGGCATCGAAGGCCGGTGCTGGGAGGAACGATGCGGTCGCACCCACGAGAACGACGGGGATACCGGACGGTGACGCTCTCAAATACCGGTCGACCCCTCCGTACAGGAGCGTCGACCCGGTTACGAAAACTACGTCCACCCCAGAAAGCGCCTGGTCGGCCGCTGCCGGTTCGTAGGTCAGCACGTCGACGCCATCAGGCGTGGGCGGAGCCTCAATCGGATCACGCTCGATGATGCGAACAGTGACCTCCTCGAAGCGATGGAGAGCAGGCCCAAAGAGGCCGACAGTTGCGACTTCCTCGACGGACGGCGGCAGTCCCACCATCGGGTCGCCATGCTGCCACTCCAGTCGCGGTGCCGAGAGTGCGTTCACCGCCGCGACACCGGCCGCCTTCCGGACTCCACCGATCGAGTCGGGTGGTGCCGTCGCCCATCCGAGCAATGTTTTGAGCGACGGATTCACAACATCGTCGTCGTCAGGCGGCCGATGTGCAACGCCGGCGATAGCTTCGTCTGGCTGGCAGAGTTCGACCAGTACCGCCGCCTCCCCCACGGTGATTTCAGGATGGGTCGTCTCTGTCGATACGTCGAGTTGGTCGACGACCGACGCGAGGATGTCTCGACCCCTCAGTATCTCGGCGCTGCTCATCCGTCTACTCCCCCGCTGGTACGGTGCCGACCGTCGTGCTCGTAGCCGATTCGACCGTGTGTCCCGCGCTGTTCGAGTTGCCGAGCAGCCTCCGAGAGATCCGTCGGCGACGCGAAGGCGAACAAACCGTCGACGTACGACAATGCTGTCGCCATTCCTCGGCAGGTGGGTTCGTAATCCACGGATTTTGCGAGCGGGTTCAGCCACATGATGGCCTGGGCCCTCCGGGCAACCCGTGCCATTTCTGTTTCGAGTTGGTCGGCTTCGCCGACATCGAGACCGTCGCTCACAAAGATAACGACAGTTCGACGGTCGACGGAAGTCGGATGATTCTCCCGGAGCGTCTTGAGGGCAGCACCGATCTGTGTCCCGCCACCCCATCGCGTTTCGGCGGCCTGCAGGGTCGCCGCTGGATTCCCTTCAGGCCGGTCGAATGTCGCTGATACTTCTCGAAGATCGGTATCGAACAGGAACGTTCGCGCGTCCAGTGCGCGATCGTGCAGCCGGTAGACGGTCGACAACAGGACGCCTCGGTCAATCGTATCGAGGACCGAGCGGCTGACATCTACGAGCAAGTGACATCGGAGCTCCGTCGGTGCTTTCTCACGTCGCGGCAATTCGATGGGCGCACCGCCGGTGCCGAGACTGGCCCGCAGAGTCCGCCGTGCGTCCAGCGCCATCCCGGCCGTTTCGGCTCGGTCTCTCCGACCCGAGACTGCAGCCAGTGCCGCGGCAAAACGGTCGACCGCCCGCTGTTCGGTGTCTGTTAATCCGATCGCAGTGTTGTCGACGATCTCGCCGTCACCAGTGGCGCTGTAGGTCCGTCGCTCGCCGTCGCCGGGAGTTAGGACCTGCTGGTCTGTGACTTCGCGTCGGCTGGTGGCAGCCCCCACCGCGTCGTCGCCGGAATCCTCAGCATCGAGCGATGAACGGTCAGGGTTCTCCGCCGCCTCTGCTGACTCCTGTGACGTCTGCTCGTTCCGGTCGGGGTCTGGTGTGTGTGGTTCGCCGTTTGCTGCGACTCCGTCGAGGCCACTCCGCAGCCGGGCCCAGAAAGTCGGGAACAGTGCCTCGAAGCGCTCGCGACCTTCGGGACTGCTGACGAGTGTCGCCGACAGCGCTGTACGGACCCGCGCTCTGTCGTCGAAACCGACCATCGAAAGCGCACGCGCGGCATCGACGCTCGCGTTCACCGGTACCGACGTTTCTGAGCGCAACCGACGGGTGAATCGGACCAGTTCCTCGCGGACGTGGTCGCTTGCGGCCTCGAAATCGGGGACTGTCACAGTCCGGGTCCCGCCGGTTGGGACATCGTCGCGTTCCATGCGTTATCCCTCGATACGTTCTTCGGCAGCCGCGGCTGCGGTCTGGAGTCGTTCGAGCAGCCCCTCGTCGACACGACGAACGTCCTCGGCCTCTTTGAGCAGACAGCCGATGGTGCGCTCGATCTCTGCCGGTGTGAGGTCCGCTCCATCGTCGCCGGTCCGAAGCGCAGTCACCGCCCGCGCCCAGTCCAGCGTCTCGGCGACGCCGGGTTGTTTGAGAAACGACTCCTCACGGAGCCGCTCAACGACCCCACACACCTCGGCGGCAACCGCTGCGTCCAGTTCGGGAACCTTCCGGCGAACGATTTCGTATTCGGTCTCGAACGCCGGTGGGTCGACGTGGAGGTACAGACATCGCCGCTTGAGGGCGTCGCTTAACCCCCGGGTCCGGTTCGAGGTCAAAACGACCGCCGGCGGCGTCTCCGCGGCGACCGTTCCGTACTCGGGGATTGTAACCTGGAAATCCGACAGCATCTCCAGAAGGAACGCTTCGAATTCCTCGTCGGCGCGGTCGATCTCGTCGACCAGCAACACCGGCGGCCTGTCGCCCTCCGTAGTCAGCGCTTGCAACAGCGGTCGTTCCTGGAGGAACTCCTCGCGGAACACCGACTCCTCGTCGGCGACCGAGCCTTCATCTGACTGCACCGCGAGCAGTTGCTTTGTATAGTTCCACTCGTAGAGAGCGCTTTCGGCGGCCAGCCCCTCATAACACTGCAGGCGGACGAGTTCGGTGTCGAATCCCTTGGCAAGCACCTTCCCGAGTTCTGTTTTACCGCTACCAGGCGGGCCCTCAACGAGCAGTGGCTTGCCAAGTCGCAGCGACAGCAGCACCGTCGTCAGCAACTCGTCGTCGGCGACGTAATCCGTTCGTTCGAAAGCTTCGCGGAGTTGTGCCTCCGTTACTTCACCGAACGGAGTTACAGCGGTCTCAGATGATGTCATTGATTGGGTTTCCGGAATGGCCGGTAACTACCTGTACAACGGCACACCGAGAGTAATAGGTTTCGGCGGACTGGAGGACGATGACCAGAATCTTGAATTGTCCGGCGCTCTCGGTATAGACGTATCATGGCCCACGACCACGGCGACGCCGATTATGAGACGATGCTCACCCAGAGTGAGGCAGTTCGCCGACTCCGGTCGCTTCGCGAGGAGATGCTAGCCAATCGGCCAACGGAATCGGTCCCGCTGGACCGTATCGCCGGCCGGATAGCGGCCGATTCCATCGACGCTCCAGAGGCGGTGCCGGTCCACGACCAGGCAACGATGGACGGCTATGCCTTCGCTGCCGACGATGATTACCCGCTGGAGATCGTCACCGAAGTCTACCCCGAAGATGGCCCACCTGCAATCAGCCGCGGTGAGGCGGCCCGCATCGCTACCGGGGCACCGTTGCCTCCCTCCGCAGATGTCGTGCTCAAACAGGAGGAGGCGACTGTCGATGACGGTCAGCTTCGGGGACCTAACCTCGATGCCGGCACCTATGTCTACGAGCGTGGAAGTAACGTCGCGGCCGATGAACGCCTTATCGAACAGGGCGAGCGGCTTGGCCCGAAGGATGCGCTGCTGCTCGGAGACCTCGGCATCGAAGCGGTCGCCGTCACCGAACCGCTGTCCGTTGGTTTGTTGGCGACCGGGACCGAGATTCACGAAGGTCGACATCGTGACCTTGATTCCCCGATGTTGGCGGGGCTTGTCCGGGCGTGGGGCCACGAAGCCACTTATGAAGGAACTGTCCCCGACGAGGCCAGTCGGGTCGAAGACCGCATCGAGACGGTGGCGGCTGACCACGATGTCGTCATGACGACCGGTGGCACCAGCGTCGGGCCGAAAGATTACGTTCTTCGGGCGCTGGAGTCTCTCGGTGAGGTCCTGTTCCATCGGGTTCGGGTACGTCCAGGTAAACCCATCGCCGTCGCACGGCTCCCCGACCACGACGCTGTCGCGGTCGCAATCCCGGGCAAACCCGTCGGGGCTCACGCGATTACGACGCTCGTTGCCCGGGGGTTGTTTACCGGCGAGACTGTACTTCCGGCACTAACGGCGACGATGGCCCGGTCAGTCGACATCGGAGTGGAGGGGTTCGAGTACGCCATTCCGGTCACGGTTGAAAATAGTGAGGCAATGCCGCTCGGGCACGCCGACTCGCCACTGTCAGTCTACGAGGAGACGTTCGACCCGAGCGTCCTGTCCTCGAGCACTCGGGCGACGCGAGCTGATGGATTCGTCCTTACCGAGGAGGGTCTCGAAGCAGGCGAAAAGGTGCGTATGGTTCCGTATCCGGTGGTCGAACGGTGACCGACGCCAACCTGTCGGTTCTCACCCCAGAGAGACCGCCAGAGGGAACGGCCACTATCGTCGGTGTCGTGCTGGCGGCCGGCCGAAGCCAGCGGTTTGGCGACCAGAACAAGTTGCTCGCGCCGCTGGCCGGCGAACCACTGGTGCGACATGCTGTCGAGACACTGCTCGAAACGCCGCTCTCGTCGGTGTACGCGGTCGTGGGCCACGAATCCGATCGGGTTCGGGAGGCGGTCGCCGACCTACCGGTGACTATCCTCGAGAATGCCGACTACGGCGAGGGGCAGGCCACCTCGGTCCGGACTGCGATCGAGGGGGTCGGGGAGGACGTCGAAGCCGTGCTGTTCGCACTGGCGGATATGCCGTCAGTGGCTCCTGAATCGGTCGAGAAACTGATTGCAGCCTACGAACACGGCGCGAGCGATGCTCTCGCGGCCGCTCACTGTGGTGAACGTGGGAATCCGGTGCTGTTCGACCGACGGCACTTCGAAGCGCTGAGCGATGTCGACGGCGATGTCGGGGGCAGGGAGATACTGCTCTCTGACGAGCAGAGCGCGCTCGTAGAAACCCGTGACCCCGGCGTGCGCCGCGACGTGGACACGCCAGCGGATCTCCAGGCTTTGCAGGACGAACACCGATAGGAGATCAGTCTTCGATGAGGGCCTCAACGAGGGTCTCGTGTTCGAAGTCGCTAATCGGATGCGGTTCGTCCTTGATGCGAGTGATGGCGAAGTGAGAACTCGTCCGCTGAATCTCGTCGATAGCCTCGTAATCGGCGATGAGCGACTCCAGCATCTCTCGGTCGGTTACGTGGGCGATGACCATGAAGTCGGTGTCACCCATCGTGAAGTAGACCTGATTGACACCCTCGACGTCTGCGAGTTTCTCGCCAACGCGGTCGTGATAGTCCTTGGCGAACTCGGCGTACACCTCGCTGATAATGGTGATAGAGAGGCCGAGTTCCGAGAGATCCATGTCACAGAGGTCGTTCGTAAGAACGCCCTGCTCGCGGAGTTGATTCAGTCGGTAGTGAACTGTCGATTTCGGAATGTCGGTGTGTTCCTCAATCTTATCCGGGCTGTTGATACCTTCCGACGCGATCGTCCTGAGAATCTTGATGTCCTTTTCGTCCATTGGTAGTCCCCACCTCGGGCCGTACCGTGACCGACCCGTGGATATACAAATTTCGCGACAGTGATCATTAAGGGTTGCGAAATTTTTGAACTCTATCCAGTATTCATCTGTATTATTGTAGAATAGACGAATATTCCTAAAGAAATGTCTCCAGTGTCGGACGAGCGCCGGCAAGGCGTTCAGACGGGGATATGTAGGTCCTGACCCGAGGCCTGGCCCTGAAAGGAAAAGATGTTGGAGAGAATACGGATGGAATAGCCTACGTTGAATAGAGTACTATAGAAGAAGAAATCTATGGACTTAAATCAAGACTTAATATCTTCCCGGACGGGGATTCATGTATGCTTCACACCAAAGGCCCGCTTCTTTCGATCGATATCGGCGGGCGGACAACCACCGAGACCGACATCGAGCCGATTCAACGCCGCTACATCGGTGGCCGCGGTGTCGGTACACGGCTGGCTCACGAGCGCGTCCCGTTCGAGGTCGATCCGTTCGACCCCGAAAACCGTCTCTATTTCACGACCGGGCCGATGCAGGTCTCTCGGATGAGTTTCACCGGGCGGATGAACGCGACATCGGTCTCACCGCTGACCAACGGCCTCGTTTCGAGCAACGCCGGCGGCTTCATGTCGCGTCCCTTCGCGGAGACGGGCTACGGTGCGATCGAACTTGTCGGAGCGAGCGACGAACTCATTGTCGTTCACATCCGGGATGACGGCGTCGAGTTCGAGGCCGTCCCGGAGTTAGCGGGGGCGACTGTCCCCGAGACAACCGCGTACCTCGAGGACGAACACGGAATCACGAGCGACCGGACCGCCGTTATTGGCCCCGCCGGTGAGAATCGCGTCCGCTTCGCCTCCATCATGACTTCAGAAGATCGTGCGTTCGGTCGCGGCGGCCTCGGGGCCGTTCTCGGGTCGAAGAACATTAAGGCGCTCACTTTCGACGGTGACTCCGCGCCTGAAATCGAAATCACCGCCACACAGAACGCGATTCACCGGGAAGCCTCCACGGACGATCATATAATGAAACGCCAGGGGACTGTCGCTGTGATGGACCTCGCAAACGAGGTCGATGGGCTCCCTTCGTATTATTTTTCGGAGCGGACCTTCGAGGGTGTCGAGGGTATCAATGGAGCAGCCATCGAAGAAAAAAAGTACAAGAAGGGGACCTGTTCTGCGTGTGCGTTCGCCTGCAAGCTTCCGACGAAGGACGAGGCGACAGGCGTCGAAACCGAGGGCCCGGAGTTCGAGGTGGCGATGGCCTTCGGCTCGAATTCGGGTGTCGACGACATCGTCGAGGTGATGAAATCGAACGAACTCTGCGACCGCAATGGACTCGACGCCATTTCGGCTGGGAACACCATCGCGGCCTATCTCGCCGCAAACGACGAGTTCGACAACACCGACCTGATTCACGAACTCGTCGAAAAAATCGCTCACCGAGAAGGAGAGGGTGACCTGCTAGCGGAGGGTATCGCCCGCATCCACGACGAACTGGGCGTCGAGAACTGGACGGTCAAAGGGTTGGATTTCGCTGCCCACGAGGGTCGAACTCTTAATGGTCAGGGCCTATCGTATGCGGTCGCTAACCGTGGCGCAGACCACATGTATGCGACCTTCTACTCAGTGGAGTATCCGTTGGTCGCCGAAGAGGAAGCGGTTGACCCTGATGGCACCCTCGGCAAGGCTGACGTGCTGGTCCACCGAGAGGACTTGATGGCAGTCAACGACTCCGGCGTCATCTGCAAGTTCTCTCGTGATTATATGAATCCCGAGCGCTACGAGAAGTTGTTCGATGCTGACTTCGAAGCTATCCTGGCGGTCGGCGCCCGTACAGTAACACTCGAGCGGCACTTCAACAACCAGCGCGGCTTCGACCGCTCGGACGACGACGACCTGCCCTATGAATTGCCGGATCTCGATGCGGCGCTCGACGAGTACTACGATGCTCGCGGGTGGGACGACGGTGTCGTTCCCGACGATGCCTTACCTGAGGAGTATGATGTTGCTGGAGCCTGAGCCCAGCGTCCGCTCGACGCAGTGGTCGACGTCTCGACCGGGAGACGTACCAACAGCGCTGGAATCCGGAGAATCGCCGTCACAAACATTATGCGGATTGTTGCCTGACAACACGACATGGTATCGATAGACCTGAACTGCGACATGGGGGAAAGCTTCGGTAACTACACGATGGGCCGCGACGGGGAGGTGATGCCCTACATTACCTCGGCCAACATCGCGGGCGGATTCCACGCCGGCGACCCGCACGTGATGCGAGAAACAGTGGAGTTGGCCGCCGAACATAGCGTCGGCATCGGCATCCACCCGGGTCTGCCGGACAAGATGGGCTTTGGCCGCCGGAAGATGGACGCCACACCTGAGGAGGTTCGCGACTACGTGGTCTACCAGCTCGGCGCCCTTCTGGGGTTCGCAAAACGCCACGGCGCCCACGTCCAGCACATCAAGCCCCATGGCGCCATGTATTCGATGCTCTCGGAGAGCGAAGAACATGCCCGCGCCGTGATGGAGGCGGTTCTGGAGGTTGACCCCGAACTCATCTACCTGGCAACGGACATGAACATCTACGAGGTCGCCCAGGAATTCGACGACCTCGACGCCGTCTTCGAGGGATACGTCGACCTCGATTACAACCCTGACCGGACGCTCATCGTCGAGAAGCAAAAGGAGCCGAAGGACCCCGAACTGGTCGCCGACCGGGTCGTCAGCATCGCGAAACGGGGTGAGATAGAGGCTGTCGACGGCACGACACTCGATCTGCCGGCCGAGAGTATCTGTATCCACGGCGATGGTCCCAACGCTGTCGAGCTGCTCGAAGCCATCCACGGGCGGCTAGACGAGGAAGGAATCGAACTGGAACGCCTCAACGAATTGGTTTGAGCAGACGGCCTCCACCGCTGACCGGGCCCGGAGAGGAGCCCAGATTTCTTCGATTGGCTTCCTCCTACCCCTGAACAGTAGTTGCTGATTCGATCAGGAAAGCCGCAAGGATTGGAGTCTCGTTCTCAACCCCGGCCTCGTGAAACCGTTCTCAGTGCTGTCCAGAGAGTGTAACAGCTGTCGAATTGTTTCCTCAGCCGTTGTCCTTCCAGTCGAAACTCTGCAATCTTACGATAGGACGTTTCGATCCCCCAACGACGGCGATATGCTTCAGCCAGTGGCCGAGCAATCTCGACGTCAGTGCCGACGTCGAGATTGCGGTTGGTGACCAGACAGAAGTGGTCGTTATCTCGTGTCCGGTGCGGAACGACGACGTGCCGGACTGTCGTCCGGCCCGTCGGTGGATTCGATCGAACCATTTCGTACTCTGCGACGAACGTGTCGCTGTCGTGGTCGTCAGTGAATTGCTGTACCTTTCGTGTTTGCGGCGCACGCATTAGGAACTCAACGTCAAGTTCTTCGAGCGCTAAGGCGAGGTGAACATGATAGAAGCCACGATCGAAGTAAAGGCGATTGATGTCGACGTACTCGCGGACGTCTGAGACGAGTGGGCGGATCACTCCGCCAACTCGTCCGTATCGCTGCCCTCCAAGGCTACCGATCCGAGCGTGAATCGGACGCTCGGATCGACGATACAGACGGTAGCGAACTTGTACGCACGATCGGTACCCTGCGCAGGATTCGTTGTACAGACGTGAGGCGTCTCTTCGTCCCCATAGTAGAGCCAGTCGTGAACGTCGATTGCGACGTCGACTGGCCGGGTGAACACGCGGTTGCGAGCTGCTTCCTCAAGGATCGCGTCAAGTCCACGCAAATGGTAGAGGAGTGCGCGTGCGAGCGGATTTCGCGCGGTTGTATCAATGGTGATATCGTCGCCACAGGCGAGTTGATACGCTTTCGCGCCGGTGTTGGCGAACTCGTTATCGAAGGCGATCCGAGCGAGGACTTGTTGGAAGTCCTCGCTCGGATAGGTGCCGTTCGCAGCGATCCCGAACTCAAGTTCTGGAAACAGCAGTGACGACGCTGCACGAG
>LFCJ01001061.1_pt1 | contig 18529 bp, 20 predicted proteins | sample 643141 | NCBI WGS metagenome assembly LFCJ01 (sample SAMN03766243, study PRJNA286221) | soda lake metagenome | biome: soda lake; feature: Kulunda steppe; material: water; isolation source: sample B1-Br-g2 brine of Lake Bitter-1 | place: Russia: Kulunda steppe | collected 2010-07
ATCGCCTCGCTCGTGCTATTCGCCCACGAGTTTGCGGAAGCCGAACCGGCAACGGCGGCTCGTTCGTGGGAACTCGCACAGGAGCGGGCAGCAAAACACGGTATTGCACCTGAAGAAGCCGTTCTCCAGTTGGATATTGAAGCCGACGAAGACGACCGAGCGGTCAAAGACAGTCGCTAACAGGACCGAGTCGAGTCAAACGGCGAGTTTTCCACGCGAGCGTGGCAGGTGACCTCCTCACACGGTGACTCCGAAGAAACCGATAGGTGGGTGCGGGTTTCGGTTTCGTACACGAGAGCAGGCCACTAGATCGGATCGTCCGGCTCATACTGGGCTGCCGTCCGCTCGACCTCCGCTGCGTACCGCTTTCGGGTGGCTTCCTCAGCCACAACCTCGAGGTCGTCGACCGGAATGTCAGTCGCGGCGGTGACGGGCGAGCCGCGATTGAGGGACATCGACGACCGTTCACGCTGGCGATATCGACTCCCATCGGGCGTGGCGTAGACGATTGTGACAAGGTTTCGGTCATCAAAGCTGCGTTCGACGAGCCAGCAACGGACTGTTTCAGGCGAATCGTCGGTCATACCTCGAGTTATCACCCCTGGTAGGAGAACGTATCGTGTCTATCTGCTCACAGCCGACAGACGAACAGTCGAAGGGAGAGCCAGCGGTACGCTCAATTACCCGGAGTGGCTAGGACCGTCGATGAACGCGTCGGCGGTCCGCACACAGGCAACGGAGCTTCCACGTGAGCCCGGCGTCTACCAGTTTCTCACAGAGGAGACGGTGCTGTACGTCGGCAAAGCCGTCGACCTCCGCTCGCGGGTTCGGTCGTATGCCGATCCCCGAAGCGCCCGCATCCGGCGGATGGTCGAGCGCGCCGACGGACTCGAGATCGCCGTTACGGATACCGAAACCCAGGCGCTGCTGCTCGAGGCGAACCTGATCAAGCGTCACCAGCCCCGGTACAACGTCCGGCTGAAAGACGACAAATCCTATCCGATGGTGCAGTTGACTGACCATGACGCCCCCCGGATCGAGAGCACCCGTGATCCGAGTGAGGCGGCAACCGTCTACGGCCCGTATACGGACAAGGGACACGTCGAGACGGTCATTAAAGCGGTTCGCGAGCAGTACGGGATTCGGGGCTGTTCGGATCACAAATACGCCGGGCGGGACCGACCCTGTCTCGACTACGAGTTGGGGCTGTGTACGGCTCCCTGTACGGGCGAAATCGCCCTCGAGCGCTATCGCGAGGACGTCACAACCGCCAGCCGCTTTTTCGAGGGTGAAGTCGGCGTCCTTGCGGATCCGGTTCGACGGGAAATGGAGGCCGCAGCCGGGAATCAAGAGTTCGAGCGGGCAGCGAACCTCCGGGACCGACTCGAGGCGATCGAGGCCTTTCACGGCGAGGGCGGCGAGGCCGTCCAGTCGGTCGGGAACGAGGAGACACTTGACGTCCTCGGCGTCGCAATCGAAGGCGAAGCGGCGACCGTGGCCCGGTTGCGAGCCGAACGGGGCAAGTTGGTCGACCGCGACCGCCACCGTCTTACCGCCCCCGATGGCGAGTTGGAGGGGATCCCTGCAGTTCTTGGGGCATTTCTCGTCCAGTACTACGCCGAACGGTCGCTTCCCGACGCGATCTTACTTCCCGAGGACCACGACGATCCGGAGGTGGAGTCGTGGCTCACGGCGGCGGGCGTCGCCGTCCGCGTACCGGGAGCCGGCCGGGAGGCGAAACTGGTCGAACTCGCGCTCAAAAACGCCCGGCGAAACGTCGGCCAACGCGATGAGTGTGGGATGCTTGCCGAGGCACTCGAGCTCGAGTCAGCAGCGCGCATCGAGGGTTTTGACGTGAGCCACGCCCAGGGCTCTGCGGCGGTCGGCTCGAACGTCACCTTCGTCGATGGCAGCCCCGAGAAGGGGGACTACCGCCGCAAAAAGCTGACCGAACAGAACGACGATTACGACAACATGCACGCGCTTGTCACATGGCGCGCCCGGCGTGCGCTCGAGGGCCGGGATGACCGCCCCGATCCGGATCTGCTGGTGATCGACGGCGGCGCTGGGCAGCTGAACGCGGCGCGGGCGGCACTCGAGGAGACCGGGTGGGCGATACCCGCCATCGCCCTCGCGAAAGCCGAGGAGCGGGTCATCACGCCCAAGCGGGAGTTTGCGTGGCCGAGTGATGCCCCCCAACTGCACCTCTGCCAGCGGGTTCGAGACGAGGCCCACCGGTTTGCCGTGCAGTACCATCGGACGATCCGGGATGAGGTTTCGACGGTCCTCGATGACGTGCCGGGGATCGGCCCCGAAACCCGAAAGCGCTTACTCGGACGGTTTGGCAGCGTCGAGAACGTGCGGGAAGCAAGTCTCGAGGAACTCCAAAGCGTCAGCGGAGTTGGGGAGAAGACCGCTGAGACGATTCGTTTGCGGCTCTAGTCGGATACCGCAAGCCCCTCGGACTCGAGCGTCTCAGAAATCCGACGGGTGGCTAGGGCTTTACCGCCAGCGGACGAAGTGACAGCCGTGTCAAACGACGACTCGCTCGACGATTTGCTCGAGGAACTCGACAGTCAAGACGACCTGACGACCGCCCAGCAGGTGCTTTCGGTTCGCATGGAAAAACGCCGGTATGGAAAGCCAGTCACCATCGTCGAGGGTTTTGATCTGCCCGACGCCGAAATCAAGGGGATCGCGTCGGATCTCAAATCCTCGATGGGGACCGGCGGGACGGTCGATGACGGACGGGTTGAGTTGCAGGGCGACCATCGCAATCGCGTCCCCGATCTGTTGCGCGAGCGTGGGTTTGACGTTCGCGAATAACGTTCCGTAGTCGCTGTTTTCAAAACTCCTCAGATTCGACCGGCGGCGCAACCCCCTCCTTACCCTCGAGGTCGAACTCCCCACGAACCTCCCGAATTCGATCCCGAATATCAGCGGCGAGTTCGAACTCGAGGTTGCTCGCTGCCTCTTGCATCCGCGCCTCGAGTTCGTCAACGTAGTGGGCGGCTTCCTCGGTATCCGAAAGCGAGCGACCGGAGACGCTCGAGGTGTCGGTTTTGCTTCCCGGCAGATTTGCCTCGCTGACGGCCTTCTCGATCGTCGTCGGTTCGTGGCCGTGTTCGTCGTTGAACTGCTGTTGAATCCGCCGACGGCGTTGGGTTTCTTCGATGGCGGCGTTCATCGCATCCGAAGGGTCATCAGCATAGAGGACGACTTCGCCGTTGACGTTTCGCGCTGCCCGCCCCATCGTCTGGACGAGCGTGGTCTCAGAGCGCAGGAAGCCGGCCTGGTCGGCATCCAAAATCGCCACCAGCGAGACCTCCGGAATGTCAAGCCCTTCCCGCAGCAGGTTGATCCCGACGAGGACGTCAATCTCACCTAAGCGAAGCGAGCGGATAATCTCGTGGCGCTCTAAGGTATCCGTTTCGTCGTGCATATACGCCACGGAGACGCCGGCTTCCTCGAGATACTCCGTTAGGTCCTCGGCCATCCGCTTGGTGAGCGTCGTCACCAGCACCCGCTCTTCGCGGTCGATTCGGCCGTCGATTCGCTCGAGCAAGTCGTCGATCTGGCCAGTCGCGGAAGCGACCTCGATGGCGGGGTCGACCAGATGGGTTGGACGAACAATCTGTTCGGCGATCCGCTCGCTGTGCTCGCGTTCGTACTCGCCGGGGGTTGCACTCACGTACAGCGCCCGGTCGATCGTCTCCTCGAATTCCTCGAAGGTGAGCGGCCGGTTGTCGTAGGCCGTCGGCAGCCGAAAGCCGTTGTCGACCAGCGAGTCCTTTCGGGATTTATCGCCGGCATACTGGCCCCGAATCTGGGGAAGGGTGACGTGGGACTCGTCGACGACAGTCAGGAAATCCTCCGGGAAGTAATCGAGCAGTGTGTAGGGTCGGTCACCCGACTGGCGGTCGTCTAAGTAGACCGAATAGTTCTCGATACCCGAACAGTAGCCCGTCTCAGCCATCATCTCGAGATCGAAAGTCGTGCGCTCTTCGATTCGTTGGGCGGCGATCAGATCGCCTTTGCGCTCGAAGTACGAAATCCGGGAGTCCATATCCGACCGGATTTCATCCATCGCCCGCTCTAAGCGTTCCTCGGGAATCGAGTAGTGCTCGGCGGGGTGGACGATCACCGCCGGTTCGGTCGATTTGACCTCGCCCTCAAGCGGGTCAATTTTCAACATCCGGTCGATTTCGTCGCCCCACAGCTCGACACGAACGGCGTACCGGCCGTACATCGGGAAAATTTCGACCGTATCACCACGAACGCGGAACGTCCCCTGCGTGAAATCCACGTCGTTGCGCTCGTAATTCAGATCCACGAGCCGTTTTAGCAGCTGGTCGCGGCCAATCTCCTCGCCCACCTCGAGTCGCATCGCGAGTTTGACGTAGTTTTGGGGGTCACCAAGCCCGTAGATTGCAGAGACGGAGGCGACGACGATCACATCGTCGCGCGTCAACAACGAGCGGGTTGCGCTGTGTCGAAGCCGGTCGATTTCGTCGTTGATCGAGGCGTCCTTGTCGATGTAGGTGTCAGACTGCTCGACGTAGGCCTCAGGCTGGTAGTAGTCATAGTAGGAGACGAAGTACTCGACGGCATTGTTCGGAAACAGGTTCCGAAACTCCTCGTAGAGTTGGGCGGCAAGCGTCTTGTTGTGGGCCAACACGAGCGTTGGCGACTCGAGTTGTTCGATCACCCACGAGACCGTATTCGTCTTTCCCGAGCCGGTCACCCCGAGGAGCGTCTGTTCGTCCATACCCGACCGATAGCCATCGACCAACTCGGCGATAGCGTCGGGCTGGTCGCCAGCGGGGTCGAAGGGTGCGTCGACAGCAAACGGGGCGTCGGCGTTCGGACGGTCCGGCTGCAGGGGACTCTGCCCGTGGGAGTCACTCATTATCGGGTACAGGGGGTCGAGACACTTTACGGACTCGGGTATCGGCTAGCGCGTCGGTCTTTCTATTCGCCGGCTGAGTCAAACGGCTCGAGAACCGTCGCGTTCGGTTGTTTCGCGGTAATCGTCTCCGACCACCGCTTGCCCGGTGGAACCTGGATGTATTGATCGACGCCGACATCGGCCAGCGTCTCGAGTGTGGCGTCCATACGGACCGGTTCGACGAGGCTTTCGGTGAGTTCCGTCGCCAGTCCTGTGGTGTCGGTTCGAACGTCACCGGTGGCATCGGAGACGATCGGATACCGAACGCTGTCGGAAAACGTGTACTCCCTGAGTGCCTCTCGAAAGGGAGCACGAACGGGTTCTAACAGTGGCGAGTGAAACGCCGAGGTAATCGTTTCCAACGGAATCGTCTCACAGAACTCCGTTTCCGCCTCGACCTCGGCAATCAGCGCGTTCACCTCGGATTCGGTCCCGCTCAGAACGCACGTATTCTCGTCGGCTCGAACACCGATCGCAACCGTTTCAAACGACTCGAGGCGGGCTTCGATCGGTTCCAACTCCGTCGGTATGACGACGGTCATCACGCCGTCGTCGCGTTCGTGCGTCCGAATCAGTTCACCCCGGCGTCGAACCAGTTCGACCATCGCCGGTGGGTCGATCGCCCCGGCGAACGCCAGTGCAGTAAACTGTCCGAGGCTCGCGCCGGTGACATAGTCGGGGGTGTACCCCTTCGACTCCATAAGTGTTCCATAACAGTAGCTAACGGCCGCAATCGCCGGCTCGGCGTTTGCCGGTCGGCTCAGCTCCGCCGCCGACAGCCCGAAACACAGTTCCTCGAGGTCCACCGCCACCGACTCGTTCAACCGGTCGAACTGCCGCCGAAAGGCCGGTTCGGTTTCGTAGGCCTCCCAACCCATCCGTTCTGCCTGCGTTCCCATTCCAGGGAAGAAAACTGCTAACGTCATGGTTCCATAGCCATTGGCAATACAATTAACGCTGTTGATCGCGCAGTATCGACCCCACCGCCAAGCGTTTTTATCTTCCTCGTGGTGGAACCTCCATGGCAACTGACCACCTCCGCCGAGCCCGCGAACAACTCGAGGACGCCATCGACACCACTGACGACCACGCCGTCAAAGAGGACGTCGAAGAGACGATGGTCGCCTTTGACGCCGTCGTCGATGGCGAACGCGCCGTTGATCATACCGTCATCGATAGCCATCTCAACGCCCTCCGGCAGGCCGCCCAGCGCGCCGATACCGACGCCGAAAGCCACATCGACCACGCTTTAGAACACGCCGAAGAGTATCGAAAAACGCTCGATCAGGCCTAGCTCGGAGCGGTGTGTCGCAGGCTTCGGTGTTGAAGGAGCCGACGGGTCGTCGGAACGCAACCGCTGGTGTCGCTCGAAGGCAATCGGATCAGGACCAGCGATCGTCTTGACGGAGCCAAGGCTGCCTCGAGCGTAATCGCTGACGACCACCTCGAGGAGTTAGAAACCGTATCGCTTGTGTGCGTCGTCGATATCGGTTATTTCGTGGACGCGGACCGTGCTGTCATCCTCGTTGATTGTATAGAAAGCGGTGTGGGTCCGTCCAATATGGAGCCGGTACTGCTCATGACCGTCGATCACAAGTTTCTCTTTGTCGCCACGGCCGGTGCCGGGATATGGGTTTGCAGCAAGCTTCCCGAGATTATTTTTGCAGATTCGGGTACTCTTGTCATCGAGAACAGCCAGATACGCTAGCGCCTCGTCACCAAGTAAAACGGCGTAGTCAGACATCCTCGAGAGACGTCAACTCCTCGGCGTCCATCTCCTCGATTTCGCGCGCTTTCTCGGCGAGTTCCGTTCGGTTGCGCTCCTGGACGAGTTCTTGGAGTAACTCATCGTAGGTCTGTCCTGCCCCCTTGAGCCGGTGCAGTTCGTTGCGCGTTTCTTCGGTCACCGGGATTCGCTTTTCAGCGGTTACCATGGTCAGTCCTTACAGCCCGTACAGTATAGGTGCTGGGGTTCACGGATCGAGATGAGGCCCTCTCTGGCATTTCCCGAGTTCCAGGCTTGCGATATTTTCAGTCGAGAATAGGGGGGTGACGTTACGACTCGTCGGATTTCGTCCGCTGCTGTCGCTCGAAGGCGATCGGGTTAGGACCGACGATGGTCTCCACCGCCCCCGCCCCGCCTCGAGCGACGATTGGCGGAATGTCGTGTCCCGCGTGGTCGTCGTCTGAGGCATACACCGCTGTGAACTCATGGCGAATCGTCAGCAACTCCCGCCGGGTTTCGGCGAGTCGCCGACGAGCACTGGGTGCGTTGAGATCCTCGGTTGCCTCAAACAGGGCTCGGAGCTGGCGGTCAGCGGCCTTGAGGCGGGTTTCAACGGTCTCGAGGGCCATTGGTCCGTCGTCGATGGCGTCAGCGAGAGCGCCGCAGTTGTCGGTGTCACCGTTGCAATCGCCAGCGGCGTCAGCAGCGTCCTCGAGGTCGCGTTCGGACGCAGCGTCGTCAGTCATGGACACCACCTCGAGCGGGTCGGTTGCTGTCCGTTAGTTGTAAGCGATGCGAATAGCTTGCGAGATGTTTATGTCTCGTGAGGATGAATCCGTGCATGGTTTCGGAGCCTTGCGGCTTGGAAACCGCGTCTCGGGTGTTTGCCCACCCGGGGCATTTCAAGCGCATGCCCCCTAGCTGGTTGGAGTCGCCGTTTCCAGTTTCATGGCCTAACTGTAGGAAGATATATCTATTGGATACCGTGGCGGAGCGGCTCTCAGGGGACGAGATGATAGCAGTTCCAACCCGTGTGCCAGCCAGCCGACCGTTCTGAGACACTCGGAAAACGGCATCCCGATTCACTACACACCCGCTCGCTTCACTTGCACTCGAGGCCGAACCACGGTCACTCGAGACGAACGGTGTCCACAGCGCCGTGTGACCTGTGCCATTAATGTGTGTCAACACATACCACAACTATGGAGCGGACGACCGACGACATCGAGTATCTCGTCAGTTCGGACCATCGCATCGCGGTACTCGAGGCACTGGCCAACGGACCGAGCGACCGGAACGACCTGCGTGCGACGACGGGAGCATCCTCCCCGACGATGGGACGAATCCTCACCGGCTTTCAAGAACGCCACTGGATCGAACGAGATGGGCGTCTGTATCACCTCACTCGATTGGGCGAATTCGTCGCAACTCAGTTTGCGGAATTTCGGCATGCAATGCGTTCTCAACGGCGGCTTCGGGAGGTCTGGTCATGGCTCCCCCACGAACTCGAGGGCTTCGATGTAGCGCTGTTCACCGACGTGGTCGTCTCCCAGCCGGGGCCGGGCTATCCGTACGAGCCGATCGAGCGTCTCACGGAACTCATGAGCACGACGAGAACGATGTACGGGTTCGGCATGGCACTCCTCAAATCAGGGAATCTGGAGGCGTTTTTCCACCAAGTCGGAGGCGACCTGGAGTGTGAATACATCTATCCACCCGCTGTTTTCGAGGCCCTCCTCGAGTGGGACCGCGAAACGGTCCTGGAAGCGGTGGACCATCCGAACTACACCGTCTTATTGCACGATGAGCTGCCGCTCGAGCAGCGGTGTGGAATCTGCCTGTTTGATGACGCCGTCAGCATCTGCTGTTATAATCCGGAGACGGGACTGTTACAGTCGCTCGTAGACACCGAAAGCAACGAGATGCGTACGTGGGCTGACTCCTATTACGAACAGTACCGGAAGGAGGCGCAACCGCTCGAGAACGCAACTGATCGGCTCTCGATCGACGCAAGTTCGTGACCGACTCGTAGGGGCCTCAGCGAACCCGCTTTCATCGGGTGAAACCTTTCACTCGGCATTTATACCTCCGTTCGGGCCGTCGCTATCACATGGTGGACAGCAATGGACACGCACGAAACGCAATCAGGCGGCTGGCACGTGAAACAGCGTGCATCCGAAGCCTACGAACAGTATCTCGTACCGCCACTGTTCGCGCCGTGGGCTGACCGAATCCTCGAGGCAAGTGAGATTCACAACGGAGACCGACTCTTGGACGTTGGCTGTGGGACCGGTGTCGTGGGACGACGTGCTGCGCCCCAGGTCGGCGAGCAGGGGACTGTCGTGGGAATCGATCGCAACCAAGAGATGCTTGCAGTAGCAGTGGAAACGGCTGGGGACAGCCAACCCTCAATCCAGTGGCGACAGGGTGATGCGACCGACCTGCCGTTCCCCGATGGGAGTTTCGACGTCGTCTGTTGTCAACAAGCCCTCCAGTTCTTCGACGACCCTGAGGCCGCACTCCGGCAGATGCATCGAGTTTGCACGCCAGGTGGACGTGTGGCAGTGAGCGTCTGGCGACCGATCGACTTTCAGCCGGCATACGTAGCGTTAGCCGACGCTCTGGAAGCACACGTTAGTGAGGCAGCCGGCACAATGATGCGCTCTCCGTTTCCCCCATGGGACGGAGAGCACCTCCGAACGCTCGCTCAGGATGCGGGCTTCGATGACCTCACTGTCACCATTGAAATTGGCTCCGTACGATACCCCTCACTCGAGGAATTCCTTCGCCGCGAGGCAGCAAGTTCGCCACTAGCTGACTCACTGGCGGCTGTCGAACGAGAGCGTCGGGAGGAACTGCTTCGAGCGCTCGAGGATGCGTTGGGCACGTATCTTGACGACGACGGAATCGTCTCACCAATAGAATCATACGTCGTCATTGCAGATCGGTAGAAAGCGTGGCCGAGTTGTATGACGGAGTGAGGCCCTCAGCCTCGATTGTTGACGGGCTCGCGGCTTCGAATTCACTCGAGTCGATTCAACACCGCATCCTGATCGTACGCGAGCGTCAGTTTCCGTGAGCGCCCACGACCCTCGATTTCGGCGTACTCGGCGTTGATCAACCCCAACTGATCGAGTTTGTTGACGATTTCCGAATAGCGGGTGTAGCCGAGATCGGTTCGGTCGTGGAACGTGTCATAGACGTCACCGGCTTGGGAGCCGTCATTGTTAGCGATTATCTCGAGGAGGGCGCGTTCGTTCTCGCTGAGTCCCGAGAGGCTGTGGGCGAGGCTGATGTATTTCGAGGTTTGATAGGCCTTTTCGACGTCTTCCATGATGATCGTTCGGCTGGCTCGCATTTCGGCGTTGAGCCCAGCCCGTCGGAGGAGGTCGATGCCAACGCGGAGGTCGCCGCTATCGGCGGTGAGGTCGGCGACGTGCTCGAGAATCTCCGTTGTAACGACCCCATCATGGAAGCCACGTGTTACCCGTTCACGAAGGATATCGGCCACTTCAGGGCTGTCGTAGACGGGAAAGTAGACGTCTTCGGGTCGGAAGACGCTCTGGACGCGGGCGTCAAGTTCGTCGATGACGTCGAGTGTCGGATCCGAGGAGACGACGACGACGCCGATTTTTGCGCCGGGGTATTCCTCGTGAGCCCGTAACAGCGAGTAGAGCGTGTCGGAGGCTTCGTTTTCATAAAAGAGGTAGTTGACGTCATCCAGGGCGACAACGAGCACGCGCTCTTCGTCGACGACCTCTTCGGCAATTTGCCCGAACAGCTTCTTGAACGAGATGCCCGAGGAGGGCGGTTCGTAGTCGAAAGTGCCCTCAAATAGACGCGAGAAGACGGAGTAGCGGGTTGCGTTCACCTGACAGTTGACCCGAATCGTCCGGACGTCTCTGGTCTGGGTGCCGACTTCGTCGAACAGTTTCTGGATGGCAGTCGTCTTGCCGGTGCCGGGTGGGCCACGCACGACGACGTTCAACGGCCGCGAGCCACGAACGGCCGGCCTGAGGGCATAGCTCAGACTTTGCATCTGGCTATCGCGGTGCTTGAACGTCTCGGGAATGTAGTCAATTTCGAAGACGTGTTCGTTTTTGAACACTGACTCGTCCCACGACAACATCCCCTCTTCGGGGTCCCCAGCCATTACTTTCACCACGCTCTCGAAGCTACTTAGTTGTTTGCTGGATTGGACACTCGAGGTTGTGCTGTCACCGTTTCTTTCACTTCAGCTACCGCCCAGTTGGCTTCTGTCTGCTCGAAAGACAGTGTTGAATAGGACAAAACATCGGATTCAGATTGGGTCCCGTATGTGACTCCCGCCGGCAGTGTGGCCTTAGCGTTGGGCCGACCGCCCCGTCACCGCCTCAATCTCGAGCGCCCAGCCTCGAACGCCGGTCAGTGGATCGGATTCCGAAAACAGGCTTGGGTACCAGGCGTTGTCTTCAATTGCGGCGTAGAGTTCGTCATTTTCGGTGTCGGGAACGGAGACAACTGAACCGGTAGCGATCACGCTCTGCCACTCGTGTTTTGACTGCACGCTGGTGACAGTGAAACTCGCGGTTTCGGTTTGGGTGGCCAACCGCTCTTTTTTGCTCGTCTCGCCGAGTCCTAAAAACAGAAAGTATAGCCTCGAGTCGCCGTCGTAGCCAAAGGAAAGGGGGACGCCGTAGGCTTCATCGCCGTTGGTCAGCGCGAGGATGCCGACGCCTTCGCTTCGAAGGCAGTCGTCGATTGCCTGCCGGTCCATCTCGACGCCTTGGAGTGCCGTGGGTGGTGAGGGCATAGCATAGTGTAGGAGTCGTGTGTATGAAATCGTTGGGTCGGTTGTCACGCAGTTGGTGTCGCGTCTTCGGTCGGTGCCGTATGTTCGGCTGTGTCCCAGCGATCACCTCGAGGACAGACCCTGTTATCACATAATGGGTCCCAACTCGTGGCTTTTTGATTACTGCCTGCCTCTTTTATTCTATGACCGTCGATGACTTAGAGGCGTACGGCCTCGTACGGATGGACGACCCGGCGATCGAGCGGTTTCTAACCAATCAGCGGGTGGGCGTCCTTGGGCTGTCAGACGAGTCGGTTCCGTACCTGCTGCCGCTTTCGTTTGGCTACGATGGAGGCGACCGACTGTACTTTACCTATGTCGTCGGCGAGGAGAGTCAGAAACAGGACCTCACCGAACGGGCGATAGAGGCGAGCTTTCTGGTCTTTCAGGTCGACACGATGTACAACTGGCAGAGCGTCAGCCTCACCGGTTCGCTATCGCCGGTTCCTGAATCCGAGTGGGACGAATTGGAGTCCGTCCTTGCGGGTGCGTGGCGACCGGAGGTGTTTGCGGCGGCAGCAGGCTCAGAATCAGTCGTCGTCTATGCGTTCGAAATCAACGAGCGAAGCGGACTCAAACACGTCGGCTTGCCGCCCGGATTTGAAGGCACCAAATAACGGCGTCAGTTCGCGGCTACCGTCCCCGACATGGTTTTTACCGATCTCGAAGAGTCTCACTCGTCCGGTACCGCAAAGAGCTGAGCGGCGCACTCGAGAAACGCACGGCTACAATCATCCTCACCACATTGTCGGTGACTCGCCCACTCGAGTCGGCTAATAACGAGGGCCGTGGCGATTGATTCGGCGAGTTCGGTCAGTATCGCATCCTGCTGTGGCGTCCACTCGCCGTGAGCAAGCAGTTGTGAACGGGCGACAGCGACGGCCGCATCGGTTCGATGCTTGATTTCGCGGTGGGCTGCCTCAAGGAGTTTACACTCGGCTTGCCGATCCCAGTCAGCTTCGTATGGGAGCGATTGTCGGTTCCGCCGCTCATTTCGGCCGGCAGGCGAGTGATTGGTCATCGTGGTACTTTGAATTCGCACGGTTACAGCGAGCTGATAATACCGAAGACGATACCCATCATCGCCGTTGCCGAAATCATGAAGATGGCCATAGCGGCCATCACGCCGAGGCCGATACCGGCTGTGCGGAAGTCTCGTGGCTCTCCGAATAGCCAGCCGGCGACGACGGCGTAGATCGGCAACAGGAGGATGCCGAGCAGGATGTAAATCCCAATTGTGGTTGTCATTAGTCGTTCACCTCCGTTGGCGTTTGGGTTCGACGGCTCACCTGACCCAGTGGGACGAGTTTGGTTGCGACGGCAAACAGCAGGATAGCAATCCCAATCGTCCCGATTGTGATCACCCATTCGACGAGCGTCGGTACGTAGCTCCCGACCTCATACGGCAGCCCCGAGGGGTACATCAGCGGCTCGATCACGGTCAACTGTTTCTTGACGAACACACCCCAGAGGATCGCCACGCTGACGGCGGCGAGTCCGGTGCCGCTTGCGAGCATCCGTTCGCGGAAGACTGCAAGGACGAGCACGGAGATGGCGATAGCGGCCATTGCGAGCCAGAAGTCCGTCGCAAAGTGCCCGTAGAGCATCGCTTCGCCAACGCGTGATTCAGCAAGCGGTGCCATCGGGAAGATGCTTGGCAGAATCTCGTTGAACAGGATGATCAGGTAGACGAATCCAAAGAGGGTTAGCGCCTTTCCGAGGCCGACAAAGATGTCGGTTGAGAGAACCGCATCCCAGTCATAGATGTAGCGGAGCACACCAGCGGTGAGTGCGATGACGGCAACCCCACTCAGCAACCCACCGGCGAGGAACGAGATGCCCGCGATGCCGCCGTACCAGCCGGCCTGTGCGCCGACGACCCCGAGCAGCCAGCCGGGCACCATCCCGCCAGTAAAGGCGAGAATCAACAACGCAAGGCCAAGCCAGCGCAACATCGAGTCGAGCTTTTCGCGCTCCGCTGGCCGGTAGCCAAGCGTCAGCACCTCACCGAGGATGGCGGTATAGATCGGGAGTTTGTTCAGTTCCATCTCGCTGAAATCCCGCCGTAGCGAGAGGATGAGCATCGTCGAGGTCATCACCAATAGCGCGGTGACGAACGTCACGTCCCACGCCAGCGGCGAGTACTGCACCGTCGCGAACCATGCAGTGAGGATGTTGAGTACTCGATCCGGCCGACCGAGGTCGACCACGATCAGGTAGGCCGCCGAGAGCCCCGCAATAAGCGCCCACAGTTCGCCGATTCGGGCGACGATATCGTATCGCGTCAGCTCACGGTAGCGGATGTAGCCGACGACGGCAATCGAGCCGACGGCCATACCGGCAAACCACTCGAAGGTCCCGATGTAGAGGCCCCACGTCACACCTTCCTGGGTGCCCCAACTGGCCAGATCGGTGACGACGAGACCGTAGCGTAACTGGTGGACGATCGCCTCAACGGTTATCAGCGCGACGAGTCCGAGGACGACGACGAGTCCGAGAAACTTCGGGCCGATCGTCGTCAGCGGTTTCAAGATGGGTTCAGTTCGTGTGGACATTATTCTTCACGCTCATTGCTGCCGAGTTCGATCTGGTTTCGGCCGTGGCGTTCACGCACGAGGTCGAACTCGTCTTCGCCGGTCGGGCCATCAATCTGGCTCGCTGTCGGTGATGGCTCGTTGCCGACGTAGACGATGTTCGGTTCAGTTCCCCGATCCTCGAGCAGCCGGTAGGTTGGTTGGCCGTCGGTGTCGTTAGCGAGGTGTTGACGCGGCGCACTCGAGTCATCGTTCATGTCGCCGAAGTGGATCGCATCGACCGGACAGGTGTCCTCACAGGCGGTCGTCCCCTCGAGGTCCTCGTCACCGCTGACCTGGCGGTGGGCACAGAAGGTACACTTGCCCATCGTCCCTTGGGGTGCACAGCCGGCGGCATTTCGGTCGCCGACTTGGCTCTCCGACTCGAAGCCCTCGGCTTCGCCGGGGTCGGCCCACTCGAGGTAGTTGACGCCGTAGGGGCAGGCCACTTCACAGTAGCGACAGCCGGTACACTGGTCGTAATCGGTGAGGACGATGCCGTCTTCCTCACGGGTGTACCGGGCGTTGGTCGGACAGGCCGTTTCACACGGCGCGTCCGAACAGTGTTGGCACGGTCGGGTGAGATACTCCTCGGTATCGGTGTAGTCGTCTTCTTCGTACCGAAGGACGGCCATCCACAGCGACTCGGCTGGATTGCCGTTTTCTTCGTTACAGGCGTCCATACACTGGAGACAACCGATACACCGTTCGGTGTTGATCGCCATCCCCATCTGAACATCCGACTCCGACCCAGTTGACTCGTTTGCGCCCGCAGCAGCCGCGCGACTGCCGTGCTGGGCGGCGCTCAATCCGGCGACGCCAAGCCCAACTGCGCCAGCAGCTTTGAGCACCGACCGGCGGGAGCGACCACCAGTGACGTCGGGAATCCGTGGCGCTGGGGTTCCGTCGGGGTGCTGTGGCGTCGGGGCCGTCGGCCGTTCGTCGACGCCGAACTCCGCGATGATCTGGTCGTGGTATTTGTTGTGAAATGCTTCGTCGGAAATCTCACCGGCAGCGAGGCGTTGGGCGTCTCGAGCAAGGTTGACGCCAAGGTCGACGTCAAACTCCGTCTCCTCGACGATGTCAGCAGCCCACGCCTCCCACTCGTCGCTTTCGATGTCCGATGGGGGGTCGCGTACACTCATATCACAGACTACTCACAATGGCTCCGTAGCCCCCGCGCTCAACAATGAAGGGGTTTATATACGATTTGTAGAAGCTAGCTGTGCGAACAAGCGTTGGACCCAGTTCGACTCGGTTACATCGACTGAAAAAATCGACACGCGGTTGTTAGCTTCCTCACGTCGCGTGGTCGCTATGACCGGCTACTTACGCGGGGCTTCCCGCTCCTCTAAATCGATCATGCGTTGGGCGAAGTCCTCGGGGGCTTCGTCGTGGTGTTCCCAGATGCTGATCTCGTCGTTTCTGATCTCCTCGACTCGTGGGTGCTCGCCGCTGGTGAGCCAGGTCCAGTCGACCATGCCGGGGTACATCAGCGGGATGGTGTAGGTGTCGATCTCGTCCCAGTCGGGTTCGCCCTCGACTTCCTCGGCGACGAGCGTCGCGTCCTCGCCAAACTCGTCGTCGGGTTCGGTGCCGAGGCCGAGTTCGTAGGGATAGGCAACCCAGTGCCAACGTTGGGAGGCTCCGTGGTGAAGCGCCGGCGACCACGTGTACACTTCACCCGCCTCAACGGGCATGTCCTCGGTGTAACCGGTATCGAGTTCCCGGCGGATCTCGACGGTCCACGTGCCGTCTTCCCAGTGGCCATCCGCTGGCCACACCGTGCCGGCTTCGGTTGGCTCACGCAACGGTCGCCGGGGAATCATCGCGCCATCCCATTCGGCGACCTCGGGGTCGAACTCGACCATGTTCTCGTCTTCGATCAGTGCATACTGCTCGGGTTCGTCAACCGGTGGCATATCCTCCCGGTTTGCTTCGGCATCGTCGGTGACGACATCCGCCCGGTCGATCGCACCGCCTTCGACGACGTCCGGATCGAACATGTACTCGGGGCCATCCGCCGGATCCCAATCCTGCGTCCCGAACGTGTCCTGGCCCTCGCGGGTGCCGTGTCGGTACTCCAAGACGTGGTGGTTCGTCCCGTAGCCCATCGGTGCAGAGCGAGCGGCTCGCCAGAACATAAAGTCGAGGAATTCACCATCCTCGAGCATCCGGTCGAGTTCCTCGGGGTCTTCTGGCTCGTCCCACGGGTGTTCCCACCACTCGCCGACACGGGATTGGGGGATGAACTTCCGCATATCGTTGCGGTCTAAGCCGTCCTCGCCGAAGTGGGGGTGGTTAATGATATCCTCTTCTGAGGCCTCACCCGGCAGGGTCCGAACACCCTCCATGACGGTCATCCACCCGCCGTAGTTGGCAAAGCCTTCTAAGGTGTGATCGTGCCAGAGGAAGGACAGCCGGTCCTCGTAGTAGCCTTCGTGGTGCATCGGGAAGCCATAGTCCTGATCGAGCACCCACGGGTCCCAGTCGGCGAGACGTTTCCACTCCTCGTCGTCGCCGTCGTAGTAGATCATGTCGTGGATCCAGCCACCGGGGTCGGGCTGTTCCCACTCGAAATTGAACATGATCTCCTCGTCGTTGAACGCGAACTGGACATCGATCGGTTTCACCAACTCCTTTGGCGCAACGTCGACGGCCATATGCTCGAGTTGGGTGTAATCCGGTGGTCCTTCTTCGCCATCGTCCTCCGGTTGCTCTGCAGGCGCTTCCTCCTCTCGACCCTCGGGCTCACTGAACAGACCGAGACAGCCGGCCAGGGCGACGGTACTTGCGCCGGCGACGGCACCCAGCATCCGGCGACGGTGAACCTCAGAGCTCCCCGTTGGCATCGTAAACCGACCGTTCAGTTCTTCTTCAATCGCTGCCGCCTCCTCGTCGTCAAGGGGCATGTCGCGATCGTCAGTAGTCTTTTCTGCCATAGTGACTTGATCTACGCTCCTCACACGGGTTTGCATATATCTTAACAGTACAGACATTTATAACAGCGAAGGTATTGCCACGAACCCCGAGCCCCGAGTCCCGACCGCGAGTCCGTACGGTACTGAGATCGGGTGGCTGCATCCATCGGTTAAAATGCCTAAATAATGAAGCAGGGACGATAGGTCGGTCTCCGTAGAAGGTCTCATTGTATGTCATCACACAAACAGATCGATACTCACCAGCAGACTGACTCGTGTAGCGGAGGGACCACAACCCGACGACGACTCCTCGCTTCGGTCGGCGTTACTGGTGCGGTGGTTATCGCCGGTTGTATGGGCGATGATGATGCCGACCGCGACCACTACGAAGTCGAGTTTCTGGAGTTCGAGACGGTCCTTGAAATCGACCGTGACCCGGAACAAGCACTCCTGTACGACGGCTTAGACCAAGGGTGGGATCTACCCTACGCCTGCGAGGAGGGAACCTGTGGGCAGTGTACGGCCAGATACGACGGCGATGCCACCGAGGTGATCCGTCACGAGGGCAACGAGTACCTCGAGGACGAACAGATCGAAGACGGCTGGTTCTTGCCGTGTGTGGCCTACGCTGAGGACGATTTTGCGATGCAAACTAACGTCCACCCTGACGACGAGTAGTCGTCAATCGGGAATCTCACTCCGTTGGCGATCCCACAGCACCAACAGCGCCGGCAACACGAGAACGCTTGCGAGCACGGCATAGCTGACGACGAGCGCCGTCACGAGCCCAAAGCGCTGTAACGAAGGGACCAGCGTCAACCCGAGGACGCCAAAGCCGGCGGCCGTCGTCACCGCACTGGCCCCCACCGCGCCACCCGTCTCAGTGAGCGTTCGGGTCAGCGCCTCGCGTCGAGTTGCACGTCGGCGCTCGGAGGCAAATCGTTCGGTCAGGTGAACCGTGTAGTCGGTGCCGAGTCCGATCGCAATCGCCGCAATCAGGGCTGTCTCGGCGGTGATCGGAACCGAAAATACCGCCAAGGTCCCGATAAGCCACGCGAGTGCACACACCACCGGCGCGATTGCAATGAGTCCGAGACTCCAAGAGCGATGGCGGACGCGAAAGAGGACGGTCAACAGCGTGGCGATAACAGCGAGTGCCAGCCCAAATGTGAGTACGGCCGTCTCCAAAATCGCCCGGCTCTCGATGGCCGCCCGGATCGACTCACCAGTTGCCGTGGCCGAGAGGGCTGGATTTGCCTCGAGTACCGCCGCGACCTCGTGGCTCTCCGTTTTGAGTGTCGTCCCCTCAACCCCTTCGTCGACGGTGATCGTCAGCCGGAGCGCGTCGTACTCGCGGTCACCAGATGCGTCTCCCTCGGCCGTCGAAATCGTCTCACTCGCCGCCGTCGAATCGGACGCGTACACCGCATCGAACACCGTCTCGAGGTCGCGGTCCGGGACGCCATCGCCGGTCGTGTCGTGGTCCTCGACAACTCGCTCGACGCTCTCGTTTTCGGTGGCAACCGTTTC
>LFCJ01001062.1_pt1 | contig 18510 bp, 21 predicted proteins | sample 643141 | NCBI WGS metagenome assembly LFCJ01 (sample SAMN03766243, study PRJNA286221) | soda lake metagenome | biome: soda lake; feature: Kulunda steppe; material: water; isolation source: sample B1-Br-g2 brine of Lake Bitter-1 | place: Russia: Kulunda steppe | collected 2010-07
AAGCCATGCTTGGAAGCCCACAGGCGCAAGAAGTTGATAGACCTCAGTCTACAATGGTGGGGTCTGAATTGCCTGCTGCTGCCAAGTGCTTTCCTTCCCGTTCAACTTCCATTCTTTCACATACTTGAAGACACATTGGCAGGGCTGCTAGCTCTCTGGAAGGATTAGTAGCCCATTACCCTGTCAGTCATGTTCATCACATCATCACACTCCTCATCGTCCCACACCACCTCGTCCCTCATTGTAAATTTATATTAAAATGTTATTAATGGCTTGGGGTAATTTGGGGGTTTTGTAGCACATTTTTGCACAATAACAGCGTTTACCAGTCAAATAGGTGACACTCGTCGGTGACGAGGGTCACCCCCATCCCCCAAAGAGACTCGGCGAGACCCCTGCCCAACCTTAATCATAACACAAATTCTGTCGTTGGGAACCTCCCAAATCAGTATTATTTGCAACCCTGCCGAAGTACAGGGCACCGCACATTTTCAAAATTCCTGCACTCAAGTATACAACACTGCCCCTTTTGCTTCTTGCCACCCAGGTTGAAGCAAGTCAGGCCACGGACCCTGATGCGGCGCACACTGAAGTAGAGTGTTTCCTAGAGCTGCTTACTAGGAATACAAAGCTAGAAAGGTAGTACCACAGCAAGAAGGTCAAGGATTCTTTCTAGCGAGCTTTGCCAAATCATGTACACGCTGCCCTTAAAAAAATGGGCTCTGGTAACTCAGGAAAAATGTCCTCCCCGCTAGACTTCAACCCTAGCTACTCCCATTATTGGAGTGCAGACTCGTGATATGCACTTTTTGGTGCGCACTTCAACTCTCTTTCGTCACAATCCACTGGTTTACTCAGTGTGCCATCCCATCTATAACGAACAAACCACTGGCATGAATCTCAGCCTTAGGCATGCCATCTACTAGATTTACCACTAGTAGTACTCAGTATATCCTCAGTACTGAGGCAACTGCCACTTTCATGTTCCTACCATCTTGGAATGGATCCATGATCACCAACCCTTACTCGAGTCTCCTGACAGCCTATCCCCACTTGCATAATAAACTTGGAACAATTCCAGCTAATGAGATTGCCTACGCTTCCCCTCAATCTTGGATTAGTCAAGAGACTCCCTTACCCCAGGCCTCTTGCAATCTCCATATCATAGCAATCTGGAATACAGCTGCACGGCTCAACCTTGATAAACACAATCCTACATGCCAGTGGCTGCAAAATATTGCTTGCGACATCCCTGAAGCAAGTTGGCACCTCAACAACATTGCCTGCCACCCCGTAAGCAATGCTAGGCTCGCTGAGGCAGTGCTTGGTCTCAAAAAATTTGAGAAACTTCACTCAGACAAAATGTAAATTTCCAGGTGCTCCCACAGACCTGCTTTGGGTGAAGTGGCCCCCCTTTCCCATAATCCAAACCGGGACTCAGCAGTTACAATTTCAGACTGGAAGTCTGGACCCAACAAAAAAACAATTATTGGGGCAGGGGTCTACCACCCCAGCTCGGGCAACTCTAACTTGGTTGAACCAAATGGTGCTGGTATAACCAACACCATAGGGAGAGCAGAACTGGCAGCTATAGCTGCTGCTATCACTCACGGTCATATTCATATTGCCACAGACAGCCTTACCTCACTCCACCAAATTAGGAAACAGTTGTCGTACCCAGAGAAACACCGCCACCACATCCAAGGACTCCTCGGAGACCTATACGATCCGAAAATCTGAATCCCACATCTTCCTTTATAAAATAAAATCGCATGCCGGAATTGCCGGAAATGAATGTGCAGATGCCCTTGCAAAATACCAAGCCTGCCATGCAAACAGCCTCCCATCTGAAACAACCATCCGCACCGCAGGCCCTGGTGGCAATCCCTTCTTTGATATCAGCTGGTAAGCTGTCGAAGAAGTAGATCAACAAGGATCTGGTACTGAAGCTCCCCAACACAGCCCTAGATTGACTTGCCTTCCAATTCTCCAAGCCGCACTAAAATCACACATGCACTCGAACCATAAACTGGGTTATGCCAACTCTAAAACAGGGTACTACTCTTATTACTAGACTCTGGTGATTCTCGGAGTCTACTTCCACACGTCCACAAAGGCATTAGCAACGCTTTTTGGAGCATGTCCAAACTCTCTCTCTCGAAATGAAGCGCAATATCTTCCACTACCGCACAGGCACCCTTCTTATTCAGAAACATGCTGTCCGTTTTAAAATGTCCACCAGCCTTCAGAGTCCACTCTGTCAGCAAGCAGATAGTGCTCTCCATGTTCTCTCAGGGTGTCGACATACAATCATCTCGGGTATGATCACTGAACACCATAATGTTGTGTGCAGGCCCATCATGAAAGCCATCAGCAAAGGCTCTCTGGCAGGTTGTTTGGTCCATTTGGATGCAAGCAGCACTAACCGTTTGGCCCAACAAAATCTTCAAATCCCTGAGAATGTTAATAACAGGACTATACCCAGCTGGCTTTTTGGTGCTCGTCTATCTGCTAGAGATAAACTCACCTCTAGTCGCCCTGATGCCCTGACCCCCTTACCACAAAAAATCCAAATCGTCAACCACTCCTCATTTGCACCAGGTGTCACAACCAAGACAACCCAGCAGAGACGTATGCAGAGTCCACGAGCTAGATATCAACATTAGGTAGATACACCTTGTTGAGGTTAAGTACTGTGAAGATACACAGCCTGGACACCAATTAGAGGCCTCTAAAAAACAACACGAGGTTCTTTGTAAGCGCTTGAAGGCCAAGAAAGTCATCCTTCACACGATTCTTCTTGGTGTGGGAGGCTCTATTTATATCTTACACACTTTGAATCACATCTTAAAAAGCTCGGCCTTGATGTACAAAAACTTAAACTTGTAAACTTGTACAGAAAGCCCATAAGACTGCCCTTAAGCTACATGCTCATTCTGTACTCTATGCACACAAACTGACAACTACTAGAAGCGCTCTTGAAAAATCCAGCTGCTCTCAAGGTCTTGGTCTGGAGCAGCGGGCGGCTTGTCACCCTCCAGATCCTCACTAGTTCTTCCTTCTCCCTAGTGGAGGAGACTCATCATGATGGCTCTTCGGGCCAATGTGTCTCCTTTTCCTTAATCGATGTAGGGAGTGGTTTCACTGCCTGCGTAGGTTCTCTTTTCTTTTCTTTTCTTTTTCCTTGTTGAGCCTACCCTTTTTAAGCTTTTGTAATGACAAGCGGACAGTTAGGCACTTTTATTAATCATTATGATAAGTCCAAGCCCAAGAAACAGTCATGTTTAAGATGAATGAGTAAACTTCTGTTTACTAGTTCAGCATTGTATGGGGTTAGGAGTTCAAATATTTCTGGCCAGACTCTTTCGGAAAGATAATCCGAATATATGGTGCTGCAGTAAGTCAAGACTTGACCTGAGCCTGTGGGTTGGTGAACCTGCCCTCCCTGCTTTCGACGCATGGGTGGGTGTGTCTGGTGTTTGCCCCTGTACTTGTTGTGTGGAAGCCTGATGTGGGGTTTTTCAGACGTGCTTCTCTTCCTTCTCTGACCTGGTGAGGGTAGACATACGGTACTTTGGACCGAATTGTCTCCTTTTCCTTAATTGATGTAGGGGGTGTTTCACCGCCTACGCAGTTTTCTTTTTTCTTGGCATATAATACTGTCTCATGAAATTGGCAAATATTATTTCTAGAGTATCGCAAGGACTGCAGAGCATGCTCAGGAAGCTAGTGATCCTCGAGCTCAGCGGCTTTGCGCTTGCGGGCTATTTCGCGCACAACTGCATCTGCTCTTGCAGAACTCCCAAAGGCAGTGGCACAACCCCACTCTGATCTGGCGATACTGCATTGCTGCTCTGCACTCTTGGGAAGCATCACCAGTTTCCTGCGACCCGTTTGAAAAGCCAATTGGGACAAGCACTGCAGGCGATGAGTACATCTATGTCGCGCAGACCTTACACATCTTTTAATCACTTGGTTCTACAACCTTGACACTAAAACTCCTTCCGAGTTCATTATCAATTGTATGTGAGCACTGCATGGCCCTGCCTGCAAGTGATGTTGGTGGTGGTGGTGGTGCTGCTGCTGCTGCAATGCTGTAGCAATTGTGGAACCTGTGAAGCAACATCTCAAACCCGTTCTTTTTGTTGCAACAATGTTAGTTTGCATGTTCCATCCCCCACTCGCCCTTGCACTCACCATACCAGAGAGTACCGCGGATGCCCGCCTGCATGGTGCGACGGCTGTGACAGGCGGTGCAGCACATCCTGGTCCATGAGGACCGCCCGGTATGCCTGAGCCATCAGCATCACAGCATAGAACCCAAGCACTACTGCTGTCCAAGTGTGATGGTGCTCATTAACTCACAGAGCCCGCGCACGGACATGCTTACAAAGAGGTCCGTGTACCTCAAAAAAAGAATGGGTCACTTTGGACAAGCTGCTGTCAGAAGGGATCAAGCAGCAACTTTTTTTGATAAGCGCCATATCACATGTCAGATTTTGCACCTGGATTGAACCTATGATGTGGGTGATGTGGCACCTGGATTGAGCGTCGGGTGAGGATCCCAGGGTGCCTCAATTCAGAGGACAGGTCCAGTTAACGGTCTTCCTAAAGAGATGCTACCTGATCCTGAATTGCACACTTCAGCCAGAGCCTTGGCAGGGACAAGTGTCCGCGGAGTCTAGGGAGAGAGGGTCATGAGCATGTGTCGGCAGTAGGTGGCCAGGGGATCCAAATTCTGAAATATTTCGTCGCAATACAGCTCGTGCCTTTCAGCAGTTTGATCAGGCAAAAATCCTGGCTTAAGGTCCATGCCAGACGTGCACAAATGTTTGGCTCAGGCTTAAGGAAGGCTACGCCAAGCTATTGGGCAGATATGAATGTTCATGCTTTTTATATTATTTCAATTTGGACAATTGTTTGTGGCTGGTAGGTAGATCTGAACGACCAAGTTGCAGAACACAGTGCTTGTGTCATACAAAGGCTCGCCCTCTCAGAAACAAAGGGCAACTCATGAATAACGATGAGGGTTATTTGAGAGTACGCAGCTTGGTGTGATTTTTGCCATACCCTGTTGACAGGGGGCAGCAAGGACAAGGGGCTGCAAAGGGCGGCAAGAGCAAAGGGCAGTCAGGAGAAGGGATAGCGAGGGACAGCGAGGGACAGCAAGGGGAAGTCAGGACAAGGGACAGACAGGTTGTGCAGCGTCAGATCAATAGTCTTTTTTGTCTGGAGCCTCCTCTGCATCTCCAACTGCGCAGTCAGTTATTTGGCTCCATGAATGCAATATACCACCTTCAGTTATTTGGCTCCATGAATGCAACATACCATGCTTGGCTCCATGAATGCGACATACCACCGTCAGGCACTTGCCTCCATAAATGCAACATACCACCGTCAGTAACTTGGCTCCATAAATGCAACATACTACCGTCAGGCAGGGCACGTGCCATGATGGCTCACAGACACCTTTCGTGTGTGCCAAACATGACAGCTCAGGTGTGCAAGAAGAAGGGAGAAGAAAAATTGCGCAGACATAAGGCACAATCACTCACTTGCTTGGGTGTGCAAAAGGAACCCCCCAGTCTGATGGGCATGCCTCACTGCACAACGCTAAACCACCATGTGACCTCAATCCACGACTGCCCTGTGCAGGGCAAGATTTGGTAGCCTAGAAACGTACCTTGGGACGCACGAGAATGCCTGTGTCAGATGGCGTGTCCAAAAACATGGTCTCTGCGCCCCACTCCTTGGGCCATGCACCATTAAGGTACAAGATCAAGGACACAAACAGTGGCTTCCCGGGTTCCTGCAAGTGCATGTCAAACATTGACGAGGGCAGTGGCTATGCGCCAGAATCCTTAGGCAATGCATGGTTGACGACAGGATTAAAGGCACAAAGAGCGACTTCCCATGCTCTTGTACATTTGGATGCGCTCCTTTCTGAGCAAAGGTGTCACAGCATCAACATTTATCCTGCTTATCGCAGCGCCTTGACCACTAGCGTAGCCCAGGATTCTAGGGTTGGCAACCTTTTCCTGGATGAGGCCATGTGTGCAAGCAAATGCCTTTTCCACTTACTCACATCTAATATCTGACAAGGATTGCACACATCGATGCCTACAATACTAACTGTGTTGTCAGTGCATGAAGGTATCCTCAACGCTTACCCTGTTTGCATACCATCCGTACACTGAGGTGAAAGGAGATGGAGGAAAGGTCATGGGATCCTGCCATGAGGCAAACACATCGATTAAGCATGGACGTTTGAGACCAAGAAACATATGAAACAGCGGCCTTGTTAGGCTTGCAGGATCTGGCGCATTCTGGTTTGCAATCCTGTACTGCACTTACGCAACTGGACATGGAGTGTGTGTCTGCCCGTATGCCACAGGCAGGACTGAATACACCTAGAGGCAGACATCAAACTGCGCCTGGACTTCCAGGCACAGGCATTCCCAGTCATGTTCAAGTCCACCAAGCCACACTACTGAACTGCGTCCTGGTGCCAGCCGAACTTGTCCCCATGGGTTGCTGCGTTTGCCAAGATGCTGCAGCAGTCAAAGCCGCCGCTCCCCTCATCTTCACTCTCGGACGCCTGCGTGTCGCTGCCACCCTCAGACGCCCTGCTACTGCAGTCTGCTGCATGTGCCACAAGGATGTGTGCGACAGGGATGTGTGCCACAGGGATGTGTGCGACAGGGATGTGTGCCTCAGGGATGTGGGCCACAGGGATGTGTGCCACAGAGGGATGTGTGCCACAGGGATGTGTGCCACAAAACCAGTGCGCCGCAAGACAGAGTGCAGCCTGAGAGTGGAGTGCACTGCATGTCAGGGCAGCCAGCGGATGGCTGGGATGCTGCGTGTGGATTGGGTGCCCCACGAGTCTATAGAGGGGCGCCTAGAGGTGGCGACCTGCGCTTGTGAGACTAGGCGGCCTGGGTTGCTACGATCGGGGCCACGACTGGTGCATTGGAGGACACTGTGATACACATATGGTGATTTGGAGGATGCTTTGATGCACAAAGGATGGGATGGGGGGGGCGGCCTCGAAGGCCCGAGGACAAGGCCTTGATGTCTTCCATCCACGGCACCTGTTGGCTGTTAAACAGCGCTAGACAGCGCTAGACAGCGCCGCCTGACACGTTTTACAGCCAAGAGCATGCGCTTAGGGCATTCCCCAATCAGGGGCCTCCCTGTACGTCTATCGTAGGGGTAGCTCGATGTGCTGCACCCAGATTCAACGCCCTGCTCATAGCAAGAGGCGCCTTGATTTGTGGCAACGTACGATGCCCAATACCACTATGTAGCACTTGGCAACCTGATGCCCTCGGTGGGGCGCACACCACTGGAGGTCCATCTGCTACCAAGACGGTGCACGTGGGTGTTTCAACCCTGCGCTGCTGCACGTCACGCTTCTCCTAGACTGGCGCCGAAGCCCGACCAACAACAGACCTCCACATGCAATGCTGCCATGTGCCGCAAGTGACATGTCCTCCCACCAGCGGTGGTGCCTTGAAAGGGGCTACTACGGGCACTATTGGGGATGCAGCCTGTGTGACCTCGCTCCCCCTTGCTGCGTTCTTGAGTATGCTCCTCCATGCCATCATCCCCTTGAGCACGCTCACCCATGCCAGCACACCCACCTTGAGAACACTCCCCCTTGCCGCGGCCTTGAGCGTGCTCCCCCATGCCATCATTCCCTTGAGCGCGCTCCCCCACAACGTGCACCCCCTCAGTGTCGTGAGCGGTAGCCTCGCCCTGCGGAGCAACATCCCCTGCGCAGTCGCCTGTGCGCCCCAGGCACTGCGCAGACTGTTCAAGGGCCCCTGCAACGGCAGGTACGAACAAGACAGCCTGAAACGCGCTCAAGGGGGGAAGGGAGGGAGGGCAGGAGCGCACAACAGTCGTGCAAGGGACTTTGAAGGGGATGTGGAGCCCAAGAGAGTAGGGGTCAACCTCTTTGATGGGGACCACATAGTGGTTTGTCAATGCACAGCTACTGGCTAGGCGAGCAGGATGTGGGACATGCACACCTGCTCTCTACCTGCGCAGACATCCAGCTCGGCTGCGCCCAGAAGCACTGGGCAGTAAACAATGAGAGGGTAGACAAGTCAACAAGGAGCACAAAAAGCTAGACACCGGACAAAATGTGCATCCACGTGCCTCAGCCACGCTGGCCATGGAGTGAACCAGAGCCCTGCCATGCTGCCATGCAGGCACCAGTTTTCAGGTCCAGCTGCAATGCACACATGGAGGGCAGCATGGCAACGCACCATGGGGGTCGCCCTGCTGTATTGCAGCAGAAGGCTGGTGGAACCAGGTGGCCTCTGGGTACATCTTGGCGAGGCGGCTCTGCACTTCCAGCTTTGCTCGAAGTGAGCTGCAGCTGAGCTGCTGCAGGACCTCAGCCTGAGCACGCGCAGCGCATCACCACGGCAGCTGAGCGACTGCCTAGCCCCACTGGGCTTGCACGCAGCCCCACCTATGACTGAGCGACTGCCTAGCCCCGCTGGGCATGCACGCAGCCCCACCTAGCTGAGCTCAGCACAACAACAGTACCGCCAACAGTATTCGCCCTGGCTGGGGGTCATACAGCAGGCCCACACACCTGGCAGGCGCCCCGCAAGGCAGATTTAAGGCTCCGATGAGACCAGATGAGCCACATGCGCAAGCTTACTGTTAAGTCTAACCTTGTCAACCTCAACAGGCCTCTTAGCTCAGGCAGCAGGCGTGCATGCACACATAAACACACATACGCATGGGAAGCACAGTAGCTCAGGCAGCAGGCGTGCATGCACACATAAACACACATACGCATGGGAAGCACAGTAGCTCAGGCAGCAGGCGTGCATGCGCACACAAACACACATATGCATGGGAGGCACTATAGCTCGGGCAGCAGGCGTGCGTGCACACACAAGCACACATACGCATGGGAGGCACAGTAGCTTGGGCAGCAGGCGTGCGTGCACACACAAGCACACATGCGCATGGGAGGCACAGTAGCTCAACCTTTGGCGGGCACCATGCATCTCAAGCTGGCTTGCGTGCCACGGCAGGCACCACCAGAGGCACCCACCCTGCTCAGGCCACACCCCGCAGCCAAACCGGTGCAGTGTACTGTGCCTTGCGCCCGCACTGTTCCCCCGACCACGCGTACCTGCAGGCCCCAAGTGCGGGGCTGGTCCGCAGCGTCGCTCGTTGCCTTCTCCCATTTGTCCTGGGGGGGCCCCTGGTCGTGGTCCCATCCTGCGGCGCCAGGCAGAGCCACCGTGGGTCCACTGCGCCCGCCCACCATATCCCAGCAGCGCCACCACAGCCACGGTTGCCCCACTGCCCCACCTCTGGTGGCAGGCACCAACGGCAGGCTTGGGCAGCCAGATCCGATCTCAAGGCGCAGCGCGCGCCACTGAGCACCACAAAGCAAACGCCGCCAAAAGGAGGGCCACCAAGGCAGCGCCACTGAGGCGGCGCTTCCAAGGACCACCAGGCAACCTCATAGCAGCACTACCGAGTAGTGCCACAGCCAGCGGATTCCCCGCTGGCTAACCCTGAGCATTGGCTAATGGCTCTGGCATGGGAAGGGGTACCAAATCTCATTGGAGCTTTCCCTCTTTCATGTAGCACATGCGCCTTGCAGGATGTCCACGCCGATTTTTTCAGTTTGTTCATCTTAGTGTGTGAACTTTTAAACCCATCATACTGACCAGGCATGCTCGCCACACAACTGCGCCATGGAGGCCATTGCTTATTCCCGGGAACAGACCAAGAATGCCAAACAATAAGAAAATTGAAACTTAGTCAGCCACCTGCCTGGATGTGTGATGAAATCCAAGAGCTCACGCCTTTCCTCCTCTGAAATGAAGTTGTCCAGCACTACGATGTGCGCTGTGTCTAGCCTCACACCACCTGGACAATTTACCAAAATAAACAAACATCAACTCCTCACCATATGCTGATGTTTGAAATCTGGAGGGTGCACAACCTGGGATTGTTTAAACGCAAGCACTGCTGCTGCGTGGTGCGTGCAGGGCTAGTTGAGAGCCCTCCCCTCCCATAATTGGTGAGAGCTGCAGCTGAGTTTATCAATCAATATCTGGTAACATAAGGCATTCGATACAGAGCGTGTGTTGGAATCTTGAAGACGAAGGTGGCCCAAAATGGATGACTGGCTGCAGATCTAATAAAATTTTGTTCAATGTGACTTGAATCTGTTGTGCATGCTCAATAACCATAGCTTGAGAACAGCACAGCACACAAACTGAAGCATCAACTGCATTTGCATACTAAAGTGTGCGTACATTCCCACTTGAACGCGCACTAACAAACAAATGCTCGCATGCACATGCACACACACACACCATACGCACACACACACACACACACCATACGCACACACAGACACACACACACACATACACACACACACACACAAACAGACCCCAATGTTCATGCACACGTATATGCGCAAGAGCACAAAATTATGCACATCCCAACCTGTAGATTTTGGCACGAAGCAGGCATCCAAAGATATGTTCAAAGGTATGGAAACGCTTTGGGGATCCCACTCAGTTGGGTGGGTGGCAATGGGCGTGAGCAATTCAAGCTGCTCCTCACACATAGCTTTTTATCGGATAGTTACTTTAATTAATTACTTTGATTAAGTACGTCTTAGCACGTGTTTTTTTTAATCATGAGGTGATCACTGAGGTTTTTTCTTTCGCGTGATCCTGCTACTGCCTTGTGAGCTGTTTAATATATAGACATTTACGTTGAGGATTCCTGATGCAGTTACAGCGAGCAAGAGAGCAGCACGTGTTGCCCAATGTTACACTTTTGTCCGTTTAATTGTTGTGAGCATGAATGTGATGGGATTTGCAGACATGTACCAGCCAAACTAACCTCAAGAGATGTGTGCATCATGTTCAAAGGCATGCTCAAAAGTGTGCGCAAGCACATGCAAAGTATCAGCTTTAAAGTTCTCTTTCATTTATTCCGTTTCATGGAGATGGACACTTGGAACTAAAACATTAAGGACAAATTAAAAGCTCACATGAGCAAGCATAACAGACTCGGAGATGCTAATACCAACTCAGGTAACTAAAACTATTGGAAGAGACTGCTTACCTCCGTGAATCTTACAACTAGCAATTCTTTTTGGAGCAATGCAAAAATCAATACATCGCAGAAAAGGAATGTTATGAAATTTAGAACGGGTACTCTTTACACTCGGAAAATGGCCCATCTCTACGGCAGAGCCACTAATTCATCTTGTCTGTGTCATCAGCCAGACAGCCAAATCCATACGCTTTGTGGCTGTCACTGACAGTGTCAGCATGCTTCAATTCAAAACATGGTGACTGAAAGACATAACATTGCTTCCAGGCTCATGATGATCATCATCAAAACCTTGACCAAAGGCGATTTTGGAGGAAACATCTTTTCTATAGGTATTGGGAGTGAAACACGGCTCAACAAAGTCTGGTCTTGCCGGCGCATGTAGCCAACAGGACTTGACCTCAATGGCTTCTATCAAACCTTTCAGCAGATGAACTTCAATCCTGCTCAAGACCAGATGCTTTTTGCATGCTGCCAGTTGGAACTAAAAATGGCCATTAGAGAGACATACAGGATTCCTATCGTATTATTTCAGAGCTTATGGATGTTTTTTTGATGGCTGGTGTTCACCGGCAACCTGAACTGTCAAACTACCTGGTTGAAGATCAAATTTAGACTTGTAAAATAAAGAGCATTGCACTGCCTCCTGAATTGTCTCTGTTCGCGTACTTGTGCATCATGGGTTTGTTTCAGCATGGCAATGGCCGATTTAGCCTAGCGGCTGGCTGACAGACTGCTGTGTTAATGTTCTGAAGCCGTTCTGTATGCTTCTGACCCTCACTGAGAGTCTCAGCCTGAAACCTCCAATGCATTATTTCAAATAATTTATTTGGCATGGCGTAGGCCTGTCTGGTGCCCACCCCGGACACATGCCACCACGGCCAGAGGGCCCCTCCTTTCTTAACTTTGTGCCGTCTATGACATCTGGTTGTGTACTCTCAGATAACCATTTAAATCTTGACATCAAAGAACACTCAATATACAAAAAATCCCAATTTAGCACATGTGTTGCACAAATAAAGTGGGTACATAAATAAAAAGACTATAAATGAATTGTTTGCTAGCATGGCATGGCATACAAGAGAGATAAGCAAAATGTACACCAGAAGTGTTTCACTGAAATCACAATTTGACTTTCACGGCCAGCGAGAGATAATGACAGGGAAGTATCTGTACAGGAGCAGCCTGACAACTTACTAGGCAAACACAACAAGTGGGCAGGGAACTGTAGAATAGCTTTGAGCAGCTCATAATCTTTAAGTAGCAATCAGCAATTGTGCGACAGGCACTTGCACTTTAAAAGCAGGCGCGAAGCAAGTGCACGAATGGCAAGGAGAAGAAAATCTTTCAAGGTCATGTTCATCAAGGTGGAGGTTGCTGCTGGCCTGGGTCGCTGATGGCTACAGCCTGTTTCAACAGGAGGAGCATGGAAGTTAACAAAATGTCGGGGGCATTGGCCTCACAGCATGCAATTCAACGCTCCTTGCTTACCTCGACGAACTGTGTGATGCACACGTGCTGTTGATTGTTTTTAGTGTGCAGAATTTTCTTAAAAGCTGGCAATGCAACTTAAGTTAAAAGTACACAAGAGTGCAGCACGGCAAAGAAGTTGTGACAAACAGTATGATATGATGCAGGGGCACACCTGCAAGTTGGTCTGGATTTGCTGCAAGGACGGCCGTGTTGACTGCTTTTTCCTCATCAACAAGTGGCCGCCTGAGCACAAGCATGCATTTCCAAGCAGAAGTGAGGATATGTGATGCATTAGCTGTTTCATCACGAGCCCACTACTTGAACAAGTAGCAGGGTAGGGCCTGTGCATGCTGGGAGAGTGAGATTGAGAGCGTAGATACAAGCCAGGGGGGAAGTACACCTCGGCAACCAGGTTGTGAAGCATTATTATCAGTGGTGGCATGAGTTTGAGGCATACAAAGGAGTAGCAGAAGGTGAGCGGCTAATGGAAAAATCACCAGCAAGTCTAGACCAACAACCTTGCGATGAGGAGACTTGTGGACAGCCAACTGACTGGAGGTTGACTGACAGACCCGCGTACCATAAAAGCAAGAATGAAATAGGTGGGCATGTACAGCAGGCTTTGGGTTCACACTTCTGACCGCTGACACAACGAACAAGCTAAGGGGTCAGCAACATGCCGAGGGGGTGCTCATTTTGGGACCTGCCTGGTGCAGCCGCCTCGCTTATTTCATGGGCCACCTCTGCCTCGGAACGCCCTCTGCCGAAACAAGCTAGCATCCCTGTGCCCACCAACGCACCTCCGTCATTGGGCTGCACAGCCTCCCAATTCTTGTAGGTGTAGCCGATGAAGTTGGGGTCCGCCTTGGCCAACCATAGCTTGTTCTTCTGGGGCCCTAGATTCTGTGAGCAGGACCATGACAGGCAGCTTTGGGTGAAATGGGTGGTAGTGCCGAGCAGATGTGCGCGCTCACATGTCCTTGAGCATGTATTCCAAGCACTAGTGCAAGAGCTGGCGGGGTGCTGCATTGCGCTGGGCCTGGGTGGCAGAGGAGGGTGAGATCTGCCCTAAGTGGAGTTGTTGCTATGCTAGTGACTGTTCAGGCACAATACTGGCCCCCTTTTCATTGTTTTGCTTGCGGTTCAACCTGGCCGTTAGAGGAATGTAAGCGTTTAGCAAGAAAGAACGAATGGAACATCAAGAAACGAAGCTTCTGTGAATGACCACATGAAAGCTTGAAACCGCAGAAAACCTTGGAAGTTTGGTGGAGCATACTGTGGAATGCTGCAGACAGCATGCATGCGCATGGTTGCTGCACACAGTGCACACAAAAACACGCAGCAGCAATTGAGCCAATAAGTAAGCAAGCAACCAGGGCATTGCAAGTATTCAGGCGCTTTGCTTGGTCACTCTCACGGGCTAGCCTCAGACAAATAGCAGGCTGGTTTACCTGGGACTGCATGTCTTCGTCAAAGTGCTCGAAGTTCTGCGTATCCAGCTCATGCTCAACGCGGGGCATGTAAGGCGGCATGCTCGCATGCAAGGTCTCCCAGTCCACTCCAGCAAAGAAGGGGTGCGCCTGCATCCGGTTGACAAGGTGCACTTAAGAGGCAGACTGGGCAACACCGTGCCTTTGTGTGTGATGGATGAAATACTGCAAAAGAATCTCAATAAGAGTTTTAACAGCCATCTCCTGGCATGTGCGCTTTGGCAAAAACCACGCAGTCCTGCATGCAGTATGAAGAGGGTAAACAAACACATATCTTTACATACCTTGATCTCATCTACTCCGTTGGTCCCCAGTCTATCTTCAACATCACACATGAGGCGGCAGATGAGATCCTTAGCAGCAGGTGGAATCTACAAGGGACAATAGAGAGGAGGACGCAAGAATGTGAGGTGCAGTCACCAAAGAGCACCCCATGTAGCGTTTGTGTGCAGAGCATGCTAGGTACAGCCATGAATGAGAGCATTGTTGTTTATGTTAAATCAAAGGAGACTAGGCATGAGAGGGGCAGAGAGACAAAAGCTTAGCCAAAGGCCTTGTTCTGCCTGAAATTGCGGGGGCAAGTGAGGCAACCGACCTAGGTGCTGTGTGTGCATCCTTGCGTTTGATGCAGCGGCCTGAAGCTTTCTATCACAAGACAACTGAGCTGTCTTCATAGCACAGCTTATATTCATAGTATGTGGAAAAAAACTGCTGCTTCCAGAAGGAGGGCGCCAGCAGCTGCAGCGTACCAGACGGTGATCCCAGCCCGTGGGCTTTAACTCCTGCAGGCAATTGCCATGCCATACCCACCTGGATCTCATCAGGGAACTTCAGGAACATGCGCCAGTTCACAATCTTGCGGCAGGTTGTGAGGGGGTCATCAGAATAGAAGGGAGGATAACCAACAATCATTTCGAACATGATGGCACCAAGGGACCTGCAGGGCCGCGCGCGTGAAGGGGCGAGCTTGCCAATGAATAAGATGCAGTTCAGTTGCCTAGTGAATTAGAAAAATCGTCACGTTGAGTTTAATTATGGAATCCCCATGATCCTGAGCGACGTTCTGCATAATGCACTACTTACGCATGCAGGGCCCCTTGCAAATTAAAGACGCATGCACACACCTGTCATCGGTCATGTGCACATGCACACTCAGCATGCACAGGTGGTGTACATCCATATGTAGCCCTATGCACCTCTCTTTTAAAATGCAAGTGCGCGGAAGAAGTGTGCCGATTGCAAAAAGCAACTTGGGGCAGGTAAGGGATGTTCCCCTGCCAGGGTGACGCTTTTCACGCAGCTGCAGTGTTGCTGCTGCAGGGCAGCGACAGCAATTGAGCTGCAAGCACACCTGTAGAACAAGAGTGCCTGCAACTGCTTTACAACCCATTGTCATGCTAAATTTTCCCTTGCCAAAAGAAGAAGTGCTGGAAGATGGCAGAGTGAGCCCAGAAGCCTGAAAGAAGGCGAAGCGGCATTGCAGCCAAGCTGCGTGCTTGAGCATAAGGAGGAAAGTGTAAGCAGCTGTACCTTAGAGCTTCAGCATAGGTGCAGGTGCAGCCTGTGGTCCATGCACTCATGTCCCTTTGGGTGAGCATGGGCAGGCAAGGGCGACATCCCACGTTTCACATGCACTCGGTATCCTCCAAACGGCTACTCATTACATGACAGCGATCACGCATGATACCAGGATGACAGTGATCACGCATGGCAGCTCATGGGTATGCCCTACCAGCAGAATGGCGCTGTGAGCATCGCCATACTGTCCGTGTGCCACACATCGCACACTGTCTGTCTGCCGCACATCGCCACACTGTCCGTGTGCCACACATCCGGCCTTGTGCCCTCGCAGGTTCGTCCCTCCCACACCTGGCCCACTCACCACCAGTCGCACTCCAGGCCATAGCCTTTCTTCAGCAGCACTTCAGGGGCAATGTAGTCAGGTGTGCCAACAGTAGAGAATGCCTGCGGGGGCGCAGCGCAGGGGGGGGCAGGGCAGTGCCGTCAGGCATCCCAGAAGGCCAGGGGGGGCAGCTGCAAGCAACCAGATGAAGCCGGTGGCCTTGGCTGCCCAGGAGGCACGAGGCAGCTGCATTTGGCTCTTGCGGCAATGCAATGCAGGCAGTTGCGTGCGATAGCGCATAAACACACTTTGGGGGCTCATGGGCACCTCCGAGCCAAGTCCAGTGAAAACCAGAACACCCCTGATCCCCCGCCTCCCTCATCCTTCCACCTCCTAGCAGCGTCAGCAAAATTGCTGTGGCGACACACAATTTCAGCTGGAGCGACCTGTGCTGCCATTTGGCGACACACCCCAAAACCTCAGTCGAAGCACTGCTGCGGCAATGCAATGCAGGCGGTTTGTGCTCCGGCGCCGTGTACTGGCAAAGGAGGGGGCCGACTTCCAGAGCACAGGCTGCCTGTGTCAAACGGGGCTGAAGGTGCGTGCAGGAACCTCGTCGTGCAAACAAAGAGGAGGCAGCACATAGCTAGTGAAAAGAGCTTCTTAATGAGCAACACAGAAGGTGCGAAGTGCAGCGCCAAGATGTAGACCATCAAAAGCAGACCTTCAGAGGCAAAGTGAGTGCCTGAAGGTGAGCAACAAGGCGGGGGCAGCCCAGTCTCTTCTAAACAGGTTATGTACATGATTCAAAGCTAATGTTGCTGCGGTCCATGCTTTGAGCACGTGCACACATATGCCCTGCTTCCTTTGGGTCCAGAGTCTGGACTCCAGACCTATCACACGCCCACTGCCTGTATTCCCCTGGCTTCTCACTGAAAGCTCATAAGTTTGGATGGAGGACCAGGCGAGTCAGCGAGCCTGAGCCTGAGCACAGCTCTGCCTTTGTGCCTGCTTGCCGGGGTCACTCGTGACGCTCACCCCTTCACCGCCTTAGGGTGACGAGCCAACCCTCGTGGTTGAGTGTGTGACGCAGATGGCCATCTTTTATAGGGGGGTCACAAGACGGGCTTGGTTAAGAGCAGCAGTGCATGCATCATCATGCGCGCGCGCACTTTTGCGTACAGACATCCATGCACACATAAAGACACAGATCAAAACTCAATTATGTTGTGCACATGGGCGCACAATAAGAGCACCCAAGCCTAGGGGCTGTATAAGGACGGCACATGCACATGCACATGCACACACGCACACACACGCACACACACACCAGTTGCCTCCTGTTCTTCTGCCAGTTGTGGAGCTGCTCCTGCTGGGACCGCTGCATGTTGGGGAGCGAGCTGCGTGCACAGCAGTGCATTGCAGCAACGAGCATACTGTTTGTGAAGGTTTATGGATCAAGGAGGGGCATCGCGTTAGGCCAGGGCCACGAGTGGAGCCACAAGGTTATGCATCGTGATGGAGCCCATGTGAGGGGCAGCAATGCAGTTCAGAGCACGCACAGACCATTAGAGAAAGAGGCCAGCCATGCAGGCATGGCTATCACAACACAGGTGCACCACCTTCCCAGTTTGCGCACAGCCATTGAAAGCAGGAAGGATCATATCTGGTGCGACATGAGCCTGCAAAAGTGGTAAGCTAACGTCCAATTGTGACTAAATGGGAACTCGTGCCTTTGCGACAATCGTCCATGCATTCTCTGCCTCTGCAAATGTTGTTTGCTAAACTGTTGTCCGTAACTGCCCCACTGTGGCCAGAGGTCAGCCCCTTTGTGACTGTTTGTCATGCATTGGACCCTTGCATGCAAACGCAGCAGCAAGCATGGCTTACCCGTGCACACAAACAGGCACACCATGCTTCCGTGTGCCTCTCACCCACAGGTCGCGCACACACACACGTGCCCGCAAGCAGCCAGCCGCACCTGGTGTCTGTGTACTCCTCGGCCTCGGACAAGGTTGGCAGCGTGTGCACGTCCACAGGCTTGCAGAGTCCAAAGTCAGACAGCTTCACGTGCCCGTTTGCGGCTAAGAGCAGGTTGTCCGGCTTGATGTCCCTGTGCACACGCGCATGCACAGGGCGCATGCATCACAGCCCTGTCGCCTGCAGGGGGCCTCTGTCTGCAGTGCTGCTTGTGGGTGTGCAGCCTTGATGGCCACGCGTGGCTCCTGACCAGCCACAGGTTGCACCCTTGTTGCACCAGTGCGCCACTCCTTGTGTGTGAGTGCACCGGCAGCTTGCTGCACCAGTGCGCCACTCCTTGTGTGTGAGTGCACCGGCAGCTTGCTGCACCAGTGCGCCACTCCTTGTGTGTGAGTGCACCAGCAGCTTGCTGCACCAGTGCGCCACTCCTTGTATGTGGGTGCGCTGGCGGACACCGATGAGGAGCCCTGACTGCAGGCTGAGCCCTGAGTCAGCTCACTTTTGAGCTGAGCACTGCCGGCGTGCGGAGTGTGTGTGCGCGTGTGTGTGTGTGCTTTTCTGTGTGTGTGTGTGTGTGTGTGTGTGTGTGTGTGTGTGTGTGTG
>LFCJ01001063.1_pt1 | contig 18507 bp, 12 predicted proteins | sample 643141 | NCBI WGS metagenome assembly LFCJ01 (sample SAMN03766243, study PRJNA286221) | soda lake metagenome | biome: soda lake; feature: Kulunda steppe; material: water; isolation source: sample B1-Br-g2 brine of Lake Bitter-1 | place: Russia: Kulunda steppe | collected 2010-07
CCATCGCCGTGCCGATTCCCGCACTCAGCGCGGCAATGGCCGCCGCGCCGGAGCGCATGGCCCAGGCACCGCCATCCCTTATGGTGGGCGTGCGTGTCATGGTGGTCCCCCCTGTTGGTATGCGCCGCGGCGCTTCCGGTTTTCGTGCCGCCATGCGCTGCAGCAGGGCGGCCGGCTCTTGTCAGGCAAGTCGAGCTTACGGAGTCGTTCGTGCAGGTCAAGGGATCGTAAGCGCGCTGACAGGTTCCCGACGGCCCGGCACGGTCGCATCCCGCAAGGGGGCGAGCCATCCACGCTGTGGCTGCGGAAAAACCACCTATCACGACTGTTCAGTTTTCCCGAACCACCTCTGACGGCGATACCAACTTTCTCTGCCCGGTCTGTCCTCCCGCGCGGCCGCAGTGCGCCGAGGCGATCCGGCCGCGCACAGCCCGGCGCGGGCTCAGCGGTAGAGCAGCGAGGTGGCGTCGTGAAACAGGTGCAGGTTGTCGGACGCGGCGCGCAGCCGGACATTGCGCCCGCGCAGCGATGCGTGGTTGCCGGGCAGCTTGGCGAGCACCGGCGCCTCTTCGCCTCGGCGCTCGAAATAGAGCACGGTGAGTTCGCCGAGCGCCTCGGTGATCTCGACGCGGCCCTCGAAGAGGAAATCGTCGCCCTCGGTGACCTCGAGATGCTCCGGACGCACGCCGAGATTGACGCCGAGCCCGGCATCGCCGCCCGTGGTGGGCACCGCCGCGCGCGCCTGCCCGCCGCCCGCGAGGCGCACATCGGTCTGCTCGCCGGTCTGCGTCACCTCGCCGGGCAGCAGGTTCATCGCCGGCGAGCCGATGAACTGCGCGACGAGCTCGTTGCGCGGGCGCTCGTAGAGCTCGAGCGGGGTGCCGACCTGGGCGATGCCGCCGCCGGCGAGCACGACGATGCGCGAGGCCAGCGTCATCGCCTCGACCTGGTCATGGGTGACGTAGATCATCGTCGAGTCGGGCATCGACTCCTTGAGCTGGGCGATCTCGATGCGGGTCGCCACGCGCAGCGCCGCGTCGAGGTTCGAGAGCGGCTCGTCGAACAGGTAGACCTTGGGGTCGCGCACGATGGAGCGGCCGATCGCGACGCGCTGGCGCTGGCCGCCCGACAGCTCCTTGGGCAGCCGGTCGAGATAGGGGTCGAGCTGCAGCATCTGCGCGGCGCGGTTCACCCGCTCGGCGATCTCGGCCTTCGACTTGCCGGCGAGCTTGAGCGCGAAGGCCATGTTGTCGCGCACCGTCATGTGCGGATAGAGCGCATAGGACTGGAACACCATCGCGATACCGCGCTGCGCCGGCGGCATGTCGTTGACCCGCATCCCCTCGATCTCGAGATCGCCGCTGGTGATCTGCTCGAGCCCGGCGATCATGCGCAGGAGCGTCGACTTGCCGCAGCCCGACGGGCCCACGAACACGATCAGCTCGCCCTGCGCGATGTCGAGATTGATGTCCGACAGCACCTCGACAGTGCCGTAGGACTTGGCAACGCCGGTCATCCTCAGCTCGGCCATGTCTCCTCCTCCCCGCCCGTTTCCGGGTCGTCCCGCACCATCAGACAGGGCTGCCACGGCCCCAGATGCACCACGCCGTCCGCCCCAGGCCCGGAGCTGTTGAGCTCGGCGCCCACCGTGCGCCACCGCCCCGCCGGCAGCCGCAGCTCGGCGGGCTCATGCGCGAGGTTGAACGCGCACAGCATCTTCTCCCCTGCCCCCTCGCGCCGGAAGCCGAGCACGTTGCCATCCGCGCACAGCTCCGCCATCGCGCCCTTGGCCAGCACCGGATGCGCCCGCCGGAAGGCGAGCGCGCGGCGGTAGTGATGCAGGATCGCGTCGGGCGCGGCCTCCTGCGCATCGACGGCAAAGGCGAGATGCTCGCGCGTGACCGGCAGCCACGGGATGCCGTCGGAGAAGCCGCCATTGAGCACGTCGCGCTGCCACACCATCGGCGTGCGGCAGCCGTCGCGGCCCTTGAACTCGGGCCAGAAGCGTATGCCGTAGGGGTCGCGCAGATCGTCGAAATGCAGATCCGCCTCGGGCAGGCCGAGCTCCTCGCCCTGATACAGGCACACCGAGCCGCGCAGGCACATAAGCAGCGTGACATAGCACCGGGCCGCGGCCTGGGTGAGGTTCCAGCGGCTGACATGGCGCATCACGTCGTGGTTGGAGAACGCCCAGCACGCCCAGCCGCCGGGCGCGACCGCGTGCAGATTGTCGAGCACCCCGGCGATGCGCGGCGCCGTCGGCGGGTCCTTGGCGAGAAAGTCGAAGGCGTAGCACATCTGCATCTTGTCGCCCTCGGAGGTATAGGCGCCGAGCAGGTCAAGCCCGTGCTGCGCCTCGCCGATCTCGCCCACCGCGGCGGCGTTGTAGGGCTCCATCAGCGCGCGGAACCGGCGCAGGAAGTCGAGATTCTCGGGCCGGTTCTTGTCGTAGAGATGCAGCTGGTGGTTGTAGGGATTGACGCTCGGGGCGATGGAATCGTTGCGCTCCTCGGGGGGAAGCGGCGGGTTGTCGCGCAGCGCCGGATCGTGAAAGTAGAAATTCACCGTATCGAGCCGGAACCCGTCCACCCCCCGGTCGAGCCAGAACCGCGCCACATCGAGCAGCGCGTCCTGCACGGCGGGGCAGTGCAGGTTGAGATCCGGCTGGCTTTCGAGGAAGTTGTGCAGGTAGTACTGGCAGCGTCGGCCGTCCCATGCCCAGGCCGAGCCGCCGAAGATCGACAGCCAGTTGTTGGGCGGGGTGCCGTCGGGCTTGGGGTCGGCCCAGACATACCAGTCGGCCTTCGGGTTGTCGCGGCTCGCGCGGCTTTCGACGAACCAGGGATGCTGCTCGGAGGTGTGCGAGAGCACGAGGTCGATCATCACCCGCAGCCCGAGCCCGTGCGCCGCGGCGATGACCGCGTCGAAATCCGACAGCGTGCCGAACATCGGATCGACATCGCAGTGATCGGCGACATCGTAGCCGAAATCCTGCATCGGCGAGGTGAAGAAGGGCGAGATCCACACCGCGTCGACGCCGAGGCTCGCCACATGCGGCAGCCGCGCGGCGATGCCGGGCAGATCGCCGATGCCGTCCCCGTTATTGTCCTGAAACGAGCGCGGGTAGACCTGATAGATCACCGCCCCGCGCCACCAGTCGCGATCCGCCTGTGCCGTCATGTGCTGCTCGATCCTGCCGTGAAGCGTCATGCCGGCCGCCCTACTTGACCGAGCCGGCCAGCAGACCGCGCACGAGGTAACGCTGCATCGTGAAGAAGACAAGCAGCGGCACCGAGATCGACACGAAGGCCGCCGTCGCGAGGATGCCCCAGTCGCCGCCCCGCGATCCCAGCAGATCGTCGGCGATCTTGACGGTCATCACCTGGCTCGCGGAGTCCGAGGGAAGGAACACCTTGGCCACCAGGAGGTCGTTCCAGGTCCACAGGAACTGGAAGATCGCGAACGCCGCGAGCGCGGGAAACGAGAGCGGCAGGATGATGCGCACGAAGACCTGGAAATCCGTCGCCCCGTCGACGCGCGCCGACTCGATGATGTCGCGCGGCAGCCCCACCATGTAGTTGCGCAACAGATAGATCGCGAGCGGCAGCCCGAAGCCGGTATGCGCGAACCATATCCCCAGAAAACTCTGCCCGATCCCCACCCGGTTGTGCAGGTTGAGCAGCGGCACCAGCGCAAGCTGCAGCGGCACCACCAGAAGCCCCACCACCAGCGCCACCAGCAGCGCGCGCCCCGGAAACTGCATCCAGGCGAGCGCATAGGCCGCGAAGGCCGCCACGAGGATCGGGATCACCGTGGCCGGGATCGCGACGGTCAGCGTGTTGATGAAGGCGCGGTCCATCCCGTCGGCGCGCAGCACCGTGTCGTAATTGCCGAGCGTGAAGCGCGGCGGGGTGCGCGCCTCGAAATAGATCGTCGGGCCGCGCGGCTCGAAGGCCTCCTCGGCCTCGGCGCGGAAACTGCCGTCTTCCTCGACGGTGAGCGTGCCGCCGCCGCGCAGCTCGGCGGTCGCGCCCACGTCGAATTCCGCGGGTGCGGCGCCGCGGATGCCGAAGCCGGTGACGGTGCCGCTGCCGTCGGGGAACCACCGCGTGTTGGAATCGTCGGCGAAGACGTTGCCCTCGAGCACATATCCGCCGCCCTGCCCGGCCTGGTCGTCCGCGTCGGTGCGGATGCGAAACGCCATCTCCACCGGCAGCGCCGATTTCCACCACCCCGCCTCGTTGATCTGGTCACGGTCGCGAAACGACGAGACGAACAGCCCCACCGTGGGGATCAGCCACACCAGCACCAGCGCGAGCACGGTCAGGTTGACCGCCCAGCTCAGGCTCGATTTCCGCCCGGCGATGTTGTCCATGGCCGCGTTCCCTCAGCGCATTTCCCTGCGGGCCTGGACGATGTTCCAGACCATCACCGGCAGCACGATGAGCATGATCACGAAGGCGACCGCCGTGGCGCGGCCGTCGTCGCGGAACATGTAGCTCATCATGTAGCTGGGCAGGATGTGGGTGCCGAAATTGCCGCCGGTCATCGCATAGACGATGTCGAAGACCTTGAGCACGAGGATGGTGATCGTGGTCCAGACCACGACGATGGTGCCCATGATCTGCGGCACCTTGATCCTGAAGAAGACCTGGAACGGGTTGGCGCCGTCGACGATCGCGGCCTCGACGGTCTCCTCGGGGATGCCGCGCAGCGCGGCCGACAGGATCACCATGGCGAAACCGGTCTGGATCCAGACCATGATGAACATCAAGAAGAAGTTATTCCACAGCGGAATCTGCAACACATCGACCGCGCGATCGGCGCCCAGAAGCCCGCGCACCGCGTTGATCATGCCGATATCGAAATCCGGTGCGTAGACGAAGCGCCAGATCAGCGACGCCCCCACGAAGGAGATCGCCATCGGCATGAAGATCAGCGACTTGGCGATGTTGCCCCAGCTCAGCCGGTCGGTCAGCTGTGCGGCGATCAGCCCGAAGAAAGTCGCCGCCGCGGGGACCACGAACAGCCACAGGAAGTTGTTGCGCAGCGCGGTGCGGAACCCGGACTCGCCCGCGAGCGAGATATAGTTGCCCAGCCCGATGAACTCGGTGCCCGAGCGGTCGAACATCGAGCGCACCAGCGAGCCGATCACCGGATAGACGAGGTAGAGCCCGAGCGCGAAGATCGCCGGGAACAGGAACAGCCAGGGCCGGATCTGGTTGGCACGATTGATGTTGCGCCCGGCATTCGGGCCGCGCGCCGGGCAGATCACCCGGTCGAGCACGAAATTCGACGCGTAGAAGTAGCCGACGCAGCCGACGACCCCGATCAGGATCGTCACCATGCCCTGCACAAGCGGCGTCATCGCCTGCCCTCCCCGGATGCGCGCAGTGCCGGCCGGCGCGCGCCGCGGCGCGCCGGCAACACCCGATCAGTTCATCGAATCCCAGCGGTCCTGGATCATCCGCGCAACATCCTCGGCATCGTCGCCGGTGACGTAATCGACCATCCCGGTCCAGAACGCCCCCGCGCCGATCTCGCCGGGCATCATGTCGGAGGCGTCGAAGCGGAACACCGTCGCATCGAGCAGGATCTCGTTCATCGCCTGCATCGACTCGTCGCGGAACGCCTCCGGGTTGACCTCCTCGAACGGCGTGAGAAAGCCGGTCTGACCCATCCACACCTCGTGCGCGATGGGGGTGCGCAGGAAGTCGAGGAAGGCGCGCGCGCCGGGGCTGTCCTCGGCGATGGTGAACATCGTGCCCGCCCCCATCACCGGATCGCCGAGGTCGCGGTCCTCATAGGCGGGAAAGTAGAAGAAATCGTAGTCGAGCCCGTATTCCAGCCCGTCGGGAAAGAAATTCGGGATGAAGGAGGCCTGCTTGTGCATGTAGCAGTCGGGCGGAAAGCCGAACAGCCCGGACGGGCTGTCGCGCCAGTCCGCGGTCGCCACCGATTCGGCGCCGCCGCGCACATGCGCGTCGTTGCGCGCGAACCAGCCGAACTCCTCGATCGCCTCGATCACCCGCGGATCGTCGAAGGGCATGTCGTTGCTGACCCAGTCGTCATAGACCTCGGGATCGTGCAGCCGCAGCATCAGATCCTCGATCCAGTCGGTTGCCGGCCAGCCCGTCGCCTCGCCCGAGCCGAGCCCGATGCACCACGGCGTCTCGCCATCGGCGGCGATCTGCTCGGTGAGCTCCTGCAGCTCCTCCATGGTCTCCGGTATCTCGTAGCCCATCTCGAAGAACTGGTCGGGGCTGTACCACACGAGCGATTTCACATCGACCTTGTAGAAGAGCCCGAAGATATCCTCCCCGTCGGGGCCCTCATAGGTCGCAAGCTCCGCCCAGGCCTCGCCCGCGGCGTAGTTGTCGTGCACCCAGTCGGCGAAATCGTCACCGAGCGGCTCGAGATGGCCGCGCTCCGCCATGTCCGAGGCCAGCCCGGGCTGGGGAAACACGGCGATGTTGGGCGATGAGCCCGCCTCGGCGGAGATCACGATATCCTGCTCGAAGCTGTCGGAGCCGGAGTAGTTGACCTCGGCACCGGTGGCCTCTTTGAAATAGGCGAGCACGTTCTCGACCATTTCGGCGTCTCGCCCGGTCCAGGGCCCCGAGATCGAAACCGTTTCTCCGTCGAGGTCGTGGTCCTCGGCGAAGGCGTCGAAGCTGTCCCAGTTGAACCGGTCCTCTTCGCCCGGCGTGAAGATCAGCTCCTGCGCCCCCGCCGTCCCGGCGATGAGCGCGAGCCCCGCCGCGCCTGCATAGAGCCTTGCTCTCATCGGTGTCACCTCCCTCTTCGGCTGCGCCGGGCGCGCGCCTCCTCCGCGTCACCCGGTCGTGATCTGGCAGCTTTCAAACCGCTTTGACAATCCGGAGCCTCGCGCAATCGTGACGCCCTGTCAATCGCGCATCCGGCAAAGCGCGGGAAATGTTAGCTATTTTGCAGGTGCAGCATGATGCACGGGACACCCGATTGCCTTTGACGCGCCGGGCGCGCCCGGCTAACCTGCTCTTTGTCAAAACGATTTGGGACGGCGCGATGACCCTCAAGGAACTGGCCCGGCGGCTCGGCCTGTCGCCCACCACGGTCAGCCGCGCGCTCAACGGCTACCCGGAAGTCGGGGAATCGACGCGCCTGCGCGTCATCGCGGCGGCGCGCGCGCACAACTACCACCCAAATGCGCGGGCGCGCAGCCTCGCCACCGGGCGCGCCATGGCGATCGGCCATGTCATCCCCGTCTCCACCCATCACGAGATGGTCAACCCGGTTTTCGGCGACTTCCTCGCCGGGGCGGGGGCGCATTACGCCGAAGCGGGCTACCAGATGCTGCTGTCGGTGGTGCCCGATACCGAAGAGGCCGCCACCTACCGCGATCTCAAGGCGCGCGGCAGCGTCGACGGCGTCATCGTCCACGCGCCGCGGCGCGACGATCCGCGCATCGCGCTGCTCAACGAGATCGGGCTGCCCTTTCTCGTGCACGGGCGCAGCTCGGGGGCGGCGCGCCCATACCCCTGGATCGATGTCGACAACCGCCGCGCATTCGAACGCGCGACGCGCTTCCTGCTCGATCTCGGGCATCGCCGGATCGGGCTCGTGAACGGCCCCGAGGCGATGGATTTCGCCCTGCGCCGGCGCGAGGGCTACGCGCAGGCCCTCGCGGCGGCGGGGCTGCAGGCCGACCCGGCGCTGATCCGCTCGGGGGAGATGACCGAGGCGCACGGCTATCGCAGCACGCGCGATCTGCTCGGGGCCGACGCGCCGCCCACGGCGATTCTCGTCTCGTCGATGATCGCCGCGATCGGGCTGCGCCGGGCGGCCGAGGAGGCGGGGCTGCGGCTCGGGCGCGAGCTGTCGGTGATCACGCATGACGACATGCTCTCCTACCTGCGCAACGGCGAGGCCGAGCCGCTTTTTACCGCGACGCGCTCCTCGGTACACGAGGCCGGGCGCCGCGCCGCAAGGATGCTGATCGAGCTAATCAGCCACCCCGACACCACGCCGCGCGAGCAGTTGCTCGAATCCGACCTCACGGTCGGACAGTCCACCGGCCCCGCCCCGGCCCCGGACAGGCGCGCGGGCTGGCGGAGCTGATGACCGCGCCGCCGGATGCGCGGGCGGGGATGTTCGAGAGCGCTTGCCGCGCTCTCGCTGCGTCACGACCGACGCGAGGGGCGACCGGCTGCGGGGCCTCGAGCCATATCACACAGGATGGTCCGCATCCTGCGTCGCCGACGGCGTCCGCCATTCCCGATCATGATTGCTTCGAGAGCGGTGGTGGCGGTCTCGATCAGATTAAGTCGGCATTCCGGCGGCTTGAGGCGCGTTCGGCGCAGAGCCGTCGACAATCCACTTCAGGAGCCGCGCACGAAAGCAAGATAGCTCAACCGTCGAAAATCCGGCGGGGTTGGGTCAGTCAAATGAAAAGCCCGGCCGGGATGGCCGGGCTTTTCATCTCGGGTCGCTGACGCATCAGGTCTTCTGCGCGGCCAACCGTTCGGCGATGCCATCGCTCGACAGCGCCGATTTGCGGCCACCGACGCCGCGCCGTGTTTCTGCGAGCTGCTTGTCGGCGAGGCGGGCGCTCATGTAGGCGAACACCACGACAGAGCCGAGCGTGCCGAAAGTCAGAAAACCAAGTGCGATATCCATTGCCATCTCCTTTGCTCTCTTGCACAGGGGATACGCCCCGCGCACCGGCCCGGACCACCGCTGCGACAATTTGTTCCTTCATTTTCAAATGGATACCAATGCATACTGCGCTGCAGCATGCGACATCTCGCCGGGCTTGACCTGTATTCCGGCTTCGTTGCAATCGCTTGGCCGACGCTTTGCGCAGCGAGCGATCAACGCAACAACAGCGCGGCTGAGCGTGCATCGCTGCGCGATCAGTGACCGTCGATATCGAGCTGGTCCGCGATCTTCGGTGCGATAGTCCTGGAGCGCAGCGCCAGCAAGATGCGCTTGGCGTCGCGAGGGTCGCGCGCATCGTTTGCCACCTCCACGCGGTGCTCGGCATGGTCGGCCGCGTGAGCGCGCCTCACAGCAAGCCGCGCTGCAGCTTGCCCAGGGCACCCTCGGTTCGGATCCTGCACCGCTCCCGGCGTCGGCCCCTTTCTTTCAGCTTGCCAGAGGATAGCCTGCCCTATCCCCCCGACCCACAGCGCCCACTGCGTCAGGCAGCGAGTCTGCCGCTATGGGCCATGATGCCGCCATGGCGAGGCAACTGCTGGCCGAGCCTATGGGCAAGGTTGAGGTACCGATTCAATCAATATCGCTGATGCGCGTGCTCAAGCGCAAGTTGGCGCGGCCGAGTTCCTCGCGGCGCAGCCGGAGCATTGCGGCCATCAATGCGGCGTCGGACGCATCCGCATCAGGGGGTCAGACGGCTCGCACGACCATGTCCGCCGGGTCGATGCCGGCGACCTCGACGGGCTTCTTCATGGCGTCGCGGCGGAACGGCTCGCCGAGTTCCTGGTTGAGCATCACCTCGATCAGCGTCGTCTTGTTGCTTTCCATCTGGTCCCTGATCGCGGTGTTCAGGGCGGACGTCATCTCGTCCATCGTGCGGGCGACCACGCCCTGCAAGCCGCAGGCCCGGGCCATACCCGCAAAGCTGACCTTTTCATCGAGCTCGGTGCCGACGAAATTGTCGTCGAACCAGAGCGTCGAGTTGCGCTTCTCCGCACCCCATTGATAGTTGCGAAACACGATCTGCGTGATGGCGGGCCATTCGCTGCGGCCGATGGCCGTCAGTTCGGTCACCGCGATCCCGAAGGCGCCGTCCCCGGCAAAGCCGACCACCGGCACATCCGGACATCCGATCTTGGCGCCGATGATGGAAGGCAGGCCGTAACCGCAGGGGCCGAACAGGCCGGGCGCGAGATATTTGCGCCCCGCTTCGAAGGACGGGTAGGCGTTGCCGATGGCGCAGTTGTTGCCGATATCCGAGCTGATGATGGCGTCGCGCGGCAGCGCGGCCTGGATCGCGCGCCAGGCCATGCGCGGGCTCATCCAGTCGGGCTTGTCGGCGCGGGCGCGTTCGTTCCATGTGGTGCCGGGATCGTCCTCCTCGTGATCCATGCTGCTGAGCTGTTGCGCCCAGCGTGACTTGGTCGCGGCGATGCGGTCTCGCCGCTCGGTGCGGCCCGCATCCCCCGCCGTCGGCGACAGCCCCGCAAGGATGCCGCGCGCCACCTTGGCGGCATCGCCGAGGATGCCGACGCTGACGGTCTTGGTCAGGCCGATCCGGTCGGGGTTGATGTCCACCTGGATGACCTTCGCGTTCGCGGGCCAGTATTCCATGCCGTAGCCGGGCAGGGTGGAGAACGGATTGAGCCGCGTGCCAAGGCACAGCACCACATCCGCGTCCCGGATCAGCTCCATCGCCGCCTTCGAGCCGTTATAGCCCAGCGGGCCGGCAAACAGCGGATGCGAGCCCGGAAACGCGTCATTGTGCTGATACCCAACGCAGACCGGCGCATCGAGCCGCTCGGCCAGCGCCTTGCTGGCCTCGATGCCGCCCGGCGAGAGCACGACACCGGCGCCGTTCAGGATCACCGGGTTCACCGCACCCGAGAGCAGCTCCGCGGCCTGCGCGACGGAGGCCTCGCCACCGCCGGAGCGTTCGAATTCCAGCGCCTGCGGAATCTCCACATCGATCACCTGCGTCCAGTAATCGCGCGGCAGGTTGATCTGCGCCGGGCCCGACAGGTGCTTCGCCTTCGAGATCACCCGCGCCAGCACCTCGGGCACGCGGCTCGGGTCGCGCACCTCCTCCTGGTAGGCGACCATGTCCTCGAACAGCTTCATCTGCTCGACTTCCTGAAAGCCGCCCTGCCCGATCGTCTTGTTGGCCGCCTGCGGCGTGACCAGCAGTAGCGGCGTGTGGTTCCAGTAGGCGGTCTTCACGGCGGTGACGAAATTGGTGATGCCGGGGCCGTTCTGCGCGATCATCATGCACATCTCGCCGGTGGCGCGCGTGTAGCCATCCGCCATCATCCCCGCGCTGCCCTCATGCGCCCCGTCCCAGAAGGTGATGCCGGCCTTCGGAAACAGATCCGAAATCGGCATGATCGCCGAACCGATGATCCCGAAGGCATGCCGGATCCCGTGGCGCTGCAGCGTCTTGACGAAGGCCTCCTCGGTGGTCATCCGCATCGTCGTCTCCTCCAATTGGTGTGGTTCTGCGCGCGGCGGCTCGGGTTGCGAGTATGTCGAAAGCCCCGCGGCGCGATTAGGGCCAGTTTCATTCGGCCTTGCTGTCCAGATCACTGATCCCCCGTGCAATCCGCGCCACGCCCTCGGGGATCCGATCGACTCCGATCGAGGAGAAGCCGAGCCGGAAGTAGTTTCGCGGGGGATCGGCGCCCTCGAAAAAGGGGCGGCCGGGGTCGATCAGCACCCCGTCCGACTGCAGGATGCGCGCCAGCTCCTCGGTATCGACGTTGACGGGCGCGCGCATCCAGAAGGAGGATCCGCCGAAGGCGGCGCGCCCGGCGATCTGCAGACCACGGCGCGCAAAGGCCTCCAGCGCCGCGCCATGCCGCGCCTCATAGGCCGCCATCATGCGCCGGATCAGCGCCGCATAGTGCCCCTTGGCCAGAAAGCGCGCCGTCGTGCGCTGGATGAAGCCGGGCGGGTGGCGCAGCACCGTCGTGCGCAGGGCGCGCGCCTCGCGGATGAAGGGCTCGGACCCGACCAGGTAGCCGAGGCGCAGCCCCGGAAACACCGATTTCGAGAAGCTGCCCGCATAGATCACGCGACCTTCCGTATCCAGCGATTTGAGCGCCGGCGAGGGCGGGGCGAGAAAGCTCATCTCGAACTCGTAATCATCCTCGATGATGAGGAAATCGCGCTCGGCCGCGAGCCTGAGAAGGGCACGCCGGCGCTCCATCGGCATGGTCGCGGTCGTCGGGGAGTGGTGGCTGGGCGTGACCACCACCACATCCGTGGCTTCGGGCAGCGCGGCCGGATCGAGCCCGGACTCGTCGACCGTGACCGGATGGCGCGCGGCGCCCGATGCGCGCAGGATGTCGCGAATGCCGGCATAGACCGGTTGTTCGTGCACGACACGCCCGCCATCGCCGCACAGGAGCTGCGCCGCCAGCCACAGGGCGTTCTGCGCGCCGAGCGTGATCAGGACCTGTTCGCGCCGCGCACGGATACCGCGCCGGGGCAGCGTCTGGCTCACGATGAAGTTCACGAGTTCGGGGTCGTCCTGTTCGCCGTAGTCGAGCGTGAGGCTGTCGAATTCCCTGCGCCCGAGCGCCTCGAGCGCGCAGAGCCGCCACGCCGCCTGATCGAAGAGCTCGGGGTCGGCCTGCCCGTAGACGAAAGGGTAGGGAAAACGGCGCCAGTCGGCGGGCTTCTCCACCGCCGGAAAGCCGGCATAGCGGCGGCGCAGCGCGCGGCTCCAGTCGACCTTGTCGTCCGCGCCATGACCGGGCGAGGGCTGCGCGGGCGGTGGTGCATTGCTTGAGACGAAATAGCCTGAGCGTGCGCGCGACGACAGGTATTCTTCCGCCACGAGATCGTTGAAGGCCAGCGTGACGGTGATGCGCGAGACGCCGAGATGCTTCGCGAGCTGGCGCGTCGACGGCAGCTTGTCGCCGGCGCGAAACCGCCCGGACAGCACGGCGTCGGCGACGATCTGCTGGATCTGGCTTTGCTTGCTGGTTTTCGCCTCGGGGTCGAGAAAGAAGACTTCCCTCGAGATCGTCATGATGCGCGTCCGGGCCGCCGGGAACTGGACATAGACTAGCTCGCGATGTGGATGTAGGGAAGCGGGCGCATCCTTGTCATGCTCGCGACCACACCGGAGGTGGCCGCAAGCGGCTCACAAGAGGAAGGCACGCACGCATGGCACTCGATACCAAGACGAATTCGCTCGAAGAACACTGGATGCCCTTCACCGACAACCGCGGTTTCAAGGCGGATCCGCGGCTGGTCACGCGCGCGCAGGGGCAGTATCTGACCAATCACCACGGCGGGCAGGTCATCGACGGCTCCTCGGGGCTGTTCTGCGCGCCGGCCGGGCACTGCCATCCGAAGATCGTCGAGGCGGTGCACGAGACGATGAAGGATCTGACCTTTGTCAGCCCTTTCGGCACGGGGCACCCGCTGAGTTTCGCGCTGGCCGAGCAGCTCGCGCGGCTGTTGCCCGACAGTTTCAATCACGTCTTTTTCGTCAATTCCGGCTCCGAGGCGGTGGATACCGCGCTCAAGATCGCGATGGCGTATCACGCGGCGCGCGGGCGGGACCGGCTGCGCTTTGTCAGCCGCGAGCGCGCCTATCACGGGGTCAATATCGGCGGCGTGTCGCTGTCGGGAATGGTCAATAACCGTCGCCGTTTCCCGGTAACGATGCCCGATGTCGTGCATATGCGCCACACCTGGACGGGCGACGAGCTGTTCGCGCAGGGTCAGCCGCAAAACGGCGTCGAGCTGGCCGAGGATCTGCAGCGTGCCGTGGACACTTACGGCGCCGACAGCATCGCGGCGTGCTTCGTCGAGCCGGTCGCCGGATCGACCGGCACGCTGGTGCCGCCGGTCGGGTATCTGCAGCGGCTGCGCGAGATCTGCGACGCGCACGGGATCCTGCTCGTCTTCGACGAGGTGATCACCGGTTTCGGCCGCGTGGGCGGCAATTTCGCCTCGCAGGCCTTCGGCGTGACGCCCGACATCATGACCATGGCCAAGGCGCTGACCAACGCCTCCATCCCGATGGGCGCGGTCGCCGTGCGCGACGAGGTCTTCGAGACAGTCACCGACGCTGCCGCCCCCGGCGCGATCGAGTTCTTCCACGGCTATACCTATTCGGGTCACCCCGCGGCCTGCGCGGCCGGGCTTGCGGCGCTGGAGATCTATGCCGAGGAGGGGCTGTTCGCGCGCGCCGCGGAGCTGTCGCCCTATTTCCTCGAGCAGCTCTGGACGCTGGCGGATCACCAGATGGTGCGCGACATTCGCGGCATCGGCATGATGGGCGGCGTGGAGCTGCACCCGGCGCCGGAGGGGCCGGGCAAGCGGGGCACGGCTGCGCAGATCGCGATGTTCCATGAGGGGCTGCACGTGAAATTCACCGGCGATTCCGGCATTGTCGCGCCGATGTTCATCGCCGAGCACGCCCATATCGACGAGATCGTGGACAAGTTCCGCCGCACCCTCGACACGCTGCCGGGCTGACGCGCGCGGTTTGATCACGTCTCGGTCGGCACCGGCCGGGGGGTGCGGTCGTCCCCCCGCCGTCATTCGGCCGGCGCGGTGCTTGCGCTGCGCTCCCGGCGGTCCTTGACGATGTTCAGGGCGAGCAGGACAACGAAGGCGAAGAAGGCGCCCCAGCGCACAATCGGGTCGAAATCGGGCCAGATCAGGAGCGTGCACAGGATCGCCAGAAGCCCGCGCTGCAGCAGGCTCACGCTTGCCTCCATGTGCCCCTCGAATACCGCCGCGAGGGCATAGAGCGCCGCGAGCGTCAGGATCGCGACCTCGAGCTTTTCGATGAGCGTGCCGGTCAGGATCGGGGTGAAGGCGAACATCAGCGGGACGATGTAGAGCGCCTTGGCCATCTTCCAGGCGGTCACGCCGGTGGGCATCGGGCGGCTGCCCGCGATCGCCGCGGCGGCGAAAGCGGTCAGGCACACGGGCGGTGTGACCGAACTGTCCTGGCTGAGCCAGTAGATGATCAGATGCGCCGCCAGCAGGCCCGACAGCACGACCTCGGGGCGCAGCGTATCCTCGATGATGGTGCGTTGCATGTCGAGCGGCGCCGCGTCGAGCACGCGCTCGGCCTGGGCGCGCGACATGGCCTCGCCTATATCCGCCGCGTAATCCGGTGACCCGAGCACGAGAATGGCCTTTACGTTCTCCGGAATCGAGCCCGCGGCGATGGCGCTGATCAGCTCGACGCGGTTGATGAGATCGGCCAGAGCGGGCGCGGACAGCGTGGCGATCACGATATAGGCCGCCGTCACCGGCAGCCCCATCCCCAGCACCAGCGAGGCCAGCGCGATCAGCGCGATGGCGATGAGCACGGAATTGCCCGCCCAGGCCCCGATCATCAACGAGAAGGTGTTGCCCACCCCGCTGATCGTGACCGCGGTGATCACCACCCCGATGGCCACGAGCAGCACCGCCGTCAGCACCATGTTGCGCGCCCCCAGCGCGAGGCTGTCGAGGATGGCGCGCGGCCCCATCGGATTCGGCGTGATCCAGGAGAAGACAACCACCGCGATGATCGCGTAGCCGGCGGCATAGGTCGGCGTGAAGCCCTGCATCAACAGCCCCACGAGGACCGCAAGCGGCCCGAAGAAGGCGATCCCGTTCGACTTGAGCACCTGCCACAACGTCTTCTGGATACCCGCCTCGGGCTTGAGGTCGAGCCGCTTGGCGGTGATGCGCACGTAAAAGCCTACCGACAGGAAATAGATCAGCGCCGGCAGCACCGACAGCGCCGCGATGGTCAGGTAGGACACGCCGGTGAAACTGGCCATCACGAAGGCGCCCGCCCCCATGATCGGCGGCATGATCTGCCCGCCGGTCGAGCTGGCGGCCTCGGTCGCCGCAGCGGTGCGCGCGGGAAGCCCGGCGCGCTTCATCAGCGGGATCGTGATGGACCCGGTCGAAACCGTGTTCGCCACCGCCGAGCCCGAGATCGTCCCCATCAGCCCCGAGCCGATGATCGCCACGATCCCCGGCCCCCCGATCATGCGCCGCGCGAGAACCTGTGCGAACTCGATGATGAAGGTCCCGGCGCCCGAGCGAAGCAGAAAGGCACCAAAGAGGATGAACATGAACACGAAGCTCGACGAGATCCGCGCCACCGTTCCGAACATGCCGTCGTCGGTGTAGAAGATGCGAAACAGCATCGTGTCAGTGCGCAGGCCGGAAAAGGTCAGCATTCCGGGCACGTACCGGCCCCAGAAGGTGACATAGGTGAAGCTGAGCACGATCAGGATCGGAATCACGATGCCGGTGGTGCGCCGCGTGAACTCGATGCCGAGCAGCAGCGCGATCAGCGTGAACACCCAGTCGTGCCAGGCGAGCCGCATGCCCCGATCGTAGAACGCCTGCTCGCCCAGCCACAGATAGACCACGAGGCTGAGCGCGAGCCCCGCAAGGATCGTATCGATGATCATCACGACCCGCCGGCCCATCGGCGTGCTCGCGTGCCACGCGGGATAGAGCAAGGCGCACAGGAAGCCGAACCCCGCGAAGTGGATCACCGAGGTCCACAGCTCGGGCCAGGCCGCGAAACTGTTGAAATAGATGTGCAGCAGCGCAAGAGCCGCGCCGAACCAGAAGGCGATGCGCCCCGGCACGCTGTCGCCCGGGCGCAGCGCGGCGGTGCTGAGGTTTTCGCTGTCGGCGGCGGGCACGCCGGGAACGTTGGCGGGGGCGTTGACGGACATCACCATCTCCGAAAGCGGGCCAGTCATGCATGGCGGCGCGCGTTATCGAATGGACGGCCGGCTCCGGCGCGCGCCCCGCGGAAAACGGGCCGGAGCGATTTGCTCCGGCCCGGTCATGCGCTCAGTCGATCGGCGCGATACCCTCGGGGATTTCGAGCCCCTCTTCCTCGTAGAACCGTGCCGCGCCGGGATGCAGCGGCAGCGGCAGGCCCGCCATCGCGTTGTCGAGCGACATGTCGCAGGTGGCGATGTGGATGTTGCACAGGAATTCGAGGTTCTCGTAGATCGCCTTGGTGAAGAGATAGACATCCTCCTCGGAGACATCCTCGTTTACCGCCAGGAAGTTGGGCTGGGCGATCGTGTCGAGATCCTCGTCCTGGCCCGGATAGGTTTCGGCGGGGATGGTGATCGGGAAATACATCCCGAGGCCGCCGTCGAAGGCTTCGGCCTCGTCCTCGGTGAAGGACAAAAGCGTGATGTCGTCGCCGGCCTGCGCCATGGCCTGGGTCACTGAGCCCACGCCGAAGCCCGAATTGACCATCATGCCGTCGATCTGGCCGTCGATCAGCGAGTCGACCGAGGGGCTGAACCCCTGATAGACGAGATCCCACTCCTCATCGACATCGATGCCGAAATTGGCCAGCTGGAAGCGCGCCGAATGCTCGGTGCCCGAGTTGCGCGCCCCGATCGAGAAGGTGCCGTCGAAATCCAGCAGATCGGAGGCGGTGCCGTCGATGACATGGTCATTGGCGAGCAGGTAGTGCTTTACGCTCGGCCAGAGCAGCGCGATGGAGCGCAGGTTTTCCTGCGGGCCTTCGTCCTCCAGCACGCCCGAGCCCTCGCGCCCCCACATGCCGAAAATCGCGAGGTAGATCCCGAACTGGGCCTGGTCGTCGCGCATCAGCCCGATGTTTTCGCCCGATCCGGCCGAGCTGATCGCCGACATGTCGATCCCGTACTCGTCCTGAAGCTCCATCTTCGCGAGCGTCGCCAGCGCCACGCCGACCGGGTAGAAGGTGCCGCCCGTGCCGGCGGTCGTGAGGATGTATTGGCGATCCTCCGCCATCGCCGCCGGTGCGGTGACCAGGGCCGCCGGGGCGGTCAGCGCAGCAGCGAGCGCCGATCGAGCAAGAGTTTTCCGAAGCGCCGTCATGTATTTCTCCCCTGTTGGAGTGCGTCATCATTGTGCTTGGGGGCCATCGCGATGACCCCGTTCGGCCATCGTGCCGTGGCCTGTTACCGAGGCTACCCGGCGCAGATGACCGGTCAAGACAATCCGGATTCTGGTCTTGCTCACCTGCTCGAACTGGAGCCATATCGCGCTGACATCGCCGCGCTGTGCTGCCCGCGTCAGCAACATGATCGCGTCCCTGCCCGCTGGCGCTCAAAGTCTGGGCGGCCCGGAACTCGCCGACCCGACAGGCGCGCCGCTTCGACCCTGCAAACTGGCTCCGCCCCCCTGACCGTCGCCCGATGGCGGCTATCAGCCCGGCATCCGGCGCTGGGGGCCGTCATTCAGGCTGGTCGCCGCCGGTTCAAGGCCGCCGGCGAACGGGGGCACGGGGTTTCGACCAGCCGCCTCGACGAACTGATGCGGGCCATGGGGTTGAACGGCATTGTGAAAAGCACGGTCTCCGGGCTCTGCAAGGACATCGACGCGGCGGGCGGCGGGTTCCTCATCTGCCCGCTGTGCGGGAAGTGGCCCGATGTCCGGCTCGGCGCCATCTGCCGCGAGCTGTTACATGCTGGTCGAGGCCTTCGCCCGGATCGACACGGAGCAGATCGCCCCGTTATCCCGCCCGATCCGGCCCTCGGGCCATCCGGGACGTGACGGACGCGCCCGTATTTCGGAATCCCCACGAAATCGCCACGAAACCCCCAAGCGCCGCGCCGTGAGCACACCTTGACTGCGCCGCGCCATGGATGCGCCGGCGACACGGCCGGCCTGCCGCCGATGCAACGACCGGAGGTGCCGCATGCAGCCCGAGACCAGCCACGCGCCCGCCGTCACCCGCCTTGGCGACGCCGAGATCACCATCGTCAGCGACGGCATTGTCACCTTTCCCGTCGACTTCGTGTATGGCACCGCCCC
>LFCJ01001064.1_pt1 | contig 18491 bp, 27 predicted proteins | sample 643141 | NCBI WGS metagenome assembly LFCJ01 (sample SAMN03766243, study PRJNA286221) | soda lake metagenome | biome: soda lake; feature: Kulunda steppe; material: water; isolation source: sample B1-Br-g2 brine of Lake Bitter-1 | place: Russia: Kulunda steppe | collected 2010-07
GCCCTGGCACCCATATATGGCAGAGGCCCTGGCACCCATATATGGCAGAGGCCCTGGCACCCATATATGGCAGAGGCCCTGGCACCCATATATGGCAGAGGCCCTGCAAAGTGCTTAAGCAGCGGGGCTTCCCAGCAACAGACGGCCAGCGTGCCCAACATCTGGTAAGGACGTTGCCGGCCAGTCTGCCTGGTGCGGCAGGCCCTCCCAAATTGCCAGCCGACCCAGCCTGCGGCAGCGGCCCCTCCTGCGGCAGGGCCTCCCAGCTGGCCAGCCCACCTCGTGATGCAAGCACTCAGCAGGGCTGCCCGTCATCCACCCCGCACCTGCGAAGCATCTAACCTGCATCACCCCTGCGTCTGCGCAGCATCTCATCTGCATCCACCCCGCACCTGCAAAGCATCTAACCTGCATCGCCCCTGCGTCTGCGCTGCAGCTCATCTGCATCCACCCCGCGCCTGAGCAGCACCCAACCCAGATCTGCCCTGCCCCTGCGCAGCATCTCACCTGAAAATACCCCACACCTGCGCAGCATCTGACCTCCCAGCATTTGCCCTGCACCCACCTCCAAACTTGGTGAGCTCTGCATCGCCGTCCCGCACCATCTGCATGCAAGTCCTGGCATCACCGCCCACCACGCACTTCCACTCCACGTTGTCGCGGTTGTAGTTGGCCAGGAACTCATTGCACCTGCGCACACAGGACGCGCACATGGCAGGGCAGCATCAATGTGGCAGCCATGCGAACATACACAGCCACTCCACACCTGCCCTCATCCACGGACTGCATCTCACTTGGCCTGCCTGCCTGAACAAACGGCAGCCAAGCCGACCTGACCCTGAACTGGAGCCAAGCCTCTCCCTTGACTTGCTTGCCCAACCCCGACACTCACCTAGAAATGAAGCGGGTTCTGCCTCTCCCTTAACTTGCTTGCCCAACCCCGACACTCACCTAGAAATGAAGCGGGTCCTGCCTCTCCCTTAACTTGCTTGCCCAACCCCAACACTCACCTAGAAATGAAGCGGGTCCTGTCGCTGACCTGGAAGGGCGCGCAGAAGCGCACAGTCTCCTGCATGCACATGCCGCACGCCTGCCGTTTGCTTGTTATTTCCTTTGAGGGATGCATTGGAGCTCCACATATGTTGAAGTACACATGTTGAACTTCACATGTTCAAGTACACATGTTGAACTACATATGTTGAACTACACATGTTGAACTACACACGTTAGACTTCACATGTTAGACTACACATGTTGAACTACAAATGTTGAGCTACATGTGTTGAGCTGCACATGTTAAAGTGCACGTGTTAAACTACACATGTTAAACTACACGTTTTGAACTACACACGTTGAACTTCACATGTTGAATAACGCATGCTGCTCAGGCTCACACAAGGCCCCCTCGCTTGGCAACTGCATGATCAGCGCCAAGGAGCCCCCCTGCCTTGATAACATGCGCCAAGGATACCATGCGCCAAGGAGCCCCCCTGCCTTGATAACATGCGCCAAGGATAACATGCGCCAAGGAGCCCCCCTGCCTCGATAACAAAATGCATTGATGTAGGGGCCATTAGCTCATTTCATTCTCTTTGCCCTTCCCTCTGTCCCCCTCTATTCCCCTTTGTTCCCCCCCCCTCCACCTCCTTCCCTGTACATCACCCATGCAGTTGCAACAGTACAACCAAGACTGGTGTGCGCCGGCAGGAGGGGCACAAGGTGAGGTACGACGTGGTGCGCAAAGATCACAGCACACCGCGCACACAGCATGCTCATTCCTAGTGTGCGCACACGCGCATGGACACATGCAAACATACAAATCCTCACATGCTTGCACACGCATAAACGCATACAAACCAATTCAAAGACGCGCGCACACACAGAGGTGACGGTGAGTGGCATTGCATTCCCTGCAGGCCAAAGCCTGCCGGTGCTGGTGCACAGCATGCGCATGGATCTGGTATGCACCTGGCCGAGCGTGCGGATTTTGTCAAATTGGGCATAGCTCTGGAAGAATGCGTCCGCAGTGCCCTCAAAGCTGCCGGTGATTTCCTCTAGAGATACTGTCTCCGACTGCCACAAGAAATCGTTGCGCCCATTGATGTTCTTGGCTGCAGGAGATGCATGCGCGCACAGGGTGTTGTTTCAGCAGTCAGCACAAAAGGACACCAGCTGCACGCAGCTGCAACCAGCTTGGCTGCAGGAAACACATGCACGCGCAAGGGGTCGTTTCAGCGGCCAGCACAGATGGACACCAGCTGCAACCAGCTTGGCTGCAGGAGACACATGCCCGCAGAGGGGGTCGTTCCAGCGGTGAGCACAGAAGGACACCAGCTGCACCCAGCTGCAACCAGCTTGGCTGCAGGAGACGCATGCACGCGCAAGGGGTCATTTCAGCGGCCAGCACAGAAGGACACCAGCTGCAACCAGCTTGGCTGCAGGAGACACATGCCCGCAGAGGGGGTCGTTCCAGTGGTGAGCACAGAAGGACACCAGCTGCACCCAGCTGCAACCAGCTTGGCTACAGGACTGCCACCCAGGTTGCTGGGGGCTGCGTAAGCGGACGGATCGTCAGCGATATGCGAGCAGGGCAGTGCGCAAGCAGGGTAGCGTGAGAGAGCAGAGCGGCATATGAGCGAGTCTGCCGTCCGTCTTGCCAGAGCCCCTCCCATAACTCATGCTTGTGGGTGTGGGTAAAGCAAGCTGCGCAGCACACTGTTGAGGCGGGGAAAACATGGTGCGCCTGACCCAGCCCATCCTGCGGAAGCCCAGCAGCATGCCTATTATTTCATCATCATCGTCATCGTCATCCTTGTCAATGACTTTTTGCCATCCAGGACCTCCACCCTGCCTGTTCCTGCCACATCTGCTAGCTGAGCCACGCTGCGTTTGCAAGCACCGCAGAGCGTGAATCACGGGCGGCCTGATCCTCATGCCTGCACCACGCATACCTTAGCACGAACCAATTCTGCCGGGATTGCCCCGGCAGCATGTGTGCTGTGCTTGCACAGAGCTGCACTCTAAAGAGCACCAGCCCAAGCAGTCCCACAGCAGGGCTTGTGCTGCCCTTGCTTCTACATGGCAAGCTGCTGTTACACAGCCATACCAGCGCGCACAGTGCTGGCTGGCCATCTTTCGGGTGGAACAGCCCAAGCAGCAGGGCGGCAAGTGCAGGGCTTACGTCGAGCTTTTCGGAAAGCTCCTGGTGAGGCTCTGTGATGGGCCCTTGGAGGGACCTTCACAGCAGCGCTTCCTGGTTGGCTCCCAGGCCTGCTTCCGGTCGTGCTCCCTGGCAAGCTTCTGAGATAGTGCACCTCCAGGAGCACTCACTGCCTGGTGCGCATCCTGGTGAGCCTCACCCCCCCACCATGCACACAGTGCAAGCAGCTCACATCAACCCTTGCGTCTCCTCTGCCAGGAATGCCTTGCTGCCGGTCTGGGCCCATCACGCCTTCCCTATCGAATGCCCACCACTCCCTTGCGCCAACCCGTGCCCACTCACTATCTGACAAAAACGGTGCCATCCTCTCATCCCCAGTGACCTCCCTGGTCAGAACCTTGCCCAGCTCAGAGTTGCCAAACTGCTCGTTGGACATTGCCGCATGTGCCGGTGCCTCGCCCAAGTTGCATCGCTCGAACTCATCTAAAGGCTGGCACCCAGAGTCGCAAAGGATGCGGTAGTCGCTCTGCATGCGCACGGCAAGAAGGGCGGGAAGCACACACCCTAATGCCACCCACAGATGCAGAGGATGCAGGAGTCGCAAAGGATACACTAGTCGGTCTGTGTGCAATTTCAGCCAATCTGAGCCAAGAAGGTTGCTGTGGCCAGCGCGCACATTCATGCAGCCTCTCAACGTAAAAGAGCTGTGAACATTGTTGTGGCCAGTGTGCGCCTGCAGCCTCCTGAGGTTCTGGAAACGTGGCCAGGATGACTACAGTGAGCTCAGGATAGAGCAGCACATGCTCTACTTAGCAGCAATCAGCACAAGCATGGAACACATACACAGTTGTTGCACGCAGTACAGCCTGCAGTTCAGCCCACCCTTGTATCCATATGGTGATCAATTGCCTGCCTGCAGTTCAGCCTACCCTTGTGTCCATGATGGTGAACAATTGCCTGCCTGCCTGCCTGCAGTGAAGCCCACCCTTGTATCCATATGGTGATCAATTGCCTGCCTGCAGTTCAGCCTAGCCTTGTATCCATATGGTGAACAATTGCCTGCCTGCCTGCCTGCCTGCAGTGAAGCCCACCCTTGTATCCATTATGGTGAACAATTGCCTGCCTGCCTGCCTCCCTGTCTGGTGAGTGGGGCACCACCACCGCATCCAGCCATGCTTACATAAGCTGCGGTATGGCAGCATGCTTTTTTCTGTCCCTCTGCTGCGGCATGGCATCACAACTCTGTTGCACTATGATTGCAAACCTTTCCCGCGGCATGGCAACACACCTTTGGTGCAGTATGGCAACTGGGCACCAGCAAACACTTCCAGCCCGCGCGCACACCTTTGCACCCCAGCCAGCATCATCCTTGTGGTCGTTGTAAGTGGTGTGCTTCACAAACGCGACGGCCGTCTCCCCTCCAGCCTCCTTGTCCACCATACACTGGAATGCTCCCCGGTAGCCTGAGTAACGGTTGTCTGAGGTGCCCTTGCAGCGATCGCCTTCAGGGATGGGCGTCTGCGTGTGCAAGAGCATGCAGGCAGTGCTGTTGCCGACCGGGGGTCAAAGCGCGGGTCATGAGACCAGGTTGGACTGGGGCGCACAGAGTCCATCCAGGGCATCCAGGTCCTCTGCCTCAGACCCAAGCGAAGACCTGCATGGCCCAATGAGGGATTTGGGGGAAAGTGGGGATTCAGAGGGCGGGGGCACGTGCCCTTTGCATGATGTGGGCTCCTTTGCCCTCAGTCAGGCCAGAGGCATGTGTTTTGTATGCTCTCATCAGAGTTAAATGGGCGCTCATGCACACCTGGCCGGGGCAGGGCTTCCAGGTGGCAGCAAGCGCAGTTGCCAGATGCCTGCCTCCCTTTGTCTTGCGAGTAGAGGCTCATACCCCCCTTGAGAAAAGAAAAGAAGAAAAGAAAAAACTACGCAAGCAGCAAAAAGCTCCTCACATCAATTAAGGAAAAGGGGCCACTTGGGAAGAAAAGCCCCTTCACCAGAAAAGAAAAGGGGGGGTCACTGAGGATCAGGAGGGTTGCGAGCAGATAAACTAGCAGACCTCTCCTGATTGGTTTGAAGGTGGGGAGAACGCTGCCCTTGAGAAACATGCAGCACACATTGCAACGCTTTGGAGGATTGTGCATCGGCACACCACCGTTCATCACATGCGCACACGGGCGTAGAGGCAATTTTTCATCGTTTAGTGCAGGTTCCTTGCTCAAGCAAGTGCCGCACAGATAAAGCCATTAGGGTGATACAGGTGGGCAGCTGCAACTTTGCAGTCGCACTAGAGTGAAGGGGTCTTGCAGAGGGGCCAGGGACCCAGCATAGCAAACGCACTGCGCGGCATCCGAAATGCATCCAAAACGCGTCCACTGTTCGGCATCCAACGCACTGTGCGGCATCCTACGCACTGTGTGGCATCCTACGCACTGTGTGGCATCCTACGAACTGTGTGGCATTCTGCGCACTGTGTGGCATCCTGCGCACTGTGCGGCATCCTGAGCACTGTGTGGCATCCTGCGCACTGTGTGGCATCCTGCCCACTGTGCGGCATCCTACGCACTGTGTGGCATCCTGCGCACTGTGCGGCATCCTGCGTACTGTGTGGCATCCTGCGCACTGTGCGGTATCCAACGCACAGTGACGCAGCCAACTCAAACGTGTGAGAGACATTTCGACTTCAACCAGGAAGTGCTACTTAAGCACCAAGCGAGGCTGCCTCACACCTCGTTGGAGTTGCAACCGTTGCACAGCGGCCGGAAAGGCTCTCCACCTTCAGCAGGGCCGTCTGCAGTCGTCCTGCAGGAATAGAACGTGTGGCGCGGACACTCGCTTCCTCGACTTTTTGTCTTGGCAGCTTTAAGAGCTAAGCTCTCGACGCAAATCAGGCTGGTGATATCCTGCCTTGAGCAGGGGATCAATGCAATGATTAGACAGGGAGTCTACACATTGACATTTGGACAGGATTTAACGCATCGGGCTTTTTGCAAATAGTGAGGAATACAAGGTGCCAGCCCAAATCTAGTGCCCCTGTCCCTGGTGCCTGTGAATATTTTGTAAGGATGCCTGGTATCGCAAACACATGCAGACAACAGACAAATGCTCCATTCACTGCACACCAGTGATTCTTTTTAGGTTTTTGGAACACCTTGGCTTCACGTCTCACACCACAATCCCATTTTCGGAAGTCTGCGTTCCGTCTTTAACCTTTTCAGGCCCAGCTCGCCTCCCGACATTGGAAATTGTGGATATTTTTACGACATCATGCATGAAGTTCTCTGTAGTTTTGCACATGTACCATGCGGCCCCAGCACTGTCGTTCATCCACTCAAAAATGTCCAACGAATTCCAAGCACGTCTCTAACCTCAGGAACTCTATAATCAATCTACCCCTTCACCCAAGGCGCTTCTTACACTCAGCCATTCTCTAACAGCAGCTGGGTATGGGAACGACTCCACACTTTGCTCAGATTTGAGCCCCTGAGCGTCAGGTGCTCCTGCTGCAGCCAGTCGCGCTGGGGGCTCCGGAGGTGCTTCATAGCACTGAACCTGCGCTTGTCCTCCACTGAGCCTGGCACCATAATCATCACCAACTCTGCCAGGTTAAAGGATTCCCCGAACAGCTGGCGCCCCCCTTAGAGCTTTTGCTCACGCCAGAATTCCTTAGCAGTGGGGAAAGGGGCTGAAGCGCTTTCTGGCTCGCTGTCAGATTCATCACTGCTGCAAGGTGAAAGAGGGCTTGCGTCGATGCTACTGCTGCTTTGGCAAAAGCTGCAGGTCACCATGTACAGCTCATCAGCTGCTTCTCCCTCATCACCCAGCTAGTGCCTGCGCTCAGGGTGCCCCTCTGGAGGGGTCTGCTGCAACCACATAGCTTGAAACTTGTTGGTCACACCAAGGTCCCTCCCACCCAAGTATGCTCCATCACTCTGTCCCTTTATTCACCCTTGGCTTTTTGCTGGGCTTCTTATCGCCACTCATCTATAAACACTTCCATATCGAAAAATTGTGGAACTTTGGAAATTCGAAGGTGTTCTGAGGGTATCTGAGGGCCCAAGAAGGCCAAGTGACCCTTTCACAGAGGGGCTTCCGGACGCCCCCCAAAAGTCGACTTCATCACATCGTTTGCCAAAGTCGGATTTCCACGGTTTCACGACGAATGGCGTCATACGTCGCCTTAAAAGCATCACTGCTGCACACACCCTGTGCATCCTATGACCAACATGCATTCCTGCATCCTATCACCAATACATGCGGACAAGACGTGCTCCAAGCACTTCTTCACTCACTCTGCAGCGCGCGTCTGGTCCCGCTCAAAGAAGTCCTTGCAGACATCAGGCGTGCTCCATACACCGTTTTTCACTCACCCGGCGGCACATATCTGATTCTGCTTAAAGAAGTCCACGACTGAGGCCGCATCGACAGAGATGTCCTGCTCCAGGGCATCCTCCTTGCGCACGTCCATGATCCCCTCGTCAATCAACCGTCCCCTGGGAGTGGTACAGGCAGGACAGCCGTTGTGCATTCAGCAGGCCAGCAGAGGCACGGGCCATGCTTGCAGAAGGTTGATGGAAGCCCGATGACACAAGAGGGCCTACAGCTGTAGCGCTGGTCTTTTGAAACAAATTTACCTGCCTGCATCCTCACTCTGGGCACAAGAGTGCAACGCAAGGTTATCCGACAGTGCACAAGCCACTTGGACGGGCTGCATGGATGCAGCACCTGCCAAAAGATTTGGGATTGGCACCCTGACAGGGTGCAGGCAATTTTTCCAACTGACTTTCAAGGCACGGGCTTGCTTACACATGGTTCCAACAGCTGGCACAGCACAGCGAGCAGTGGTGCCAGTGTCCTGCTTTACACAGGAGTGGCCTCAGCAGTTTTTGCATAGAGTGCTGCTGAAATACACCACACAAACACAGGACACCACGGGCTGACGCGAGCACTTCAGTTAAGATGTTCCACTTTTGTGGTCATTTCCCTACTTTGTTCCAAAGCAAGGAGTAAGGACGAGGATGACACCTGTCCGACAAACAAGCATGAAATTTAGTGTTGGATGCAGCAGATACACAAAACTGCTTACATGGGCAGCACCCAGCCAGCAGTCTTGCGGTAGCCGGTGTGGCAGGAAGCTACACGCTGCAGGCATGCGCACAAACTGCCACATTTAGGGTGAGCGTATCCGCGTCAAGGCTGCAATGAGCATGGTGCAGCATCTGAGCCCACATCTGGAGCCAAGGGGGGTGTGACACCCCGCAGACAGAAAGCGCGCATGGCTTGACCAGCCAGCATGCCAAGCCCCCGGATGGACTCCACTATACAGGCACATATGCACACATTCACAAAGACACAAACACAGGCCGCGCGTCCCATGGTCCCGAGCTTGTGAGCACAGACATGGTCGGGCGCTTTGTGGGCATAGGCATGGTTGTGAGCAGCATGCTATTGGGCTCCACCGCATGCACAGCAGGTAGCGGCCCTTCATCACCCCTCAGTTCCATCTGGCTAGAGTGCCAGCGGCAGCACTTACCCGCAAGTCCTCAAGACTAGAGAAGGGCCCGCCATTGGACGCGCACTTGTTGGCTCGCACAACCGCCACAGAGAAATAAGAGTTGATGGGGTCCCCGCTCTCTTGGGAGTACTTCTCAGCAATGAAAGCTTTCAAACCGTAGAACTTGTGCGCGGTGTACAACTGGTCCCCTGCGCAGCATTTGTGCAGAGTGTGCAACTGCTCCTCTGCACAGCACTTGCACGTAGTGCGCAAGTGTTCCCCTACACAACACGCAGGCGAGGGCACACGCCCCATAAGCGCACGCGCCAAAGTTGCAGAAGGTGTGCGCGTGCCAAGGTTGCAGAAGGTGTGCACGCGCCTCCTGCATAAGCTTACCTGCATAGGCAAGTGTACGCTACGTGCGTACATCCCTCCCACACCATCTGTGCCAGGTACGCTGGGTCCCTTTAAAAACGCACCAGAAGCCCACAGCAACACAAGGATCCCCCCCGTGGCTTGGCTGTGCACAGAAATACTGCATACCTCAAAAAGGCACGGCAGTGCATGGCCATGAAGCTTCTGGGGAGCCATGGCTGTGCGCTGCCAAGCAGCTACATGACAGCAACAATGAGGGTAGGCAACTGACTCTTTGCCAAGTGAACCCAAGCTTTGGAAACCCTCTTTATTTCTATTTTAATGTTTATTTAAACCCTCTTTATTTCTATTTTAATTTTTATTTACATAGTTCATTAAAATAGTCATTTTGACTTCAAGCACGCCCAAACATGTTCATCCAGATGAAGGTGGATGGGAATACAGTGGGGACAGGTGCCTTGGCTCACAGGACTGCCTTGCAAGCAAGTGCTAGCACATGCAGTCTCTGAAACAGAAGGGTCCCTGAGTGAGGGAAAGTTGTTGTAGCAGTGCATTGTGTGGTGCTTGTCAGATACAGACCTATCCCATGAAAGCTTCGCAAGCTGCGGTGCAAGCTGTGCAAGCAGCCAAACAGCCTAATCTCATGCAACCTTAGAGGTGCTTAAAGGAGTGAATCTGAAAACCACGCATGTGCGAAAGGGTTGGCTTGATGAGAGAAGGAGGACTTTTATCCAGAGAGCAGCAGCAGTGGGTAGACAGCAGGCAGCAGCAGCATCAGCCTCAAACACTAGGCGACATTGCAGCCGGGTCAGTTGGGTATGGTCGTGTTCTGGCTCTGGCAGTGGAAGCAGAAGCAGTATGCTTGCCGTACATGCACATCCACGCCCTGTGCCAGCGAGTGCGACTGTTTGCTTGGGAGCTGATGTAAAGCAAACCTTGATTCAGGCCTACTTTCCAGAGCATGCAATGCAGTTGATGTGTACGCAAGAGCAGGCAGGGCAGCATGAGTGCAGAGGCTGACCTGCAGCGCTGTTTGATGAGGATCTGTCAGGAAATCGAGGCCAACAGCAAATTGGAGCGGAGCGGCTTTGGGGATGCGCTTACTGATCCGCTGCTTGGGCATCTCCTGGCCCAGTCTGGCCCCAAAACAGCCGATCCAGCCAAAAACGTGTCTTTCTACTATCGAACAGAATCAAACAAAATCAGAGGGCCTAAGGGTGTTCTGTGTCAGCAAGTGCGTCTGCGACAAAGCCAAGTTTTAACAACAATGCACCACCAAGGCCCTCTCCATGTAGGCCAAGGCTCTGAAGAGGCTTGACGAGCCTCTTAAGGATTTTGAGACACCCTTTGCACCCACCTTGAAGTACAAACTACGTAAAGGAACAGTGCGTGAGGTTTCTTGTAAAACACAACCAAACATGTTGACCCCATAGGAAGGCATTTGCTTCACCTCACCTCCTAAGACAACAAAATCGTCGCCGCCGCGCGCCGGCCCCTGCTTCACTGCACGCATGCAGTGCTCTGGGTCGCCACGTGCGGTACACTCAAAATCCATGGGCAGGTTAGTGTCCAAGAAGTCTGGAGCGCCAAGCGCTGGTGCAAACTCGTTTAGCTTCTCCTCACAGGCTCCCTTGGTATTGCCATCTGGGTCCTCAAACGGCATGCAAACCTTGATCTGCAGGTAGCGTGTATGAACAATGCTTGTTCTCAAGGCTGACCAGCGCAGAATCACGCATGTGGCAGCATGCAAGCAGGAGCCGTCAGGAGTACACAATCATCTCGTCCATAAATACTCTGGAGGCGCACAGACAGCACAGACAGCCAAGTAGGGGTCAGGCGCTGCCGGCTGGACCAGGCAGCGCCACAGTCTGCATTACAGACTGCAGGGTCAGACTGCAGGGTCAGACTGCATTACAGACTGCAAGGTCAGACTGCAGGGTCAGACTGTGCTACAACTGTGAGTGAGCAGGGCGCCTTCTCGGATCAGCAGTCAGCGGGCTCAGTCTCAGGCAAGCAGGGCTTAAGCGCTGCAGGCTTGAAAGCGCAGGGGCACCCAAGTTTGCAACTGGCGCGCAAGCTCACCCTGTGAAGCAGGGCCAGCTGGGACCTAAGGTGGTCTACCTGGCTATCTGAAATACCAACAAGCTTGATGTCAGAGTATGCTCAAGCACAAACGTGCAGGGAGCTCAAACTTGCAACTGCCAGAGGGATTGCAACTGCCTGTTCTGCAGGGCAACTTGTTTGAGCCTCTGCTCTAAATGGACCTCCTATGGGCTCTGCACACACACCAGGCACAGCAACAACATAAACTTGTGCCAAAAACGAGTAGGGATAATCCTTATTTTGTTAACTTGTAGGAGGAGCCCTTGAACAAGCTCAACCACACACATGCTGGTACAAGAAAGTGCCTTACCGTAAGGGCACGCCATGAACCATATGCTCTCCCTGTTCTGCGGCAGCATGCCACTATCCCAGCAAAAAGTCCAGGCTGTTGCTGGGCTTTCCACATTCAAATCGCGTCAAGCTCACCCTGTTCAGAGAGCTGATGGCCTCAAATTGGTTGTAGGACTTGAAGAACGAGTTGGACGAGCCCTTGAAGCTTACAGAGTTGTCAATGCTGGCCAGCGACTTTGCCGACCTTGAAAATAGGAAGTTCTGCTTGCCGCCCAGCTCCTTGGCTGCACAGCAACAGCAGCAGGGCATGGATGCGGCGCTGCAGTGACCAACAGCACCCAGACACTGGCTTCAAGATCTGACGTTTTGCTTGCCGCCCAGCTCCTTGGCAGCTGCAGCAGTCGCATCAGTAGTTGCAGGAGCAGTAGCAGTGGCAGCAGACCAGTGGCAGCAGCAGCAGTGTATGCACAGTGTGCTGCAGGATATCCAGGAAAATATCACACAAGGAGCTATCCTAAGCTGCCCTCTAAGCTTTTGTCATGGCCAAGCGAGATGAATTTGTTTAATGAATTAATCACACGTCAAAACAGTTGGAAAAACACGTTGAAACTGACAAACTTTTACGACTGCCCAGAAAGGCCAGCGGCCCTCTCCCAATTTTCTTGCAAACTCAAGAATGGCCCCCAGCATAGCACCAGCTCTGAATAAAGCCTAATGATCTAATTCACAAGTTACAGGCCATGCAGAATAGAAGAATACAACAGGGCAGAGGATTCTCAGTCTCAGCGCAGTATTCGTACTTCGAGATTGATGCCCCGGCCTGGTTATAAAAAGTGATAAAAAGTGAGCTATAAAATTTCTAATCTTGATTAAACTGTTCAAGAACCGCGGAACTGGAGGAGGTTTTGGGGTAAATTGCCTGTGGTCGAACTGCTCTGGTACCGCAACCGCTCCAAAAAGCATTTTGGAGCTTTTGGTCAGTTAACCCTTTCAGCAAAATTCCAGGCCCTGGAGCCTGGCATCCCTGAGTCAGGGAACATCAACGGCGCATGGCCTCATCAACACACCGTTTCCTTGATCTTGCCACTGGCATTTCCACCTCAGCGCGGGCGCATACAACTCAGTATCATGGCTGTGCAGGCAGCGCATGCCCTGCCCATGGCTTGGCCACGGCAGCAGAGGGTCACCCCCTATGTCCAAGTTTTGGCCTCACCAATCCATCTGTCTCCTTCGCAACCTCTTCATCACTCATGCCTTGCCCATATGCCTTGGCATAAAAGCAGAGCGTCATTCCCTGGCCTGGCTCTCCCTTTTGTCACCCCACACTCAAAAAAGGCAGTGCACCAGCAGGCCAAGTGTTTCCCCAGCTGAGCCCATCTGGCATTGCCATGCTTGGCCGCGAGGACTACTGCCAGCAAGTCCTTTAACTCGTCTGGCCAACAAAAAGATGCTCCCTTGATTCAGCAGGCCACTGCAGGGTTTGCTCCCAAGCCCTGGACTCACTACGCTCCAGCAGATCATCGTTGCCATTGAACATGCTCATGATGCTCCTGCCCTGGTTTGTTCTCTTGTAGGACTCCCTTCCCACCAGGGCCTTCGCAGGGGCCTCGCCAAGGTTGCATTTCTTGTATGCATCAAGGGGCTCACAGCCCCTCATGCACAGCAGGCGGTAGTCATCCTGCACAGATATAAAGCGCGCCAACAAGTTTCAGGCTCACAAGAGGGCACAGCAATTATGCAGGTAAACGACCTTGGAGGAGCTTGTAGCTCCTTACGTGCACAGCAGGCGGTAGTCATTCTGCGCAGAAACAAGTGCGCAGGTGCGCTTCTGCCTTGAGTGCGCAGAGCAACATCGATCATGCAGGAAGGCAAGCTTGCAGGGGCTTTTATGTGCACATGCAGGTGACATATATCTTGCACAAATACAGGCACTCAGTTGAGTTTAATCTTTCGGCAACAACAATCATGTCGGAAGGCAAGCGAGCAGGGGCTCGCAGCTGTTCACATGCACAATAGGTGGTAGTCGTCCTGCACAGACAGGCATGCAGGTGAATTGCCAATGCAACACATGATACACAGTGGAGACCACCGCAGATGCAAGCATGCAGAGAGGAGAGGTAGCAGCCAAAGCACAGACAAGAAAGACCTTCCTGCAGCCATGCAGGAAACAGCAGTTTCCTGGTGCACAGCAAAGCGCAAATCACAAAGCAGTTGTTAGTCAGCGGAGCGCAAGTCATGTTGCAGCTTCTGTTACACAGCTGAGCGCATGTCATGTATGATCAGTCAACCATTAATCAGAGGCAAACACATAGACAAGTTGCTGCCCCCAGGCCCGTGAGCACCCCTGGGGCACGCAGTGGAGCACACAAGGCAGCAGCTTCCCTGCAAGATAGTATGCGTGCATGCGCAAGGCCCTCACTCACTCACGCAGCATGCAGTAAGCATTTTGGGCATAGTGTCAGCGAGCAAGCAATCCATTTGGTTGCGGCACTTCAGCTGGATGTACTTCAAGGCACAAACAATAAAGGGACAACACGGTCAGCCACGCACTTCCTGGACGTACCCTGTTGTTGTTGCCCCCATTGTCGCTGTTCCAGTCATCGAAGGTGGTATGCTTCACAAAGGCCACGTCGCCTCCATCCACCATACACTGAAAGGCGCCTGGACACGGGTGTGGTATCAAAGCAGCAACTCATGTTATAGTATACATATATCATATATAACATGTTAAGCCTGCTCCACCCATCTTTTTCAAATGATGGATTTCAATGCTCTTGGGGATGCACTGAGGTATAAACCTTGAAGCAGTTTATAACGGCATATTGTGTATTTGCCAACCCTGACGCGCTTGTCAAGGCATTGATCGGTCGATAGTGACAAGACCTGAGCTTGCTCTCAGCTGAAAGCAAAAGTTAGGTCAACAAATCTCTGCGGCTTCAGCAATGGCAAGCATTGCACACTGTCCTGCTGGACACTAAGCCACCTTGAGCCTAGCAGCTGAGTACCAAAGTAGAATTGGGCTCCAGAAAAGGAGCATTTGCTCCCTTGTGTGATCATGTCTAAAAAATCTCGTAGAACGATCATTGCTTATCAAATTGAGTGGACAGGCAAGAATGACAGAACATATAACTTGTTATCTTGCAGGACCATTTCATGCAGAAGTGTTCTCATCTGTTGTATCAACTCACGACTGCATACTGCGCACCCACCAGTATAGTCAGCGTACGCATTTTCAGACTGGTCCCTACTGCAAGACTGACCCTGCATGCAAGAAGTATATCAGCTCTTCCTGGCTGTGTGTGTGATGGAAGACTCCTTAATATTAAGCTGAAGTACTTCACTGCACAGGAACCAGCAGGATAGGAGAACAGAAAATAAATAATGGAATTACGCAAAGAGTGTTGCAGCAAATCATAGGATGTACGTGATGACAGAAGGATGCTCTCTGATGCACTGGTTACACATTGTGACTCAGACTCACATCACAGCCTGCGCAGAGGTCCTCGTCTTGGACGGCCTCTCCTTCGTCATTGAATCTGGGGCCCTCAGGCGTTGTCCTTCATGGGTTGGGGGCAATGAAAGGGCATGGAGCAGGTGCAGATGGTGCTAAGAAAGCACAGAAGGCACAATGGAAATGACTGCTGATTGCAGGATTAAATCAACACAGCCGCAATATGACTGTCTTACCCAGCAGCACAGTACTCGCGAAAGAATCCCTTCACAGATACTGCATCCACAGCCATGTCCTGGTTGATGGCATCATCACGCTTTGCATCCATGATACCCCTGTTCATCATGTAGCCCCTGGGCGCAATAAGAAGGCAGCACATAAACAAGTCTTGAATTTTTTAGGCCGCGGTCACACGCAAAAATCTTGGTTTTGGGGGGGATTTCGAATTCCAAAAACTTTTGGGAGATCAAATTTCCAAAAATTTCAGCCGTCACACATGATTTTTCATTTTTCATGTGAAGTCCTTGAAAACGCCCATGTATGTGCAACCAATAAGAGGAACACTGTCTATGTTGGCCTCATGACCTACAGTGTTTATATCTATCATTCATGCCCACATTCTTGCCAGCAAATTCTCATGAAACTGTGTCCTCGACAAGTGGAAATTTAGGGGGTTTCACCTGCACAGGGCTGCTTGCAGCCTCACAGTATGGCATACAGCCTGCCATAAAATGAGCTACATGGTGCAGCTGCTTGAGGCTGTAAGTATGTAGCAAGTAGGGGAAAGGTGCACATGCATGAGCATGAGCAACAACTCACCAACGCTCGTACAAGACACAACATGTGTACACTACCCAGCAATTCATCTATGCACTCACACATGCGCCGGTTTGCACGCAGACCCACTCCCGTCTATCTGTCAAGCAAGTTGTCTCTTTTAAGTCATCCTCAATTTCTTTGGCTAGGCTTCCCTTGGGTGCCTTAGTTGCTGGGCTTAACACATTTGTTTTTCATTATCTGCATAAATTGAATACCGCAGTGTTTTGCAGCTGTTATTGTACTTGTGTGCACTGCTTCTACCCATGCCCACGCCCATAGCTAATTGCTGCTTCAGAATAAGGGTTGTGGCATGGTTTAGCTATCTCTTTGCAATACTTCAACATTGGGAAAAGCAGACTGGGTTGGGCTCTTAGGCAGGCTGGGAAGCCTGGCTGAAGGCTTGTATACACTCTTGGCAGCACCTTGGTTTGGGCTGGGGCATCTTGGCCTGGCCCTATCTGCCCTTTTTCAGTGAGGTTTCCCCGTCAATGCCTCCCCGTTTTGAGATATTGTTAATGTATAAGATTTGCAGGTCTCAAGCACAAAAAAAACAACGTATAAAAATATGTCAGGGGCACATCATTCAAGGGGAGGTTGCGTGGTGCAGTTCCCATGGTGAACCTCGAACTTTTGGATTTCCCCCAAAAGGAGACAATTATGCACCTTCATGATCCTCTCTCTGTTCATAATTCAAAAAGTTTGTGATCCAAAAAAAGTGTGACTGCAGAATTTTTGCCTGTATCCCAGAAGGTTTTGCCTAAATTAAGAAAGTTTCGCGCGTGACCGCAGCCTTAGCACTGGACATGATGGTCCTGTTTGTAATGGAGACAAGGGCAAAGGTACAGATCATGAGGCTTGTGCTTATGGGTGTTTGCTTGTATGGATACGTTAATGCCTAGGTGCAGCTGTGAGGGGGGTTCACTCAAAAGCCAGGTGCAGGTGTGAGGGGGGGTCAAAAACCACCAGCATGCCCTTGCCAGTCAAGCATGTGGCGCAATCCAAGCGCCAAAAGCAACAGCACTGCCTGAGCAACATATCAAAACATGAAGACAAGCAAAGCACGGATTCAGGCATGCTTGATAACGGCACCTTAGCATGGGACTCAGTGAGCACCAGGTAGCAAATGGTGCTGCATATAGCGAAAATGCACTTGAGCAGTCAGCTGCTTTGCATGCAACCCACAGCTCTTTGCGGTTAGGTGAGCTAATTTTGGGTTTCCTGATTGGGCAGGATAGCGTCCTTCAACGCCAAGACCTCTCAATTGAGGTTTCAAGGATGATGTAGCGCTCACCCCAAATCTATCCCTGTTGCTTAGTAAGAGCAGACTTCCTTCCTCAACCTGTCCCGTTCAGTTTCTTGGGACAACTAGTGAAACTTACTTCAATGGAGTACTTGGATGAGTAGTGAACTTACTAGATCAATGAAACTTATTCAAATGGAGTACTCAGGCAGGTAGCAACCAAGTCCAGCATGGACGATCATCTTAAAAAGAGGACTTGGGAAGGTAGAAGAACAAGCCTACTAGAATGCTTGGATCACTCACACAGGCAGCACCCAGCCAGCAGTCTTGCGGTAGCCGGTGTGGCAGCTTTTCTTGTCCTGCAGGATGTTAATAAGTAAAACAAACGGGTCTGTGGTTTAGCAGGAGAGTCAGCCTGCACCCTATTAGATCCAGACAATAAACTGTGTGTGTCTGCCTCCAACCACGGCTACAGAGTATTCTCAGGTCCCGCGCAACTTGCCGCAGAGCATTTATGCGCCAACCAGCTGCAAGCTCTCTTGCAAAGGAGCAGCACACTTGCAAATGGCCTCATTTGCTCTTGGAGTAGGCCAGCAGGGCATTCCCTGCCTGTGTAGGCACAAGGCCATGTTCCAGCACCATGAAGGCACACATCCCCATGCATCACCCAACGCAATGCAAGTGCATCATTCCTGCACATCAGGAGCAACCCAGGCAAGGCAAGGCCTGTAACCCACCCTCAGGTCCCTCAGAGTAGAGAGAGGGCCTCCCCGCTCTTTGCACTGGCTGGCTTTGACCACAGCCACCGCATAATACGAGTTGATGGGCCCATCATCTGAGGTATACTTCTCTGCAACATAGGCGATGAGCCCATGGTCGCGATGGGAGCGGAAGAGCTGATCACCTGGACACATGGACGCAGACGTGTGCCGGAGTCACTCAGACAATGAGGGTGCAAACAAGCTTGATGCATGGGAATGAGGTGTGGCGGGCATCACATTCAATGATACATAGGCAGTGGCACCTGGATGCAAACACAGGGCCCCCGAGTACAGTCACCTGGGGCACCCGACAGGCAGCTGGAGGTGAGCATTGCTAGCAAAATATTGTGTGATCAAATGTTGTGCTCATAATGGTGGTTTAGGCTTTAAGCTTTATGATGCAGCAACGCCCAACTCTGTGATTTGCATATGCGTAGGGGCGTTAGGGGTTGTGGGGGCTGTGATGACTCGTGGGCGCGCACGGTTAATGGATGAAGGGAGGTTTATGAAGCCGCCGCAGTCACTCCCTTGTCCAGAGTCACGTAGGGTGGGCGAGTGCTCGCCGTCCTCAGCTCTGCGGGACCCAGTGGTTGAGGATGAGCTGGAGCCCCCACGGCCTGCGGTGCCTCCGCGTTCCACTGAGCTGACCTCGCGGAGGAGGCAGCTAGGTGGGGGGGAATGTGCCGCACCAACACCTTCGGGGACGCCTGATGGTAACGGTGGTCATGTGCCTATCCCTTGGCGCTCACTAGCAGATGACATCAAAGACGCATACCACGCAGACCCTATGTTTTCAA
>LFCJ01001065.1_pt1 | contig 18481 bp, 31 predicted proteins | sample 643141 | NCBI WGS metagenome assembly LFCJ01 (sample SAMN03766243, study PRJNA286221) | soda lake metagenome | biome: soda lake; feature: Kulunda steppe; material: water; isolation source: sample B1-Br-g2 brine of Lake Bitter-1 | place: Russia: Kulunda steppe | collected 2010-07
AGTGCACATCTTGGCCTGGGCAGCGCACAACCTAGAGGCTTGGCAGTGCACATCCTAGGCTCCGCAGTGCACATCTTAGCCTGGACAGCGCACAACCTGTAGGCTTGGCATTGCACATCCTAGGCTCAGCACTTATATGTAGGCATATGCACGCATCAGCCGAGGCACTGTGCCACAGAGATCAGCCTAGGCCCTGAACAAGCTCAGCACATAGAGTTTGTGCTGTCTTGGCTGTCTGGCCGTCTGAGCTATATCTTTGCTGTCATTGCTTTCTTTGGTCGTCTGTCTTAGCTATCCTTGCTGTCGTTGCAGTCTTTGTCATGTCTTTGCTGTCTATGGTTGACTGCCTTCGCTGTCACTGTTGTTATGTGCAAAAGGCATCATGTGCACGCAGAGAGGCGCACAGAGCATGGCGCCCGTGCGTCCACGTGCTATGGTAGGCGACGCTGTGCCCCATGGTTGCAGGTGGGGCCATGCCCCACGCTCAGCCCACCTTCAGCTGCTTGGTGCTGACTTCCGCGGCGTTTGCTTGCACGCCAGCCTCAGCAGCAGGTCCAGCTCCAAGGGCAGCCAGGCCTGCAGTGGCGTTACATGAATCGCTCTGAGCAGAGGCCAGCAGCCACTGGCCAATCTGGTTGGGAGCGGGAGGGACAGGTTTGGGGTCAGCCAGGCCTGAAGTGGCAAAGCATAGGTCACTCAGAGCAGAGGCCGGCAGCCACAGAAGACAGTTTCGAGGCTGCAGGGACGGGTTTGGGGGCAGCCAGGACCTGGCAGTACAGCCGTGCAGCAAGTGGTTTTGCCACAGAAAAGCTTGCCTGCGATTATGGAAAGATGGTTCTTTCACAAGCTAGATATGCTTAGCAGCAAGGGAAAACAGACAGCCACTGCTGGACATTCAGAGATCTGCCCACTGACTTTTTCTTGGCGTCCCCCTTTCATTTATTTTAAATCTCAACGTCTCTTAAATGCCTTGGACAAGCAGGGACAATGCATGTCCCAAAAGTAAGCATTGCTGCAAAGCACCTGCGGGTCAGATGGTCCTCAGTCTCAGATGACCCTCAGCCTCAATCTCAGTCTTAGTCACAAATGATCTCCGTCTCAGTCTCAGATGGCCCCCAGTCTTCGTCTCAGATGATTTCCGAGACTGCGACGGGCACTTTGTTGCGCGTGCTCGTCCACAACAAACACAGCACCTGGAGTTTGCTTCTGCTTAGTTTGTATCCTTGCAATTTCTGGGCGCCATATGCACTCCTGCGCAAACTGTGCCCCCTGTCGCTCACCTGCCGCGCCCCGGGAGATGGCGCGCTGGTCCTCCTGCGCCGTCAGTGCAGCGATCACACTCTCTCCATTCAGGTTGTCCACATCCAGGTCACCCAGGTCGTAGCCCTCGGCCTTGAGACACAAGCAGTAGGCAAGCGTAAAATTTGAACCCAGGGGCGCCGCTTAGCTCTCTTGCAGGCACAGATAGCAGGTACGGTGGAGGGGCACAGACCCACCCTCGGCCTAGATCGTAGCCCTAAGCCTAGGGGCACAAGCCAGCCCTTTGTGAAACCAAAAGAGAAGGCACAAGTGGCAGACAAGACGATGCAGGGAAGGGGGGGCATGCATCCACAAGTGGCAGGCAAGACGTGACAGGAAAGGTGCACAAGTGAGGTCTTGAGCTGTGAGTTTAAAAGCAGCATGCACAGGCAAGCCCTCAAACTGGGGGCACAAGTGTGCTGTTGACAAGACCCTCCAGCGGAGAATGTGTGCAGTGTCACAGAGTGCACTCGGCATGCCAGCACTTTACGGTCATCCCACACCTTCCAACCTGATCTCAATCTTGGCTGAGCATAAGCAGAGGATAGGATGTGTGCAACTGCTACTGGGTGGGCATGGCATGCAAGCATTGTTATAATCATTCCACAGCTTGTCGATTTTGCTTTTGGCTGAGCATAAGCAGAGAGCAGGGTGTGTGCAGCAGCTACAAGGTGCACTTGGCATGCCAGCTATGTTTCGAATCAACTACACCTTTTCAATCCAGTTTTGCTGCTGGCTGAGCATTAGCAAAGGACAGGGTGTGTGCAGCAGCTACAGGGTGCACCGGGCATACGCTCAAGGATGTGCACACTGGTGTGAGGCAGCATGCATGCATTGTGCAGCAGCTGGCTGCGTGCGCGCAAAACACACGTGCGACTGCCCAGTTCAGCGCCATGATGGTTTTGGCACAGCAACACTGTGTGCTCACCTTTAAGGCACGGAGAAGGGCCGCCAGCGAGTTGGGCACATTGAGCAAGGCAGCGGTGCCGGTCGCACCCACGCCTGCAGTGACGGTGTTGTGCCACAATCAGGCTCTGAGGACCACAGGCAGGTGCTTGCACAGCTTCTGTGAGTAGGTTGCTGGCATTGAGACATGGTGGTGATACGTACAAAGAAACATCAAGGAACATCAGGCCCGTAGCAATCTGACCCTCAATATCTACTAGGTAGGTGAAATTAGTGCTGTGCAGGAGAACCTGCTAGTGGCATAAAGGGCAGTGCCAGACTTGCCTTGTTTTCAGGATCACAATACACTCCATGCTTATATTTGCACAAGAACTAACCCAGGGGCTTCGAGTGCTTGATGATGCTGTTGGGCGTGTACACAAATGCATTGCAATGCATGCATGGGGTGCCTATGGTGGGTTTTCTTTTTCTTTTCTTTCTTTTGCATTGCATGCAGACACATCTAGCAGGTATGCTTTTTTGGCTGGCCTGAAAATGAAAGTAGCATGAGCTGCATTGTGGGCCCCATGGTCTGAAGCCACTGCATGTTGGTCTCTGTCCCAGGTCTGAATTGGGGCCTTTTTAAAGTTCTGTGCCTATCCTGTTGAGGCTGCTGCCTACTTGCATGAGGCATGCATGCTTCCATCTGCAGCTGTGCCCGCTCACAAGTCTAGAGATTAAAGCACCAGCAGAAAGCAGCAAGCATGAGCTTGGGAGGCATGCGAAAGGCACAGAGGCCTGTGAGTCCTACAGGCACAACACACTATCAATAATCCAGCTGGGGAAGCACACAACCTTCCCCGCACGCATGCACAGTTGTGTGCACACGTACGCGCACACACAATCCTACGTACCAGGGGGAAAGCCGTAGAGCATCACTGCAACCTTGCGCTCGTGCGCTGGCTTCCGCCTGGGCATGCGCAGTTCGGGAATGTGTGTGTGCTGGGTGAATGCCTCCCCTTGAAAGCAGAGGTGCGCGGCAGACTGAAGAAGCACAGGCGCATACACAAACAGGCACACGCACCAAGCGGGCACATGCATCAAGCAAGCAAGCGCACACACCAAGCAAGCAGGCGCATACATCGAGCAAGCAAGCGAACATCCGGTCAGCCGATTGAGATGGGATTACTCCACGGCTGCGGTGTGTTTCGTCGTCCAGCAGGGTCTCCGTATACCACGTGGGCAACAGGATCATGCTCCGCCCTCCTCCATCCGTATGCACTTAGGACCTCAAGAGTAGCCCAGCACCCCCAGCACCTCAAAGTTGTGTCCAAGGCCCACATCCCCTTGGCCTGTCCTCTTCAACTCTCCAAATGCCAAACTCCACGTGTGTGGGCTGAGGTAAAACTGACCTGACAATGGCCCCCACCCCTGTACATTCCACGAGCGGGCCTGTGACACACACACACGTACATACACACGTGCACACATGCCCACGCCGCGCACCTGAGCTCCACCCATCTGCGCAGGCGCCCGCACATCTTCTTGACGCGCTCAGGCACCAGGAAGATGTTGTCGCCCACTAAGCCACCCAAGGGCACTGTATCAATGGCGCCTACGTTGTGGATCAGGGCAGAGCACACAGTCAAAGGTGTTTCAATGGCGCCTACATTGTGGATCAGGGCAGAGCACACAGGCATAGGTGTTGGGAAGAGTGCATGCCCTGGCACTGTGCCAATTGCGCCTGCGGTGCAAGTCAGAGCAGAGCACACAGTCATGGGTGTTGGGAAGAGTGCATGCCCCGGCACTGCTGGTGTAAGTCAGGGCATCAGGGCATTGCGTCAATGGTGCCTGCAGCGCAATCTGTGCGCTGATGGCGCTTGGCAGTGCACACCCAGGCTGTATGCATGTCCACACACTTTGCCAACTGGGCTGCAAAGCATACGCACTGCAATGAGCAGGAACATGCACACGCTCTCCGCTTCTGCTGCTCGTTTGCATGGGGAGCTGGATCAGGCGCCAAGCGCAGCTGCTGCAGCAAGCATACTGCGAGCGGTGGAGGCTGTGTGGACAAGCGCTGTGCCCAGACCCAGAGTACGCGCTGGGCTGATGCGTGCACTCAAGCACTGGCTATCCCACTCACCATCCAGCTCTGGCAGGGAGTACAGCACCACTGACTGCAAGCCAGCGATGCCATCTCGGGTCCAGCTGTCCATGTCCTGCATTTGCATGGGCGGAGGGGTCCATTTGTGCCGCTGATGTAAAAGAGGGGTCAAGCGCGCATCAAGCATGCAGGAGCAGTCAAGCATGCAGCAAAGGCGTGGGGGGGAAATGAATTTGCGAAGCACATGTGAAGCCAGGGGTGAAGCATAAACAGCAAGCGGACAGAAAGGCGAAGCGTTAAGGAAGCAAGTTTATTAGAGAGAGCAAGCATGCAGGTGTGGTGAAGAGGGATATGTTCACGGAACCACTCAGGGGTCCAAAACCTTAGATCTCAACAGGCAGCTGTCACCAGTTGTGCATCTTAAATTCAAACTGGCAGCTGTCACCTGCCATGCACTTAATTTACTCTTCCATTTACAAGACATCCTCCCAAGGTGCGTGCTAGTCAATAAAACCCAAGCAGTACACGCTGCAGCCTCAAGGTCAAGTTGAGTCCACACACGCAGCGGTATTCAGGCTGCTTTGAGCCCAAGTAGCAGCTCTACCATTGAATTGAGCGCCCCCACAGCATACATGCCAGGATCAACCACGCAGCCTGCGGACCATAGAGGCGCCCAACACGCAGCTGCAGCGCTGGCAGAAACGGATTCAGGCAGCTGATGAGCTAGCAAGACAGGAGGCCGGGGCTTGAGGCTGCCTATATGTTGGAGTGCCACGCAGCGTTGCTCCAGGGCCATGCAAGGAGGGCGGGAGGGAGCGTGGGGGGCGCGGGCGAGCAGGGAGGCCAGCCTTGTTTTTTCCAAAATCGGATGAGGAGCTGCAAGCCAAGGAGACATCTTCAAACATGGAGTGCCTCATGGCCGTTTGCCGGGCATGGGCTGCGAGTGAATGCTGCGCAAGCCTGAATGGGCTGGGCAAGGGCGACGCGCAACAAGCGCAGGGCGAGTCATGAGACAGACGGCTGTAGACAGCTTGTGTTGGTGGCGGCAGCTTGCGTGGGGGTGGCGGCCGCACCTGGATGAGCAGCGGCGCAGCCACCTGGTACGGCACATTCTTGGTGGACAGGATGGCTTTGGCAACTTCCGCTTGGCGCCCGCCCTCCATTGAGCCTGCTGGGCCACCCACCTACACGATCAGGTGCGCGTGACGCATTGCCGTGATTATTGTGCACTCAAGCAGCCCTGCCCTCTTCCATGTGGCAGCTCTCCATATTAAGCCAGGCAGAGCGCTCACCAGCGTGCATAGCAAAAATTGACTCAGAAGCCTCCCTTACAATCTTGCAAATACCTCACATGATAAAGATCATTAACCTTTGTGGACAAGCAGCAAAAGCCTGCGACCTGGCACCCAACCGGCTTCCTTCACTTCCAGTCAGCCTTTCAGTGTGTGCGATTGACAGAGTGGGGGCACCAAAAATCATGCATAAAAAACCAGGCAGCTTCCACTACGTGCGATACACTCTCTGCTAGACAAGCCACCAGTGCTTTGGAAAACATGATAAGCACAACAGTGCGCGAGGATTCAAACTAGTGGCAGCTGCAATGCACACACCCAGAAGGGGTAAGGACCATACATGCATCTATGCTGGCAAGGTTACGGCCCTGCCTGGCAGGCCACAGGCGGGCAGGCGCGCAGCACACCCACCAGAGGGAAGCCGATGGTAGACACAACGGCATCCACCTTGACGGCATCGCGGCTCAGAGTCTGGCTGATGCTGCCCACCTGCAGTGGTGAGGTAAAGCAGACAAAGTTGAGAGGGGACTGGCTGATGCCGGGCCACCTGCAGTTGTAAGCTGGGGCATGCACACTTGGTAGGTCTTAGGGAGGGGTGGGCACGGGCTTATGGCTGATGCAGGGCCACGCCTTTATACGGTGTCGCTTTATCCATACACGCTCTCCCAGATGGCGCAATAGACAGACTGAATGAGGGCAACGCTGTGGTTCGCTTGAGAGACGCCTCAGGTGCCATAGACAGATTGAGTAAGGGCAATGCCGTGTTGAACTCAGGGGATGCCTAAGGTGCCATCTATGGATGAAGTGAGGGCAATGCTGTGTTGAACTCAGGGGAGGCTAACTCTTACAGACCATGCCAGAGAGAAGGGCCGCCATCAGAAGAGCATGAGCATGCGTGCCCACGTGGAATAAGGCTGTTCTCAGACTCAGCCACACCCTCCCCACCTCCCTGATTTTAGCAAAATGGAAGCAGCCTGGCATGGTCCAAGCCCACTGCTTAGATGCGGCAGAGTGTGGCAGAGTAGCAAGCTGGGCCTGAACCATGCCAGGCTTTAACCAATTTGCCAAAATCAGGGAAGTAAGTGTGGCAGAGGAGCAGGCTGGGCCTGGACCATGCCAGGCTTTTTCCAGCGTTAGAACATATTCATGCAACACAGACAGCTGGCAGGGGCTTCACTGAGCACAGAAGCTCATGGCCAAAGATGCTGACTGGGAACAGCAATGCCCGTGCTTGAGCAGCATGCAGGCGCAGGTACAAAAAAACATACCACGTAGAAGACACTTGCACTGAATGCAGAGCACATACCACATGGCCACACACTCATGAACCATACCTCTCCACGTGCTAGCATCCGCTGCTCGTTATCCGTAGTCAGCAGATCCCGCACAACTGTGGGCGTGGCAGCGGAGAAAGCAAACAGCTGCTATAACCGTGCCCCAATTCGTTTTGAACTTTGTGCATGTGGTACACAATTCAATTTCAAAAATGACTGAGCTGGCGTGCAACTTCATTTCTCATGGAAGATTGGAAGCTCAAAGTGTCTTTTCATACGTTCAAACATGTTTCAGGGCTCTGCCACAGGCCAGCACGTGCCAAGGACTACACACTTATTTCCTGATACTTGAAGCTCACCCCATAATGAAATGGGCCCATTAAGGCGCGCAACCAAGCAAAGGTGCAGCCAACCAGAAACCTCTTCCTCAAGGTTGCGTAGATAGCAAGTGCACAACATTTCATCGCCTATCCATGTGCCGCAGCTCATGCACCTCAATCCATGCATCGAAGCAGTGATCTGAGACTGTCCAACAGTGGCTGATGTCGCAAACACTGCCAGCGCAGCTGCACAACCTGCTGACCACAGGGCCATCACCTAATGGGATGCATTGTGTAGTGCTGTAAGTCCTCTGGGAAGGTACAGACATGCTCTACAGACATCAACAGAGCTATTTTGGTGTAGCAACCTCAGCATTTGAAGGGGGACACAAGCGATTTGAGGAATGCTATGCACCGACACACCTGTATGAGCTTCGACGCCGTTGATGAAGATCGGAACTGGGATGGTGCCCTCCTGCGCGTTCAAACATGGACGAGGCACTTGGTCATGCGCGGCTCTACAGCGTGCGCACGTTTCAGGCTGTGCTTCTACACGTGTGCAAAGCCGGGGGGGGCTGTTGGTTTCTCTGCTTTGTGCAGCAAGCTGTGAAGCAGCAGACCAAATGGAACGCTAAGCACAATGTGATGAAGGTTATCATGGTCGTTAGACTTCATACACCTGCAGTCCATTTCAGTTGTCTGACTTGATGGACAACAATGACTTCAGGAGGATGAAGCACCTGAGACTCATGAGTTAAGAGTAAAACACCTCCCTGATCCGGATGTGGCTCGTTCAATCATCATGTTATGTGATGCGCTTGGCTGCAGCTCATTGCTGCTCAAGCCAAGCACCAAGGCCCTCACAGGCTTGCTTTCATGTCACCTGCTGCCATGTTCAACGTGCACTGGGCATCAGCCTATCACAGATACATGCATTTTGTACTTGGCCTCAAGCAGATGTTCTGCACTGATGCCGTGTATTGGGTACCTTGACTGCATCTTGTCAACACCAGATGGATGAACGCGCTTGTTGGCTTACCTTGAAAGCACACATGCACACCCTCTTGTACATGAGTGCACGCACGCATGTCTGACACGTTCAAACACACCTGCTCCATGAGGGAGATGAGCTGCATGATGTAGGGCTGCTCAGTGATGACGTGCTTGCGGTACAGCAACACGCCCACGACAGGCGCACCAGTACCCCGAAGCGGGCCGTGCCGGGCATACCTGTGGTACCAAGAGCAAAAAGAGAGCAGAGGACATTCATTGGCATGTGTACCTGATGGGCCAGAGGTGCGGGCGGAGCAACTTTGTGAGGGGCTTGGAGCTGAGCACAGAAGGTGTGAGGCAAGGGCGATTCTTGAGGGCAAAAGGTCAGGAAGCAAGGATTGTTCGTCCACCTCTGTTTGAAGCCTGACGCTCAATGCGCTGATGCTCGACTCATGAGCTCATACTCAGCCTATGCATGCTCATGTTAGCCCCATTTCTGCTCATGTTTAGCCTGTGCATGCATATATACAGCTTGGATTCAGCCCAGAGGTTTGCCTGGCTCTCAGCATATGCTACAGGAGCCAAGCCCTCAATTACGTGGATTGTGGTATTGTAAGCGCTTGCATGTGCAGGGAGGTGTGGAGGTGCACCAAATACCAGCAGGCATAGTGACCACTGCACAGTGCAGTCAAACACATTGTCATTATGGAAGAAATGCTCACAAGCAGTTATCATTGATCCCTCTGTATTTGAAGACAGTATCAGCAACCCAAATGAACATGTGAAATTCATTGGTATTACCAACACAGCGTGCTGCTGGAATAAGCACACCCAACACACGGCAGCACCAGATTCAAACGTTCCATGTCCTCCAGCCAAATTGCATGTGACCTACTGCATCAAGGGTAAAATGTGAGAGCCTGGGTTAGGTGTACCAACCCGAAACCCCAGCCCCTGGCAGCCTAGACCTCAACAAAACCCTGTGCACCACTGCACATGCCTGTGCACCCACCACTTCATGTACTCGTGCGGCTGCGAGAAGTATGCTCGCCCTCCCTCATACTCGGGGTGTAGGCAGCCCAGAGCTGGGGTCTCCTTGGGGGGCTCAATAAGGGGGGCAGCGATGGGTGCCGCTGGTGCCGCCGCTGGGGCAGTAGGGCTGGGGTAGGTGGTGGCAATGTACAGCAGCATGGACACCACATTGTCTAAGCCGCCCTGCGACCGCAAGCACAGCCATGCACACGTGTGTATGTGTGTGTGCGTGTGTGCATGCATGTGTGTATGTTAGTGCAAGCGCGCGTGCGTGCACGTACCTGCGCAAAGGGTGCATGAGCAGGATGGCTTTTTGCTAGGCTGTGTGGCTTCATGCGTGAGATCGCATGTGAGCAAGACATGTGTGTATTGGGTACACACAAGACATGTATTGGATATGCACGGAGTGTGTGAGGTACATGCATTGGGCATGCTTCAACTGCACAGGATTTCTAAAAAGAGGAGCATCGGGACGGCAGCACGCCAGCGGACACCACCGGCAGTGCTCAGCTCAACTCAACTCAGGGCTCCTCATCGGTGTCCGCCAGCAGGCCTCGCCTCCCAACCGGCTCACCACCCAACTCACACCTGACAAGGCATCAAGGGGGTGTCCGCCAGCGCACCTGATTCCAGTAGCTGTACACCGTGAGCCAGTTGCGCAGGTCTGCTGCCTTCTGGCCAGGGATGAATTTGAGCAGCTTTGGCCCAACCTGCAACGCATGGACGGTGTGGAGCACGCAGGGCAGCTTGTAAGTAACAGTGAGCATGATGGTGCAGCTTGCAGTGATGAAGATACGCGGGCAGATTGCGGCAGCGGCCACGCTGGCAGCTTACAGGGTGAGTACATCGGCAGTGTGCTTAAGCGGCCGCGCTGGTAGCTTGCGGACCAAGCACATGGGCAACTTGCAGCAGCAAGCACACAGGCTGCTTATTGATTGAGTGCATGGGCAGCTCGCAGCAGCAAGCACGCAGGCTGCTTGCTGATTGAGCACATGGGCAGCTCGCAACAGCAAGCACGCAGGCTGCTTGCTGATTGAGCACATGGGCAGCTCGCAGCAGCGAGCACGCAGGCTGCTTGCTGATTGAGCACATGGGCAGCTCGCAGCAGCGAGCACACAGGCTGCTTGCTGATTGAGCACATGGGCAGCTCGCAGCAGCAAGCACGCAGGCTGCTAGCTGATTGAGCACATGGGCAGCTCGCAGCAGCGAGCACACAGGCTGCTTGCTGATTGAGCACATGGGCAGCTTGCAGCAGCGAGCACACAGGCTGCTTGTTGATTGAGCACATGGGCAGCTCACAGCAGCGAGCACACAGGCTGCTTGCTGATTGAGCACATGGGCAGCTCTTAGCAGCGAGCACGCAGGCTGCTTGTTGATTGATCGCAAGGGCAGCTTGCAGCAGCGAGCACACAGGCTGCTTGTTGATTGAGCACATGGGCAGCTCGCAGCAGCGAGCACACAGGCTGCTTGTTGATTGAGCACATGGGCAGCTCACAGCAGCGAGCACACAGGCTACTTGCTGATTGAGCACATGGGCAGCTCGCAGCAGAGAGCACGCAGGCTGCTTGTTGCTTGAGCGCATGGGCAGCTTGCGGCAGCGAGCACGCAGGCACTTGCAGGTGCCAGTCAGGAGGAGGGCCTAGGCTGGCACCAACGCCTCGAGCGAGATCTCAGTACACTCCACCATCGTCTCGAGCACGGACCAACGCAAGGGTGTCTTGATCGGGATCAAGTGGAGATTCCAAACATTAGGCCAAACAAGTTGAGTATGTAGGCAGGGGCCCCTCGCAGACACGGCATTGAATCGCGAGTGACCCGGCCGGCAGGTAGCTAAACCCCCAGAGCCTCCTACACTGGTCAAAGCTCAGGCGGGGTGCCCTGCGCCATACACCTGCAAGCGTACCATGCCTGCCCTCCCATGTATGCAGGCAATAGCAGTCCTCCAGGCTGTATGCCTGCTGCCCTGACTGAACACATTGCGCCTGCATGTGCCTGTCCCAATCCACTTGACACTTGCCAATGAGCCATTCACTGTGGAGCCTCGATCGAAACAGGCAGAGGGGAGGCGGGGGGTTCAAGCGGCTTCTGCATTGCAAGCCCTATGCTTGCTGCCATGGGCTGTTGAGACGGCCACCCATGCCAGCCCACCTTCAAGAACGACAGGTAGCCCACCATCTTGTCCTCCTCCCTCCCGGACCCAAACAGCGACAGCACCTGCGGCAGCACATGGCAGGGCAGCGCAGCAGCATCCGTGAGGCAACTGCAGCAGCATGCACAAAGCTCTGGGGGTATCACATGGCATCACATGGCAGTTCACTCTGGGGGCTGCCCATATTCTACTGCCGCAGCACACGTGGCGTAACTGCGGTAGCGTGGGCAGCCCAGCCACCCTCTGCAGGGTACACAAACAAGCACCTGCGGCACAACACACACACACACACACGCACAAACACACAGGCACCTGCGGCAGAGCACACACACACACACATTAACAGGCACCTGTGGCAGAGCAGTCACCCATTGTGTGCGTCCAATTGCAAGCCGGCCTGCTGCCAAAACTGGGCAGAGCAGCTCATCTGCGCAGAGACTGGACAAAAGGGCGCACAGGCGCCGGGGCGCCAGCAGTATCACCCGCCCACCTTCTTCACTGCAGGCGGGGGCCCCTTCTGCTGGCCGCCAGCCATCTCAAAACCGCCCACCTGCGGGCAACACAGAGCAAGGACAAGCTTGTGCATGGTGGGTGCGTGGTGAGCTTGCATGGTGGGTGCGTGGTGAGCTTTGCATGGTGGGTGCGTGGTGAGCTTGCGGCGGAGCATCTGCGTGCAGCGCACCGCCCATGTGCTGCTGGGCCGTTTCATGATGTGAGCCCTGGAGCGCCTACCCTGCGCACGTGCAGGAGAGCACTGCACTCATCATGCACACATGTGTGCGTGCTGGCGATCTGAGCTTGGTGCAGGCTCCTGATGAGGATCAGGTCACTCCCCCGGATGGCTGCCGCACAGCAGAGCGCACCCCCTGCCTCAGCGCACGAGCAGGCATTGCGCGCGTGCGGGCCCTACCCGCCTATGCCAGGGAGCAAGCAACTGCTGCATGTGTGCCTACCATGCAGCAGAGCATCCTCTACATCAACGCGGCATTCCCCACTGGGGCCTGCCTTTGGGCCTGCCTCCAAGACACAGGCCAGCCTCCAGGTCACAGGCCAGCCTTCAGGTCTGCCTTCAGGTCACAACTCTGGCTCAATGTCAGCCTCCAGGTCACAGGCCAGCCTTCAGGGCAGCCTTCAGGTCACAACTCTGGCTCAATGTCAGCCTCCAGGTCACAGGCCAGCCTTCAAGTCACAGGGTAGCCTCCAGGTCACAGGCCAGCCTCAAGGTCTGCCTCAGGTCTGCCTTCAAGTCACACATCACAAGTCTGCCTAAGGGCATGCCTCCAGGTCAGGGCCACTGGTGCCCTATAGGGCGCACTGGCGACGCAGGCGATTGAAGGAGCGCGAATGCGGACACCCCGCCGATAGACAAGCACCCCACTGAGGCCCAGGCTCCCTATCAAATGAAAGCTGCAGGCCTTCTTCTTAAGTGCGCAGGCACCCCATGAATGCACACAGGCACCCTATAAACAAATGCATGCAAGCGTCCCACGAATGCACGGGCACCCCATGGTTGAGAGCATGCAGTGTCATGCCAACCATGGCCTCTCGCAGCATGGGCCAACCCCCACACACACCTTGGTACAGCTCATCAGCTCCAGCGCGCTCTCGAACACAAAGCGCAGCGGCACTTTGTTGATGCGCGCGCGCAGCCACTCCACCTGCGATTAAGACAGTCAAAAAGATTTGCTTCAAGCACCAAAAAGGCTCTTCAAGCGGCCAAGAGACATGCAGCCTCGAAAAGCGCATGTCAAGTCCCCAAAGGGGTACGAGGTGGCGAAGACGAGCTTGGTATGCAAGTGTGCACAACCCCCGCACATGTGGCTTTGCACTGCGCAAGTGCAGCAATGCCTGCGCAGGAAGGCACAGGCGCAAACAAAGCTAGGAGCAGTGAGGTCCGGTTTGAAGAGAGCCTGGATTGTTTTGGCATGCTCAGATGATCCAAGCCAGAGTTGAGCAGTAGCAATTCAAGACCACCTAACCAAAGCCAGGCGGTAGCAAAACAAGCATCACCTGGTCAAAGTCGAACAGCAGGGACCCAAAGAAAACATCAGCCTTGTCCAGAGCGGCGGCGACGCGATCTGCGGAAGGGCCCTGCTCCAAAATGTCCCTGTCGCTGAACACCTGCACACATAAAAACCATGCACACACACATACACACGTGTGAACATGCTTGCTTTGAGGTTCTGCTCCAGGATGTCCCTGTTGCTGAACACCTGCACACATCACACAACATGATCACACACATTTGAGTATGCTTAAGGGGTTCCACACAATGAGCACACAACCCACTAACAGCACTCCAAGCCATAGGGTGTCATCGTGGCAGCCTAAGCTTGTGTCTTGCAGCACAGCGCACGTGTCAAGGAGGCAAGCCAGAGCACCTCACGCCGTATGCAGTCATACGCACACACCCATGCAAGCATGAACAGATAGTGCACACTAACAGGCACGCACTTAAGCACGCACACACACGCACACACACATAATTGCAAAAAACCCCACAACAAAACATGGGAAAGGGTGCACAGACGCACACGTGCACGAGCGCATGCACAAGAGACGCAGGGTGCATGCGCTTGCGCAGCACTCACATCCATGGTGACGTGCGGCGCCAGCGCCTTGACGCGTGACGCGGCACGCTTGTACAGGTCAACATTGAAGCTCTCAAACCCTGTCATCATCACCACGCGCAGCGGGCGCGGCTCAGTGGCCGAGCCTGAAGCACCGCCCCACGAGGCACTCATGCTGGCCTGCGTAGCAAGCACCGGCAGCACAAGTGCACGCGTGTGCTGGGAGCGGCACAGGGCAACCCAAAGGGTACGCAGGCACGGATGTTTGAAGGCAGGTAGCTCTGCTTCTTGAAGCTGCGCACGAGCCGAGAAGCTGCTTGCATCCACCCCAAGCAAAGCGGTGCTGCATCCACCCCAAGCAAAGCGGTGCTGCATCCACCCCAACCAAAGCGGTGCTGCATCCACCCCCAGCAAAGCAGTGCTGCATCCACCCCAAGCAAAGCAGTGCTGCATCCACCCCAAGCAAAGCGGTGCTGCATCCACCCCAAGCAAAGCGGCGCTGCATCCACCCCAAGCAAAGCGGTGCTGCATCCACCCCAAGCACAGTGGCGCTGCATCCACCCCAAGCAAACCAGTGCTGGCCAGCGGTGCTGCGAGCGCAGGCGGACCCGGGCCGTGCGGGTGCGCTTGCACTGCGCAAGAGGCTCCTAGCTCGCGTGAGCAGGAGTGTACAGGAGATGCACATTGGCGAGTGCGCCCCAAGCAGGCGCATGCACCCCTAGCACGCGCACGTGCTAGCTTTGGGCAAGCAGGGGGTGAAGCACTCGGCAAGCATGGGCCCACCGGCCCTCATGTGGGGCCCCCCTGTGGGCTCCCCTGCAAGGCCGTGTGTCACAAACGCGTGACCCTCATTGCCCGAGTCAAGTGCACGCACCCTCTCCACCCAAGGCTTACCCTTGCGGTGCGCCTGCACGCGCCCCTGCCCTCTAAGGAGCACAGCACGGGGCATCCTCAGCACAGCACAGGGCATCCCCAGCACAGCACAGCACAGCACGGGGCATCCCCAGCACAGCACAGCACAGCTCGGGGCATCCCCAGCGCAGCACAGGGCATCCCCAGCACAGCACAGCACAGCACAGCACGGGGCACAGGGTAGCACTCACTGCGGGCGCCCCCGCCTCCCGCGCCTCCCGCGCGTCCCTCTGGGCCGTGGCGCGCGCGGACTCCAGCACGGCGTTGCTGATCTCCGCGACCTCGTTCTCGATGCGGCCGCGCTGCAGCTTGAGCGGCGTGACCTGCGTGCCACACACACATCATCGCCGGCAGACAACCACTTGATGTCTCTCTGGTGCGACAGTGCACAAGCCTTTTTTGGATTGAGTGAGGTGCTCCTCCCTCCTGCCCTTTTTCCCTCTGCCCCGCCCTCCCCTGGCTGTCCAGGGGGAAAAAGAAGGGAGGAGTGCAGGCAGGGGGGCAGGCGACCGCTGTGAGTCGCACGCACTTGCATGGATGCGCACATCCAGCATGCGCCAACCACGCAGCCCTGCAGCAGCGCTGGCAACCCTGAGGGCGCAGCCGGCCCTGTCATCGCACAGCTATGGCCCCGAGCACCAATACAGCATCAAGCAGGGCTGGTGTTGTCAGCGGCGCGCTGACTGAGCTGGTCACACTCAAGACCGCAGCAGCCCATCGGTCACACAACCCTAACCACTTGAAGATGAGGCGGCAGTTTTTCATCTGATGTGCTTTGCACTTGACATTGGAGCATGTGCGCATTCATTCACTTGTGCTTATATCACGGCCAAAGCTCAAGCCTTCACCTTTGCAAGCCCTAAACCTTGGCGCTGCACACCCCACATTTCACGCGCGTCCGCTGCAATGGCGCGCCTGCGCTAAGTACACTAGCTCACACCAGCTTTGACGTGCGCAATGGTCTGCGCAACGTCCAGGTATCTGCCCTGGACCCCCCCCGTATGCATGCATCCTTGCTACTGCACCAATCCACAGCCATCTGCGGCTCATCCATACGCGCGCATTACCCCTGGCGTTGCAGATACAGTGTCATCGCACCCCCTTTATGCGGTCTGCCCGTTGATGCACCAATGGGCGCTTCACCGAGCCCCACCGGCAGCGGCGGCTGGTGGGGCTGGGGATGGGCAGGATTCGTGCCGCGGCAAGCTGGGGAGATGGTGGGTGTGCTGCAGCAGGCTGTGTGCCTACCACATGCAATGAAGAGGCGCATGCATGCGCCTCATCGGCGACGGCTCATCGCACCTCTTGGGGGTGGGTGCCCCAGGCCTGAAGGGGCAAATCACACCCACTCCTCACCATCTGTTTGTCCGATCGCTGCGCCGTGTTGGCTGCCCTCACATTACACGTCAAAGCTACGATCATCCACTGAGGTCACGGCACGACCCCCAACGCAGTGACCTTCCCCCACACCACCCGCCAGGATCATACCCACCCACATCAGATGCAGCATCACCAGCAGTCGCACGGCCGCGACCCCGCGCAGCAACGCATCACCAGATCGGCGGTGATGCCTCGCTGTGGCACACGCACCATCCACTACAGGGTGCGCACCTGAGCTAGCTCTAGGGTCACACTAGGGTCACACACCATCCACTTAGGCTTGCGCACCTGAGCTAGCTATAGGGTCTCAATAGGGTCACACACCATCCACTCAGGCTTGCGCACCTAAGCTAGCTATAGGGTCACACTAGGGTCACACACCATCCACTTAGGCTTGCGCACCTGAGCTAGCTATAGGGTCTCAATAGGGTCACACACCATCCACTCAGGCTTGCGCACCTGAGCTAGCTATAGGGTCTCACTAGGGTCACACACCATCCACTAAGGGTTGTGTACCTGAGCTAGCTAGGGTCACACAAGGGTCACACTAGGGTCACACACCATCCACTAAGGGTTGCGTACCTGAGCTAGCTAGGGTCACACAAGGGTCACACTAGGGTCACACTAGGGTCACACAAGGGTCACACTAGGGTCACACTAGGGTCACACACCATCCACTAAGGGTTGCGCACCTGAGCTAGCTAGGGTCACACTAGGGTCACACTAGGGTCACTAGGGTCTACTGGGTGAACCTCTTAACCCACGCAAACAGGGGTTACCCTGTGGCGTAGTCCTCTCTTTTCTTCAAGGGTCCACTAAGTCGCACACCATCCTTCAGGGCCGTGCACCTGAGCACACACACCATCCTTCAGGGTCGTGCACCTGAACACACACACCATTCTTCAGGATCGCGCACCTGAGCCTGGAAGGCCCTCCAGCCAGCGGCATCGGTCTCCTCCTTCTTGGCCAGCAGCGCCGCCAACACCTGCGCACCAAATAGAGGCGGGCATGCCCTGTTATGGCAACCCTGCGCGAACTGGTCACTAGGTCATTTCACTTGATCACGCTGTCTGCCGCACAGGGCGCCGGCCTGTCGAGGGGCGCAAGCCTGTCAAGGGGCAAACCGCAGCCCTGGGACCTTGGGACCAGGGGCCGTTGAAGGCCTCCCTCTAGGGGGCTGTGTGTGCAGTGCACGCTCACGCAGCCCCCCGCACATAGTGCAAGTTTGTTGATCAGCAAACTGCATGCATGCATGCACATCTCAATGATGTCATGCACACCCCAAATACCATGCCCCCCCGAACAGTGATAGTTGTATGCCTATGCATTAATTCCCCGGAAATGAATGCGCGTGTGAACATATGGAGTTCAAACGTCAGGGCCAGGCCAAAAAAGCTGGCAAGCAGGATTGGGCGCATCAGTTCAGCCTACGTGTACCGCTTGAACTCTAGCGCGTGCATGCATGGGTGTACAAGTGCATCCGTTTGTGCATGCGCATGTGTGTGTGCGTGTGAGCACGTATGTGCGTGTGCAAGTGTGTGCGTGTGTACGTGTGAGTGTGAATGCGCATTTGCTTATGTTATAGCTTGTGCATGTGCATGCTTGGTGGTGCATGCAAGCATGTGAGGGAATCCCAACAGAGATGAATGGCACACGTGTGCAGGTACACATGCTGGTGCTGCTGCTGCTGCCGCCGCTGCTGCTGCTGCTGCTGCTGCTGCTGCTGCTGCTGTGCAGTAGCTTCACTGACAGCCAGCAACATTCATCAAGTAAGGCATACTGGAGCGCAGGCATGTGATGTGCATCATCGGCTTAGGCTGCTGACACTCATTAACATACATTCACTGTATATACACTTAAGCACGCGCATGCACACATGCAAATCTAACCTTTTGAGTCAGAGATACGCACCTGGGGCTCCGACCTGCCTAGCTCTGCAAACATGGCCTCATTCACGCCAGAGAACGTCCGCGTCTCAATTTGCGCTTCCTGCTGCTGCTGCTGCTGCTGCTGCTGCTGCTGCATGGCTTGCACCTCAACAGTCAGACCAGAGAAGCAAGCATCGTACAAGCCATCAATCTGCGAAGTCAGCGCTGATGCCTACATGTGCACACGAGTGTATAACATGCTTGTTTGTGTCCGCGCACGCCTAGGATTTTTGCACAGTGCACTGCGCAGGTGTGTGTGTGTGTGCGATCATGGGCGTGTGCTCACGTCTGTGTGTGTACTCACGTGTGTGTATGTGTGTGTGTGTGTGTGAGTGTGTGTGTG
>LFCJ01001067.1_pt1 | contig 18459 bp, 24 predicted proteins | sample 643141 | NCBI WGS metagenome assembly LFCJ01 (sample SAMN03766243, study PRJNA286221) | soda lake metagenome | biome: soda lake; feature: Kulunda steppe; material: water; isolation source: sample B1-Br-g2 brine of Lake Bitter-1 | place: Russia: Kulunda steppe | collected 2010-07
ACACACACACACACACACACACACACACACACACGCGCTCGCATGCACGCATGAACACAAACACACAACATGCACATGCTGCATGCATATGTTTGTGCAAGCATGTGCAATGTTGCTCCCGCCAGAGGTATCTGTTTTGGGTGCACTGTTTTAAACCTGTGTGCCCAGGCTGTTCAAAGAATACTTGCAACGTCACTCAGTGCTGGAGCGCTTGAACACTGCAATAGAGGTGCGCAGGGAAAGAAGTTCTTCAAAATTTTTGACAAAAACCCCTTTTCCTTTCAGCTGCGCTTGACTTCTGCTGTGCTTGGCTTTTTTAAGCTGGCTCCCTCTGTGCGACCACTGCAGGCTCTGTTTGAGCAGCCTCGCCTGCCTGAAGATCCATTTGAGTTCATTTTTGACCATGTGGACTCACAGCGGGCAGAGGAAGAAGCTGACGAGCCAAAAACCAGCCATGAGCAAGAGCATCAGGCATCCACTGCCCCCTTGCCAATTCCTCCAATCCAGCACAATACCTTGATGTCTAGCCCATCTTTCCATCGCGCGCAGCAGCAGACACAGGCGTCCATAAATTCACAGCGGCAGCAGCAACTTCCCAGGTGTGCGATACTGGAGGTGATCTGGCTTTTCTCTCGGCAAGTGCCTTGCCTTCCTGCAGCTCATCTCTATGTGATTGGTGATGAGTTGCAGACGGAGAAATCTCGGACACTGAATAGGGGGGAGGCAATGAAAGTGCGCACGTGATTAGGATCCAGCTCTGCAAGGGGAACTGTTCAGGCAGAGGGCCTGCACATTGTATTAAGCAGATCACAAACCAATCCTTGGTTTTTTTGTAGATGGCTGTAGAAATGGCAGCAATCGAAAACCATTTTGGATCATTGCGACAGGTATCCTGGTCAAACCGTGTGGATCAGTTGCTATGTGAAAGGCTTGTAAATACCATCCATGCCTATCATACACGGCGGTGCATGCAGAGAAAGGAAGCGTTGTGTTTGCTGTGCAGGACAAACAATTCCTCAAGCTCCTCGAAGCGCTCGCCTCGAGGTTTGAGAAAGTCAGGGGCAGGTGCTAGCAGTCCAATGAAGGGAGACAACTGACGCAATAACAGAATCCAGGTTGTTGAAGTGCTCAAATCCTCAGAATTCATTGTACCTTGACTGCTATTTGGTTCCGTTCCACTCCTTCTTCCTGAGAGATGCAATGCTGTCTTTTATCATGATCCACGTCATCTCTTGAGTCCTCATAGCACCATGGAGGATAGGATGTTTGGACAATTCAGCCTTGAAATTCAGGAAGACAGCCTACACTGATTGTTTGGTGTTTGTTTGTACAGTGATTGAAGTCTTTAAAATGCAGTCTCTGGTGGTCCCTTGCAGGCAACGTTTTTTGTACAATTAATTCTTTGCTCAGTGACTGAATCGTGGAGGACCCACCCCAAGTGGCTGATTAGCTGCGATTCTGATATGAACTAAACTGTACATAAGTATGTATCATTGCCCGCGTTTTCCTTGGGTAAAGTGGCTCCTGGTGCTGTCAATAGTGTCTTCCTGATGGAGGCTTTCCAAGCCTGTTTACTTTCATTTTTCAAGATAGAGCCTGCCATATTTTGGAGATGATAACATGTCAATGGTTTGTGAGCCGCGTTTGTGATTTGAAAGCACTGCTTTATTTTTTGCCATCATTTGCGAGAAGTTGCAGCAGCCTGGACCTGGAAGCACTGCAGTAGTGTGACACTGATCTGACCTTGCCTCATGCTATTATCCCCAACAACAATGGCACACGGAAAGAAAAGAAAAGCTATGCAGGCAGCAAGAGGCTCCCTGCATCAATTCAGGAAAAGGAGCCTGGTGTCTTCACAGTATTAGCCTCTATCAGGTGTATCTCCCTCTTATAAGCTTTGAGATCGTGAGCTCTGCGCAATTCCCCATGAGATCTAGCGTGCTGCACCTGATGTGAGTGATGGAAGGTGGATTTCATGGGCATGGAAGTAATCAGAATGGCATCAGGGCAAATTGAGGCTGTTTCTGACAGGAGTCAGACAAATGGGCATCAAAAAGTCAACTGGGTAATGTTCTATCATGAGCATAGACAGGACTTAGAAGGTTCTGTTGAGCCAAACGGTCAGTGCTGCTGACTCAGCACTGTCGGACATCCACATGGATCCAGGTCCGGACCGAACATCCTGCGAGGAAGACTTTGCTGACGGCTTTCACGATGAGTCAGCAGGCAATATTATCACGGGACAGGAGTGGGTAGGCAGTCAATGTGAACAAATGGACAATCGGCCTTCAATCTAGACTTGCGATTTACCAAATACATCTTCCTTGCTTTGCACTTTGATCTCATTCGTAGCGTGGCTCAATTTAGAATCCGTGTTCACGCTCTTCACTGTCAAATAGCCACTTGGAATCATAGGTCTTCCTTGAGTTGTGACCGATGTGAGGCAATTTGCCTCAGGCAAATGTCTCGTTTGCCTAATTGGATTAGGGATGGTTAAATAGAGTTTGGGAAGAGCGTCGACGAGGCTCTGAAGAGCCTCGTTTCAAGCTATTTTTCGTATCTTTGGCATTCGATTGGACCCAATTTACCCATACCTACAAATGATGTTACCCAGGATGAGCAACATGCTATCTTCCATTGTGCGCATACCCAGGTGGTGTAATGTCTCTCTCCGCAGGTTATACGCCCACCTGTTCTCTCAGACAGGATCTCTTTACATGTTTGCATTTTTAAATCAAAACAGCAAAGAATTTTGTTTTTCTTCATGTTTTACTTGCAATCTATTTAGGCTTGCAGTCGTGCTTCTTGACTGAAGGCCTCATCCTTGTGATTTCTGTTTACTTAACAGACACAGGTTGAACCTGTGACCGAAACTTGACCTTTGATTTCGTTTCTCAGCGGCACAGCAAACTAAGCTATTTCAATACAGACTATATGGACTATTCCCTGGCTGGCGATGACCAGCCACAAAACAACCAGTCTAACAGCTAGGCTGGCGGTTCACCCTAACTCACAAATTGTAAAAAGCTTCAGTTCACACCACCTTTTTCCAGGACTTTGCAAGAATCGCTCACAGAATTGACCAGAATTAACTAACAAACATTGCTAACTTGCTTGACAAGCACCGCATCTGCTCCCTGAATCCAAGCAGGAATTTGCTGATTACCAACTAGCTCGTTGGACTCATGTGCAACTGCTTCAATTGGTACATAGTAAGGTCAGAAATGGGTTGATGGATTTGCCAGCCAGCACAGCCATCAGCTACAATAGCCTTGCATGAGTTCTGAACAGCATCTTATCAAGAATGTCAAGATCAGACTGCTTGATCTGACAGAAATTTCTTGTGATGCAAAGGAGATGGACTCTGAAATGCTGAAGCTGCAAGCTTGGGAGCACGCAAAGCAGTAAATGTGTTAGAAGGATTGATACTTTCGTTCACACAACAGGCATGACAGGATGGTAGGATGCATGCCCAAAACTTGAATGGACGAGGCCAGTTTCAAGCCATTAGTTCTTGGATCAACATATCAAATGCTGCATTTGGAACAGCTCGTGAAGCCTTGGAGAAAAATACCTGCAACAAAAAAGGAGCAGAGGGTAGGCGTTTGGGTGTCTGCACGAGAACAGCAATAATTATGCGCCACTCATGGGCACCAGGATGAGACTTCTACTAGAAGTTCTAGTATATAAAAAGCTGGAACAATCATCAGCAACGGCTTAAATCCTACACGAGCCCGTGGCCAGGCTGCAGCCAGTCAAAGTTTGGCAGGGGAATGAGAAAAATCAAAATATCTTAACAAATGGGGTATCAATATTGTGAAAGTAGAATTGCTATGCATCTTATGCATAATTGCTCTACCAGGAATGGTGTCAAGACCAACTGAAAGCAATGCAATTTTGCGGATTTCTGAGCTTTCCCTGTTTGGATCGGTATGGGAGCAATAGCAGCCAGCAATTGACATCAATACAGCCACAAGCCAAAATTCAAGCCACACACTCCTGCATAACAATTCCTTTTTCTTCCAAAGTATGGCCACCCATTATTGTGCTCAGATAAAGAATCACGCGGGGGCTGCAAACTAAGCTCAAAACTCCTTGTTGAAGTCTAGGAGGACGGGCCAATGGCAAGGATGGCGTAAAAGAATCAAGACTCTTACCAAAATCTGTACACAACATACCGGGTTTTGGAAATATTCAGGCATGTTTTGTTATAAAAGTATTCAGCTGCATATATCTTTGCCCAACCATCACATGCCAATTTCAAAGTACAACAGATCAGGCCTTTCAATTGCATCCTCTTCAACGAGCCCACTTCTGACAAGTTGCACAATGAAGTGAGTTTTCGTTTAGGGCACACTAAAAATTTTAAGGTCCCACAATTGTTCACAACTTACCAGAAACTCCTGCATGGTAATCATGTGGTCTTTGCCAGGGTGGAAGTCAGAAAATATGCTCTGGAGCTCCTCATCTTTTAGAGATGCGCCCCCATATTTGGTAGCATATGACTGTGAGCGGAGAAAGAAAGGGGTCTACCAAAATAAGGTCAGATTGTCAAAAAGGTGCTCAGCCCAATCACCTTGCAGTGGAAACATGGAAAAGGTGGGAAACTTGCGAGGCATTTGCATGGCTTGTCTTCGGGACAATAATAATCGGTGTTGCACTTGCTTGACTCCAGATCCAGGATTTAAGTTTTCAACAGCTCCTTCAATTTACATACCTGCAGGTTGTTGTAGGATATTCTGCCCTGGCCCTCCTGTGAAGCAAAGGCAGAAGATCAAGCTGGGCAATTCAATCATCCAAGTTATAGCGCACAAAAAGAGAATCAAGAGCTGTCCTTCCCTTGCCGTCTTCTTAATTCAATGGGTCTATTTGTCAAGACTCGCCAAAGGAAAGAAGCAGGGCCTAGTAGGAACACGTGCTTTTGCTTGCATTATTGCAGCTTGCTCCAAAACAGAGAACAAAGCAAGCGGTCTTTTTTGAGATTCTTTTGAGATCCACACTTGGCACATCCACAGTCGGAAAAAGAGAAGGTAGCCTCTTTCTAAATATGCCAAGTTACCCAATGAAAAAGAAGGGTGGGAAGCATATGCATTACCCACGCTTGATTAAGATAGTCAGAATCTGCGTGCACGCAACTATTAGACCCCTCTCCTCCCCACGTGTTGCTGCACCCTCACTCTTTAGCAGCCTTAGCAGCCTCTTTAACACATACTCACACACCGACTTCACAATCAAAAGCAAATAATACCACAAAGATGCCGTTCCCATACCTTGTCTATCACCCGGAAAACATCTAGTAACTTTGCTTTGCGATGCTCTGGAAGACCTGTTACAGGGTCCTGCAGGAATGCAGTTGGTGGAAGGGCACCTGCACTTTGCCGCTCCACTGAATGCTTGACGTGAATTACCGTATGTAGATAAGAAGCATCAAAGAAGCTACATGCTGTGCGCACAGACAAGGATACACCCAACACTAATGTCCATCAAGTCAACCTGCAATCAGCTTTTGCAAAGACAAGCAAGCTCCATGCCCCGTCAATATGAATTGAAGAGAAATGATCCAGTGTAAGCATGCTCGAAAGTGTGCACTGGTGCCATGCACTCGCCCGGATGCGATAGGCATCTACGTTCAAGGCAGTGCATTGATAAAGCTGGAGAGCTGCACCAGGACTGCAAAGCAAAATTAGATGGCACTTGAATTTTCATCTGTTTGGCCTAGCTGGTTGATAGATGGACGCAATAGAAAGATAGCAGGTCTATTATCTCGTACCCACCTGTTTTGCATAGTCTGCATTGAACTCCACCGAGTCTATGATGTATTGTAGAGGATCCTGGGGCTGATGCTGAACCATGTTTGAGAGAAGCGTCTCAAACATGGGGCCTATCTTGTGCTTCTCCTGCAAGTGAGCCAAACAGAACCACGCTGCTCTAAGGCCGTTCATAGCGTTCAAGTATACAAAGAAATGTCACCAATCAGGGTTGAAAAAGCTGTAGGATGCTCACCAAGTAAGACTTGTCTATTTCCTTCAGCTTCTGGTCTCCAGATTGCGGCATGACTATTGATGTAAGCAAATAACGTTCTTGTTTTATTTTTAAATTCATCATATTTCCGTTCCCTCGGCAAATCTTGCAATGGATCGCCAGGAATAAACTCATTGATGTTCATTCTATTTTATCATATTCTTATTTACACAACAAACAGTCAACTGTAGGCTACAATCTTCCTTGACCGGCTCTGTTTGACCAGACCAACCTTCCCTGTTTGCTCGTCCCCCGCCCACTTACCAATGGTAACATTGTGTTAATAAAATCAATGCTCCCATGTTCGTGTTGGTGATCATCTTTGAAGCAAATGCATACATCATGATGCGAGTTACGCCTTTGTGCTTGATGGTCTACGATAAAGCATGCACTCCTAAGGCTTATAGAGTTCAACAAGCTTGCAATGTGTCACCTCCTGCGCTGCATGCCTGTTTTGGTGCTGGTCAACCGTGTGCAGAAGTTGCTGGCGTGCACGTTTGCATTTTCCTCTGTGCAAACTCGCTCCAGATGATTCAATCACGTGTAGTGCACACATTTTCCTTCCCCACAAACAGGTTCCAAGGGTTCACGTACATCAGCATAAACATTGCACAAAAAGGGGCACACCTCCGAACCTTCACTCCTCAAGCATTACGTATATGTGCCAGTGGGGCCTTTACAGTGGGTATCTCTACTTATTATTCCTTGTTGTCCTCGTGTCGCTCTGTATGTGAAGGCGGGGGAGTTGACTCTGGCGCGCTGCATTGGCTTTGGGGGCTCCAGCGGCACCGGCTCAGGCATGAGCGGCCCTCCATCTGCCATTGCTGTCACCAGCATTGATACTGGTGTGGTGGCCTACACAGCTGGGTCCACAGTCATCGTGATGGACATTCAGTCGAAGCACCAGCTGGGCTTCTATAAAGCCGACAGCCCTGGCCTGCCTCTTGGCTGCTTGGCCCTTGGGGGTGCTGCGTCTAATAAAGGGAGTGTCAGCAAGCTGGAGATGCCCATGTTTTTGGCGGCTGGAGAGCAGGGCGGAGTGTCGGCGCAGGTGTGTTGCCTTACTTCGGGGATGGAAGCCTTCTCCTGGGCTGGGGGATGGAGCCTGATGTGTTGAAAACTGAGTTAGTTGAGTGGTAAGATCAAGGTAAAGAAGCTGAAAGAGCTATTAAGTTGAACATGTGAATCAGAAGATTTGAAAGACTGGAGTACAAGACATGCACTGCTTGGTCCACCTGCAAGCTGCACCAGACCAGAGTTTAAAGAGGGATTTGCCCAGGGTTTCTGGTGGATTGGCAAGGGATGTGATGGATTGGCACATGACAACAGTGCCGGTGTGTCGGTGCTTGGGTCCTTATGAAATAAGTTGTGTAGGGTGGGTGTACTGGCACCAGGGAAAGGGAAGGGAATACTCTTTCGTAAGAAAGATGCATTGAGTGCTTGAAGGGGCAACGTGCAGCTATGGCATGCCCATGTGTTCAAGGATCCTGATAAAGGATAGGAAGAGCTGGCCTGAAAGATTGGATCATTAACTACCACAGACACCTCATATTTCAAAAGATTCACGGAATTCCTTCTTCAATTATCGTGGATGAACAAATTTTGTGCATACACAGGCTTGCGCGCTTGGTTATGTGCAAACATGCAGGTCCTTGTCTGGGAGAGTAGCACAGGACAGATAATTGCACGCCTCAAGCAGCATAAGCACGGAATTTCCTCTATTTGCTTCAGCCATGATGGTGAGCTAAAGTAAATTGGCCGGATACGTCAGCTTGGCCTGATTTTTAAAGCATTTGTCTATGATTGAACACACAAAGCACTGCTGTTCTTTCCGCGCCTCGCTTCCTTGACTGTTAAGACAAGTATCCTGCATCATGTTTCCTTTCTTGTCCAGGCTTTGTCTTGCAGCCTTTTGGTATTGGTGCCAAGAGTGTACGTACTTGTTAAGGTGCAGGCAAGCACTGAAAGGGGTCGAGTGCTTGCAACACAGACTCTGCAATGTGTAGCCTGCATTAAGCAATGTGCCCAACCTGAGTGCCTCTGATCGTGAAGTAGGAAACAAGGTCTGTAGGCAGGTTTGTTAGTGTACTAATGCGCAAGATGAGCACTGGTGGCTGCTTTGGTTGCAATGAACCTCTCGTCTGTGTGATGGCTTGGTCTGTTGCGCAGGGAACTTCCTGCTTTCTGCTGGGTCCTCCTACGATGGTCAAGTAAGCATTGCTCTTTTTGGAGCTCCTGTGCCTGTCAATAGACTCTAGTCGGGTGCATAACCGTGCCTGGCTCATGCTCATCAGATGCAGTGCTCCCATTAAAAGCACTGTTCCCAACTTATTTCATCGGTGAGCAGTAGCCTGATCTTCCCTAAAGGATTGTTCTGGCAGCAGATTTCTTTAAAAAAGGTGCCTGCTGTATGGCTTCTACTTCCTGCTCCTCCTTTAATTCTTCAAGCCATCAAAAGGCGCACAATGGGCTTCTGTGCTTGAGCTGTTGAAGGGGCCTTGGCTAAGGTCCCTGTGGAATCCCTTGCATTGGGAACTGATGCTCTGCTACCGCATGCCGTTCTCTTGCCTGGACAGTTGTGCCTTTGGGACTTTCAGAAGGGGGTATTACTGGCACGGGCGTCAGCCCAAACAGAGATTATGGCTGCTATATTCACTGCTGATGGTAGCATCGTCAGTGCTGGGAGAGAGCACCTGAAGGTGTGTGCGCACAACATGCATGCCAAGCAAGCTGTGCAGTGCCAAGCGCAAAGTGTCCAGTGCAACACACCTACGCTCCTACCCTTGCTGTGTACATCTGGAAGTCCAAAAGTAGAGGGGCACCAGCAGCGTACTCTCATCTCCAAATTGCACAGCCAAGGACCTTAACAACAAACCTTCCTTTCCCTGCTCTTTGTTCGGATATACTGCATGTGGTGCTCTCACAGGCGCAGGGCAGCCATTCCTAACGCCATGCATGTGTACTACATGCTTGTAAACATCCACACCTTCGCATCTGAATTCTTGCACATCATTTGTAATCTTTCACTTTCTGTCATACGCCTGCATTTCTACGTAGCCATACACATGCTGATATGTCATGTCTTCCCAGGTTTGGGGCATGACAGGCGGGGGCGTAGGCAAGAAGCAGGGTGCTCCTGGCAGCATCACTCTCACCCCCAGACCCTACAACTTGAAGGACTTAAAGTGGGTGCAAGTGGACTTTCCCTTCTGTTCATGAACAGTCGTCTTGTTCGCGTGTGCCCTATCTCGAGTTAAGCATTGTGCTGTAGATGTGTATGCCTGTGATTTAGACCGCCAGGTCAAGACCCATGAACCTTGAGGCTTGCCTTTGCTTCATTCGTCCGTTATCTTGGAGCAAGCTGCAATTTGTTGCGATGAGCTCTTAAGCGCCCTAGCTTGCCCAAAAGCACCACATGGCCAAGACATGCATTGGTTCTGGATCAGCCACCAACTTGAAGGAGCGTGCATCACAATCAACCAAGTAGATCTTCATCTACAAGGTGTGGATCTCCATTCACCATATCCCGTGCCCGCCTCCCTTGGCCTCCACAGGTCAGAGACATTTGTAGACGTGAAAACTGGGGGGAATAATAACCTATACGCGCTCACAAGCTCGGGGGTGCTGGTGTACATCCAGGATGCAGGAAGCCGCATCATCGACAAGACGGTCAATGTGCAGGTGAACTTGCAAAGTTAAAGCCTCATGCATGCATTTCTGTTGAGGCTGCTCTCAGCAGGACGGATGCAGCGATGTGTTAGGTTGTTAACCTCTGGCATCTGTCAACCCAGACAGGCCTAGGCTTGGAGGTGCACAGCACTTGGGCTAGGTTGGCTTGGGTTGGGGGTGTAAAAGACAGGCCTAGGCTTGGAAGCGTACAGGGCGGGCTCCAGAGGGCATTTCATCCCGTTCCCCAACTGCCTTAATTGTGGGAGCATGGGGGACAGGGACTTTGGAGGTCAGAAGCGTCCGCACATGCGCGTGCCGCGGTGGATGGCGGGGGCTCCGCTGTGTCTTGCAAAGATGTGGGCACGTGCGCGCAGACGCGCAGATGCCTGTGTGCTCCCGCAGGCAGAGTTAGCCTTTTGCCAAACCTGGTGTCGTGCGTCTGCCGCCAGCGTCCGGATGCCCATGTGCGATCCTGTTCTTCATCTATGGAGCCAGGGCTGCAGGTGCCTGGTCGTGGCACCCAGCTGTGCCCCAGCAGGCAGAGTGACCGCGCAGCCCAGCTCTCTGGCATGCTGCAGGCAGCATACGCGACTGACGGAGGGCACGTTCTGCATTATTGCCTGCATGCGCCCACTGCTATCGCCTGCCCAAAGCCTGTGGCTGTGCTGCCCAAAGCCCATGGCTGTACTGCCGCCCGGCTGCTGCCGTGCTGCCCCTACACAGACAGCTGCCACAGGCACCCACCCCATCCAGCGCCAGCAGCAGACGCTGTCGCTGGTCCTTGCATCCTGCTCACACCACACGCTCACACCACTGCTCACACCTCACGCCGTTGTCGGTCCTTGCACCCTGCTCACACCACACGCTTTTGCGCATCCCCACAGGTTGCTGCCGCGCATGCCCTGGCAGTCTCGCCCCAGCTCGTGGCCTGTGCTTGCGCCACCGGCACCGTGCGGCTGTTTGCCACCCAATCGCTGGCCTTCCGGGCAAGCATGCCACGGCCCAGCCCGACGCAAGCTGCTGCTCCGCTCACCACGGGGCCTGCAGCGCATGCCAGCAGCCTGCAGGTGAGTGCCTGTGTGCCCGCGGCCTGGTGGGGAAAAGGCAAGGGCAACATGCCTTTCACTGTGCGCTGGCTGCCTTTGGCAAGGCTGCTGATGCGTCGAGCAAGGCCATGGGCACAGGCTGCAGACGAACTGCACAGGAGTCTTCCAGTTTTGTGGTCTGCATTTCCCAGCCTGGATTGCCTCTCTCAGGAAGCAGATGGTTTGTGGAACATGGCCTGCAGCCCTTGTTAATGTTGATATGGAAGAGCTGCTCCTGGCACCGGAGGCTGCTTGCACCAGGAGGCGGGCCAGAGATGCGAGCCTGGGCAAGTGCACAAACCTCTCGTGGCACTTTTGAAGCTTAGCTTTGCACACTGAGGCCCAGGCTGGCCCCGGGCTGCATGCAAGGGCGCTCACAGCAGAGGCACAGCAGGGCTTACAGCAGGGCTCACAGCAGAGGCACAGCGGGGATACGGAATATTTATGGCTGGTCCTTGGCAGCCACTGGCAATACAGCTTGAACTACACAAGGCCATGGAGGTTTCACCTCACCTGTGCATATCCATGACTGGTCCTTGGCAGCTGCTGGTAATACCAGCCTATAGAGCTCTATCTCACTTTTCCATATCCATGGCCGGTCCTTTGCAGCCCCTGGCAGTAGAAATTGGTACTTAACTTGGTACTTACTCGCATTACAAGCCCATGAAGCTCTAGCTCCATGGACTGCCTAAATATGCCCTTGGAGCTCCAGCTCTATAGCAAGTGCTCCATGGGACACTACACATGCCCATGGAGCTCTACCTCACCTGCAGCACTGCTTTGCAGGCAAGCTTGGCCGCACCTAGCACGCACAGCACGGCATGTAGGGCATGCTTGGCTGCGCTCTGCATGCACAGCTTTTACTCGCAAAGCAGGCGGCGAGCGCACATCATGCATGCTGGCAACAGTAATGGCCTATGCAGCGAAAAAACTGTGCAGCCAAGCACTTTCTGGATTGACTCATGCGCACATGCACACATCTACAAATACACGCGTGCGCCTCTCCCTGTAGAAAGAACCAACAATTGGTGGTGCTGAAAAGTACCTTTGGTCCAGTATAATATATACTGGAGGTCTGAGGGTCTTGGCCAGGTCTGGTAGACAGGTCTGGTGGTTATAACGGACAGGAAGTCTACGTATCGTTACACTCCCCCCCCTCTTCCCTTTCTCCTCGCAGGCCGTCCAGCGGACAGGCTCCTTCACCGGAAGCAACAGCATGGGTGGGGAACTCCCAGATGCCGTGCGTGTATCCTTTGACTCCTCAGGGGTGCGCCTGTCAGTGGCATACGCCGACCGCTCACTGCTCGTCTGGGACGTGCAAGACCTGAAGAAGGTGGGCCGCCGTGCGCCATGCGGGCCTCTTTTGAGCTGAGCACACAAGGCAAAGCACACAGAACCGAGCGCACGTAGCGCCCACATGCATGTCAGCTTGCCCCCCAGCCCTGCACATGGCAACACACAGCATGTGCCACCCCCCTCCCTACCCTTACCCCCTCGATCACGCAGCCATACCCCGCCACATGAACCCCACACGCACCATGTCCCGTCCCAAGCAAGCTGGCACGCTGGCGCACGCACGCACATGCACCCATGCAAGCGCGCAACCCTTCCTCCACCCCCCCCACCCTTCTTCCTGTGCCTGCCCCTCCTCACAGGTCTCCCGCGTCCGCTGCCTCCTCTCCCACTCCGCCGCCATCTGGGGCGCCGAGATGCTGCCCTACAAAGCCGCCCTCAGCATGGGCCTCATCAGCGCCGCTGCGGCAGGTGGCAACAATGTGGGGCCGGGGGAGGCGCTCGCCCATGAGTCGGCGCTGGTCACGTGCTCCGCAGACGGCACCATCCGGCTGTGGAGCTTGACCCATGAGCCGGCGCCTACCGCCAGCAGCCAGACAGCTGGCGGCCGCCCGCAACGGCTCAGCCAGTTGCGCACGCTGCGCGGCATCGTGTACCCTGGAAGAGAGGGAGGGGAGGGTGCGTATGCGGAGGTGGACGGCCAGGCGCACGCCGGGAAGGGCGGTGAGTGGGAGGAGGAGAAGCATGGGCGCGCGCACATATGAGCATGACGTGCATGTGAGGGCATGCACGCGCCTGCACACCATGCGCACATGCTGGCGGCTCGGCCCCTTGCTTGCAGCAGTGTGCTAGAGGTGTGCTCTGCACTATGCATCGCTGGGAGTCTGCCTGCGCGGTTGGTCGTGCGCCTGCCTGCCCAGCCTGTCCGCCAGGCCCGCCTGCCACTTTGCTGCCAGCGCACTGTCTCCCCATATCTGCCCTGTGGTAGCGCCCTGGCATGTGCGCCCGTGGCTGCGCCTCCCTCATGCAATTGGATGCCTTGGCATGCCCATGGCAATCCGTGGCGCCCACGCTGCGCCCGCTCTGAGCCCCCTGCTTGCTCACGGCCCTCCATGCCTATCCCTGCTCGTGCGTGTGTGCTTGTGTGCATGCTCTGCATGCCCAACCATACAAGTTTGCGCGTGAGTGCGTGCCTTGGAGCCCACGGCATCTGCTCGCCCGAGCTGGCCATGCCCATTTATGCATGTCCTGCAGCCCCAGCCGTGCCCCGCGCGTGCATGCCACATGCCCCACGTGCACGTGCCCTGCAGCCCACGGCATCTACTCGCCCGAGCTGGCCATGCCCGTGTCTGGACCAGGGTCCAGGGCCGCCCACAAGCACGCACCCCCCACACCGCTGCGCTGCCTGAAAGTCAGCCTGGATGGGGCCCACCTGGCTATTGGTGAGTGGCTGCTGGACATGACTGAGTGGTCCGGTGGCCCTAGCTGACTAACATTCTGGACATCATTAAGTGGGCTACTGGCCGCCCTTGAATGGGTGCTGGTGGCCTGCCGGTTGCTGTTGGGGCCCACACGGCTGACGTTGGGCGGCGGCCTGACCTCAGGACGATGTGACTGCTTGTCATTGATGGCCTGCTGCAGGCCTCAGGACGATGTGGCCGCAGGTTGTTGATGAGTGGCTGCCTGATAGCCAGCCCTGGGGCCTACCCACCCAGCTGTTGTTTTGGGTACATGCTGTTTGCAAATGTGTTTGATTGTGGTTGGCTTCTAAGGGTGCTTATATATTTTCAATCAACATCCACCCGATCCGGAAGCATGACGCTCTGATGATCGTAGCAGAATGTAGGGCTGTGCCCAATGGAAGCTGACTGCGCGCAACACTTGTCCTTTTCCTGATAATCATTGCTCATGCAGCTTGTTACTCTGCACACAGCCTAAATCTTGCTTGGCCTAGGGTGCAAGGTATGCTCAACCCTGGAGATGGGCCCATGAGCCAAACTGTTTAGCCATACCACGTTTCAGCGCAGGCAATTCTCTCCAAGTCTTCTTGCCTTTGTTCTAGAGCAGCAACCTTTTAAAGCCCACAATCTTTGCCTGTTGTGTGGTGCGCCTCCTCGCTGTTGCGCTCCTGGCTCCGTGCACTAGATAGACGTCTGCCGACATCAGGACATGGATGTGATGCTGGGCGCAACCAGTCCCCAACCCAGAGTACCAGAGGGCGTTTGCTTGCACCATGCTGCCCAGCGTGCTTGCACCATGCTTGCACCATGCTTGCACCATGCTTGCACCATGCTTGCACCATGCTTGCACCAGCGTGCTTGCACCATGCTTGCACCATGCTTGCACCATGCTTGCACCAGCGTGCTTGCACCATGCTGCCCAGCGTGCCCGTGCATAACACAGCGTGCCCGTGCATAACACAGCGTGCCCGTGCATAACACAGCGTGCCCGTGCATAACACAGCGCGCACGGTGCTTGGTGCAGGCGATGCGCAGGGCAACATACGCATCTACAGCCTGGCCACACTGACGCTGCTGACCCTGAAAGTGGCCCATGATGGGGAGGTCCTGTGCCTTGACTACGGAGCAGGTAGGCTGGCTGTGCAGAGGTCCTGTGCCTTAACCGCGCGACAGGTTAGTTAATGGCAGCGCAGAGACCCACAGCTTTCTAGGCAATCTTTTCCAGTAGATTCGTCCTTTGAAGCACTCATGATTGAGAACTTACCCCCCTCCCCCAAAAACAACAATCAGCATCGCCCTGAAGGCTCTTGAAGTTGTGCCTGTGATGCGGCATCGTGAGGCTGTGAGCATGGAGCAAGTCAGGCGGCCTAGCACTGACAGTCAGGCTGAAGGGTGTACCTTGGATGCTGCAGGTATTAAGCAGGAATCAATGGTCACGTCTGTGTGCACCATGCCCTGCACGCTGGCTTTAACCAACGCATGGTATTCCCTGTGCACAGGCTTCTTGGCCTCCGGGGGCAGGGACTCGGTCATCCACGTCTTTGACGTGGCTAACAAGTATGCACTGGTCAACACGCTTGAGGACCATAGCGCGTCAGTGACAGCTGTGAAGTTCAGGTGCGCGAGATTCGGGCCCGTGCTGAAGGCCTCAAGCCTCATCAAGGGACCAGGGGAAAGCTGTTGGGGCCCACCAGCGGTTGGGACTTGGAGCCTTTCCTTCATCTGCGCTCCCAATGCAGTTTGCGTCAGGCTTTTCAGGCAGCTCCTTCCCTATCTCCACGCTCCCCTTGCGGTTTGCTTCAAGCTTTTCAGGCAGATCCATCCCTTTCTCCACGCTCCCCTTGCGGCTTGCGTCAGGCTATTCAGGCAGCTCTTTCCCTTTCTCCACGCTCCCCTTGCGGTTTGCGTCAGGCTTTTCAGGCAGGTCCTTCCCTTTCTCCACGCTTTCCCTGCACGTCTGCAAGGGGCACATCATGTGTCTTTGACAAGGAGCATATCATGTATTTTTGGCAAGGGGCCAATCTGGTATCCTTGGCAAGGGACCTGGTCCTCCTGAGATACGCCCAGGTAGAGGTCCCAGGGAGCTGGAAGGCTGTTGTTAGCTGTGGGTGAGAGGGCAATCGGGCAAGGGCCAGTCCCGAACAATCCAGGCTGTTGATGGGATGACACCATCGATGACGGCGCCATCCATCTGCTGTGCCAAGCCCAGCAGAGTGCTGGTGGTTGCAGCATGCACAGGGTGGCATATGGGTTATGCTGCGCCAGGCAGAATGGTTGCTTAGTACTTCTGCTTGGGACACTGGGATGCTGCGCACAGCACAAAACAATGAGGGCATTTGTCCTGCACTCAGCAGGTGTTGGCCTGTCTGCTCCTTTCCAGGATTCAGCGCCAACCTCACCACCTAAATGTGTGCATGCATCAATGTGCAAGCTACCTGCAAAGTGCATGTGCTGCACTGTTCGCGCCACTCCCGCTGACTGCGGCCGCGCCCATGCTCATGCCTTCCCCAACGGGTCAGCACGCATGCGTGCAAATGCTGTAACAGGCTAGCTGCCCACTGCATGCCCCCCTGCCCCGCCTGCAACTCATGCAGCCACTGCCCCTTGTCAGCACGCCCAGGGTGCGTATGCTGTAGCATGCTGTGACGAGCTACCTGCCCCTTGGTTGGTAGTGCCCATGCTGTAGCATGCTGTGACGAGCTAGCTGCCCCTTGGTTGGTAGTGCCCATGCTTTAGCAAGCTGTGACGAGCTAGCTCCCCTTGGTTGGTAGTGCCCATGCTGTAGCATGCTGTGACGAGCTAGCTGCCCTTTGGTTGCACCCCTGCCCTGCCACGCAGCCCATGCGGCCGCCGTCTCCTGTCCGCTGGCGCGGATCGGGCGCTGGTGTTCCGCCACATCACCGACGCAAGCGACTGCAGCGTGGCCACCTACTGCCACCATGTGCTGTCTCCACACTCGGGCAGCGCCGCCGCATCCGCTGTGAGCGCGGCCCTGAACGCCCTGGGCGGACGCAGGTGAGCGACGTGTCTAGTGCCGTGGTTGAAAGCAGGTGCTGTATGGGGCAGCAGATGCTACAGCCTGTAGGAAGACATAGGTGCTGTAGGAGGCCGCTGGTGCTTTAAGGAGGCAGCAGGTGAGCTCATTAATCTATTGACGCTCTGGTTTCAGGAATTTACATGCAGATGTGGTAACTGAGTATGTATGTATGTTCGCATGTCTGTGTGCATACGAATGTTTTGCGTCTGCTGCAGCGCACACGCTTGATCAAAGTTGTGGGCAGGCATGTGTCTGTAGCACAGATGGGCCTGCATGCCCGCATGCCTTCCTGTGCCTCACAATTGTGCTGATGGTGTGCAGAGCCTGCACAGTTTTTGGGGGCCTGCCACTCGTAGAAAGGGTGGAGAAGGTGGGCCTGCCATGCATGTGCACTGACCGCTTATGCATGGGCACGCATGCTCCGTCCAGCATCATTGCTGAACCTGCTTGGGCCAGGTGCACAAAACACATTCTTCGTGCTTGTAGCAAGCAGCTTGCAAGTGCTGGCGTTGGTGTGATCTGGCCTGGATCCTTAATTGTATTGCCCACAGCAGTAGACATAAAGGAAAGCATGCACTGTCATGTATGTTGCGCTTTGATGTAAAGGCTGCCAGTCATGTTGCGTGCCTGCGCACTCCTCCATGCACGCTGCCAGCTATCTGCTTAAATGCGGGTTTTGCCTCCTGCGCACCAGGGGGGGGACCAAGAACGGCATCCTGCATTTGCCTCCTGCACACAGGGGGGGGACCAAGAAGGGCCTCGTCTATGACCTGGCCCTGGATGCCTCAGGCACCTGGGCCGTGGCTGCAGTGCAAGGGGCAGCACTGCTTGTTTTCGATGTCGGCACTGGACAACAGGTGTGCCTTGCAACAGCGCACACAGGCGTCTTGCCTGGGTGTGTGCACTTCGCACATCATGTGTGTGCGTGTCGACAGATGGCTGGTGGGCAGACCCTGACAACAGCTCTTGTTTGTGTTGTGACAGGTTCTGCCGGGCCTGGGCTTGGCTCAGAGCATCCCCACAAAGCCCTGCTTTGGCTTTTGACAGCCTCTCATGGCCAGCAGGTCTTGCTTGCCCTGGCTCTTGGATAAACAGGATAAGCGGGGGGTGTTATGCTTTGGCCTGGCAGAGTGTGTGTTGAGCCACAGCCGACAGCTGGCAGGCAGGACCTTGCCCTGATGGGGCCATCATCGCTGCCTGGCTGCTTTGGCCCAGACAGCCACTTGCGGCTGGCAGGGAGCAGCAACCGCAGACACTGGGCTGGATCAGAGGGCAGGTGCAGAGTGGCGCCTGGGCCTTGCTGAAGGAGCACTTAGTGACCCTTCTCCCCACCCAGGCAGGTCTCCGCTTCCCCCAGGGACGGCACCTGCGCCCCCTAAATCTGCATGCCTGCGCGGTTGCGTGCGAGCCCAGGCCAGCGCACGCAGCAGCAAGCTCGCACACACCAAGCCGCAACCACGGCCGCGCACGCAGGTGAAGCTCCTAAATACGGGCAATGAAGTGGTGCGGGTGGCGCTGGACGCTTGCGGCAGCACAGCGTTCTGTGGCTGCGCGGATGGCAGCCTGGCTGTGCACGCGCTGTCCCTAGCAGAGAATGAGGCTGAAAAGGGCGGTGGTGGCGGCGGCGGGGGGACGGGCAAGAGGCTGGGGGGGCCCAAGGGCCTGTGGGCAGGGTATGGCAGCAGCAGGGGGGGTGCCGGCAGCGGCGGCGGCACAAGCACGGGCTCGTTGGTGGCGCAGGTCGCGGGGCACAGCGAGGTTCTGACGGCGGTGGTGGTGCTGGGCAGCGCGACACACGGAGTGGTGACGGTGGGCGGTGACGGCTGCATCCTGCACTGGCACCGGCCGCCGTCGGGCGCAAGTGGCGAGGCGGCGGCGGCAGCGGCGGCCGCCA
>LFCJ01001068.1_pt1 | contig 18454 bp, 19 predicted proteins | sample 643141 | NCBI WGS metagenome assembly LFCJ01 (sample SAMN03766243, study PRJNA286221) | soda lake metagenome | biome: soda lake; feature: Kulunda steppe; material: water; isolation source: sample B1-Br-g2 brine of Lake Bitter-1 | place: Russia: Kulunda steppe | collected 2010-07
CGATGACTGATCAAGGAGCGACCATGACCGACCGCTACTGTGTCTTCGGCCACCCGGTGGCCCATTCGAAGTCGCCGGCCATCCACGCCGCCTTCGCGGCCCAGACCGGCGAGGCCATCGACTACACTGCCATCGAGGCCCCGCTGGACGACTTCGCCGGCGCCTGGCGGCGCTTCGTGACCGAGGGTGGGCGCGGCGCCAACGTCACCGTGCCCTTCAAGGAGGAGGCCTTCGCTCTCAGTGATACCCTGAGTCAGCGCGCGCGGCGGGCCGGAGCGGTGAATACCCTGATTCTCGGCGGCAACGGCGCGACATACGGCGATACCACCGACGGAGTGGGCCTGGTGCGCGACCTCATGCGCCACGGCGTGACACTGGCCGGCGCGCGGGTGCTGGTGCTGGGCGCCGGCGGGGCCGTGCGCGGCGTGCTGGAGCCGCTGCTGGCCGAGGCGCCGGCGAGCCTGCGTGTGGCCAACCGCACGGCGGCCAAGGCCGAGGCGCTGGCCGCCGACTTCCGCGATCTGGGCGAGATCGACGGCGGCGGCTTCGACGCGGTGACCGGCCCCTTCGATCTGGTGATCAACGGCACCAGCGCCAGCCTGGCCGGGGACCTTCCGCCGCTGCCCGAGGATCTGTTCGCCGAGGGCGCCACGGCCCACGACATGATGTACGGGGCCGAGCCCACCGTCTTCCTGGGCTGGGCCGCCGAGCGCGGCGCCCGCACTGTGGACGGCCTGGGCATGCTTGTCGAGCAGGCCGCCGAGTCGTTCTTCCAGTGGCGCGGCAAGCGCCCCGACACCGGGCCGGTGCTGGAGGCGCTCAGGGCGTCGCTGTCAGCTCAGCGCTTGCCGCCGACATAAAAGCCCACCATGCAGAGCGCCAGGCCGATCACCGACAGCAGCATGCCGCCGTTGACCAGCAGCGGGGAGCGCTCCAGCAGGGAGACGAAGGGCTGGGGAGTGTCGCGGCATACCCCTTCCAGATAGTCCCAGTGGCCGCCGGCGTAAGTGCAGGCGCGTACGTCCGACTGCTCCCAGAAGTAGACCCCCATCATCAGCAGAGAGGGGGCAATCAGCAGCAGTAGTCCAAGCTTCAGCATTCGCTTTCCAGAAGTTAGTGGGATATCGAGCGCAGCAGTGAATCAGTGTGTTCCTAGGGGCGCGGGCAGTTGGGCGTTCTCCCCGCCTGGCGGGCCTGCTCGTAGCGTTCCAGGGCATCGTCCATGTTGGCCTGCAGGCCGGCCATGCGCTGGCCCTGGCTCGGGTGGGTGGACATCCAGGTCGGGGGCTGGGCGCCGCCGCCGGCAGCCTGCATGTTCTCCCAGAGGGTGACGCTTTCTCGCGGATCGAAGCCGGCCTCGGCCATCAGGCGCAGACCGATCACGTCGGCCTCGCTCTCGTGGCGCCGAGAGAAAGGCAGCAGGACCCCGAACTGGGCGCCGAGCCCGAGCGCCCCCATCATCTGCTCTCCGGCCGGGCCCTGCATGCCGGACGCCGAGGAGAGCACCGATAGGCCGAGCTGGGTGGCGGTCTGGGTGGAGACCCGCTCGTTGGCATGGCGGGCCAGCACGTGCCCCATCTCGTGGCCGATCACCGTTGCCAGCTGCCCCTGGGTCTCGGCGATGCTCAGCAGGCCGGTATTGACCCCCATGTAGCCGCCCGGCAGGGCGAAGGCGTTGGCCTGCTCCGACTCGAAAACGCGGATCTGCCAGTCCTGGGCGCGCTGCTGCTCGGCCGGCAGGGCGTCGATCAGGGCATCGGCGATGCACTGGGCGTAGCGCTGCGAGGCGGCATCGGCCTTGGGCAGCTCCTGCTGGTACTGCTCGAAGGCCTCGGCACCCATCTGGTTGAGCTGATCATCGGACACCAGCGTCAGCTGCTGGCGTCCGGTCGGGGAGGTCGCGCAGGCGGTAAGGGTGAGGCTCAAGGCGCCAATGGCAAGCCAGTGGATCCAGCGCATGTTCAGGTCTCCTTTGACCGGGCTCGGTCGTCCCGAGGGGTCAGACTCTGGACGGGGCCTCGGGTTCGCCACAAGATACCCGGAATGACTGGAAGGTCAACCGCTCGATACGGAGAAGGAGATTGCCATGGATCCCGAGCTGACGCGTCGCCTGCTCAACCTGCTTGATCACGTGGAGCACTGGCTGCCGCCGCCTCCCCAGGAGGTTGACTGGTCGCGGGATATTGCCGCTCTCTGGCAGCGCCACAGCCTGGGGGGGCGACTGCTGCCGGTGCCGCCCCGGGACGCCCTGAGCCTGGACGACCTGCTGGGCATCGAGCGCCAGAAGCTGGCGCTGGTGGACAACACCCGGGCCTTCCTCCAGGGCCTGCCGGCCAACCATGCGCTGCTGTGGGGCTCCCGGGGCAGCGGCAAGTCGTCGCTGATCCGCGCCCTGCTCAACTCTCTGGCCGGAGAGGGGCTGCGGCTGGTGCAGGTGGATCGCCACGACCTTGCCAGCCTGCCCATGCTGGTGGAGCAGCTGCGCCATCATGAGCAGCGCTTCGTGGTCTACTGCGACGATCTCTCCTTCGAGGGTCACGACGACGCCTACAAGGCGCTCAAGAGCGTGCTGGACGGCGCCCTGACCGGCCCGCCGCCCAACGTGCTGCTCTACGCCACCTCCAACCGCCGCCATCTGCTGCCGGAGTCCATGAGCGACAACGAGGGCTCCAGGCTGGTGGGCGACGAGCTGCACCACGGCGATGCCGTGGAGGAGAAGATCTCGCTCTCGGACCGCTTCGGGCTGTGGCTGGGCTTCCACCCCTTCAACCAGGATGTCTACCTGGAGGCGTGCTGCCACTGGGTCACCCAGCTGGGCAAGCGGCAGGACTGGAATGCCGAGGCCCGCGCCGAGGCGATCCGCTTCGCCACCCTGCGCGGCGGGCGCAGCGGCCGCGGCGCCTGGCAGTTCGCCACCCAGTGGGTGGGCCGCCGCCGCCTGCACGGGAAGTAGGAAGTTTCGCTCGGTAAACTTGCGTAAACCCCTGTTGAGGTCAAGTACACACTGGAGCTGGGCTCTCTCGCGGTTCGACGCTTCGACGAAGGGAGACCGAAGGGCTCCTGGGCGGCATGCGCTGACGCAAGCAATGCCGCCGAGGGCGCCTGCGGCGCCATTCGCCCGGCAGAGCCGATCTCCCACCAGTAACCTCAAGCCTCCTCAAAGCGCGAAGCGCGGCGGGTGGGGCATATCAGCCCCGCGGAATCAGCCTGCCGTCCTCGCCGACGCCCAGGCGGATGGTGGGGGTGAGCAGGCCGGCGGGCAGGGTCATGCCCAGGCCGCGCAGGTCGCCGGGCGTGATGGCAAGCTCGCTGCCGGCGGGCAGTTCGCCCTGGCGGGCCATCTGGCTGGCCAGCTCCACCATGGGGCCGAGCCCCTCGCGGCCGCCGGCCAGCAGATCAAAGGCCACCGGCAGGCGCAGGTTGGCGTCGTCACCCGAGGTCAGGGTGACGTCCTGCTTGTAGTTGCCGCTCACCGGGTCAGCACCCGGCATGTCCAGGGTCCAGCGGAAGCCGGACATCTCCACCGGCGGCATGCCGGTCGGCAGCCCCAGACCCATGGCCAGGGTCGCCTGCACCGGCAGGCTGCCGGCCCCCAGACTCGACATCGCCAGCGACATGATATCGCTGGTGTCGAAGCGGGCATCCACGGCATAGGAGCCGATGCGCACTTCCTCCACCCCCAGCGAGGTCACCGCCAGGCGGAAGGCGAAGAGCCCGGTCTGCGGCAGTGCCAGGCAGCCGGCGAGCAGGGCGGAGAGGCAGAGCGGCGCGAGCAGGCGCCAGCGCCGGAAACGGGCAGGAACGCGACGAGACATCATCGTGGGGTGCCTCCAGTGGCAGGGTGGGCGGGGCCCGGAGCGCTGCAATGCTGCAGCGCAAAACTGGCGTATTGGAAGGTCGGCCAATGTTCCTGTCAAGCGAATTCTGCGGCGCGGTTTCCGGCCGAAAAAGCAGACGAAAACGCCGGCGCCCGACCCACCGGGAGGCGGGTCGGGCGCCGGCGCTAGGGCGGGGTCAGCGGCGACGGCTGTTGCGCGCCTCCTTGGTGCGTCCCAGCTCACGCTTCTTGGCCTTCTCGCGGTCGCTGGCATCGGCCATGGGGTCGAAGGGGTTCTTGCCGGAGCGGAACTCGAAGCGCATCGGCGTGCCGCGCACCTTGAGCACCTTGCGGAAGGTGTTGGTCAGGTAGCGTCGGTAGGCCTCGGGCAGCGACCCGGTCTGGTTGCCGTGGACCACGATGATGGGCGGATTGGCGCCACCCTGGTGGGCCATGCGCAGCTTGATCCGCCGGCCATGCACCATGGGCGGCTGATGGGACTCCACCGCATCCTGAAGGATGCTGGTCAGTCGGTTGGTGGACCAGTGGGCGTTGGCCGAGGCGAAGGCGCGTTCCAGTGACGGGTAGAGGTCACCCACGCCGGTGCCGTGCAGCGCCGAGATGAAGTGCAGGTCGGCGTAGTCGGCAAAGCCCAGGCGGCGCTTGATCTCGTTGCGCATCTTCTCCTTGGCGTCGTGCTCCAGGCCGTCCCACTTGTTGACCGTCAGCACCAGGGCGCGCCCGCTGGTCAGCACATAGTCGAGCAGGTGCAGGTCCTGTTCCACCAGGCCCGAGCGGCCATCCAGCACCACGATGGCGACATGGCACTCCTTGATCGCCTCCAGGGTCTTGATGATCGAGAACTTCTCGGCCGTCTCGTGGACGTTCTTGCGCCGACGGACGCCGGCGGTATCGACCAGCACATAGGGCTTGCCGCGACGCTCGAAGGGAATCTCGATGGCGTCGCGGGTGGTGCCGGCCTCGTCGTAGACCACCACCCGCTCCTCGCCGAGCAGGCGGTTGACCAGGGTCGACTTGCCCACGTTGGGGCGACCGATCACGCCGATGCGGATGCCCTTGGTGCCGGTATCCGCCGGGATGCTCTCGTCGCGCTCGGGGAAGGGCGCGAGCACCTCGTCGATCAGCGAGGTGACGTTGCGGCCGTGGGCGGCGGCGATGGGGCGCGGCTCGCCGAGACCCAGCTCCCAGAACTCGGCGGTGGCGGTGGCCTCGTCCAGGCCGTCGGTCTTGTTGACCACCAGCCAGGTCTTCTTCTGATTGACCCGCAGGTGGTTGGCAATGGCCTGGTCGGCCACGCTGAGGCCGGCCCGAGCGTCGACCAGGAAGAGCACGATATCGGCCTCGTCGATGGCGACCAGCGACTGCTCGGCCATGGCCGCGTCGATGCCGTCCTCGTCGCCGCTGATGCCGCCGGTGTCGATCACCGTGTAGGCCTTGTCGCCGAGCAGGCCGTTGCCGTACTTGCGGTCGCGGGTCAGGCCGGGAAAGTCGGCCACCAGGGCGTCCCGGGAGCGGGTCAGGCGGTTGAACAGGGTCGACTTGCCCACGTTGGGGCGGCCGACCAGGGCGATCACGGGTGTCATTGGATGTCCAGGGTCTCTAGGCTGCCGTCGTTGGCGAGCACATGGATGCGGCTGCCTTCGGTGATCGGGCGGAGGCTGATGCCGGAGCGGTCGACCCGCTCACGGCCGACGATCTCGCCGCTGCGTGCGTCGATCAGGTGCAGATAGCCCTCGTAGTCGCCGAACACCAGGTGGCCGTCGGCGAAGGCCGGGGCGGTGATGCTGCGACCCTCCAGGTCGGTATTGCGCCACACCTCCTCGCCGCTGTTGGCATCCAGGGCGTGGACATGGCCCGCCTCGTTGACGGCGAACAGGAAGTCACCGACCACAAGCGGCGTGTGGAAGCTGGAGAAGTCGATGGCCCACAGCGGCTCGCCGCGGGTGGCTTCCAGGGCCATCAGGCGGCCGTTGAAGCTGGAGACGAAGAGACGGCCGTCCGGGGTGAGCACCGGCTGTGCGGCCAGATCCACCAGGCGTTCGATGTCGCTGCGGCCCTGGGGCACGGCAACGCGCTGCTCCCACAGCGGCTGGCCGCTGCGGTTGTCCAGAGTGACCAGGCGGCCGTTGGCGAAGCCGGCGAAGGTGACCGGGTCGATCACCGTGGGGGTGCCGGTACCGCGCAGGGTCAGCGAGGGGCGGCTGGCGGTGTAGCTCCAGCGCTCCTCGCCGCTGGCGCGGTCCAGAGCGGTCACGCTGCCGTCGACGCTCTGCACCACCAGCAGCTGCTGGTTGGGCTGCGGGGCGGCGAGAACCTCGCTGGGTACGCGAGCGCGCCAGCGCACGCTGCCGTCGCGCTGGCTCACGGCCAGCACTTCACCGTCGCGGGTGCCCAGGTAGATATCGCCGGCCACGGCGGTCAGGCCGCTGGAGACGGGCGCCTCGAGATCCACCTGCCACTGGCGATCGCCGTCATCGGCATCAAAGGCGGCCAGTCGGCCGCGCTCATCGGCGGCGAACAGGGTGTCACCATCCCGGAAGGGGGCGATCGGGTAGGTAGCACGGCCCAGGCCGCGGCCGACCCGCTGGCCCCAGACGCTGGAGAGTTCGGTGCGCTCCTCGAAGCTTGCGAGCTCCTTGGGGGGATACTGCGGCTCCACCTGGTTGCGAGCACAGCCGGTGAGCACGAGCAGTCCGGCTACGGCGGCGATCAGAAAGGTCGGTTTCATGAGTTGGCTCCAAGGCCCAGATTGTCGAGCTTGAGCTGCACGCCATAGAGCGACTGGTCGCGGGCCTCGGCCAGCTCCAGCGCCTCACGCCAGGCCTCGCCGGCGTCGCTGTCGCTCCCCAGGGCGTGATGGGCGTCACCGCGCACCTCGGCGCGCTGGGCGGCCAGCGACTCGGGCACGCCGGCGTCGAGGGTGGCCAGGGCCGTCTCGGCGTCGCCGTCGGCGATCTGCAGGCGCGCCAGGCGCAGGCGGGCCAGGCCCTTGACGTAGTCGCGACCGCTGGCATCGATCACCGCCTCCAGGGCGGCGCGAGCCTCGGCCGGGTCATCCTGGGCCACCGCCAGGCGGGCATCGAGCAGCCGTGCCAGGTCGGCGTAGAGGGTGCGGCCGTGATTGTCGGTGATCTCTACCACCAGCTCCCGGGCCTCGGCGATGCTCGCGTCGTCCAGCTCGCCGGCCGTCAGGTTGATCAGGTGCTGGTAGCGCATGGAGGCGGCCGAGGCCTGGTTCTCCTGATGGTTCTGCCAGGCGTTCCAGCCGAGGATGCCGGCGGCGGCCAGGGCCACCCCGGCAATCAGCGAGACGCCGTTCTCCTTCCACCAGCGCTTGAGCGCATCGACCTGTTCTTCTTCGGTTCTCAGCTCCGCCACGGGCGGCCTCCTTGTCTTTCGATGGAGCGCCTTATGGAAGACGTGCTCCAGTGGACGCCGGGCCATCGCCGACGCCCGGATGGTCAGGTGTCCCGGTTGCCCAGCAGCCCGGTGAGGGTCTCGGCCAGAGCTTCCTGGGCCAGGCTCTGCTGTTCGCGCTCCTCGCGCAGGAACTTCAGGGTCGCGGTGCCATGGTTCAGCTCGTTCTCGCCCAGCAGCAGGGCCAGCCGCGCACCGCTCTTGTCGGCCTTCTTGAGGCGACTCTTGAAGCTGCCGCCGCCACAGTGCAGCTGGGCGCGCAGGCCGGGCAGCTCGCCGCGCAGCCGTTCGCCCAGCTGCAGGGCGGCACCGGTGGCGGCGTCATCCATGGGCAGCAGGTAGAGGTCGAGCTCGCCGCGGGCGGCATCCGGCACCAGCTCGAGGGTCTCGAGCAGCAGCACCAGCCGCTCGATGCCCATGGCGAAGCCCACCGCCGGGGTCGGCTTGCCGCCGAGCTGCTCCACCAGGCCATCGTAGCGGCCGCCGGCGCATATCGTGCCCTGGCTGCCCAGCGCGGTGGTGGTCCACTCGAAGACGGTGCGGCCGTAGTAGTCCAGGCCGCGCACCAGCCTCGGGTTGATCTCGTAGGTGATGCCGGCGGCATCGAGCATGGCGCAGAGCGCCTCGAAGTGCGCCCGGGACTCCTCGTCCAGATGGTCGATCAGCTTCGGCGCATCGGCCAGCATCGCGGCCATCTCCGGGTTCTTGGAGTCCAGGATGCGCAGCGGGTTGCTGGTCAGTCGGCGCCGGGAGTCCTCGTCGAGCCGGTCATGGTGCTGCTCGAAATAGGCCACCAGGGTGTCGCGGTAGGCGGCCCGCGCTTCGGCAGAGCCCAGGGAGTTGAGCTCCAGGGTGACCTGCTCCAGCAGGCCCAGCTCGCGCCACAGGCGCGCCGAGAGCAGGATCACCTCGGCGTCGATGTCCGGGCCCTCGAGGCCGAAGGTCTCCACGCCCACCTGATGGAACTGGCGGTAGCGGCCCTTCTGGGGGCGCTCGTGGCGGAACATCGGGCCCTGGTACCAGAGTCGCTGGGTCTGGTTGTGCAGCAGCCCGTGCTCCATGGCCGCGCGCACGCAGCTCGCCGTGCCTTCGGGGCGCAGGGTCAGGCTGTCGCCGTTGCGATCCTCGAAGGTGTACATCTCCTTCTCGACGATATCGGTCACTTCGCCGATTGAGCGCGCGAACAGGGCGGTCTGCTCGACGATGGGGGTGCGGATCTCGGCGTAGCCGTAGCGGGCCAGCAGCGACCGCACCTTGCCCTCGAAGTACTGCCACAGGGGGGAGTGCTCGGGCAGCAGGTCGTTCATGCCGCGAATGGCCTGGATCTTCTTCTTGCTACTGTCGGACTTGCTCAACGCTTGCTCCTTGATGGGTCGCCGCGGCGCTTTCGTGCTGCGATTCAGCCGCGGACGATCATGTCCTTCTCGGCCTGCTCCTTCTCGCGAACCTTGTCGCGGATCAGCCGCTCCAGGTCGTCGACCAGGGTGTCGTTGCGCAGCTTGCTGGCGGGCTTGCCGTCGATGTAGACCAGGTTGGCCGGCGAGCCCCCGGTCAGGCCGATGTCGCTCTCCTTGGCCTCGCCGGGGCCGTTGACCACGCAGCCGATTACCGAGACATCCAGCGGCGTCATGACGTCCTCGAGGCGCTCCTCCAGGGCATTCATGGTGCCGATGACGTCGAAGTTCTGGCGCGAGCAGCTGGGGCAGGCGATGAAATTGATGCCCTTGGCGCGCAGGCGCAGGCTCTTGAGCATGTCGAAGCCGACCTTGATCTCCTCGATCGGGTCGGCGGCCAGTGACACCCGGATGGTGTCGCCGATGCCGTCCATCAGCAAAAGGCCGAGGCCGATGGAGGACTTGACGGTCCCCGAGCGCAGCCCGCCCGCCTCGGTGATCCCCAGGTGCAGGGGCTGTTCGATCAGGGCGGCCAGCTTGCGGTAGGCGGCCACCGCCATGAACACATCGGAGGCCTTGACGCTGACCTTGTACTCCTGGAAATCGAGGCGATCGAGGTGGTCGATGTGGCGCATGGCGGACTCGACCAGGGCGTCCGGGGTGGGCTCGCCGTATTTCTTCTGCAGGTCCTTCTCCAGCGAGCCGGCGTTGACGCCGATGCGGATCGGGATGCCGTTGTCCCGGGCGGCCGAGACCACGGCGCGCACCCGGTCCTCACGGCCGATATTGCCGGGGTTGATGCGCAGGCAGTCGACGCCGAGCTCGGCGACGCGCAGGGCGATCTTGTAGTCGAAGTGAATGTCGGCCACCAGGGGGACCGAGACGTCACGCTTGATCCTGCCGAAGGCCTCGGCGGCGTCCATGTCGGGCACGGAGACGCGCACGATATCGGCACCGGCCTCCTCGAGGCGGCGAATCTGCGCCACGGTGGCGGCCACGTCCAGGGTGTCGGTGTTGGTCATGCTCTGCACCGAGATGGGGGCGTCGCCACCGACCGGCACCTGGCCGACATGGATCTGGCGGGACTTGCGACGAACGATGGGGGATGGGGCGTGCATGGTGACGGATCAATCTCCCAGAGTGAAACGAGCGACGTTGTTGGCGCCGGCGCGGGCGCCGAGGTCGACGCTGTCGCCGGCCCAGATCAGCTCCACGCCGGTGGCGTTGCCCACGGTCAGGCGGAAGGGCGGTTCACCTTCGACGCTGGCGGTGGTGCCGGGTTCCTGCAGGCCAACCAGGATGCGCTCGTTGTTGGCATCGAAGATCTCGGTCCAGGACTGCTCGTTGAAGGTCAGCTCAAGCTGGCGCGGGTCGGCGGCGGTGGCTTCCTCCTCCACGGTGGCCTCATCGTCGGTGGCCTCCGCGGCGGCGGTATCCTCGCCGGCGGCCTCGTCGACCCCCTCGGGCTCGGTATCGGCCAGCGCAACGGCAGTATCGGTGTCGACCTCGGCGGGCTCATCGGCCATGGCGGCGGGATCTTCCACCAGGCCCATGTCCTCACCCTCGCCCTCCTCGGGTAGCGGCGGCAGGCTCGCACCGGGCGCCTCGACCTCAGGGGCCTCGGGCTCGGAGATGGTGGAGGTGGTGCCGTCCAGGCCGTCCACGGCCACCGGGCTGCTGTCGCCGACGCCCGGCGGCTCGTTGCCGCCGCGGCTCTGCCACCACATCAGGGTCAGGCCGATCAGCCCGGCGATGACCAGCAGGGTCACCAGCCGGAACAGCCAGGTGCCAAGACGCGTCGGTGGGCGGGTGACCTGCACCGGGCTGACCTTGCGCTCGGCCTCATCGCCGCCGCTGCGGGCGCGGTAGGCGGCGAGAACCGGCTGGTCGTCGATGCCCAGCAGGTTGGCATAGGCGCGCAGATAGCCTCGCCGATAGGCGGCGACCGGCACCTCCTCGTAGCTGTCCTCCTCCAGTCCGCGAATCACCGCCGGGCGCAGGTTGAGGGCGCCAGCCACCTCGGTGATCGAGAGGCCCTGGGTCTCCCGCTCCTGCCTGAGCTGTTCGCCCGGTGAAGCAGAAAAGGCGGTATCTGCAGGGTCCGGTGTCTGGGTGTCGCTCATGGCTGAGCATCCTTCGTCTAGAGTCTTGGGTCAGGGCGTGCCGGGTCGGCCGTCCAATTGTTCGGAATAGAAGGCCGCGGTGGCGTCGTCGCCACGGGCTTCGGCGATCTCCCGGGCCAGGCGCAGCGCCTCGGGGCTCGGACCGGCCAGTCGGATCAGGGCGTCGACCTGTTCCTGAGCGCGCTCGTGGTTACCGGCGGCATGCTCCAGCTCGGCCAGGGTGAAGTAGCTGCGAGGGCTGCGCGGGTCGAGGTTCTGGGCGCGCTCCAGGCTCTGTCGAGCCGCCTCGAGATCGCCAAGCTCACGCTGGCACTGCCCCAGGTTGGCAAACAGCTGGGCCCTGGCCGAATACTGAGCATCGCCGGAGGCCCGTTCGAGCTGCTCGCAGGCCTCGCGAGTGCGGCCACGATCATACAGGAAGGCCGCGTAGTTGTTACGCGCCCGGGTGAAATGGCGGTCCGCCGACAGGGCGCGCTGGAAGCTTGCATCGGCCAGCTCGTACTCGCCCTGCCGCTGGTAGGCCAGGGCCATGGCCTGCAGCGCTTCGGGGTCGTTGGGGGCGATCCGCAGGGCGCGCTCCAGGGCGTTCATGGCGCGCTGCAGATTGTCGCGCTCCAGGTAGGCCACTCCCAGCTGGGTCCAGGCGTCCGCCGGGCTGGTCTCGCGCTCGCCGTTGCCGAGCCCCTGCTGCTGGGTAGCGCAGCCGGCCAGCCAGAGACTACTCAGCAGCAGTGCCAGGGTAGGCAGCCGAGAGGTTCCCGGCAGGCATGTACGGCGCGTCATGGTGTTCTCCCCAGGTTCGACACGAGGCCTCTCGCGGCGGCAGGCCGACGGCAGGCGGGTCGGGGCGGTCAAGAGCCTGACCATCAAAGCGTCGTGCCCGGTCGAAGTCAAGGCGGCCGGCCCGCTCAGTCGGCATCGATCTGGATCGACTGGATGTAACGTTCGTGACGCTTGGTGCGATCCTTGACCCGTCCCACCAGCTGGCCGCAGGCGGCATCGATATCGTCGCCTCGCGTGGTGCGGATCGGCGCGGTGTAGCCCAGCTCGTAGAGCCACTGCTGGAAGCGCACCACCTGGTTGCGGGAGGGCTTCTCGTAGCCGGAGTGGGGGAAGGGGTTGAAGGGGATCAGGTTGATCTTGCAGGGCAGCTCCCGGAGCAGCTCGGCGAGCTGGCGGGCGTGCTCCTGCTGGTCGTTGACGTCCTTGATCACCGTGTACTCGATGGTGACCATGCGGGTGTCGTCGCACTTGGCCAGGTAGCGGTGGCAGGCGTCCAGCAGGGCGCGGATGTTGTACTTGCGATTGAGCGGCACCAGCTCGGTGCGCAGCTCGTCGTTGGCGGCGTGCAGCGAGATGGCCAGGCTCACGTCGAGCTCGTCGCCGAGCCTGTCGAGCATCGGCACCACCCCGGAGGTGGAGAGGGTGACGCGGCGCTTGGAGAGGCCGTAGCCGTTGTCGTCGAGCATCAGCTTCATGGCCGGCACGACGTTGTCGTAGTTCATCAGCGGTTCGCCCATGCCCATCATCACCACGTTGGTGACCGGGCGGTTGGCGGTATCCTTGCGCGGCCCCACGCTGCGCTGGGCGACCCATACCTGACCGATGATCTCGGCGGCGGTCAGGTTGCGCTGAAACCCCTGCTTGCCGGTGGAGCAGAAGCTGCAGTCCAGCGAGCAGCCCACCTGGGAGGAGACGCACAGGGTGCGGCGCTTGCCGTTGTCGGCGGGGATCAGCACGGTTTCCACATAGCTGCCGTCCTCGACCTCCAGCACCCACTTGCGGGTGCCGTCGCCGGAGGTGCCCTCGTAGACCACGCCGGGGCCGCGAATCTCGGCTACCTCGGCGAGCTTGGCGCGCAGGGCCTTGGAGAGATTGGTCATGGCCGCGAAGTCGTCACAGCCCTCGTGGTGGATCCACTTCATCACCTGGGCGGCACGGAATTTCTTCTCGCCGACGGAGAGGAAGAAGGCTTCCATCTCCTCGCGGGACATGCCGAGCAGGTTGGTCTTCTGGGGTGCGGTATCAGCGGTCATGGCGGTCAGCGGGTCTGGGGTGGAGGTGGCGGGGGCTTGGGCCCCCGCTGAGCCGAGTAGAGCTGCCATAAGGAAACTGCTGATTTATGTCGCGAGCGAAGAAAGGTTGGTCGTCGCCGGAGCGCAGAAACCGGAGCCTATGCGGTACTAGGTGAGGATTTCGAGCACCGCCGGCGACCAAGATATCGAGCGCAGCAATAAATCAGTGTTTACTTAGCGCGGGCAGATCTCGTCGGCACCAAAGAAGTAGGCGATCTCGCGCTCGGCGGACTCGGGGGAGTCGGAGCCGTGCACGGCGTTGGCGTCGATGGTCTCGGCGAAGTCGGCGCGGATGGTGCCCGGCGCGGCTTCCTTGGGGTTGGTGGCGCCCATCAGCTCGCGGTTCTTGGCGATGGCATCCTCGCCCTCGAGCACCTGCACCACCACCGGGCCGGAGGTCATGAAGCCGACCAGATCCTTGAAGAAGGGACGCTCCTTGTGCTCGGCGTAGAAGCCGCCGGCCTTGTCGTCATCCAGGTGCAGCATCTTGGCGGCGACGACCTGGAGGCCGGCCTGCTCGAAGCGGGCGATGATGTCGCCGATGGCGTTCTTGGCAACGGCGTCGGGCTTGATGATGGACAGGGTGCGCTGGGTAGCCATGCAGGAGTCTCCAGTAGGGGGTATCGATGGATAGCGCCACGCCGCCCGGACGCCTCCTGGCGGGAGGCGCGGGCGGTGCGGTGGGTCGTGTGAAACGCGTGCGGCGGCCCGAGGGCGCCGGCCGGGGGCGGATTATACCGCTCCGGGGCGGCGTTGAACAATCGTCGTACCGGAAAGGCTCAGACCGTAAAGCTCTCGCCGCACCCGCACTCGTCCTTGACGTTGGGATTGTTGAAGCGGAAGAAGCGGTTGAGCCCTTCGTTGACGTAGTCCACCTCGCTGCCATCGAGCATCTCCAGCGCCTCGGGGGCGACGAAGACCTTGACGCCGTGCTCCTCGAAGCAGGTGTCGTCGTCGGCGGCTTCGTCGGCGAAGTCGAGAACGTAGCTGTAGCCCGAGCAGCCGCTGGGCTTGACCGAGACGCGCAGGCCGAGGCCCTCCCCGCGCTCGTCGAGCACCCGGCGGATCTGGTCTGCGGCGGCGGTGGTGATATTCAGGTGCGCCATGGGTCTCTCCTGTGAACGATGTATAGGGCGGTGGCCGGGCTCATATCGCCTGGCGGCGCAGCCCGGTCAGGGCGTGGCGCAGGGCGACAAGCGCCGTGTCGATATCGGCCTCGGTGGTGAAACGCCCGAAGCTGAAGCGCAATGAGGCCAGCGCCAGCGCCCGGGGGACGCCGATGCCCTTCAGTACATAGGACGGCTCGACGCTCGCCGAGTTGCAGGCGGAGCCGGTGGAGAGGGCGATGTCGCGCAGCGCCATCAGCAGCGATTCGCCGTCGACGCCCTCGAAGGCCAGGTTGAGGATGTTGGGCACCGACGCCTCGACGGCGGTGTTGCAGTGGATGCCGCCGAGGTCCGACAGGCCCTCGAGCAGCCGGTCGCGCAGCGTCGCAATGTGCGCCTGATCGGCCTCGCCCTCGGCGCCGGCCAGGGCAAAGGCCTCGCCCATGCCGACAATCTGGTGGGTGGCAAGAGTGCCGGAGCGCATGCCGCGCTCGTGGCCGCCGCCGTGGATCAGCGCCTCCAGGCGGATATCGGGATGGCGTTTCACGTAGAGGGCGCCGATGCCCTTGGGGCCATAGGCCTTGTGGCCGGAGAGCGACATCAGGTCGATGCCCAGGCGCTTCACGTCGAGGTCCAGACGGCCCACCGCCTGGGCAGCGTCCACATGGAAGAGGGCGCCACCGGCGTGGGTCACTTCGGAGAGCGCCGCCAGGTCGTGTATCACGCCCAGCTCGTTGTTCACCGCCATCAGCGACACCAGCACGGTATCCTCGCGCATGGCCTGCTCAAGCTGCTCGGGGGTGACGCGCCCGTCGCGGTCCGGGGCGAGCCAGCTGACGTCGAAGCCCTCGGCCTCGAGTGCCCTGGCGGTATCCACCACCGCCTTGTGCTCGACGCTTGAGGTTACCAGGTGGCGGCCGCGGTGGCGGTTGGCCCGCAGATAGCCGGTCAGGGCCAGGTTGTTGGCCTCGGTGGCGCCGCTGGTCCAGACGATCTCGCGGGGGTCCGCACCGATCAGGTCGGCCACCTGGCGGCGAGCGTTCTCCACCGCCTGCTCGGCCTGCCAGCCCAGCATATGGCTGCGCGAGGCGGGATTGGCGAAGATGCCATCGAGGGTCAGGTGGCGGCCCATCAGCTCGGCGACGCGGGGGTCGACGGGCGTGGTGGCGGCATAGTCGAGATAGACGGGTGTGCTCATGGGCTCGGGTGTCGTGGGGCTCGGTGGGGCGCCCTCAGGGCGCCGAGGCGAAGATGTTGCTGGCGTTCAGACGACCGCGCTGGCGTCCGGCGATCTGCTGAACCTCCTGGCGGGCGGCGAGCTGGCCCAGGGTGATGCCCTCCAGGAAGCCGTGAATCTGTTCGGAGAGCTCGCACCACAGGTGGTGAGTCAGGCAGGTATCGCCCTGCTGGCAGTCGGAGAGGCCGCCGCAGCGGGTCGCATCCACCGACTCGTCCACCGCGTCGATGACCCGGGCCACCGAGATGCTCTCCGGCGCGTGGGCCAGCAGATAGCCGCCGCCGGGGCCGCGCACGCTCTCGACCAGCTTGGCCCGGCGCAGCCGCGCGAACAGCTGTTCCAGGTAGGAGAGCGAGATCTCCTGGCGCCTGGAAATGTCGGCCAGGCAAACCGGTTCCGATCGGGCGTGCATGGCCAGATCGAGCATGGCGGTGACGGCGTAGCGTCCCTTGGTGGTCAGGCGCATGGCGACCTCGGCGCCGAAAGGGTCGGCGGTCGGTGAACGGGCACTCCCCCGCTGAGCGCGGGAGGACGCCCATTATGGTAAAGACCGAGTGTCACGGTCAACCATTGTCCCCGCGTCCGTCGCTACCCTTGCCGGGAGCAGGCTTCGGCGCTGGGGCCTTCTCGGGCATGGCGCAGGCGTCGGCGTCGTCGAGGATATCGGCGAAGTCCTCGTCGCGCAGCTCAGGCAGTCGGCCGTCGCGGTAGCTGGCATCGACCTTGCGCAGGGTCTGGCACATGCGCTCGATACGCTCGTCCACCGCGTGCATGTGGTCGAGCATGGCCTGGATGGAGCGCGCCACGGGATCAGGCATGTCTTCGCTGATGCCGTAGGCGTCGAAGCCGAACTTGCGGCGCATCGCCTCGCGACGCTCGGGGTCCACCTCCAGGATCTCGGCGGCATCGGGGTCGGCGCGCTTGACGATCTTGCCGGGGATGCCCACCACGGTGGCGCCGGCGGGTACCTCCTTGGTGACCACGGCATTGGAGCCGATCTTGGCCCCGGCGCCCACGTTGAAGGGGCCGAGGATCTTGGCGCCGGCGCCGACGATGACGCCATCCTCCAGGGTGGGGTGGCGCTTGCCCGCCTTCCAGCTGGTGCCGCCCAGGGTCACGCCCTGATAGAGGGTGACGTCGTCACCGACCTCGGCGGTCTCGCCGATCACCACCCCCATGCCGTGATCGATGAAGAAGCGTCGACCGATGGTGGCGCCGGGGTGGATCTCCACGCCGGTCAGCCAGCGCGAAAAGGTGGAAAGGGAGCGGGCCAGCCACTTGAGGTTGAGGCGCCACAGTCGATGGCTCAGCCGGTGGATCAGCAGGGCGTGCAGCCCCGGGTAGTTGGTCAGCACTTCCAGGAAGTTGCGGGCCGCGGGGTCGCGGTCGAAAACGCTGTTGATGTCCTCGCGCAGGCGTTGAAACATGCAGCGGTCCTTGGCGTGAGTGGCAGGGGGAGAGCGGAGCCTTTGGCCGTCGGTCACCGGGATGACCCCCATTATTGGGGGCGCCGGCGGCGACCTTCAAGGCGCGGCGTTGTTGCCGTTCGGTCAGGGTGGCCAGCGACGGGCTATTCCCCGTGGCGGTGGTCCTTGTCGTCGCCCTGACCCGGCACCCGCTTGTCGGTCTCGGAGAGGATGCCGCGCAGGATATTGAGCTCCATGCGCTCCGGGCGCGCCCTGAGGGTGAAGCGACGCAAACGGGCCATCAGCTGGCGCGGCATGGCCGGGTCGTGAAAGCCGATGGCGATCAGGGTGCGCTCCAGGTGGGCGAAGTAGTGCTCCAGCTCCTCGTGGGTGGCGAGCGGCTGGCCGGGCTCCTCGTCGGGGGTCTCCTGCCCGGCCAGCCAGGCCAGGCGGCACTCGTAGGCGAGCACCTGCACGGCGGCGGCCAGGTTCAGGGAGCTGAAGTCCGGGTTGGTGGGGATGTGCACGTGGGCATGGCAGCGCTGGAGCTCGGCGTTGGTCAGGCCGCTGTCCTCGCGGCCGAACACCAGGGCAAGGCGCGCGGCCTCACCGGCCAGCTCCTTCGGGAGCCGCACGCCCAGCTCGCGAGGCGTGATCATCGGCCAGGGCAGGGTACGCGAACGGGCGCTGGCGCCCACCACCAGGGTGCAGTCGGCCACCGCCTCCTCCAGAGTCTCCACCACCCGGGCGGCATTGACCAGGTGGTCGGCCCCGGAAGCCCGCGATACGCTGTCGGCGGTGACCGGCACGCAGCGGGGTGCCACCAGGGCCAGGTCGGCGAGGCCCATGTTGTGCATGGCGCGGGCGACGCCGCCGATATTGCCGGGGTGGCTGGTGCCGATCAGAACGATGCGGATGCGGTCGAGCATGGTGGGCTTTCCTGGGGCGAAGAAACGGGACGAAAAACGGGGCTAACAGAGGGGGCTGGGCCAAAGGGGCCTGGGCCGGTGGGCCCGGGGGGCATGAGTCTAGCATGTTGTGGCCACCCGGCGCGGTCGGCGTGGCGCAATCGGGCGGGGTCTGCTAGGATTCGCGCCGACCGTTTCAATGAACCGTTTCCGGTTTTCAGTGAACATCCTCGTTCTTTAACACCACCGACTCCCCAAGGCCCGATCATGCATCCGATGGTCCAATATGCGCTGCGCGCCGCGCGCAGCGCCGGCGAACAGTTCCTGCGCATTCGCGAGCGAATAGAGAACGCCCACGAAGAGAGCAACCTCGATCGCCTGCTGGAAGACGCCGCCCGCAACGCCGAGGCGCTGATCGTCCGTCAGCTCTCCCGCGGCTACCCCCAGCACGGCGTCGTCGGCCGCTTTACCCCCCACCGCGCCGGTGAGGGGGAGGGCGCCGACACTCTGTGGAAGATCGAACCCTTCCACGGCTACTCCAACCTCGGTGTGGCCGCCTCCGGCTTCGCGCTGTCGGTGGTCTGCCTGGTCAAGGGCCGTCCGGAGCATGCGGTGGTGATCTGTCCCTTCAGCGACGACGAGTACCTGGTCAGTCGCGGCCGCGGTGCCCAGCACAACGGCAAGCGCATCCGCGTGCCCAAGACCCACGCCGTGGGCGGCACGCGCATCGCCATGGGCCTGCCCGAGACCTGGCTGCGCCCGCGCCACCTGCCGGCCTATCTGACCCTGGTGCAGCAGCTCGGCCCGGTCATCGAGGTGCAGCGCGCCTCGGGCAGCGGCCTGCTGGATCTGGCCGAACTGGCCGCCGGCCGCGCCGATGCCGCCTTCGTGCTGGGCCTGGAGGAGCAGGACATGCAGGTCGGCAGCCTGCTGCTGAAAGAGGCCGGGGC
>LFCJ01001069.1_pt1 | contig 18444 bp, 22 predicted proteins | sample 643141 | NCBI WGS metagenome assembly LFCJ01 (sample SAMN03766243, study PRJNA286221) | soda lake metagenome | biome: soda lake; feature: Kulunda steppe; material: water; isolation source: sample B1-Br-g2 brine of Lake Bitter-1 | place: Russia: Kulunda steppe | collected 2010-07
ATCACCTCACTTAAAGAAAGAGGTGTTTCACACGGAATCACAAAATTACGGCCTCTTCTTAAAGCAAGCAAGGAGGATCTGACAAAAGTTGCCAAGCATAGGGGGCTGTCTTGGGTTGAAGATCCCTCTAATCATGAGGGGATATTCAGTCGCAACATGTTGCGAAATGACATCATTCCAAAACTTGAAGATCACTTTAAGGGATTTAGTTCCGCATTCAGTAAGTCCATTGAACTTATCTCTGAAGAAGCAGAGCTTGTTCGAGATGAATCCATTATAAAGCTAAAAAAACTAATGGTCTCCCCCTCCCCTCTGGTAATCAGTCGAGACATGGGGGAAATGTCACATGCATGGAAGACAAGGGTTATCACAGAGTGGCTAAAGATGAATGGAATTTTTCATTTCAGGCGAAGCCAGCTAAAAGCAATTGTTCAGGTGTCCGATTCGCGTTCAAAATCAGGAAACAACCTAATAGTGATCGGAGAACACAGTATCCGACGCTGCCGAGAGTACATCGTTGTACAGCGAAGCCTGGATATTTACCTAGATCTAGAAAAAGCCCACCCCAATACTCATTCAGTAACGCTCTTGGAATGGATCGACCAACACCCTGATGAGAAAAAGTCAGCAAAAAAAATAGCCCCACAATGGCTGTGGAGCGCACTCCCTGTCATCAGATTGGCAGGGGAGCTTTTTGTCGTCGGCATCAGCGGTAAGACTTATCCAATTAAGCCTGACTCACTTAGGTGAAATCGCTCACCATGCCTGGTGCTCAGTATATTATGCGGTTGTACTTCCGGGTCTTTGCGTGGTGATTCATCTAGACGTGCTTCAACATTCTTATCAAAAAAGTATATTCGGCTTGTCTCCATAAATTGCGCAAGACCTGGATCTAATTTATTCATCATTCCAGAACCTCACTATTTATAATTATTAACATTAACAAATATAGCGAGGTTCGTCAACACGATAAAATACAGTACGACTCGCTATCCGGCATTCCTCTTAATGATGGAGATATGCTATTTATTACCTCAAGGTCACCATGTATGTTACATCTAAGGATACGATCTTCCAGGAGGTGCTCACAATCCAGCAACTCATTAATTGTAATTATTTCGGCTCTCTCCTTTTTATTCAAAGCCTCTAGGGGTACCCATCCGCACTCTATGCTAAATACTGATCCTCTCTTACAAATTCCATAAGCAGGTAGGATTAGATTGTTGCTATTGACGACAACCCTCTTTCTTTTGCTGAGTTTTTTTAGAAATTCCAGGGTTTCGTGACTTGTTAACTCCACTTTGGGCTCCACTCGTCGAAGTCCTTTTGTGTCATGCAGGCTATAGCAGAAAGCCCTTGATGAAGGCCAATCTCATCGCCTGCTGGGCTTTTCCTGTAATCATTAATAATATCGATTGCCAGGGGCAGCATCTGCCCTCCTTTTGGCTGTGAAAAAACCGCATTTTGAGTAATTAGGCCGGTCACGATGCCTCTATCTTGGTGGTCGACAACAACAAGATCAGGAAATTCACTTCTTAGCCATAAGCGTCTTCTTTCATAGCCGCTCAATGAAGTTAATGCACTTGGCTCTCCACGACATAGCCAACTTCCGCTATCTATGCAGTAGGATGCCATTGATCGGTAAAGTTGAGACGCAAGTCCCAGGCTCTCAAATCTTTCTGCTGTATTCACAAGGTGAATGAAAGAAAGACCTCTCTCTCCAACATTGTCAGTATGGTATGTCATGCAGGAAATAGGGCCAATTGGCGTCATAAGGGCTATGCACTTATTGTCGTCATCATCAATAGAGGATGAGAGAAGCTTCATCTTAAGGAATTCACTGATATACCAATCAATAGCGCCTCTCGAAAGAATATTATTTAACTCCTCCCTTATCTCCCTTAGTTGAATTGATAGGATGCTAGAGTCTGGGTTCCTAGCGCCATTGGAAATGGAGGAAAGGAACCCTAGCACAGAACTACTACCCATATAGCAACCAGCAGCTTCTGGCGCCTCATGACGCTCTATTGAAGTTATTCTTGATGGTACAATATCATCAAGCCAGCAGGTAAAGTTTGCTGATCCTGACCTTATGACGACCATTGACTCTACAAGATGAGGGATGATATCTATGCCAACAAAGTCAGGGATCAGTGATGAGTGTAGCAAGCCTGAGCATAATGACTGAAGATAAACTTGAGCGGCAGCATCAGCAGTGCCAGATGCTTCCGATATGGCATATCTCTCTATCTCCTTAAACACTAGATTGACCCTCTATGATCAATAATATTGCGTATCCTGGAGCGAGTTTCATTGGATAATTGCAATAAGTCATCAAGCTCCCTCTGGGCTTTTTTAGCATCTCGCCGGCAGGAGCCCATTCCAAACTGATCACCGCAAGCCTCCTCAAGCCTCCTTTCGAGACCCTCTATAGCTGATCTGGATCTAGTGAGTGCGTGAGATGCCATCATGGCAAGATTGTGCTGAGACACCGGCTCCTGCAATAATGAAATTAACTTTCGGGCACTTTCGTCTGACAGCTTGATCTGAATACCGCCTTTGACTTCAAGTGGCTCAAAATCTTTTGACGGTGTTAATAGTGTCACCTCATACAAATGCAATAGCTCAAGAGCTATTCCTAGTGATCCTTGAGCAGATGTTAGCTCGTAAATATTTTCAAGGTGACACTCAGGGAGGCATGAGTCAATGGCTCGTAAGTCGACCTCTGATGCTTTAGCATCGCTCTTCATCACATGAGAGACAGGCCTTGCCTGGTACGCTGAGTATACGGAAACACATAAAGAGAAAGCGATGAGTGCCAGCATTCCGATCACCGCACGCCTGCCCATTCGATAGTGCCTAGTGAAAACTTCACTATCAATATCCTCTGGGTTGTGAATCCCCTCCTCCCCCTCATCTAGCCAAGGATTTTTATCAGTCGAGTGAGGCATGAAGCCCTCATGGTTTTGATGCATTTTACCACATGGGCATTGTCAAGCAATGCCGAAAGCACTCAAATATGGTATACTAATAATAATAGTAAGGAGAGAACATGAATCTTCGAAAAGACCAAGAGCTTAAGAAAAAAATGCTAGAAGTTAATCCTGGCTTCATGAGAGAGAAGTTCGACTCAGGTATTGATAGAGCGAATGAAGCCAGGCGCAGGCTTCAGGAGCATTTCGAAAGGATTGAGTCTTCCGGAATCACGAAGGATGACGCAGGAAAAATTGAGAAGGATGCCAATAATCTTGCACTGGGGGTGAATCATGCAGTGTTTACTTACAACCCTCATGATCCTGCGCAAGCAAGGAGTATAAATGATGTAATGGTGAATGCGAACAAGGACATACAGTCCTACGGGGAATCACTAAATAAAGTAATCCATAACTACCCTAGAGTTGCGGCTGCTTTTGATCACATTTATGATATTACTCATGACTACTACGAAGTTGGCAATGGCTTGCAAAACCAGGGGGCGCAAAGAAACCAGCAAAATGAAGTCGAGATAGAGAGGAATATGGAGCCTGAATATAAGCCTAGCCCAGAACCCCAATACCCTCAGGGGCCCAGGCCAGGAATGTAAAGCAATCAAGGCGCTAGCAGCCAGGCTGGCGCCCATTAATCTCTTTCATTAATTCCTTCGGGAGGTGATCCTCAAGCATATCGGCAGTTTTATCCATTACGGCAATACGCTCATCCCCTTCTGCCTCATTCAGTATACGCATCAGTCCGGACCCCTCAATCATATTCATCATTACCTGTAAGCCATCTCCAGCTGTATTACTGGCGCCAATTTCACTGAAAGCAATGGAGATAAGTGTCTCAACCTCGGGGAGAATGATGTTAGCTATTGAAGCAGCTGGATGGCCATCAGGAAGCGCTCCCTCATGTCGCCTCCAGTATCCTTCAAGTGACTCATAGTAAGGATTCCCAGGAAGTGTAGACGCACCCTCAAGAGGGAGTCCGTAGTTCTGACTGTAGGCGGCATTTGTCCAGCCCTTAGCACATGGATCATGCCTATAGGCGTCATTAGCCACTGCAAATGAAGAGAGGAATACGCCGGAAGCCAGCAAGATCGGATAGAGGCGAGAGACCATGTTGTTCTCCTTTAGTTAGTCGTGAATTAACTATAGCACAAAAAAATCGACAGTCAATAAAAAGCCCGCACATGGCGGGCCTCCTAAGTTTATAAATTTCTGGCAACTTCCTCCAATGAATAAGCGTGCCAGGTCACACTGACACTCGCTTAATCATTGCTCTCCTGATCCCCCTCAAGAACCAAACGGCGCTCTATAATAACGACTCTTGTTTGTGTGATGGCATCCACCATATTTGTCTTACCGTTCTTTATTAGGTAAAAGATGGCCAACGGAGTGATAACAGTAGCCAGTGTCTTGATGATGCATCTTAATGCAGCCTGTCCTCTGCTAATTTCGCCAAGTGTTCTTGCATCAACGATGCGAGCCCCAAAGATCATGTATGTCAAAGGGGTCTTACTCATTAACGCAAGGCAGAATATTGTTATTGCGGACACAGTTAAAGACGACATGTTCACAGCCATCATCCTTGCCCGAGCATGCTCGCCACTCAGTGGCGCTGAAAGATTTGCTGCCATGTGCTGACCTACAAACCACTGGATAATAATAAAAAGCATTATTAGCATAGCGCCGAGAAGCATCATGTGGAATGCCATCATCTTACCTCTTTCAGATAGCGATGCCTCTCTTACATAATCCTGAAGCTCTGCATCTCTGAGCGACACCTTGAAATCATTTTGCTTTTTCACTTTCTTACCTCCCATTGCTCGTGATTCTAGCAAAAATTGCAGGTCAAGGACAATACATATATACTGATATATAATAGGTCGGTCTAAATCATGGCTAAAGAAATTATCCTTTCAGGCAAGTTTTTTGATGGCACCCAGCGTGATATCGATAAGATCATCCGAGAGGCCAACAAGCAGCTGATGAAAATAGGCGTATCTCCCCTTGAGGTTAAAAAAGAAAGGTCTTGGGGAGAGGAAAAGACCATTGGAACACCTGCGCCAAGAATGATAAGGGCCTGGAGGATCGCTATAGCTGGGACCATACCCGCCCCAAAAGGTATGGTGATCCACGGCACCATAGAAACAATTAAGGGTGCCGATAAGCCCTATATCAAAAATTTCTCAAGAGGCAGGAAAATACCTTTCGATCAATGGCGTAACTCGCCCCCAGATTGCTGCGAGTGCGGAAGGTCAAGCGGAAGAGGTGAGGCGCTAATAGTAACAAAGGATGAAGGAGATCCTGCTGCAATAGGAAAAGACTGCCTTGCTAAAACACTTGGCTTTAACCCTGATAAGGCGTTAAAAATAATATCAATCTATGGCTCTCTTGATAGAAGTCTTAACGCAATAAAGGGAGAGAAAGGTCTTACTTCTAAAATATCAGATGACACCAATCTCTCCCTGGTCGAGTTTATGCAACACACCTTATGCATAATTGATAAGAAAGGTTACGTTAGTGCTCAGGATGGTGCGATGCCTACTGGTCAGGCGGCAATGATAGCATACCTTAATGGCCCCCAGATAGCCTTCAGCGGCCCCATGTTTCAATCACTGTGGGGAGCATATGACAAGTATACTGATGAGTTTAATGACAATAAGTCAAAAGCAATGGACATGATATTGTGGGCAAAAAGACTTCCTGATAACTCGGAAAACACATACCTAAAAAACATAAAGAAAATAGCTGAAGATGGATGGGTCTCTATAAAGCATTGCAATCTAGCTTCAAGCATTTATCATGCGTATGAGTCACAAAAATATGACTCCCATAAAGGCATTAGCTCAAATGCACTTGACTCAAAACCAGAAGGTAGAGAAAAAACTGCCCTCCACTTGCGTTGCGCAAGAATTGACAAGGTGAATACTAAGTATGGGGAGCGGTACCTTCATAAACTTTATGGCAAGAACGGCTCCGGCTACGGAATATTCTTTAAAGAAAAATCGATGACGCCAGGTAAGTTCTACAATATAATAGGTGTAAATTCAGGTGGGGCTAGTGCTCCCAGTGGGAAGCTGTCCATTTTAAGCCAAATAGAGAGAATAGAGGCATCAACGATTGATGGCCCCTCCCCACTACTTAACGAAGACCATAATGAGGATGTATCACCATCATGAAAGGGAATAAGAGAGACGCAAATAGCAGAGGCGCTAGTGCTTCTTTTGAGGAAAAAGCTGAGGCGGCTGCTGAGTCAGCCAGGGGCAATATAGTAAAAGAAACCCTTCAGCAAGTAAATGAAACCTTTCAATCCCCGCACATATTTATTACACTTAATATAATTCTTTTGCTGATAGTTTTCTTCATGGGGAGAATATTGATAGCCTTCATTGAGCCCCCTCCCCCAAGGAATGCCGTAGATATAGATCGATTAATTGAGACAGCCAACATTGAGACCTCCATGTACGATCCCTATTATTTCAGAAGCATAAATTCTGGAGCGCTCATGATGGGAAATTACATTAGAAAGCCAGGCTCAAATCAAGCCAGGATTAATAAAACACTAATATTCAGCTCAAGGCTTGATCCAGATGAGTTTAGATCCATTGCATCCCTTGAGTTCAAGACTCCTATAGAAGACTTTGACTTCCGAAGAATACCTGACCTTGGTAGATCCAAGGAATTCATTGTATCTCATCAGAAAAGCTGTGATAGCATCAGGTGCTATATTAATATAGAGGCCAGCAGTGCAAGAGAAAATATTCCTCCTGGAGTATATTCCTTATCTCTTCTGGATAAAAATGGTGAAGCCATTAAGCGCCTTAGCACCAACATAAACTATAACTACGTACAAAGAGCCAGCGAGCCCCCTTATTTGTCATTTGATGTTTACCAAGAAACTTCCGGAGAGCTTATTGTAGAAGTTGATAGCCCCCCAAGTTCCGATTTAATGAAAATAGAGCTTAGTACATTTACTTCAGGAAACAAGATAGAAAAAGAAAGCAGAATAATCCCGGCGATTAGCGGATCCTACACTATAGCGCTACCAACTAGCATTAGGGCATTCAAGGTTGGCGTCTCTCCAGTTGTAAAGCCTATGTATGACGCAATAAACAGAAAGTTCATTGTCCATGGTAGCTTTCCTGGGTATAATCCGTAATACCATACCGAGGTGGCGAGAGCATAATTAGCCTAAAATTACTTCTCGCACCTCATTTTTCGTGATAAGATGAGTTCTTCATCTTTATCGTGATAATGGCAAATCATGCTTAACCCACCATCGTTTATCACCTCCTTTTTACTCGTTGCTACCCTCTATTCTCAATCTGTAATTGCAGGGATGTCAGTAGAAGAACTCTCAATTCATACCGCGTCCTCTACTAAAGTTTCCGCCTTGCATAATGCCTCTCATACAGCATCAAGAGAGTCCATTCTTGTTAGGATATCAGGAAGCAAGGATATAATGCGAGCTACTCGGGGAATGACTATCCATGCCCTCAATAGTGGGCAATATCTCACCGCATCTGTTCATGGAGATACTCTAGCGTTTTTCAGCGACAACAACATGGTGTATCATACAGCACCCCACAAAAGACAGTGTTACGAGCTATGCACGTTAGATATTTCGTACCCACTTCTACTTGATGGTAACTCATCCTTGAGTCTCGAAATTAGTCTTTATGATGAGGTTGGCGCGAAACTAGATAGCTTATCCATTCCAAGCACCGTATTAAGTCGACATCATATTGATGCATCAGTTACTGATGTTTTCAATATCGCAATCAGTGAAAACCATGTGGACATTTCAAATAACGCACTTTCTTTAGTCTCACCAAGTGAATTTGTCATCACAACTCGAAGTGGCGGCATTACCTCAAAAGTGAAAAAATGGATTGAGCCGGGCTATTACATAAGGATAAACCTGGACGAAGATCTCGACTATCTAGGCATTAACTATGATCTCTCTGCTTCAGAAACACACACCTATAGCTCAGAAGTCACTTTTCACGACAGTGAGGATCCATTTTTCATTGGCCACGACAAGCGTTGGAGCCTTATACTGACAAAAGGCCTATTCCATAACGACATGGGAGTACATCATCATGCACAAGCTAGACACTAGGCTACCCTTCCCTATATTTCCATCGCTCGCGGAAATGAAGGATATGGATCATAGGGATAGGCCTGATTATCTGCTGGGTGCGGGTCTAAGTGAAGAGCAATGGAGAGATTATGAGCTTGCTTTTGAGTTTCTTTTATCTTACGGCATGAGAAGCAAAGAGACATTCAATTCCTATCGCAGTGACATCCAAACTCTTCTCCTATGGGTATGGCTCCAAAGCTCTGGCAAATCACTTCCCTCTGTAGGAAGGAAAGAGATTGAATCGTTTTTGGAATTCTCTCATGAGCCTCCTAGGGAATGGGTAATGTCATCTCGATTACGTCACTTTCATCCCCAGGAAGGCTCTCTCAGCCCTAATCCTGAGTGGAGACCATTCAGAGTTTCCAAGGATGACCTGCTTGGCAGGTCCACTAAAATAAAGCGAAAGATAGCTCATTCCAGCCTTCTGAAATTGTTTTCTAGCCTTAGTAGCTTTTTTGACTTTCTTGTCGACGAGCGCCGCGCCAAGGTTAATCCTGTCGCCTCCGCGAAGAAGCGCTCGCCATACATGATTAAAGATGCGCAAATCAAGAAAGGGCATCGCTTGAGTGAGGACGCCTGGTACTCGGTAGTAGATGAGTTAGTTAAGATGGCAAATGATGATCCTAAATTTGAACGTGCTCTATTTGTTATTGTGCTGATGAAAACCTGTTATCTCAGGGTATCTGAGTTATCAGAAAGGGATGCCTGGAGTCCTACAATGGGTGATTTCTTCCAGCAGGAGGGGTTTTGGTGGCTTAAGGTATACGGCAAAGGAAGAAAGATAAGAGACGTCACTGTGCCTGAGGCTTTTTTGCCATACCTCATTCGGTATAGGGAGTCCAGGGGGCTTCATGGCACTCCTGAACCTAAGGAGTCGCACCCTATTATTCCTAAGGCTAGAGGCGTTGGCAATATTGGTCAGCGCCAATTAACACGATTGATCGACGAGGCCATGGAAGAGCTTGAGAGGCGCATTTCCGCCCATGGCGATCATGAGTCTGCAAAGCAAATCGCCCAGGCCACGACTCATTGGCTGAGGCACACCGGGGCATCAATGGATATTGACCAAAGGCCGCTAAAGCACCTGTCTGATGAGCTTGGGCATGCATCTCTTGGCACAACAGATAGGATCTATGTGCAATCTGATCAGAAAGAGAGGGCACAGTCAGGCAAAAGAAGAAAGATCTGAAGTTATTTTCACCATGCCACGCCTCGTGACAAAGGCACTGAGGCGTGGTAGCTCCTCTGAGATGCCCCTTCCTCCCTCTATTTCACAACGAAAGAATCTGAATATCCCATGCTCTTCATTTTCTCGGCGAGAAGCCTAGCATTATCTATTCCCCTGACAGGACCTACTCTAACATGGATGTCACGTGAAAGAGGTCTGCTCTCAATGAATACAGGGTGTGTCATTAGTGGGTTAAGCTTATCCAGAAGTGACTCAGCCTCAGTTTTATTCCTTGTTGTTAATACCTGAACATTAAGCCATCTTCTATCCAGCGCTAAGCGTTGCTCTTTTGTTTGTGCATGTCTTCCTGGCGACGCACTCCCTTCCTTCCCAGGTGTAACTGCTTCGATTCTAACATTTGCTAAGCCTTTTGTATCAAAACCTAATACTTGAGCCGCCTTGTATGAGAGGTCAATTATTCTGTCACCATGGAAAGGACCTCTGTCATTGACACGAACAACTGCTTTCTTCCCGTTATCAAGATTGTGCACGAGGACATATGTCGGTATAGGGAGGTTTTTGTGAGCTGCGGTCATCTCATACATGTCGTATATCTCCCCATTAGAGGTTTTGTTGCCATGAAACTTTTTGCCATACCATGAAGCAATGCCTTCTTGAACAAAGCCTTCGGCGCTATCCATTACGTGATATCGCTCACCCCATACTGTATAGGATGACATGTTTCCACCGCGTGACTTTGGCTCATAAACAGGCGTTGGTCCCGGTATTTGATTCCAATTGTATTCATGGTTATATGGTGCAGCACAACCAGAGAGAGCCAGTCCCATAGCGCAAAATATCGAAGTAATTGCTTTCATTGATCTTATTGCTTTGTTTTATAGTACTACAACACAGTGGGTTATTGCACCAAAAAAAGCTTGATGCCAACTTCCTTTGTGATAAAATCAGTAAAAATATTTCTACGTCCATGATCAGTGCGCAGAGTCCTAAGAAAACACGAAGCGGAAAAGTCCTCAAGATCCATGTTTCTGGATATCCTCTTGATTGGATTGAATACCAGGATGCAGCGCGCCTCTTAATCAATGGAGATGTCGTCTATTCATTTGAAGACGCTGAAGACGATATAGTGAGACTCCGAGGTGGAGTCTCAAGCCTAACGGGAATGACATCTTACCTATATGTCCCACCCATTCTTGCAGTTAACACGGGTGTAGCGACGGACAAGGTATTAGCCTTCAGCGATTACACAATTCATGATGAATTAATTTTCAAAAGAGATAACATGACCTGCGCTTACTGTGGAGAGAAGGTGAGGGTCGTTAAGCTTGACAAGCTGACTAAATCCGAAAGGAATAAAATGAGATCAGTCGCTGCTACAAAAGACCATATTATGCCTCAGTCAAGAAAGGGTGAGGACTCTTGGGAGAATCTGGTTACTGCATGTGCTCCATGCAACAACATGAAGGCTGATATGACCCCTGAAGAAGCTGGAATGCCTCTTAAAATTCGCCCGTTTCGCCCCAATAGACATGAATATCTTGCTCTTACCAATAAACACATGCTCCCGTCACAAATGCAGTATCTATCCAGGCAATTTAGAGGAAAAATGACAATATAACTACCCGCAGGATAACCTGCGGGCTCTCTTTACTTACCACCCATAGATTTACTCAAGGCATACATTACTAAACCTTGAGGGTGGACGCCTCTTTTTCGGCAATAAAGTATGCACTTGTCAGCATAAGGATCTTGACCCTGAAGGCTAAACAAGTGATTTTTAGCTTCTCTTGTTGCCTCTCTTGAGGACAAGATGCCTATTGTCATCATGATTATTGAATAGAAAAACAAGAAGAATGTGCCTTGCTTAGCTATATCACTATGCAGATCGGCATATGGCAACATGGCAGTCATCAGTATGGCAACCATGAGCCACAGCAAAAATTCATGATCTTTTATCCAGAGCCTCATGTTACCTCTTGATTAGGTCTGAGATTGTGCTCGATGAATTCCTTAGCCCAATTTGCGTCGAGCGAGCCCTGCCATCGGAGTCGACATAGTTAAACTTCAGATGGTAGCGTCTCATGAACTCGAAAAGATCACTATCACGAGGAACAGTTAGAGTGTCAGCTGGAAACCTGTCGATCTCCCAGGATACAGCGTAATCCGTCTTCCCTAATGCTTTATTCCTGCTTGTATCATTTAAGGATGTGACTTCAAGCGAATCAAATGAGTAAGTTGAGCTAATTTGATTATTGTGAAACTTCCTGCCTTCAGGAAGAACAAGGTTTGCTATGAAGATTTTTTCACCTTGTCGTTTTTCCATGTCTATTCCCAGCGTATAGCCCCTTTCATTGTATGTGGTCACGGACTGACCATTGAGACTAAACTCCTTAAATGCTGCTTGTGCTGTGGCAGCAAAAAATGATGCACCCAACGCCACAGATGCCGAGGCCGCTATAAGTAACTTCCCAAAATCTTTTTTCATACAAACTCTCCTTTGCTTTACATATTCTCATTTCCAGCAAGATTTCTCAAGCGGATAGTTCCACTTCATCATCATATAGGAAATCAAGGCTAAATCTTATCAAGAAGTCTCTGACAGGCATCGCATAGTCCCTTCCTGTAATTAGTTCCCTGTAGCCAACAATGGACTCCTCACCTCGCGGGGAAAGAGCCCTTAAAAATGGGACCACCCTAAGTCTCTTCCTATCTTCATACACGCCAATGCAAGAGTAGTAATTAACAACCCCGCTGCTTTCACTTCTGACATATATCTGTTTAAATATATCTTCTCTAAGGCACTCAATTCCCTTGCCCTCCTCCCTGGTGAAAAAAATCCAGTTGTCATCACTATCCGGACTGGGAAGCCTCCCTATAATCTGTATTTTGCCCAGCATGTATTTTCCCTTTCCCAGTAGGGTGAATTTCCGCATGGTTATCCTCAGATAAAATAAATTGCAACACAGACAAGTGCAAATGGAACAAATGAGGCTCCAAAAACATGATCCAAATCGGCGTCAGGATAGACGCGTGATGATAGTCTCATGTAGTAAGAAAAAAAAGAAATCCCTACAATAGATATTGCAAGATGGCTAGAGACATCCAGTAGCCCCAATATATTGATAAATATAAAAGCTGGGTAAATGATGATTGCGCAAGAAATCAGTGTTAAAAACAGAGATAAAACGGCATTATCCATTGATAAGGAGTAAGATCCCGGCTCCCTAAACTCAGGTTTAATCCCCATATGAAGGAAAAGAGAGTAAGCCATAGAGTATACACATACAGATGGTATCGCAATCAGAACGAATGCATCCTGAGTTATCACTGACAATAAAAATACAGTAATCGAGAAGCAAATCAATCCAACCGGAAGCGACCTGGATAGAGCACTTTTTAGCACCTTTTCCCTGAGAAGGAGTATGTCGCTTGTACGGTCCACTATCTTCAACTTCACTACCTCTTGTGTTTTGTATTCTATCAAATCTCAGGCGCCCATTCAATAAATGAAAGTTTGATTTTTTCTTGCTATAATAGAGAAATAAGGGAGCAAACCTAATGTCTCAGGAACCTAAAATATCCGCTAGTAATCCATTGGCAAATCTACTAGCCTATCAAAAGATACTTAATGATAAGCTTATCACAGAAAGGCTGCTCTCAGAAAAAGAGGGTCTCAGTAAAATAAAAATTAGGGCGCTTGAGATTCATGACAATCTCTCTGACCTTGATGAAGAAGATCGTTATGTTCGCACACTTAAAAAACTGATAGAAGAAGATCTATCTGATGTATCCAGGCACTTCAGAGATGAGGCATCCTCTTTTCATCGCGATATCAACAAGATCAATGTTGATGCTGAAATTGCCTTTATAGAAGCCAACTGCAAAGATGCTTTTAATGACATCTCTAAGGATGGATTAGCAAACATTCTTCGAACAGTAAAGGCTGATGAGGAACAGAGGCAAACTAAGCCAAACCTATTAACAAGATTGCGTGACTTAAGGGGTAGTGGAAAGGCAATAAGTTTCCTTGCTATAGCAGGCTCGATTGCTGCAACATCAGGCGCAAACATTCCTGTTATCATAGCAGGCAAAGTCATTTCCCAACTAACTGGTCCAGCATCAGATCTGGGGCATAGAGCCTGGATCGCGGCTGGCGATGCGCTTGTTAATAAAGGACATATAAGCCAAGAAAGAAGAGAGATGATAGATGCTTCACTCAACCGAGCAAAAGATAACATTGGGAAGTCAAAAGGATGGAAAATCGGCAAGACTCTCATGATATCCGTGGGAAGTATGGCACTCCTGGGCGCAGGAGCCACTGCATACTTTGATTTAACCTCAGATGACTCTATGCTCAAGGGATTGCTTTCAAATAAGCCTGACGTTGATGATGCAATACTTGGTGATCTTGGTGAAGGTCGGGAATCAGATGTAAATCCATCTCCAGGAGAACAAAGCTCTAGTGATGCAAATAAAGAACCAAATAGTGAAATTCCTCTACAGGAATTAAATGCTGACAAGATAATTGAAAAACTTAAAGAGAGTGCTGGAGGAGAAAGGGTTATTGATCATCTAGGACTTGAGAATTACACTGGGCAGACAATAGATAAGGCTCAACTCCAAGAAATCATAAACAGCTCGGGCCTATCTCATGAGCAAGCCATTAGCCACCTTGCTAATATCAACGAATCCATTGCTAAAGAGGTTTCTGATGTTCTTAATTCACCGAATGAAAGCCTGATTGCGAGCAAAGAAAATTCCAATCCTGAATCCGTCGAGCCCCCTCAAATAGATTCGATAGATATTGTCGTCAATCAGGGCGATACACTTTCTGAGATTCTATGGGGGCAGATGAAGGATGATATTAGTCTGACAGAACTTTATAATGAGATCATACCTGCTGTCGCTGAGCACAATGGGATATCTAACCCAGACCTAATACATCCTGGACAAAAAATAACAATTCCATCAGAACTTCTTGCTGAGTACAGTGGAAATCAAAGCCTTGAAGCCAGTGGGCAAAGGGGAGATATGCACAGTTCTCCACCTGAGAAGACTGGGGTTCCATTCAAAGGAGAAGGAGCCGAGCAGTCAGCTAGCCCATCCTCTTGGGTTAAGGATAGATATCTGAATGGGATAACTAATCCAGAAGACAGTACGCCAATGATATTCAGAAATGATGATGAGGGGCCAGCAATGTAATATACGTGCAACAAAAGCGACTGACTAAGTCAGTCGCTTAATTATTCAGAAAACCCCCTTGGATCTAGCCTCCATGAGGAGCAAGCCAACATAACCATGAAGATCCATGTTTTTTATTGCTTTCTCAGAAACGTCCATGAGGTTCGTTGTGTTGAACTCTACTCCTGATTTTGCCGCCTCAGCTCTCATAAGCTGGATAAAATATGACGTGTAGTGGGTGGCAGAGAGCCGACTATCAGATAGCCTTTTGTATTTTCTCTCAATAAACTCATCAGAGAGCCCGTGCTCAACTGAAACTGTATAAAAAAATGCATCGGCAAAACCCTCTACGATTGTAGCCCTGATCAACCTCAAGGGATCACTCTCCCTGCCTTGAGTAAGTGTCTCGATAGCCGCGCTTAGCTCATCCCTGTCTTCTATTCCTAACTTCAGGGAGAAGGCACTGAAAGCCTCATCGTGAGTAGGCATTAGGTCATTTTGATCGTTCATCGAAGCATGGTAGCAATGTCCGACCTCGTGCCAAAATGCCAGCCACTCAAAGTCAAAGCCATCCTCTTCAAAGGTTAAAAACCTATCGGTGTCATTCCAGTTGGCGTCATTAATGAAAATGCCACAAAAGACTCCTCCATTGTTCCTTGTTTTTCTAGCAAAGCCACGGGGTGCACCCCCACTTGCTTGAATGCTCAGCCTATCCTCACCAAGAAGCTGCATGGACTCTTCGCTGATGGCTACCGCACTCCCATCATAATTCCCTGCGAGGGGGTAGATTGTCACTGTCCTGCCATCAGGATGACGACTAGACAATAGCTCGCTTATCTCGTAGAAGAAGGCGCCTGCCTTCGTATCCTTCCTGAAAAAATCTTCATGATCAGGCGTATGAAACCTAAGCCTTATGTCATCAAAAAGGAAATACAGTATCATGGAGGTGACAAAGACGATGAATATAGCCACCATCCCTCCGATAATTCCAAAAAATTGCTTGTTAGTGATGTCAGGCATCTTGCCCCCTTCTGATAACCTTACTCTTGACATATAGATCACATATTATTATGTTTGTTCCGAAAGGTCAAAAAAAACCCGCCCTTGTTAAGGGCGGGTTTTTCTGGGAGGGCCATCAGCCAAGTTTATCGCTCAGGTCCTTGGCAGGCCTGAATTTAATGACCTGTTTTTCAGGGATCTGCATTTGCTCGCCGGTTTGCGGATTCTTGCCAGTACGCGCAGCGCGAGTGGTGACCTTGAAATTACCAAACCCACGAATCTGGACATCCTGGCCAGCACCCAAGCTGTCACCGATAGACTCCAGAACGGTATCTACGACAGTGGTCGCAACTTGCTTTGTAACACCGGCACTAGCTGCTACGTTTGTAATGAGTTCACTTTTATTCACGAGATTCTCCTTTTTTTGTGAAAGCGTAATGGATTCTAGTTTGACCAGATTTTCCTGTCAATATATAATGCAAAAAATAATTCGGGATTCATGAAAACCAGCAAGAAGCTCCCATTCATCATGGCATTAGTGCCAAGCATAGCGGCATTTGGCTTGATGGCAAAGATGAGCGCCGATCAAAAAAATGCCGCTTATGAAAAACATAGGGAAATATCCTCTCTTGAGTCACGCCTTAGCGACCAAGCGGACGCCATTTCCTCCGTTAATCGTTTATGTAAAAGTGATGTTAACTGCCCTGAGCTTATCATCAGCAGATTCGAGGAGATGAAGAGTCGCATTGAGTCCTTAACTGCTAGGCTACAAGAGAAGCATGCCTCTCTTGTCGAGCAAAAAGCGTCATCTGAGGAAAAGGAGCAGGCGATCAACAGTCTTGAGGCGAGTCTCAGGAAAGCTAACGATACGCTACGAATCACTCGTCAGACAGTGGATGCGCAGATATCCCTGGAGCTTGAGGCGGTGGAAGAGCAGATAGATGAAATTCGCTCAGAGTATGAGTCAATAATACTTAGCCTCCAACAGGACCTTCGGGATGCACGGATATCCACTCAAAATGAGGTGAAAGAAAAGGAGGATAAGTTCAGAGAGCTACACAAGAAAAGCATTAACAGCCTTCTGGGAATGGTTGATTCACTAGCACAGGATCGTCAATCCAGGATAATACCTCTGATATCAACCTATGATGACGAAACTGTAAAAGATAAATTCATATGCTCTGATGCTGGTGAGCTATCCCCTTCTGAAATGATATTTTCACGACACATGGAAAGGCATTGGCTTATATGGCCTGTCACTGTCATTACCAGTAATCAAGACTCTCTGATAGCAGAAACAGGCAATGGATACTCGTTGGATGTTCAATGGGAGAATAAGGAGAACCTATATGAGCTATCTTCTGGCGACAAGATATCTATACAGTTCCAGCCGCTACCTGATCAAAAATGTGATAGCCCAATTACTGGAAGAAGAGCTGTTTTTACAACACACTAACAAAAAGGGCCTTATGGGCCCTTTTGCATATCGACATCTCCAAATCGACAATGAATTGAAACCTCTCTTTTTTTCACGTAGCTATCAATTCTGGCATCTCCAAATGCCATCCCCTTCTGCACTTTAGATAAATATTTTTCAGGAACTTCTTCCACCTTGCATTCAAGTTCGCCAGCCATTTCATGTCGCTTTTTTTCTACGTCTCTACACCCGCATTCCCCCAGAAGAATCTTGATGTGAGTCTCATCAAGAAATTCAGGAGACTTAGTGGCCAAATAGTCTACCACAGTGTTTCTGGCAACCAGTGAGTTCTTAAGCGCTCCTGCTATTGCAACAGCTCTTGCCCGAGTTTTATCACATGCATAATCCCCACCCGCAAGAAAATCAATTCTTTTTGTTAGAGATCTAAAGGCGCCTTTTAGTGCTGCTTTATCAACAAGCTTGTTATTACGCAATGCCTGGAAGAGTATTTTTTCTCTCTTGGCTTCCGCTTCCTCAGTAGGGTTTTTACTTTCCTTTATCCTGCTGTTTAGATAGTTCTCCACATGGGCTAAATCCTCTATCCTTGTGGAGTCAAATATATGCCCCTTAACCCACGTTGTTGTCACCGACATTACTTTTGGGTCATTATGGATTTCATTTGAAATATTGATTACCAGGCGCAAGAACTCATGCCTACTCTTTAAGTAGGTCGACATCTCCTCGGCCCTTCCCTCAATGTTTTTTATTTCATCTATAGCCTTCCTGGGATCGTGCAAAGCCTCTACTACATTTAAATTATCTAGAGATATGTCAATATTTATTGGACCACTATGCGTTTTCTTGATAGCAGCCTTGGCATGCTTAATAGCATTCAGGCAACCTATCGCTTCAGCCACATCAGATGTCGTATGATGTGTTATCGTACCGCTTCTCAGCGTCGAATTATGAAAAACCTTACCTCCCTTGAGACCAATGAAACCGTACCCATATCCGGTAATACCTTTCCCGGTTAATGATTTAGCATTTCCAAGGCCAGCAGCATCCGAATAAACATTCAATAAAACGGGATTTCCAAGCGTCTCAGGCTTTTTATAGAGCACCTCCCTTCTTTCTGTGAAAGGATAGCTGTGGAGTCTAGCTTTTTCTGTCTCTGACTCATAAAGATGCTTGGTTCTCTTCCAAAGAAGTTCTCCGAGTATCAGGCTCTCTTTTGTCGGTGGGTGCCTCACTCTCACTCTCCTCTCTTCAGTTTTTTCGACTTAAGGGTTGATCTCATTATTACTTTCTATAGAAATGTCTAGATCACAGCGCTTAGGCTTGCCATCTAGCTCTCCCTGCTTCAGTGAAGATGCCTTCATGAAGTCTAATCCCATTCCATGAGCCGGCATCATTTTCTCAGGACTGTAATCAAGATTAATTGTTTTATCTATTACCTTCACTGACGGAAGATCGATCCCGCTATCATGAGGTATCATCGTTACCCCTATACGTGAAAAGCTAACTGAGTCCCCGG
>LFCJ01001070.1_pt1 | contig 18442 bp, 23 predicted proteins | sample 643141 | NCBI WGS metagenome assembly LFCJ01 (sample SAMN03766243, study PRJNA286221) | soda lake metagenome | biome: soda lake; feature: Kulunda steppe; material: water; isolation source: sample B1-Br-g2 brine of Lake Bitter-1 | place: Russia: Kulunda steppe | collected 2010-07
AATGCCGCAAAAATGGTATAAACGCGAAACTTAATTGCCCCCGCCCCGTCGGCGCTTGCCCGGTATTTCCTGGCGCCGTACGCTGGCACGCTGGCACGCTGGCACACGGCGTCAGCTCAGAGCTCTGAGGAGCGCAGCAGCTCAGAGCTCTGAGGAGCGCAGAGCTAACAAGAGGCTCCTCGTGGGTGTCAGGGCTCATCGTACGGTGTACGCTGGCGCGTGGCGCCCAAACCAGCAACTCAGCCAGCTAGGTATGCTCTCATGCAACATGAGTGCTCACCAACTGACACATGCACAGACACATGTGCCGGAGCGGGCCCTCACCTCTCCACACAGCGCACAGCACACACCACCCCCAATCGTCTTGGAATGGAGCACACCTGCGCTCTCAGCACAAGAGACTTGCCACCCACCTGGTGCACGTACTCGTCGTTCATCTTGGAATGGAACACGTGCAGCGACCAGTCAGGGCCCAAGTGCAGCAGCGCTTTGCGGCACACAAAGTCAAAGGCGTGGTGCACACGGCCCTCAATGATCACAGCCTTGTATTTCTGCAGGGTATGCAAACAAGCCCGGGTCACAGTCACTGGTCAAGTGAGCATGCTGGGGATGGGGTTGCACGGCATAGCACCAAGGAGCATGTGTGGCACGGCACAGCACCAAGGAGTAAGTATGGCATAGCACAGCACAGCACCGAAGAGTAGGTGTGGCACAGCACCAAGGAGCATGTGTGGCACGGCGTCAAGCAGGGGCACAGCAGCAGTTGTTGGGGTCGCAGGTGCCCTTGGCGTTCAGGCAGCCTGACGCAGCAGGCTATGTTGAAGCCTGATGCAGCAGGCACGCCCCGCCTGTGTAATTGCATGGCGGCAGCCTCCATCAGTCACAGCAGTGTGCGCACAGCGTGCACATTGCACACTCACCTGCCGCTCGGGCGCAGCTGCAGCCAGGCGCGCACCACGCAGCGCGGGCAGCAGCTGGCGCACATAGTGGCGGAAGGAGAGGGACAAGAAGCCCCTGAAGATGGCAGTGATAAACTTCTGCCTGAATGTGTCGTCGTCAAAGCGCTTGGCTGTGGCCAGGCCGCGGGCCTGCATCGCAGCGCGCTCCTCGGGGCTGGCGCGGAACAGCACGCGCGTGTAGTTCAGAAACTCCCCCTCCGAGCACGCCAAGAAGCCATTGTTGGTGCCTGCAGCAGCATCGACGATTGCGGGGTGCACCATATGTGCACCATATGTGCACCATGTGCACCGCCGGGCGGTAGGGACACCTTGCCCAAGGTGCCTGCATCACTTGCACACTAAAGGAGCAGCGATGCGCGGTGCGCAGACCCCTTGCCCAAGGTGCCTGCATCACCTGCACACTATGGGAGCAGCGATGCGCGGTGCGCAGACCCCTGCTCCCGCCCCCCACCACCAAAATCAGCACACGCCGCGCGCTCAGCCACACCCACAATTACGTGCACATGCACACACAGCCACACGCAGCACATCAGGCGCATAGCGCAAGCCACGAGGGCACCCACCCTTCGCCGAGGTGGCACGCAAGCACCTGCGCCGCACCTGGGGTGATGATGTCGCTCGCGCCGCCCACGCAGTACGCAATAGGCAGGCAGCCAGCGGACATGCCCTCCACGATAGAGATGCCAAAGTGCTCGTGGTCCGCGGGGTCATTGTGGCTGTGCGCTGCCAGGCCCGTCATGTGCCACTGTACCAGCGATGACTGCAGCGCAGCCTGGATGACGTCAGCGCTCTGGCCCAGAAGGAAGTCGATGGGCAGTCCTTCCGCCTCCTGCCGCAGGTCCGCCACGTAGCGCTCGTGCTCCTCGCCCGGCCACACGTTGCCCGCCAGCAGCAGGCGCGTCTCGGGCGGCAGCTCCGGCCTGCGCGCGGCCGGGGCAAGTGTGCACAGGGTACACATGTATGTGCATGCGGCGGCATCATCAGTCTGGGCGCTACGGCTGTGCAGACACGGGGTGGGTTGAGGGTTTAGCTATGGGTTGCCTTGCCTTGCGTGGATGTGACAGGTGTGCGAAGGCGCAGTGAGCGTGCTGTGTAGGAGTGACAGACTCTGCATAGCGTGCTGTGTAGGAGTGACAGACTCTGCACAGCGTGCTGTGTATGAGTGACAGACTCTGCACAGCGTGCTGTGTAAGAGTGACAGACTCTGCACAGCCCTATCTGCACGCACTGGCCGCGTTCCGGGGCGGCTGGGGCGCGCTGCGCCCGCACCAAAAGCACAAACCCTGCATTTGGGGCAACGCGTGACCAAAGGGCGTGATGACGTGGCGTACATTGGAATGTCTGCATGCGCTGTGGCCCAGCCCCTTGGCCCAGCGCTCCCTGCTGTGCATACTCATGTGCATGCACCCCCCACCCTCACTCACAAACACGTACGCACTCACACACGCACACACACATACAGACACACATGAACCACCCCCACCCCCCTCATAAACAAATGCGCGTTAACAAATGCGCGCGCAAACGCACATGCACACCCGCCCCCTTCCCCCCTCCCTACCTCAGGGCCTTGAAAAGCTTAATGGCGATGTGGTGACCTTTGCTCTGTCTGCCAGCAAATAGGCGGCCCAGCAAGATGATGTTGGAGCGCGGGCCAGGGGAGATCTGGAAGGGCACCACTGCCGGGTGCAGGATCTGCGAGATAAGGGAGGGGTGGATGAGGCTGACCGCGCTGTGGCTGTGCGGCAGTGCAGCGCATATGGCATGGACGGGATCCAAGGGCAGACATGCTGTTTGAAAGGTGAGGCGGTGCATTGTTTTGGTGCTGATGCAACGTCATCCAGCTGCACGTTGGGTCACAACATCCACTGCCTCTCAATCATGCACACCTCTTGCAACAAGCAGGGCAAGGCGCATACTCCTCAAGGCCGCACTAAGCGGCGCTTTCTACGGCGTGCAGCTTGTCCGCAGAGGTTGACACTGAGTTGGGTCACTGACATGAGCGATCCACCCTCCCAGCATCAGGGGCACTGTGTTCCCGTGCGTGCAGCCAGTGCGCTCAGCTGCCTGAAAGGCAGCAGGAGCACCAGCACCGCGCCCACCTCCTTGCTGCGGTCACGTGTGTAGTGCAGTGCCACAAATGCATTGTGCACACACGACTTGCCTCGAACGAAGGGAACGGCCCGTTCGCGGCGTTGACGAGTCGCAGCACAGGCGCGATGAAGTGCTGGTACCACTTGAGCGAGTACAGGCTGTTCATCAGTACAGTGTCGTACGTTGTGAATGCCATGAGGTGCGGCGGGTCCACCACGCGGTCCAGGTCAAACGGGAACTGGCACATGTAGATGTTCATGCGGCCGAGCCCCTTGTACATGGGGTACTTTTCGTTGCCCAGGAGAAAGAACAGGTCATACTTGGTGTTTGCCAGGATCAGGTGGTCGGTCACGCGCACCTGGGCACAGGGGCATGACAGGAGCAGGAGCGGCATGTTGGGGATGGTGGACCATATGCCCACTTTCGAGCCGCGCGGTTGGCCGCACAACAAGTAGGCAGGGCGCGTGCGTGCACTGGAGCCCTATGAAATCCTAGGGAACAGCTTGACCGCCACAATACATGCTGCCACATGCTGGCCAGGCATCTCCTTCATTCCATGCCTGTCTGGTTGCTTGCAGGGAATGTGGGCTTTTCAGAAACGCATGGCCGCCTGCAGCCCAGCGCTGTCCTTCACTCCAACAAACAATGCTCACGCGCAGAACCAGATGTTTTGGAGCTGGGACCCCCGACTCTTCCTGCTGAGCCCAACACAGCCACCGAGACAGCAGAGATGGGAGGGGGGTGGGGGTGTGTGCGCGCGTGTGTAAGTACGTCTGACACATGGGAAACTCCTGAGCACTCACTGTGCGCAAGGATGTCAGCCATGGATTGAGTTCGATGCGCAGCGTGCGGCTCACTTCCATCAGCTTCTCCACGCTCTGGCAGACATTGTCAGGCCCCACAAGCACCTTCGGGCGCAACGGCAGGCAACGGGACAGGACCTGGTTTCAGCATGGTTGTTTTTTACTCAGCAATATTAAGTGAAAAGGCAAGTCGTCCTGCTTGGCATGGCATGGAGCTGCCATGTGTTTGGAAAGTCCACTTGAACGGCGCAAGCTGCATGCTTGCAGACCTTGCTGAGAGTCAGGCAGCCCATGAAAGAAGTCAAGACCCTGGAGAAGCCATAATATCAACGAGCTGATGGCTGTACATTGCTGGATAACACCAAACTGGTCAATTGCTATGCCTCATTGACAGGTACTGGAGCGAAGAATAAGCACGCACGTCAGAGGCGAAGTACACTTCACACGTTCAGGCCTGCACGCATGTGCATGCAAACACACCTCCACATGGAAGCCGATGTATTGGGCTGCCTTGATGGAGGACAACAAGTACCTCTCTCCACCTCCCATGGTTATGTGGTAAGGGGTGTAGAAGCCTGCGGTCCTCATGCGTGTGCTGTCATCTATCTTGCTCCAGTCGATTGCGCTTGGGCCAACAGTGCTGACCACAGGCCTCTCAATCACCAACGGTTTTGAAAGCGGTGGAGCACCCCTGCCATCCTCAGGCAAAAAGCCAGAGGCCGATTTTGGGTTTAAGACCTGTAAAGGCAGTGATCACAGCCGCTTGGATTGTGTGCTTATTTGCGCTCGCGTGTGTGTGTGTGTGCGCTCGTGCATGGCGCATGTGCACGTGCATGTGTGAGCGTGTGCGTGTACGCGTGTGCGTGTGCGTGTGTGCGCAAGCATACATGTGTGCGCTGCGATTGTGCTCGCGTGTGCACATGCGTGGTGTGAGTGTATGTGTGTGTGTTTGTGTGTATATGTGTGCGCTTGCGATTGTGTGTGCAAGCATGCGAGCATACGTGCGTGTATGTGAGTGTGTGCACGCAAGCGTGTGTGCGTGTTTGCGTGTATGCATGCGTGCACGCGAATGCGTGTGCATGCATGCGTGTTTGTGAGCGCGTGAGTGTGTGCATGTATACGTGTTTATATGTGTGCATGCGTGTGTGTGTGTGTGTGTGTGCCTGTGTGTGCGTGTGTGTGCGTGTGCGCACGCGTGCCCCCGCGTGCTCGCATTTGATCAACACAACTCTCTTTGCATTCCAGTGGGGATATCACCTGACTGCTGCTGCTGCTGCTGCTGCTGCTGCTGCTTGGCACCTCAAGTGTCTTCCGGATGCTTGGGTCAAAAACAAAGACGGCAGCTTGGATGAGCACAAGTGCAGCGATGGTGCAAGCAAGCAAATACTGCTTGCGTGTGAAGGTGGACTTTGCCCTGTAGGTAGTTCTTATTTCCATTGCTGACCTGATTGGTCATTATCTCGAGCACACAACAGTGTGCATGGCCACAGAAAGTCAAAAGAGAGGAGCTAGCAGCATGATTATGAAGCCCCTCCCCCATTATTCCACACCGATGCACATCACTCCTCCTATTAAAAATATAATCGGCACAGCACAGCCGATTGAAACTTAATGTAATCAGACCACGGTCGCATTCGCAGTGTTACTTATGAAAATGTTGTTTAGATTTAAGAAGGTTAAGAGTTTTCGTATGTGTACACTCCCAGGCATGTGCGAACATGCACGAACATGCATGCATGACCGCGTAATACGCATGCACACACACACACACACACACACACACACATGTGCACAAACATACAGGCATGCACATTGAGCGTGTGCATGCTCGCACATTGCATGCCTTGGCACACACATGCGCATGAGCACACATCGCACACACCTTGCACATGCACAGACACTGGCACAAGCATGTAAACATGGACACACATCACTTGCACGTTGCCCGCAAACATCCATGAGCACACGCACCTCACACAACACACAAAGAATCAAGCGCCTGCGCGGGCATGCAGGCATTTGCATTGCCCGCACAAGCAAGCACATGCATGAGCACATGGACTACGTACACCTTACAAATTTGCACGCACGCAGGCACACGCACAGGCATGTACGTACAGACATGTGCGCACATCACATATCATGCAATTGCACGCGAGCATGCTCAGCGCACACACCACACAGGTGCAGGTATGCAGGCGCGCTCCCTGGTCACACACGCCGCATGCGCATTCAAGCACAGCAGTGCTTGCTCCAAGAATGCTGGAATCGCAGGTGCATGCAGGGACTGTTGGGGGACGGCAGGGACTGATGGGAGACTGGCCGAACACCAGGAAGCCAGACAGAACCATTAGCGCCAAGAAAAACGCATCATTTTCTGCAGCATCTTAACTGTAGGCTTGCGCAGTCAAGGAAGAAGGCATTATCCGGCTAATTCGTGGGGTTAAAACTATTTCGTTTAATTTGACAACTACCCACCTCCCTGTCCAATAATTCATTCAGTTTTTGAAAGCTTTGAAAGATAATACATATCATGTAAAAGGACAATATGTATAAAGGATATAGTATCATGATATTATTATATATCCATATCATATATAGGATATAATATATAGGAAATACCAGAGGGGGATATCTGAGGCCCCAAAAGGGGATGATTGTTTTCTGATATGGAGTCGTCCCAGTAGAGGATGAAATCCCCTGAGCACAATTCCGCTATCTTAAGCTTGCTCTTCACTCCTCCAATGAAGAAAGCAAAAGAAATGGAGGTCTCAATAGATCCAATAGTTGCCTTTGCGCACCTCCTAGCACGTTCTCCTCCCAGAGACCTTCTCAGATGCTGCACTCCTACTTGCCTCTGGCTGTAGTCTAACTCCAGTAACTTACTGAAACTTTCTTGAAGTGTTGTCATGTAAAAAATCAAATAATCATGTGTCGTGGATGAGGCCATTCCTGACATGTTGGTGGTAGGTGGTGCTAGGCATCTGAATTGATCGTATTTTTTATTTTACTGAGCAATGAAGCACTGTGTGTTCTTCCGACAAGGTCTACTCACGCATTGTCTTTTCATCCCATTGTGCAACAGGATAGCTGAAGTCCGGATAATAATGGTTATCTGGAATTGTAAGAAAGGATAATGACGATTTATCCAATTTTGGTTGTAAGTACAAATGCTTTCCATCTTTCCCTATATTTTTACATACTTTTTAGAATACATCGGTCGGTTACGCCAAGTACGCATTCAGCCCACGATGATATCTGGACTGTTTGGAAAAACGACGAACCTGTATTTTTATGTATATTGCAGCTTCATAGACCTGGACTTGATCCAAATCAGTCTTCCTTGCTTTCTGTGGGCTGTTGAATGGCTAAACTGCCTCCGTTTGGCAAACTTGGTACTTGTATAAAATGGGACTCTCCTTCGGCCGTTCAAGCTTGCAAGCCTAGTCTGGAGCAATCCCTCGCATTTCATTCACATGGCATGTCAACTCGACGTGATTTAAAATGGTGATTCAATTCCTTACCTACATAGATCATGTCAACATTGTCCATGATTATTTACTTCGCACACGGCCTCATTGAAGGTACACATTAATGTGCCGCCTGATTCTTGATCTCAGTGCGTTGCTTTTTTCCTGACCGCCCCTTTTCCATAGCCCTGGCATTCAGCAGCGCCTGCGCCTCCTCCAGGGTGAGCTCCTCTATGTCGCCTGGTCCATCATCACTGCCCTCCTCGCTTGGCCCCCCTGTCCAAAAAGACAAAACACGGTTTCATGTCATGATGTTGCAATCGCATAAGATGTTGCATTAAGCAAATTGCTGCCCTGGTTACATCAAAAGGAACATAGTGGACAGGTAGATCCAGACATGTGAGCTGGTATTGCTGGTAATGAAAGCGCAGATGCTGTGGCCAAGTATCAGGCAACACAAGTTGACGCAAGCCGTGCAGATACAGGGAAACCATGGGCTATCATTGGTGATAATCCATCTCATGACAAAATCTGGCTTGCCTTTGTGAGGGACACCCCCCTTAGGCCGCGGTCACACATAATGGATCCAAGAAAAAAGTGGAAAAAGTGAGGCACATACAGAATTTAAACCCTCGCCCCCAATCTCATTCATTCAAACCACCAACGTGTACTTTTCACTTTCTTTACAACTTTGGGCGTAAGGGGTGGTCCGAGGAGGCCCCCATGGAGGGTCCCATTCGTGCAATACCCCCAGAAAGCCCTGGTTTGGGGTTTTGCATGTATATAGGGAGGATGCCTGAGACAAGGTTTCCCAATATCGGTTGCACATGTGATTATGCAGCTGTAGCACTAGCTGGGGATGGTTCTCCAGGCTCACAATGCAGAGATGATGTCTTATGTATGCGTTAACCAGGTTAGCACTTGTAGGGTGCCAAACATGGTGAAGAATGTCAGACAAATTGAAAATGAGAGGAATGGTAATCACTGTCATTTCCAAGGCCTTAGGCTGTCAATTTAAGGAGCACTTGCAGGCAAAAAAGACTCTTTTGCATGCGTGAGGACAATCTCATATACAGAAAAAACTGATGCACCATGGCCACTTGCACAGGGGAAGAAGAGAAGTATTCAAGTGTGCGCCAACCGCAGTTACCATATCCTGCAAACTTCATCCTGTCACTCCTGCCTGATGGCTCAGGGTCAATTGACTGTCATGCAAGACCTTGCAGGCCATCAGCGGAGTGCTTAAATGAGCGCGCCTGCGGCATTTCAGGCTCCTTATGACCAGTGCAGTCTGTGTCACGTTGCAACCAAATTGCTGCATGAGGAGCTTGCTGGATCGTTCTGGCACAAAACGTAGCCATTTATGCCAAAAGAAGCGGCACCCATCCAGCCCACCAGGGTCGTCAGTCTTGCCCCAAACTTCACCGAGTATATGATGATATCAGGTTTAAAAAGAAAGGAACATTCCTGGACTTTGTCCCCCCTCTGACAAGAACGTAGAAAAAGTGATTTAGAGGCTCACTCTCGAGCAATATCTTTCCTGGGCAGCGGCGCTCCCACCAAAGTGGTCCTGTCAAGCCACGATAGAATTTACACTTTAAATAAACTGTCCCCTATTCGGTCATCCCCATGGAAGACCCCCTCCAAGCCAAAATGTCTCACTCCAGCATGCACGTTGTTTATCCAACTGCAGCCCCTGCACCATGCTCAGTCGTGGAAAGTGCACAAGAAGGCTGATATAATTTATGCAACAATGCTGACTGAGGCCCGTTTTAGCTTATCAGAGTCATTGCTCTCACTCTCTCCCCTGCTGTTGTTGCTCTCGCAATCGCAATCGCTGCTGGTGCTGGTGGTGGTGGTGCTGCTGTCCCAGGCCGCTTTCTTGCTGGTGCTTGCCTCTGACACCTTGGCTACATGAGCAGAGGGTCAAAGGCTCCACATCCTGCTTTCCACTTGTAACAAGAGCCTACATAATCATAATTTCTGCATGCTTTGCTGTGCATCAGCCGCAGCCCAAAGAATGCGTAACAGAATTTGAGCCGCAACAGCTGCACCGCAAAAAATAAGAAGATCGTGCAGTGTGACATAGCCACTATGACAGGCTAATTACCGAAGCATGGTCTCCTTCCTATTCACTGCTTACGGACATCCTGAGGGCAATGCTGGGGAATGCTTCCCTTACCGGTACCCCCCACCCCCTCATTGCGTAAGGGGCACCAGTCAGGTGGGAGGAAGATAGGCCGGAGAAAGAAGGCCTAACAGGACAAGACGCTGCATAAGCACCTAAAAGTCAGCCCAAGCTTTTAAAGGGCTATTCCACAAGCTTTCCTGGGCAACTGTGGTCAACATATCAATAGCCAAAGATGTGCCGAGCACGTGAGGCACCTGGTGCTGTGATTTTGCTGTTCTGGCATATCGTGGCCCAGCTACATGTCAGTGCAGCACATCCAGTTCTTCCAATAAGTTCTTGATGCAGAGCTGGAAAGCCCCAAGATCCATGATCTATCCAAATGGTATCCATGTGCACAAGCTTAAGGACGCACGTACAAGCCCTTAAGGCACGGAGTACCCTAGCTTTTTTCCAATTGGTGCTGGGCGATGATGCCGTATTTGAGATCTGGCACCGTAATTTACGGTGTACTTACGCCGTCAGACGTCACACATCATAAATTATGGTAAATTTGTGAATGATGGTGGGAAATCATAAATTACGGTGGTGTCAGTCAGGGACTCAAACCCGCCCTGAGTATAGTCACGTATACACGTGTAAGCTCAATGGGCACATGCCATTCAGCGCCTTCTCCCTGATTCTCCGGTAACAACACTTGCAATCCATCATGCCTGATGGCCAGCAGGTCAAGAGGATTTGAGCACCTCTGGGAGGGTCGAGCTTAACTCACCCCATAGCTGGTGCCTTTTGCACCACCCAATGCAGGCCTGAAATCGGGTCAGCAGTCTAAGAAGGGAGGTAAGAATAAGAGAGGGTGGGTGCAGGAACAGTATGTGCAAAGGTAGAGGCGTGGGGGTGAGCCGGAGGAGGTGGAGCACTGCCGCAAGTGGGACGATTGTAACACGGCTTTCTGCTGAACGGCAACGGCTGCAAGAAGTTCCTACAGATTCCAGAAGCAGCAGAGAGATGACAAAGGTGGTGAAGGCAGCACTGGTCTACACACCCAAAGCCAGCAGCAGCGAGCTTGAGCGGTCATTGAAAAGCCCTAAGCGCACGTTCCAGGTGAGAACAGGAGCTTACAAATTGAAAGTTGCAGCATGGAAAATGTGGAAGCAAGCTGACCAGGAGCAAAATGTTTTTGTGCATTGGCATGCGCGCACGTGCATGCGTGCGTGTGTGTGTGTGATTGTGTGACTGTGTGTGTGAATGTGTGAATGTGTGTGTGAATGTGTGCGTGGGCATGTGTGTGCGCGTGTGCTTTCAGGTGCTCTTTCCTTTTCATAAGCGATGCTTTGCAGTGCATGTGCAACGCAGGGAGCACAGGCTGATTGAGGCCCCCCAAGAGCAGAAGGCTAAGTTTGCAGCATGGCTGGACTCAGTGCGCATTGCAGCAGATGCAGGGAACCAGCAGCCGAGCGTATGGATGCGCAGCAGGGGGTTGAGTAGCAAGGGGTTGAACAGCGGGGGGCTGAGCAGGGGGGGGGATGAAGGAGAGGGAATTGAGCAATGGGGCCACAGGGGGGCGAGGGAGATGAAATTGATGAGGAAGATCTTCCTCTAGAGGATGTTTGAGTGGAAGCAGCTGGATTGAAAAGAAAAAGGCTGAGCAGAATTTCTGACGATGCAGCACCATAATCTACGACAAGCCCGATCGTCAGAGTGAAAATCTCCGTATTTACGCCTAATTCTTAATTATGATCAAAACCGTAGTTTCAGTGACGTAATGTAATTTACACCTGACGCCGTCAGACGGAGATGCCCAGCACTGTTTCCAGTATATGAGACTCACAATCATATTAATTGGTGAGCTCCTCTCCTGGAGAAGAATGTGTGCTTTGGAGGCCTTCTGCCCCTTATTCAGTCTACAAAAGCTGTTGCATTTGGCAAGTCATTGCCATGCATTCCTGCCAGACCCCCTTGCTTCTCCTGCGCTGATTGTGAAAATTCTGCATGTACAGCACCTCTCAGCTTTTCTGCAACATGTATGAAACCATGCTGCTCTAAGCTTCCCTATCAAACGCACCAAAAAGCTCATCCCTCAGGTCGCCCTTCTTTGCCTCTGCTATCTCCTCATCTGTTGCCTGGCAGGAGTCCAAAATTAAGCGAATCCTGTTCTCCTGCGCAAGGTCAAGTTCAGGCAGCTAAAATACGGCTGTGACAGCTTCCAGCTGCAAAATCTTCACATGTGCCCTGTGTACCTCTAACGACCACACGGACCTATCTTTATGTGAAGCCTTCTGACAGAATTTGACAGAACATCGTTTTGTGTGAAGCTTGCTAAACGAACAAAGTGAGCTCACCTTCATCTGACTACCGATAAAGGTTATTTCTTGCCGCCGATCGCCAATACTCGCATCTGAGCAGAAGTCAGCAATGATCCGCGCTGAAGGTTTTTCATCATCTGGCCATTGTTCCTGCAGTCAAAAAATGCTCGAAACATTATGTCCTGCTGATGCAGGTAAGAGAGGAAGTGTTTTCCAGCTTGCATAAAACACTCAGCCCTACATTGACGTCTCTACTGCTCCATTGCCGCAGTGCTCGTGGTCATCAAGAACTGGTTGGCTTTACGGCTTTTAAAATGATGATAGCAAGCTTGTGAGCAATGGATGCCCAGCATGGATGCACTGCACTGTTGTTACAACATTGTTCTTCATCTCAGAGTTATAAAGAGATATGGTACATCATCCATGAACCATCTCTCTTCATTACTCTGAGATGAAGAACGATCAGAGTTGCATCCTTACTGTACCCATAGATGGGCCAAATCAAGATTCAAGACAAAGGCTGGGGCGGACACAGGCTGCTATTCAACAAGGGCACAAAGCCGCCACCATCAGACACCGGCAAATTCCAGCAATGTCACCTTGGGCAGGCATGTAAACCAGGGGCCCTCCTTCATGACCTGCAGAAGGGCCCCAACATGGTTCCACGAAATAATAGTGTCATTCTGTGTAGCCAGCCAGAAAAAGCCCTTGGACCTGCGAGGCAGGACCCGCGTGGATCTCAGGATTGCTGTGGCCACCTCCGTGCTGCCAATATGGTAAGTATTTTTGGAGTCAGAAACCAAGTATGCAAATCACTGGTTACTGAAGTTGTGATGAATCAGGTGAGTAACACAGCGCTCTCTCTGCTTCTGCCAAGGTCTGCTTATGCTACCTAAAGTTAGGTTCAGGCACATCTGATGCATGATTCAGCTGCCGGGTATCTCTTAGCTTTACACAAAATGTATTCGATAAATTTGGCACTTGGATCTTACATCCCCATCCGACTAAGGCAATTACTCTTCACCATCCATTGAAGGTCATACTCATGAAGCAGGCAGCTACACAATGTGCAATGTCTATGCCAACAAAAACACTCGCAGTCCTGCCCAGCTCACCTTACTATCTCGCCCAACTCTTGCTTGGCTGTGGCAAGCACTGTGTCCCTCGCAGCCGCATACTCTTCCATTGCCTCGGCCATCTCTTCATCGCTGTCTTCCCCTCCCTCATCTGTGCTACTGTCACCCTCTGACATCTTATCTTCCTCCACGCCTTTGCTGCACTCTGGTTGCCTTCGCTCTTGGCGCTGCTCCACTATCTTGCTTGGCTCTTGTGTCTGCGTGCAAGGTAGGGGCCACGTGTGCTGGGGCTCATTGCTGGCCCCCAAGTAGCATCGTCATCATCATCATCACCATGACCACAACCATCAGCAGCAACCACAGGCCTCCCTCACTGCATCGTTTCCGGGCGGCTTACATGTAAAAAGCAGCGCTTACACTTCCATTGCGCACAAGCCTTGCATGTGAACACCTATTGAGCAATGACTGCATGACTCACACATGTCAGCTGCAGATGAGCTGCAAAATTCGGAGCAGAAATGTTTCTAGTTCAAACTCTCTTCTGTTGTGTACATTCCAAATGATCCAAAGAGCCAAATAAGAATTGAGTGAAGGTCGTAATTGGCCCGGCTTGCAGTAGATGTCCCACCCCACAACTACACATGCTCCTTCTATGGTCCGCAGTATCTCCAAGAATGATATATACCCAGCATATATTCTCCCTGCCTCCCTCCCTCCATCCCTTTGCACACCACAAGAATGCAAAGGCACACACACACAGCTCTGACGTGTACATGTGCAGGATTTTACCTGGATTCCCTTGGTCTTCAACCCCTCCCAGTACGTTATTACGTCCTCCGGCGTCTCCGCACCAATGATGGTGCAAATGCGGTTCCATCTGGCCACTATATCCTCCATCTTGGGCGCCGGCGGTGCAAACTGCAGCATGATAGAGCCAAATAATGTGCCCACAATGTGCCCACAATGTGCATGCCACCTGCGCATGCTACCATCTGCGCAGGTGCAGGCAGCAGCAATGCCACCACGCTGTGCAAGCCGCCTGCAGCTTTGCAGAGGCACGCAGCGCGCACTGTTGTGCACCCTGCCAGCAGCACACTCTCTTCTCTGATGTATGGAGCTCATCCTTGGCTGGATGCTTGCACACACCACATCTTTCTTAGAAACTACTAGACATAAATGAGAGGGACATGAAAAGGCTTGAGGGACTCTCTAAAGATGTACCTCCAGGCTACTGGCTCAGAGAGTTGCTAAGCGTGAGAGTGCTTGCTGCTGCCATTGCAGCCAGACCCCCTCCTGCTCCACCCAGGCCTGTGGGTAGGCCAAGGCTGTAGAGGTCTGCTTCAACATTCATCAGAGAGAAGCCTGTGGTGTGGGTACCGCTGCTACCCATGCGGCTGCCCAGCCATCAGGTGCATGTGAGCTTGCGCCTGCACTACCCAGGCAGAGCAGCAGCACAGGCAGAGAAAGCGGCTGAATGGGACAAGCAGCAGCGGCTACAGCTCAGGTTGGAGGTGGGCGGAAAAGGGCATCTGCACATGCAGCTACTGGCCTCGCAATTCCCCAAGCTGAAGTAATTGAGTGAATGGGAACAGGATTTTGTACTGAGCATGGCAGAGCGGTTTGGGAGGGGTACAGGGGCAGGGGCAGGGGCAGGGGGAGGAGGAGGGCTCAGAATGAGCTGGAGGAGCTGGATTCAAACCTCCTCAGAATCCTCTGATGAAAAAATGGAAGAGAGGAGAGTGACGACCAAGTGTACTAGACATGCAGGGAATGAATGTGGACGCAAAATTCTGGAGTTTGCAGGTATGGGCTTAAAATCAGAGGCCCCGCAACCCCTTAAAACTCGCAAAACCTCACAAGATTAAGGAGTAGCAGGACCAAAGGAGCACTACGGTATACACTTCATTGAGGGCAAAGTGCCAGCCAAGCGGTACAGCTGATGGGAGATGAATTGCAAGCTACATCAGCTCAGCATCTTGCCACAGACTGCCAAAAATTGATCCAAGATGACCAACGCATGTAAGAGCCAAGCTGACTTGGGTTTACTATCACAGATGATACTACGTCATTGGGTTTATAAGCTCCCCCACACACTGTAAATGCTGTGCCCTCTGGCAAACAGGTGTGGGTATGTAACGGTAAAATCACGCTTCTTGGCTATGACATCCTGACATTTTCTCCAAATGCCTCGATCTTTTTGGATTATAATGCTGCGATAGCCAGGCAATCCATGAAACTTTGGGATCAAGATATCAAAGCCTTGATGGGAGATCTAGATGGAATAATTCTTACTCCCATATGGAATTTATGCCCCATGTATGCAGTATGATAGGGTACATAATGGCATACACGATATGCCTCTATCAAGATATACAGCATGTGCCGACCCTTACTTCCATAGCATCCTCTATGTCCTCGCTTTCCTCGTTATCTTCTTCACTCCCAATCTCATCATTTGGGCTGGCAATCACCCGAGTCAAAAAGAAGCAGCGCATGAAGCTTCGGTACAGGCGCCCTGCGATCAACCCAAGGGCAAAGCCAGGACAGTTGGCCTGGGTTACATAATAGAGCCAGTAGACCCAGCGCAATGTTGCTTTGCCAGAACTTGCATGTGGGTATGGCTGAGCACAAATGCAGCTAGGACAAATTAAAACACCGCAAGGCAAGGGTCTAAGCCTTGTGTTCTGGCAACCTCACCAGCAAAATAGCTGAAGCGAAGAATGAGAAGGACCAAAGTATGAGGAGGAGGAGAAGAATATGATCAAGATGGTAAGGAAGAGTAGAAGACGGTGGCAGTGGTGGTGGTAATAATAATGATGATGATGACGAAGAAGAGTAAAGGAGGAGGAGGAGGAGGAGAAGGGGTTGACGATGATGATGAAGAAGGAGAAGAAGAAGAAAAAGAAGATGAAGAAGAAGAAGAAGAAGAAGAAGAAGAAGAGGAAGATGACAAAGAACAGAAAGAGGAGCGGCCATGGGCTAAATACTATGCACAGCTGGGCAGGGCAATAGCTTTTGCATTTGTACAGGCATGGGAGTGTGTTATGGATGCGTGCTCAACTGGAACTACAAGACACACACAGCTTTTGAATGCTCAGGGATACCCATAGGCTCTAATAGGCTATGGCTCGGCCGTTTGCTGTACCAGTGTACCTGGGTGAAAGGGCCTGCGTGCTGTGTACACAAAGGAGGTGATGCTGGCTTCATTAGCGCTGCTGCCTGCACTGGAGATTTCCTGAGGAGGTGCACTCGGTGCGGCTTGGCGAAGGGCATCTGCTGCTTGAAGCCAGCCGGCTGTTCGGGATGTCTGCAACACAGGGTGCAGACACACAAAGTGAAACAGGACCTTTGCAGACAGGAGAGAGTTCATAAACTTTCTGGCCCTTATCCTTCACTAGGCCAGAATCAGGGGGAGTTTCAGCCTCAAACTAGGGTGAACTTAGACGGCTATGTAGATGGAACTCGGACCGGGCAGTGCGTGGGTAGTGGTTATGGACTGCACCTCTGGTGCTCCATGAAGCAAGCATGTCAGCCAGGTCGTCCGATGGCATTACCATGCGCAATGGAATGGCTGGTGGTTTCATAGGGTGTGGTTTGATTTGCTGGCACAGAGCGGCCATTGCTGTGTGTAAGTGCGGGCTGAGGCACACCAGCAGAGCACCTTGTCAAAGTCAAATGCCCCGGTGCACAGGATGTCAGCAGTGGCAACAGATCCTCGAGTAGCCTGAATGATGCGCGCGCCCGGGTTGAGTGCCGCCACCAGCTCACGCACTTCCCGGAGCTCACCCTGCTCCACCTGTGCATGGATCACATGAGGGGCACCAGAGCACTTGGCGTAAAGGTCAAACGCATTTAAAAAGGATGATTGCGTGAACGTGAGACAAAAAGCACAGCCAGGAATGTGCCCGGTCTGCATGCCAGTGTGCACAGCGCCTCTGATTGGAGGAGATGCTCGCTAATACGGGGGGCGCACCAGGTCAGTCTTGTTGATCACCACCACATTCGCAAACTCCACCATCTCCACTGACATGGTGGCCACGCTGCGCTGGTCGCCCTCAGGTACCCTACACGTGCGCATGGCACATGCCATGGGTGCCGCACACAGTGTTCTACCAGTGACAGTGTGCTCAGCATTCCAAGGTGTCTTGTGTGCTGCCTGTATGGTACTGATAGCAAAGATGCGGCGCTTTGCCCAGCACAACGGATTCCCTTGTGCAAGACTGACAGCAAAGCCTCAATGAACCCCATGCAGCATCAATTGCCTCTGCAGGTGTCTGAGCGCAAACTTTGTGCAACCTTGCCTTAGATGAAGACCAGGCTGGCGGTTAACCCTAACTTGTAGCTTGCCCTGGTTGAGCTTGTGCAGGCTATTTGCCACTGGCTAATCCATCCTTTGCACACAACATGTACGACACACAAACCTGTCTGCCATCTCCTCAATGGACTGCATGTCAGCCTTGAAAGTAGAGGCATCTAGGACCGTTACAAACGTGTCCAGGCGGCATAAGCTCATCAGTGTGGGGCTGCCTGTGCTAAGGCAGCACCCTCCTTCTTCTTGAACACTGTCATCGCCCTTTCCAACTTGCTTAGCCAGTCCGTGCTTGCCCTCACTGCTCTCCTGTTGCTGCTGCTGCAGGCTTTCCTGCTCCATGCCTTCAGATGGGCTGAGGGGGGCAAAACTGAGGGCAGTGGCCACCTTCATTGGCTCACTAGTCCCTGCTGGACGGCGCACACGGTAGTTCTCAGCCATCCTTGCAAACTGAGACCTTCTGTTTAGGCAGGCAATGGCTGATCAACGAGCTTGACAAGGCAACAACCAGTTGGACAAGTCAAATGTACAAATAGATGAACAAGAATGTCAAATCGGAGACTGATCAGCAATTAAGTGACCTAGAGAGGGCCATGCAGCAGGATAGCTCACCCGGGTCAGCTAGAACGCAACAATCATACGCGCCCGATTTGGCTTGCATTGCCAATTCCATCAACAGGTCTTGAGGCGGCAGAGCCATGCACATGCATCTGTCTGAAAGTTGCAGCTGGTGTGGCTTGATGCGTTTAGTCTTTGAGCACTTGGAGTTGGCAGCCAGATTGTCCAGCTGATCAATGGTCTCCACAACAGCGAGCACCTGCGGTTCCACGGTACAAGCATGCGATGATGAAGGATTTTTCATGGTTGGCTCTCTTAGCTACAATCTTAAGGGGTGATTTACTTACTGACCTTCAACCCATGCTGCTGCGTGAGGATGTGGGCAAGCAAGCTGGTCTTGCCTGCCCCTGGTAATCCACTCAGCAGGGTGACGGGTAATTTTCCGTGCATATTTCAAATGACCTCAGGCGTGGCCGCAATCGAGGGTAAATCTGGAATTGTAAATTCCAATGTTAAGCACACTGAAAAGATTCAAAGCCTCATAACGTGTTCAGATTCAATCCATAGAGAAACATGCACAGAAGTCCAGTCGGATGTGACGGAGGAGAGATATGTTGAATGATTATGATTTTTAGAAATTATTTGCAGTGTAAGCTTAACCGAGCATTTAGGAGCCTGACAGTGCGCACCCCACCCGGAACATAACAGCAGGCCTGTGCACCCCTCATCTGAGCCCAGC
>LFCJ01001072.1_pt1 | contig 18423 bp, 22 predicted proteins | sample 643141 | NCBI WGS metagenome assembly LFCJ01 (sample SAMN03766243, study PRJNA286221) | soda lake metagenome | biome: soda lake; feature: Kulunda steppe; material: water; isolation source: sample B1-Br-g2 brine of Lake Bitter-1 | place: Russia: Kulunda steppe | collected 2010-07
AGAGAGAGAGAGAGAGAGAGAGAGAGAGAGAGAGAGAGAGAGAGAGAGCTAGATGCCTTTGGAATAATCTCATGCCGTTTATGCTGTTCTTCATGCTGTTCCTTATGGTGACCAGGAAGCCTAGCAGTCAATCCACTTGATGGGAGGTCCTACCCTTATTTACCTCTGGACCCAGTACAGCTGCCAGGAACACCCACTCACCACAAAAACAGGACGTGCTCCAAGCCGCTGAACATGAAAGTGGCAAGAAGCGCAACAACACGCGCTGCATCCCTCCTTTTCTGAAGCATGCATGCCCACAAGCTGCTTGAGACAAACTTCTTTGCTGCCAGTCCTGCACTCCTTTCCTTCCTTCCTTGCAACCCAGCACCTGCACCCCTCATAATAAAGTCACCCTCCTTGTGTGCTGACGCTTCCTCCGTCCTATCTGGATGGCGAGGCCTATTTAGCTGGTGCACTGTGTCAGAGGGCAAGTCATGTCCTTGCGACTTCTGCTGCTGGTTGGCCATGCCACGCCCATGCTCCCTCCCTTGCCATACGCTGTCATGCGCTGGCTTGACGAGCTGCCCGTCCATGATTGGATCATACACCAGTGCCTTCAGCAGCTGAGACTGTGGGACATTCCACCTTGTGCCCCAGAAATCTGGCCAATCGAATTGCAGGACAAAGTGAAGTATGCAGCACAGCTGCGGCGAGCTTCTAATGAGGAGAATATTGACAGCAGGGGTTGCAGACAGGGTTTGGCAAGTAAGAGGCTCTCCCAGAAAATTTGCTACACCACTTGTAAGGCTGTGTTTATTGAAGGGTATGACGAGAGCCATGGCACAGATAGTTCTGCAAGACAGCTGCCACGAATAGCTATTTAGGGCAGCATGTTGGCTTTGTATGACAATATGTATAAATGAATTTCAGGCTACGTCCGTATAAACAAAGCTTGACTTCAAAAATGATTTCTGAGTCATGCACGCACCTGCTAATGAGGTGGCGAGGTAGGGGTGGTTGAAGGGCATGGCCAGGTCTAGGCCAAGATGCAGGCAACTAAGGAGTGTGAGATCAAGCAAGCCAGACATGGCACAATACATGCCTGCATGGCATGGTAAAGTAAGGCATAAGAATTTAAGTGAATTGCAGCCATCATGCCAACTTAAGTCTGATGTGAGAAATGCAGGAGGTACTTAGATGCTCCTGCTAAAAAGTCACAAGCTTAGAGCAATGCCGGGGGCACACTCCTGGCGATCAAGATTAGTGCAGGGTGGCAGACAAAGTGGCCATTGGCTGCGCAAAAGATTCAATAAAGAGTGGGGTATGCAGCTCCTTCATAGGTAGGCAACAACTAAAAGAAAAAGTGTTCATGTAATGAATTTTATCCACACCTGCAACAAGAAAAAGCTGCTGGAATGCGCCGCTTATCAAGGAGACAGGTGCCCTTGGCTGCAGAGAGGCATTGATTGAAAGCATTTCCCCCCGTAAAAGCAACGACCAGAGAAAGTAGTGGAAGGGCAGGGGGTGGGGGGCTGTTGTGCTGTTACGTTGCTGAGATGTAAACATGTTGCTTTTAATTGCCTGTCATCTCTGAAAAGCATGAGGCAGTGTAGAGCCCTCCCCCAGATGCGCAGCTCACTTGCAGCATTTTGGCCGCACAAGATACTCAGCATTCCCAAAAGTTTGTTAGCACCTGCCTTTGCTATGAAGAAGCCGAGTATCATAAACTTTATTGCTGAGGTGGTGAAGGCCCGTTGGTACGTAGCTGGGGTGAGGTGCTGGCGGCTCCTTTTTCCCCCTGTTTTAAGGCAGGACAGGCTGCACAAAGGTCTGATGGAAGTCAATTTGAGTGAGATGAGAAGCACATATTTTGAATCAATGCCCGCAGACCTGCATGGGGGAGGGAGGAGGGAAAAGGGCGCACAACCCCTCTGGGATGCAAGCACGGCACATTGCCAAACGTCCACGTGCTTGCATACGTGCACAGCTCCTAGACCGCCCTGAACGCCCTCAATGTTGCCCCGCCCCCTCCCCCGCACACCATTGCTGATGTTGATGCCTGTCGCACACAATGTGGGGTGCGCTGTGCTGTGAGAGGCCATTGCGCTAAGGGGCGGACGGATGGAGAGGTAGGTGCACACATACTCTGTGCAAGCACTCGTGGGAACACCAAGCCCACACCTTTTCCCGCCCCCTCCCGCGAACTCGCTTGCCACCAACACACCACAGAGGACAAAATTGGCACCAGATTCCACATGCGGGGCGTGGGAGGGGGCGCCAGCGGGGATCTGAAGATTGCCTGTGAGTGCACCGTTTGACAAGCCGCCATCGCCGCTTGGACGCGCAGAAACTGCTCTTTTCAGCCCACATTGCCTTTGCTCCAGTGACATGCTTTCACCAAAATTTGTCTGGTTAAAAGATGGCGGAACTACTCGCACCAACTGCTTGAGGGAGAGAGTACAAAACACATGCCTGTTGCACCCTTGGCTGTCTTGTGCTGCTTGCATGGGCAGATCCTCCACCAAACACTGATGGGATGTAGAATGTACATGAAAATTGTGCGTTTTTTATGTGAAGAAGCATCATGACAAGTAAGCATTAGGCACCTACATGGCCACATGTCTTAAGGCAGGAGCAATTCAAGCTTTGATTCCAAGTGTCCAAGTCAAGCAAGGCACAGGACGAGCACAGCATGAGCTTGAACGGCCAGCTCCCTTGATCACAACAAAGTCTTGAGATACATGTAGCAAAAACCTACCTGCGCCTGTCCCGTGGGAATGGTCTGGCATGAGTGCCAAGGGGCACAGGGTAAGGGCGACAAACTGACTCAGGCTATACTTCTGGGGGCCTGCCAGCACACCCCGTCCCAAGCAGAAAGCCAGGAGCTGCAGAGGATCACAGGCAAAAGCAATTTTGTGCAAGGAGTGTTCTTCATTGCACACTGTTACTCCTTGAATAAGTATGCTGCTCAAGTGGCTTGAGTGAGGTGGTGTTTGTGACTCAGCATGTATTGCAGACTATATCTGCACAACTCTCTGTGTACCTTGGTCAAGGGCAGGCGCTCTGACAAATACGCAGTCCCGATCAGAGCGAGCGGCCTGGGGGAGGTGCAGGTGCGTGTGGATATTATCGTGGAACAAAAATAGCAATTGAGATCAATCAAGTCTTTGAAGATAAAGCTACCTCAAACTGAGCACTGACTGAGCATATAGCGCCTTATTTCAACGCAAATGTGTGCGCGAGCAGCTTGCTCATGAGCACTCACTCGTAAACATTAAAGAGGAACGGGGACAGGACCATGCATGCAAGGGCAGGGATCATGTAGAGGGTCCTGTTGAGTCCAGGACGCTGCTTGGCGCCCACTGTGGCTGCCCAAGCGGCTGATCCTGTGCACAAAGGGTGAGGAGTGGTGAGACACAAGGATCAGACGCGGATTGGATCATGCGAACTCACAAATACAGCTCTCAGCCCGAATCCACCTGGATCGTACAAGTATTTCAATAATAAACTCACCAGGTAGTAGCACAGAAACAAGAGCTACCCTTGCCCAGTGGGCGTCTAGCATGACAGACGACGGTTAAAATGCAAAAGCAGACCAGCGTCGAACTATCACATTTTCAATGCGATTATATCCCTAGATTATATTCCAAAAAATGCATTGCGACAGATAGAATTTGTGAAGCAGTTGGAGAAGGGGACGACTTCCGTGAAACATCGTCGACCACTACTTACATATGATTTTCAAATTGTGGGGTAACATACGAATTGTGGGGCACCACAACTATCCCTTCTGATGATGAATACTGCAATTGTATTTCTGCTGGCTACTTTGCCGCCACCTCGCTATTTGTAACTTCATCTTTACATATTTTATGTATGAAAACATGTATGATACAATTCTGCACGTGTTATTAGGAATTTGACAGAGGGGGCTACCTGAGGTCCAAAATGGGAATGGTTTTGGCATGCTCCCAGGGCATGGGCCCCCTGACGGGGCCCTTTCAAGCTTAGCGTAAGATGGTAGCCTTGCTTAAGAATTAGCAACATGATATTCTTTTTCCTGAGGTGCATTCTTTCTGTTTTTTGCGCTCCCCTCAGACAGACACATTTTCTCCTTGCACTTCCCGTTTACAAGAATATCAGTCAGATCTTATCCCGCCAAGCTTTTCCGCGGAGGCCCCTAAACTTTAGGGGCACAAGTTGAACTTGTGCATACCTTACCTAATCAGATTGTCCCTGTCTTCAATTCGGTAGCACAACAAACTGAGCGGCATGTCCTTCCACTGTCCATTAAAGGCGTACTTTTTATAACCCCTTAAATGAGTTGAAGACCCCTTTAATGAGTGTAGCCGTAACACTTCACAACTGAAGGCTTTTTTTTTACATGGGTTACAGGCTTTTTTTGTAAACCCTTGTACCACAACACTCTCCAGCCCATGTTCATCCTCAGACATTTGCTGCATGCTGCGCAAACAAGAAAACCTCATGGCGCACCTAGGTTGCATGCAGTATTCATTGACTTCAAGCAGGCATATGACTCCATTCCTAGGTGTGCCCTTTGTGAGCATTTCCAACGCAATTGCATGCCAACCTGCCTCTTGAAGGTCATTCAGAATCTGTATGATGCAGACAAGTATGTGCTGGTGGATGGAACTAAGCAAGCAAGGGTGCAGCCTGTCACAACGAATTGTAGTCAGCGATGAATCGTAGTCAGAGTGCTTGAGTTAGTTGGTGAGGGTTATGTTTGAGGTGTTTTCCTAGTTTAGCTCTCTTTTAGATCCCCCTTGCGTCCCTGGATTTAGCCTTTCCTGTGGCTGGGCGAGAACACCTCTTCGTTTCCCCATGTAACACGAACCTGGTGATGGTCTGAGTCTGCAAAAGGCATGCGGCGACTGAGGGGCATGGATGGGTGGCAGCAGCATCATGCAGTACCCTAGCGCCCTGGCGAAGTGAACAGCTGTGGCCGTACCACAGTTTGATGTCCTTTGATGCATGGATTTTGCACTCTGGACATGCCAAAAGCCTACACTTGGTTACACTTGGTGGCCTACTCGTGGTGTCAAACACGGATGCCCTCTTTGCTTTTCTCTCTGTACATCAATGATGTTTATTGCATAGCTCAGGGCGTGCGTGGGACGGTGACAGGAGTAGCTGATGTTCGCGTGACACACATGTTGTATGCAGATGATCTGAGCTTAACTGCAAATGAGCCAGATCAACTGCAGATGATGTTGGATAGGCTGAGCGCCTGCGCTCTAAGGAAGGGACTGATTGTGAACAAATCTAAATCAGAGGTGGTGCACTTTAACTCTCGACACACAAGAATACCTGTTCACGCTAGGAGGGTCGCAGCTTGCCAACAAAGATTCTTTTGAAAACCTGGGCATGATCTTCACCAAGACACACAACATGGCTGCTGCAGCTGAGGATATGCTTACGTCTTTCGTGGCTGGTTGTCGTAGAATCAGGCAGTTTGCATCGGAGCAACGGTTAACAGATAGGCCACACAGTATGCTTTGGTCGGCTAAAGGATATGCTCTTCCAGCAAGCATGTATGCAAGTCAATGTGGAGCACTAGGTACATGAAGCAAGGAGCTGAAATGGACTGCCCTCTGCAAACAGTTCACATGTGCTTGCTTAAAGGTATCTTAGGTGTGAAGCGCACCACTCCCAATTGGTCTGTGTTGCATGAGTGTGGCCAAGACCCCTTACATTCTATCGGTTCTGAGCGGCTGCAAGATTTTATAATGCTCTGCTATGCAGCAACAGTGGCACTCTTGCCAAAGTTCTCAAGGCTGATATTGCGATGAGCACCATCGACAAGAAGTGCTGGAGTGCTGAGTTCTTGGATGCCTTAGGCATGTTAAACTTAAACTTGTAAACTTGTAAACTTAGGCATGTTTCAGGTTACATTCCCATACGCTGCGTGTCAAGACAAGAAGCCGGGAATATTATGATGGTACCTGTGATGAGTGTCGCTTCAATTCAAGATAAAAAACCACGATCTTTTCCTGTGTCCTTACATGCATATGTGCTCTTTGAGGCTTCAATTTGCAGACTTGTTTCACGATTTACCACTGGCACACATACAGTCAATCAGACTGGAGCTTTTTATTTCTCACAAGCTTGTTCTGAGGATGTATTCAGTTTTCTCCAGACAAACTAATGATTCTCATCGGTTTATGTCAGAGCTTATGGATGTTTCCTGTGTGGCTGGTGTTCACCAGCAACCTGAACAGTCAACTACCTGGCTGACGGTCAAATCTTAACCTATCAACAACAAGTTTGAAACTTGTAAGCTTGTAGCACTTCAAACTTTTCTATGTGATCTCAGACATCATGGATTTTTTTAGCTGGTTGTCACCAGCCAAAAAAATTAGCCTAACGGCCAGCTTGGCAGTTACCCCTAACTTGCAAATTTGTTAATTAACCACCAGGCTTGTAAACTTGTAAACTTGTAACCACCAGGCTTGGGATAAAACCTGACATTTGACTTGTCAGCCACTAGAGGATGCCAGCTTGCATGCCTGCTCACCTTCCTACATTTCAAAAGGGTTATGGCAGACCACCATGTTACAGAACAATCTATCCGGTGTTGTCGCACAGCAGATAAGACCGTGAGCCCTACAAGCCATCCATGGACAGTCTTTTGTTTCAATGTAGTAAACATTCAAGCAAGTTTTCCGGCACCCTTCACCGCATTTTCATGCATGGCATTGTTAGTAATGATTTTGGTACAGAGGCATGCACGGCCTGTCTGCTGCGTTGTAAGCCATTTTGGCAAAACGTCACTGCTTGAAAGTAAGCACAGTCCGCAAGCTGGCACCAGAGTGCAGCAGGTCAAACGCCTTGTTGATCTCAGAGAAATCCATGTTGTGCCTGCAAAGGCAGGGAAGGCGGGTGTTTGTGTGAACCCTAGGTGCGAAATCACGTGCACATGGTCGGCTTGGCCAGGCCACCAGATCATGGGCACATGTGTAGAATGAGCAGTAAAAATCACGTGGGTGGCGGTGCTTGCATGGTCCACACTCACGTGATGTATTTGTCGAGCATATTTTCTCCTCGCATGTACTCCTTGACAAGGTCGGGCACCTGCAATGAACGCGGTGTGAGTCGACCGGTGTCAGGAAGGGCAAGATCCCTGGCGAGAGGGACTGTAAAAGAGCTGTACAGGCACATGCATTCACCTGGATACCACTCTTGTAGCCACCAAAGGCGGTGCCCTTCCACTGCCTGCCCGTCACAAGCTGAAAGGGCCTGGTGGAGATCTCCTGGCCGGCCCCCGCAACCCCAATGATGATGGACTGGCCCCATCCCCTGTGGGCTGCTTCAAGTGCAGCGCGCATCACCTGCACATGTGTGGTAGGGAAGGCAGTGACCAGCCACAAACCCATCAGCCTCATACACTGGTTGAGCGTCGACTGAACTGATGGACTTCTAAGGGAGGGGGAAAAGCAGAAAGTTAGGAGCTCAGGCTGCCCCAAGTGGTGAGAGCGCTGCACGAGAAGTGACAATATGCAGAAAAAGCGAGAAAAAACATCAGACGATACGAGGACAGTCCTTTTCTTTGTCCTGTCCACTACTTTGGTGATTGTGTGGTGATTGATATATAAGGTTATTGATTAATCAGGCAAGTAATTGGCACAGCCCCACCTGCACATTGCCAATGCACTCAAATGTGTAGTCACATCCCCACTCTGTCTTCTCGACCAGCACAGCCTGAATGGGCTTGTCATAGTCCTGACGGTCAAGTAAAACATGAGCAGACACACGGAGCAGAAACACAGTCAAGGATGTGCCTGTGTGGAGCCCAGGCCAGATATAGCGAAATTGAATGACCCTAACAACGCAGAAATTTAATTGAACTTGTAATGCAGGCTGGGAGGAGCTCCAGGAAGAAGCCCAGACGCATTCACAAGCTCAATGGTAACCTTCCTGTGTCACATTATGCCCTGCATCATATTTATGGCTGCACCACAGTATCTAGATGCTCTTAAACCAACATTGCTGATTCACACTCTTCAGAACAGTTGCGATATAGATATGAGCAGGCATGATAACGATAGATATGAACCAAGATAACTTGACAAGGCAAGAAATGCACGGAGAACTTTATTTATCTGTAAGAATTTAAGAAGCAGGAGACATCGGGTCAGCAGGGAAGTTGTGAAAGTGTTCACTACCCATTATTCTTTTTCTCATCAGAATGTGGCAGGCGGACACCTTTTTTCAATCATGGACAAGTGCTCTTTCAGTATCTGGAAATCATTACTGTTGGGGTTAGGAAGGCAAGGTATTGCAGCATGTTCGTAGCTGCTGAGGAGGGGGAGAGGGGTGACCCTTTTCGGGGATCACTCCTTGCCGTAGCTGACAGCAACAGTTCATTGCAGAGGCAGGGTTACTTGAAACAGCCTAGTTCAAGAAGATGACTCTCCATTCTGCTACCACACGTAACAGACTTGGCACCTCACCTTTGGGTTTAGGCATTCGGTAGCACCCCATTCCATGGCAATTGGAAACTTATCCGGGTTGATGTCAACAGCGAAGATTCGAGAGGCTCCAGCCTGTAAAAGACACAGATGACAATGCTGGGCGTCGTCAGGGCAGAGCAGCACACATGCACATCAACCTTACAGCTCTCTCGGCACGACAACATGGTAGCAAAAGTAAAAAACATGTACATCCCCACCTCCAAAGCCCTCTTCACTGGCAGGTACTGCATACCCACAACTCTGCACCCATGTGCCTGCAACCCACCTTCTTAGCCCTCTCAATCACAGCCAGGCCCACAGCACCCAGACCAAACACAGCCACTGTAGAACCAGGCTTCACCTGCACAGGCACGCATGCACACATTGGCCTGCCAAGTCTGTAGCATTCATGAGGATGGACCACATGCTCCGGCAAGTCTGAGCTGAGCTGGTGGTGCAGCTCAATGGATGCAACAAGGACTTCTGTCACGAGCAATGCCTTTAGGACAGACTAACCTTTGCTGTGTTGTCCACAGCACCCCATCCAGTAGACACACCACAGCCCAAGAGAGACACCTGCATGCACAAGGAATCCGAACAGGTCAGATAGGCTGCGAAGACCGCAGTTGTGGCACCTGGTTTGTAGCTGGCGGTCTGAAAAACAAGCGCCCTTGGATTGAACCAGGGGGTTAGTGTAGCGGCTGTGTTAATTTGTACACAGGCTTGCTGGCTGACACCTGTCCATTTGAGCAGTTGGGTGAGGCCAAGCATGCCTTGCTTATGCTCACCTTGTCCAGAGGCGCGCCCTTGTCAATTTTGGCTGCGCTCTCGGCATGAATCACGGTGTACTCAGAGAAAGTGGAGGTGCCCATGAAGTGGTAGATGGGCTGCAGGCAGAGAGGCAACAAAGGCAGGATAGGCAGAAGGTGAATGCGCAGCTCAGTAATGAGTTGGAGCTGTCTAGTTACACTCCCCTTAATCAGGATTCAAGCATCCAAGGCTTGAGAAGCTTGGAGATAAGCTTTGTACCATGGTTTTCCTTCTGCGAGTGCACCCCTTCCCAGCAGCGCGTAGATGGGTGGCATTCTTGAGCGCTTGCTGTGCAATTGAAACATGACTTCGCACTTTGTGCTGCTGCAGATGTCAGAGCTGGCCCCCAGACTGCCAGAGAAAACAGATCATTCCAAGTCAAGACATTGAGTGAGTTCTGGTGACCATCAGCACTGACAGCACCAAAGCAGGCTGAACCCCACCTTCCCATCTAGAGAGGTAAATCGTGGCTTTCCGTCGCTCCTCATCACGCCCTTGCCTGCATAAAGTGCACAGTTGCAAACGCTTGTGTTCGAGCATAAGCATGAAACGCGTGGGGTTCAGATCGTGTGCCTGCCACTTTGTCATGCACACACATCCAAGCTCATGCAGCTAGTGTACACACAATTCAAGATTTGACGCAGCCAGCCTGCACTGTGCACCCAGGGCCAGCATCCTGTGACCATAACAACGAACAAGCAGGGTTTAAATCAAGTAAAGCAGTGCTGCTGCTGGTCAACCATTCAAGTCAACCATCCAGGTGCACCTAAAAGCACGTGACAGTGGAACTCAACCTCTGGGTTGATTGCTCCCACATATCAGCGGCAGTACCTCCCCAATCCTCCAGCAGATGATGCTCACCAGTAAAAGCGCGCACTGACACGCACAGGTTTGAGTCAGGGTGCTTGCAGAACTTGCACTGCCCACAGTAGGCCTGGTAGCAAGGTATCACATGGTCTCCTGCATGGATCAGTCAAACATAGCCGACTGGCTACATTAAATATAGGACAGTTAGCTGCAGAGAATACCAAGAATTTAGAGAAGGTGTGCACCCATGTGCATCAGGAAAGCCTGTGTGTAGGCCGTGCATATGTGTTGATTGCCAGTACCTAGGAATCAGGAAAGGGAAACACCCCAAGGCCAGATTTTTTGGGTTTAAATGCATGACAAGTGGATTAATATGTATTTTGAGATTAGCAAGAGAGAATGAATTTTAGGTGTACATGTGGGTGTGTGTGCTAGCATGCGTGTGACACCTTGGGCATTCCTTCGCGCCCTAACAGCCTAGTACAGCTTAAGTAGCGCTAATTAGGCGCTCACCTGGCTGCAGCGTGGTGACGCCCTCTCCAACGCTCTCCACCACACCAGCGGCTTCATGCCTGTGGCGAAATCATGGCATGCACACCTTGGTTGAAGGGGGAGGATTGTTGGCACACACCCTGTCAATCATGGCAAGGGCTGGTAAGCCCCAAAGAAGAAGCATCAGGCTTGCAACACTGGTCTGGCAATCGTGCTGGTTGATTATCATCAACACTGCTCAGTGTGCGTGACTCTGTATGTGGATGTCAGCTTGCATGCACTGACCGCAGATGACTCGCACACTACTCACCCCAAAATGCAAGGAAAGAAACCTGCACGCGGTAGAGAGCATACATAGCATTAATAAGACATTGGCAGCAAGTCGCCATGCATCAGTGCTAGCCCAAATGGCATGAGGTGCAATAGCAAGCACATGCACAGGGTAGGCATCAACAAACTTGCCTGCGACCTAAAAAATGAAAAAAGCTTAAGCAAAACGTTGACAACTCTAGCTACATGTTGAAGAAAAGGAAAAGTCATTCATGGTCACATGGTGTGAGAGTGCTCTTGCTCTACAGCCGTTCATATGCCATGTTGAGGGAAGAACTCGCTCCAGGGGCGGGCTCACCTAGAGTTTATATTACATGTTTGATCATATGCCTGTACATGATTACAGCAAGTTGGCTCACCTTCTGGATCCATGCCATCCAGCGTGTAAGCATCAGTGTGGCAGAGCGCAGTGGCTGCAAGCACGAGCACCGCGACACCAATGGATGGGGATGAACAAAACTGCTTGCTGCCCAAATCCAACTGCTGGCCTATTGGCTCACAAGCTCGTCTCTGAGTGCAGCGCGCTCAGAGACATGTGCAGTGCACTCAAGAGACATGTGAACTAGGCGTCATCACCTGCAATGCGAACACGCACTTCCCCAGGGCCAGGGGGCGCAACCGTGACTGTGGTCACATCCAGGGGCTGCTTAGGGCCCCAGGCCACGGCAGCTTTGCACTGGATTGGCTTGCCGGCAGTCTCTGGGGCGGCCCTGCAGGGGTTGTCATCTCAGCCTCTGGTGTGAATAAGCTTGCGTGGTGATGTCCGAGTCGATGGGCGCACAAAAAAGAGCCACACAAAAAATTCTCACATTGCAGAAGTCCTCAGGCAGTGTCTTCTACGCGGATGATGGGCGGGGCAGTCACTTCTCAAGAAGCGAGACAGGGGCTGTTTGTTTACGTAGATGCACTGACTGGCGGACTGCAACTTGAACTGCATGAACTCTTAAATGATAATGAAGAATCAAGGCTTGCCCGTCCATTCGGCAAGAACCCGTGCCCCATGGTCAGTGCGCGCATCATGTTTTGCAAACATGTTAAAAAAGTTCTCGATTTTCTGGGATCTGTGGGCCCATTTGGCTGCAAGCCCACCGCAGGCTGCGAGGAGGAGAGTGTCTTGACTCTTCTCTCCTCTGTTACTCTGTTCCTCTGGCCTCATTGGCACAAACATAATTTGCCCTGGACTTGTGCAATTGTCTGAAAATAAGGTAACATCTGCTGCCACTCTATTACAACGGTACCGTACCCTCCGCACAAGAGTAGCCTTAAGAGCAGCCCTAAGATAGTGCTCGAGATTGTCTTTAAACAAGAGTTTGTGCAAAAGTTAGCGTCACTGTTCAGATCCAAACCAAGCTGACTCAGCTGTCAAAGACTGTGCTTAAGGCTTCACTTCAATAAGGTGATCTTCAAAGATCACAGCAACTCTCAAGATGTGCAGGGATTTGTTTATGTGTTTGGATGGGTCACACCTGGCGAGTTCAGCATGATGTGGTAGGGATCCATAGGGAGAGGCGTAGAGTACCTAAAAAGTTACTCTATATTTGGTCAGGTTTCGCTATGCAATATGTTTCTTTCTCAACACCTTCGCAAAAAAACATTTCACTCAAAATTTGCAAAATTTCACATGAAGTGACACATGAAGTAATCCCTCATTCGGAAGTGTGCCTTGAAATGCATTGGGCTGGAAATTCCAATTTGAAATGCTTAAGACCCAATCGGACAGAAGCTGTCCAACCACATTGAATCTGAATTTACACATACTCAAGAGCAGCAAAGCATAGGAATTTAGCTTTTTTTTGCATGTGCACTCATGTGCATAGCTTATGTGCATATGGACACCCCCTAGTCAGGACAAGTAGCCATACCATGAATTGTATGCAGGTTGTCCTTGCAAAGGTTTCAAGTGGCGGAGCACGGCACGCACTAACACAATTGTACTTATAAGCATAGTCAAGAAACAATGAACGACTCGTTCATCGGATACTCAGCAAAAGCAAGACATCTGCCTAAAACCTCGCTTCCTCTTTGCAACACAGGCCCAATGGATCAGGCAGAGTTCAGCGCCATTCAAATAGGTTTGCCTAAGCCTATTCAACATGTTGTCATCATATCTAAACAAAAGAGCACCCCTGCACAACACCTTCAGCAGACTGTGTTGGTCCTATCAAAATCTGCCAAAACAATTTCACAAAACTGCCATCTTCACTTCCTGCGTACTAGCCCTACAAGCAACATCCTGCTTCAAAGCAAAGTTTGCCAGCCTGAGATACAGACAGCATGGCAGTGCCTTGCTTCATGACCAAACGCTGCGGCTTTTAGAAAAACAGAGCAGACATCAATGTATGCAACTAAAATGTACATCCGATAAGGGCTCTGTCTTTTCATGGGTATGTATCTTTCAACACTGCACCAAAATTTCTCAATGGGGAGCCAGGAAGACATAACCTTCCACCTGCATGTGGCCCCTAAGCTCAATTTGCCACGCAAGAGACACACACATCTGCACGCTTGTAATACTACACACAAGAGCTACCCTGATGAACACCGTGAGCACGCAATCAACCCTGGCGTGCATAGCCAGGCTGCGGCCCCATGACTAGCTGCGGGGCAAACAGCACAGCACGGGGGCGACGAGCACGAGGGGCATGCTTGAGAATGCTGACTGGGCGAGGGAGCTCAAGGCAGCAGGGGCGCTGCTCCCAAGGCCTTGGCGTGCCCTTGGGCCCAAGCGCATCAGCAAGCAGTTGCGCACCTGAGGGCCTCAGTGCTGCATCTCCGCACCCCTTGGAGCCAATTGCACACGCAACACTGCCCTGGTCGGTGCCAGCAGCTAGGGCGCAGCGCTGCTCGCCCTCCTCACTGCAGGGATGGGTGCCTATTGCTGCTGTGCTTAGGCCTGTGCCACCTGCCGCGCTGCCGCCCCCGCCCCCTGCATCATGCACGACGCGTGCGCGCTTCCCGCTTGCCACCTCCTCTGGTTCCAGTGCGCAGCCCCCCCCAGGCACCAGCCTGATCTCCGCCACGACCTCGCCCTCCCAGGCCAGGCTGCACACGGGCCATGCGTCCCTGCACTGCTGCGCGTGCGCACCCGCCTTGCTGGGGTCGCAGGCGCGGGCGGCAGAGGGCTCCAGCAAACCCGGTGCTGCCGCCGCGGTTGCTGCTGCTGCTGGGGTTGCTGCTGGGGCTGCTGCCGAGGTTGGGGCAAGTGCTTCAGAGGCTTCTTCAGGTGCAGCGTTCCGACATGTAGTGCCTGCCTCTGCCCCTGGCGCTTCTTCAGGTGCAGCGTTCCGACATGTAGTGCCTGCCTCTGCCCCTGGCGCTTCTTCAGGTGCAGCGTTCCGACATGTAGTGCCTGCCTCTGCCCCTGGCGCTCCTTCAGGTGCAGCGTTCCAACATGTAGTGCCTGCCTCTGCCCCTGGTGCTTCTTCAGGTGCAGCGTTCCGACATGTAGTGCCTGCCTCTGCCCCTGGCGCTACTGCCGCTGTTTCTGGGGCAAGGTCTGGGGTCGTTGGAGGGGGAGGGCAGCTGCGTGCTTGACCATGCGCGGGAGCCACAGCTGGGCTCGCAGCGCTGCCAGGCGCAGGGCCAGGGCATGGGGCCGAGGCGGCAGGGGCCGCTTGCACAGCACTGCGTACGCTCCGCGCGCAAGCAGACTGGCGCACGCTGCGCAGAGGGCAGGGGGGAGCGTGGCTTGCAGGGATGAGCGTTGCAAATATGTGCATGTGCGTGTCCCAATGCATACGTGTGCGTGGAGCATGTGCATGCATGTGCATGCGTGTTTAACCGCGCGTGCGTGCGTGCGTGCGTGCTTTCATGTGCACTTGCGACTGCGCTTGCGCCTTGCACCACTGCAATCCAAAGTGCAAAGACGCCATTCAAGTTCTGATGAGCGCAATTTAAGCCTCCTTAGCTGCATCCACAAGCCAGTGAAGCAGCGCTACCATTCTCCTGCACTTCGTCCAGCGCAGCCTGAAGCATGCCGGATTCCGCGCGCGCACGCCCCAGCAATTTCATCACACACCTCATCATGCAGCCTTCCACGTGCGCGGCAACTTTGGCTTGCTGCACCAAAAGGCATTCAAATGCTGCCTGGAATACGAGGGTACAATAATGTTTCCTTGCACCTCTGCCTCTGCCCGCCGGACCGCGCTCCGCACACCCTCCGCTGCACGATCAGCATGCTGCATCCACCCGGCACGGATGCAAAACTCACCTCTTGAGGTGCGCCCACTCTGCATCAAAGCGCCTCACGAGGGCCGCGCAGGTGTGGTCCCCAAGCTGGGCGGCCACGCTCCTCAGCAGCACGTCACGCCTGCATATCACCCGCGCACCGCGCTCGTGATGTGTGCTGAGTACACGAGGTGCGCCACATCATGAATGAATGCACTTCTGCAGCCTGCGTGCAGCCTTCATGCGTGCAAGTGCAGACCATGCATGCTACGGGGCAGGTGACGTGCTAATACAAGGCGCGCTACACCGTGCATGCACGTCAGCAGCACACCGCGCCTGCATGCAGCCTTCATGCGTGCAAGTGCAGGCCATGCTTGCTACAGGGCAAGTGATGTGCTGATGCGAGGCACGCCCGCAGCGAGGGGGTGGGAGAGGTTGGGAGGCTGCAGGGGCTGTGAGCTACAGCCACAGCCTCTCTTTGCCCTTGATACTGCATGGGCATGCAGGCAACACGCACGTGGGCACAGGCAGGCTGCACGCGCGCTTGCGAGCACCAAGGCACGCGGCTGCTGCGCCACGCCGTGGCTGCGCACAACCTCGCCAGGACCCACTTTACGACGTAGGTGCCCAGGCTGCTGAGCTCACTGATCGCCAGGCCGGCCATGTCCATGCGCGCCCACGGCTCATGTGCCACAAGCCATGCCTCGGCCAAGCAAGCGTTCAGGTATGCCTCCCGCGCCTGCAGGGGGCAAAGGTGGGGCGCCCTTCCATTTTGCATGCGCTCGCTTGTGCAGGGTTCGCGACAGCGTGTGTGAGCGCGCTTGAACAACGGAGCAGCAAGTGGAAGCTGGCCCGAGTGCGTGGGGGCAAGTGGGCGTGGAGGCGCGTCTGTGTGCTTGCCACGCACACCTTTGATTGGGAATTGCTACACATCCAGCATGGACACTGTGTGTCAAAAAGTGACATGGTTGCAGACGAAGAAATCTGTCGCAAGCTCCAGAGCATAGATCCAGTACTCAGAGTGGGTGTACTCGTCCAAGCGTTGTAAAACTGATTTCATCCTTGGTCTCAATGCATGCACCTGTTTGAGGCACCTTAGTCAGCCCACTGCTTAACCTCAGCATGCCGACACGGATGCACAGAGTGCTCCCCCTCCCCTCTCCTCGCCGCACCTCGATGTCAAGTGTTCTGTTCAGCGCCATTGCCTTGACCGAGGAGCCCCGGGACCCCTGAGCGTGTGTGTGTGTGTGTGTGTGTGTCGTGTGTGTATGCATGTGTACGCGCACGTTTTGCAGTGTTGTGAGTGGGGGAATAAGCGTGCAATTTGGGGTTGCGCGAATGAATGAGCAAGCAAGTAAGTGGCCTGTGTGTCTGGACCGGACTGAGGAGCCCCAGGAGCCCTGTGGGTGAGGCTTTGGGCTTTGGCTAAGCACCCCCCATGCTTGCGCCTGAGGACCCCCCATGCTTGCGCCTGCAACGCGTGAGGTATTGCACATAGCGGATGGGCCTGTGCCTGCACTTATGACATAGGGTACAATCACATTCTCGACGCGCGTGCAAGCACTGGAGCGCGTGCAAGCACTGGTGCTCGTGCAAGCACAGGTGCTCGTCGTCATCCAAACTTGCACTGCCCTCCACCTGGAAAATACACCCCACCGGCTCAGCACGCCACTCACTCATCATCACATGCACGCATGTCCACACAGGTGCGTGCACACGCTCGTAAAATTGGCATCCACAAGGGTGCGCATGCGTGCGCACACACACGCATCGGCACGCACCCACCCACCCACCCACCCACCCACACACACACCCACACCTTTGGCGACGGCTTGAACAGCGGCCGTAACACATGCAACACCGCGCCCTCGTCCTCCACGCGCAGCTGCCCCTCCGCCTTGGGGTCGCCATCCTCATCTGGCCCCACGAGCACGCCACCCAAACGCGCCCTGAGGCTGCCATTTCCAAAGCGGCTGCCGGCGGGGGTCTGGAAGCGTGCGGTGGGCCGGAAGCCCACAGGGTAGCTGGGGGAGGACAGGAAGCGGCTGCTGGCGGCGGGCAGGGGCTGGCGATGGGTGAGGCCTGGGCCTGCAGCAAAGCAGTGCACGCGTGCAGACAAATCCGGCAAGGCAGGGGTGTGTGAGGGCAGCTGCAGCGAGGCGGCGAGCGTGTGCGGACAGTTGCAGCAAGGCAGCGCGTGCATGAGGGCAGCTGCAGCGAGGCTGCGCGCATGCGCGGGTGGCTGCATCGCAGGAGCACAAAAGCAAGCAATGGCTGGAAGGTGAGCCCAGGCATCGCAGGCATGCAAGTGTAGCGGTGCTGGCAGCAGGCAAAAGCATGGCCATGCGTTCTGCGCACACGTCCATCCAAACGCTGTGTGTTTTTCATTGGCCAAGCATGCTGGCCAGTGGGTCATGCGCGCATGTTTTAATGTGTGTGTATGTGTGCTTGTTGTTGCGTGTGAATGTATGTGACTGTACATGTGATATCCATCCAAACAATGTGCGCACTTTGTTGGCCATGCATGCTGGCCAGTGGGCCATGCACACGTGTGTGCGTGTGTGCATGTGTGTGTACATATGCATGCTGTTGCGTGTGATAGAACGTGAATGTACATACGCGCGTGTGTGTGTGTGCGCGCGCGTGTGCCGTCATACTTTAAGGTACTCGAGTGCATTTGAGAGTGTGAGGCCGCTTGCACTCGTGAAAAAGACGGGAGATACTTGCAGATTTTCTTGCGCTATGCCCAAGCATGTTTGTGGAGTAGGGAAGCCAGAGCCATCCCGTTTGATGCCCAGGCCTTGCGCCCAGTCACAGCTGGGCAAGATGCTGCCAAGAGGATCAGGGGGTCGCGTGTGTGAATGTACGTGAATGTATATGTGCGTGTGTGCGCGCATGTGCGGTCATGCTTAAAGGCAATCGAGTGCATTAGAGAGCGCGAGGCCGCGTGGCTGGCAGGCTTGCCCACTTTTGTGAATTGTGCGAGTGAGGCGCCTGCTCAGGGGTGTGGCCTGCCTGGCTGGAGCTGCTTGGCTGGTGCGTGCCTGGCTGGTGCGTGCCTGTCGATGGGCACCAGCCATATGATTACACAGCCGCGCCTGGTGTGCCTGTTATGGGGAGCCAGCGGGACCTGCTGCACACCCACGCATGCCTGTGATCTAACGCACTGCAATCGCAGCAGTCAGGGCCTGCGCTGGGCACCGCACACCCACCTCGGTATGCGAAGCGGGCGGCCGGGTTCTGTGAGGGGGAGGGCCTCGTGAGACAGGGGCTGCGTTGCGGCGGCGGCGGGCGTGGGTGTGGGCCGCGCAAGCCCGGCAGGCCAGCAGGGCTGCTGCCCTGCCCAGCGGGCGGGGAGCTGGCG
>LFCJ01001073.1_pt1 | contig 18422 bp, 14 predicted proteins | sample 643141 | NCBI WGS metagenome assembly LFCJ01 (sample SAMN03766243, study PRJNA286221) | soda lake metagenome | biome: soda lake; feature: Kulunda steppe; material: water; isolation source: sample B1-Br-g2 brine of Lake Bitter-1 | place: Russia: Kulunda steppe | collected 2010-07
GCACCTCTTTCACCCGTCGGTCCAGTACGCGAATCACCACATGCGGGAGTTCCTCTATGCGGACCGTCGCGACCGCATCTCGGTGGCTGACCTCGAGAGACTGGTCGAACTGGGCCACGAGCTGGCCGAGGAACGAGTCGAACCGGGCGACCAGCACCGGGCGACCGAGTTCACGTTCGTCCTGGTCGTCCCGGAGATTTCAGACGACGTCCGCGCGTTCGTCGAGGGATTCACAGACCGGACGCTCCTGAAGTTCGGCTTCCACGGCCACTACGAGATCCACTGTTGTGTCGTCGCACCAGAGTCCGAGGACGTCGTCTCGAGCGAGCGCACAGAGATCGATGCGGCGTTTGCACTGTGGCAGTCGGTCGACCGAAAAAGCGGGTTCGTCTCCCGCGTCCGCGGATTATTCTCGCGATAGTTCGCGTTCGATTCGTCGCGTCTGAATGGGGCGATGGCCCGACTGCAGCGGTGGTGCAGTCGAACCGGGTTCGCCGACCCGTGTTCAGTCGTCGTCGGACGCCACGGTGGCTTCGTCCGTCGTCAGGAGACTCTCCCGTGCCGACTGGAGGTTCTCGTAGCCCATCTTGATGATCGCCAGCGCGAGCGTGATGAGCACGAGCGCGAGCAGCATCCGCATGGCGCTCGAGGCGATCTGTAGCGTCGAGGCCTCGGCCATCCACGCGCTATCGAGAAGGGTCCGCTGGAAGTTCTCGACGAACGCGAGCCACAGCAGCCCGCAGATGGTGATGACGGTCATCACGATGACCGGAATGCCGGTGGTCAGAAGCTGCTTGGAATCCTTCCAGTTGGCGAGCCAGACGGTCGCGGTCAACAGCGCGAGCGCGGCCAGTAGCTGGTTCGCGCCGCCGAACAGCGGCCACAGCTCCTCCCACTGCCCGCTCGAGACGAGCAGGAAGGCGGCGAACGTCGTGATACCGGTGTTGACGTACTTGTTCGCCGCGGCGTTCTCGATGCCGGTCTCCGGGGTGCCCACGAGCTCTTCCATCATGTACCGGCCGAGCCGGAGGCCGGTGTCGAGGCTCGTCAGCAGGAAGCTGACGAACACGAGCGCCATGAAGACTTCCCCGAGGAGCAACGGAATGCCGAAGCTAGTGAGGATGAGCCCACCACCCTCCGCGAAGTTGGGGAGTGCAGCGCCGATTCCCTCGACGCCAGCGTCAGTCACGGCGATGACGGAGACGGCCGCGAGCGCGGTTGCTGCGAGCAGCCCCTCCGCGAGCATGCCACCGTAGCCGATCAGGCGGGCGTCGCTCTCGCGGTTCAGCTGTTTCGCCGTCGTCCCCGAGGAAACCAGCGAGTGGAAGCCGCTGATCGTCCCACACGCGATCGTGATGAACAACAGGGGGAACAGCGGCATGGCGACGGCGACGAGGTCGCCGCCGAAGAAGCCGGTGTACGCGGGAAGCTGGATGGAAAGTGCTTCCGAGCCACCCTGGGTCGTCCCGAGGAACGTTCCGACGATGACCGCGAGCAGCGTTCCGCCGACCCCCGTGTAGAGGAGGAACGACGAGAGGTAGTCACGCGGCTGTAACAGCACCCAGACCGGCAGGATGCTGGCCACGAAGGCGTAGCCCAACGCGACGATGATCCAGGTCGCGGTGTTCGCGCCGAACAGTTCCGCACCCGGGACCCACGCGCCCTCGCCCGAGAACAGGACGATCGCCTCGTCGGCGAAGCCACTCGGCTCGAACAGCGCGATGGGGAACTGGAGGCCCACCCAGACGCTGGCGAAGACGCCGGCGACGAAGACGCCAGTCCCCGCGAGGAACGGCAGGTTGAGCTGGTACAGCCAGATGCCGAACACCAGCGCCAGCCCGATGTAGATCAGGCTCGCGGTCGCCGCCTGCGGATAGGCGTCCAAGATGATCGCCACCAGCAGCGAGAACACCGCCACCACGAGGATGATGACGAGGAACGCGAACCAGAGGAACATGTTCTTCCCCCGCTCGCCGATGTACTCGCCGATGATGTAGCCGATCGACTTCCCCTCGTGGCGAACGCTCGAGGACAGCGCCATGAAGTCGTGAACGGCCCCCATCAGCGGGTTCCCGATGGCGACCCACAGCACCGCCGGCACCCATCCCCAGATGAGTGCCGCCGTGATCGGGCCGGCGATCGGCGCGCCGCCGGCCACGCTCGAGAAGTGGTGTCCGAGCAACACCGGTTTCTTCGCCGGTACGTACTCCTGTCCGTCCTGATACTTGTGGGCGGGTGTCTCGCGGGAATCGTCGAGCTCGACGAACCGTGAGAGGTACCGCCCGTATCCGACGTAGCCGACGGTGAACAGCACCAGCACCGTGGCCACGATCCAGATTACCCCTGTCATAGATACCCAATCGTCAGATTAGTACAGACACATATAAATCATGTGGGATCTCCCCGTAAATTCGCAGGCAGTGACTCTCAAAATACCGTTTTCGACGTGTCAGAACGAAAGTCGACCCGGAGCCCGCCACCGGGTTCGGGCCGGTGCGGATCGCCTCGCCAGCGCTGACCGGTCGGCGCCCTCAGGTGGCGTGTCGGTTCGACGGTTCGACGTCGATCTCGAGTTCGTCGGCGACGGTGGCGAGGCGATCCGTCCGTACCTCCTCGACCTGCGTCTCGATCGTGGCGACGATCGGCGGCGAGAGGTCGGTCCGTGCGGTCTCGAGTCGGTCGCGTTCGGTCTCGACGCGCGACCGGAGGTAGGTCGCCCCGCGGCCCTCCTCGTCGGGGTCGGGCGCCGGCGTGAGTCGGTTGGCGACCAGTCCCCGAACCGACAGCCCCTGCTCGTCGAGGCGGTCGATCGCCCGTCCCGTTTCCCGGATCGACAGCGAATCGGGATTGAACACGAGGAAGAACGCGGCTTCGTTCCGGAGCATCGTTCCGGCGTCCTCGAAGAACGCCTTTCGCGTCCGCAGATGCGCCAGCACGGGATCGCCCTCCAGGACGCGCCGTGGCTCCCGGCCACCGATCGCGGCCTTCTCGAAGAGATCGATGCTCTTGCGTCGTTTCGCCAGCAGCCGGTCGATCCACCCCTCGAGGTACTCCGGCAGCGAAAGCAGCCGCAAGGTGCCGCCTGTCGGCGACGTATCGAAGACGATGCGGTCGTAGGCGTCGCCGTCGCGCATCACGTCGACGAACCGATCGAACAGGGCCGCCTCGTACGCCCCTGGGGTCCCGTGGGCCATCTCGATCTGGCGGTCGACCGCGTTGACCATCGCCGCCGACACCTGATCCGAGAGTTTTCGCTTGACGTCCCGGAGGTGTCTCGAGACCTCCTCGTCGGGATCGATCTCCATCGCCGAGAGGTGCTCGACGCCCTCGACGGCTCTGGGATCGTCGTCGAACGACTGCTCGAAGAGGTCGCCAACGGAGTGGGCCGGGTCCGTCGAGACGAGCAGCGTCTCGAGCCCTTCCTGGGCACACTTGTAGGCGTACGCCGAGGAGACGGTCGTCTTGCCGACGCCGCCTTTGCCGCCGAAGAAGACGTATCGATCCATCAGAAGTGATACTGCTGTCCCTTTCGTTCGACGAGCGTGCTGCGATCCCAGAGGCGTCGTTCCCACGCCTCGAACTCGTCTTCGAGGTACGGCAGGAGCTCCGCCGTGTAGTACGACACCGGCGACGGAACGCCGAAGGCGTCGGGGAAGCACGCGAGCATGAACTCGTCCTCTAGATCCTCCGCTTCGGCCTCGACCTTCTCGTAAGCAGGGTGTGAGATCATCCCGTGATAGAGCCCCCTAAGCCACTCCTCGAGTGTGGCTCGGTAGGTGGCGATCCGCTCGGCGAGTGTCATCGTCGCTCATGCTCGGGCGTGGAAATAAAAAAGTGTCGCGGCCTCGCCGCTCGAGAGGCGTTCGACGACGGATTGCCCGGGTCTCGGAGGACGGGGGCGACCCCTGTCAGCCCGTACCAAAACGAGCACCGGGTCAGGTTGCGAACCGTAGACGGAAATCGAGTCGATCGAACGCGATAACTAGTCCCGGTTCGAGTCACAGGGCAATGGAGGCAGATCGTGACGGTACGCCGACGTCCGGCGAGGATTCCGACCCGGTGGAGACGCACGTTGGTATCCTGACGGGCAGGTCCGCTCCCGACCTGACCGACGACGGACGGGAGATCGCGAGCCGACTCGAGACGCGAGGGTACGCCGTCGATCCGATCGTCTGGACGGACGACGCGGTCGACTGGACCGAGTACGACGTGGTCGTGGTCCGCTCGTGTTGGGACTATCACACCGACCTCGAGCGGTTCCGATCGCTCCTCGAGACGCTCGAGCGCGCGGATCTCGCCGTCTACAACCCGCCGTCGGTGATCCGGTGGAACGCACACAAGTCCTCCCTCGTCGACCTCGAGGCCGCGGGCGTTCCGGTCCCGGAGACGATCCCTCTCGAGGCGGGCACGGAAGCTTCGCTCGAGGGGATCATGCGCGAGCACGGCTGGACCGACGCCGTCGTCAAGCCGGCCGTCGGCGCCAGGTCGACGGGCGTCTGGCGGACCTCCCTCGAAGACGCCCCGTCCGACCAGGCGCTGTTCGAAACGGCGTGTGCGAACGGTGACGTCGTCGTCCAGCGATTTGCCCCGGAGATCGAACGGGGAGAACGGTCGATCGTCTTCGTCCGTGGCGAGTGCAGCCACGCCTGGAACGATCCCACGAAACCGGACGATTTCAGCGACTTCGAGGAACCACAGCTCTCCTACGAACCCACGGACGACCTGATCGAGGCGGCTCGAACCGCCCTCGAGACCGCGTGTGACCTCCTCGAGTGTGACCCTGGTCGACTCCTCTACGCTCGAGTCGATTACGTCGAACGCGACGGGGACCTCCTCGTGATGGAGCTGGAGCTCATCGAACCGTATCTCGGCCTGTCACGCACCGAGGGGGCCCTCGAGCGGTTCGTCGACGCGATCGACGCGCTCGGTCGGTAGTCGAGAGCCGCTCCGGCGCCGCCAAAACCATTAATAATATTATATTAATCGTACCGGTGATTATAACAATACGGTGAAGCAATCCGGTTTCGTGTGTACCACGGTCCCCCGACGAGCGACCCCGACGCGAAACCGAAGCTTTACAATCAAGTTTTCAGTAAGACCAGTCAGGTTGTATTGTCGAGGAAAGCGTCCCGAACCGACGACGCGAATCGAGGCTGACGTGCGCATAAACCATCGGTATCCATGCTCCGCCCAGTGTTAGAACGACTAGGATCGCTGACGATCGTGATGGCGGGAGTCTCGCTTCTCACATACGGGCTGATCTTCCTCACGCCCGGCGACCCGGCGTACACGATCCTCCACGAGCAACGGGGGAGCCCGCCGTCGGACGCCGAGGTCGAGGCGTTCCGTGCTGAACACGGCCTCGACGAGCCGTTCGCGGTGCAGTACCTCTCCTGGCTCACCGACGTCCTTCGTGGCGATCTCGGGACCGCGTACACCCGTTCGGAGTCCGTAAACGTCCTTCTGGTCCAGCACCTCCCGAACACGGTCGAACTCGCGCTCGCGGCGATGGCCGTCTCGCTCGCACTCGCCGTCCCCGTCGGCGTCGTCAGCGCCGTCCACCGTGACAGCTGGATCGACCGAACGAGCCAGCTCGTCGCCCTGCTCGGCGTCTCGATGCCGAACTTCTGGCTCGGCTACCTGCTGATCCTCCTCGTGGCGCTCTCGCTTGGACTGACGCCGACCTCGGGCTCGGGCACGCTCGCCCACCTCGTGCTCCCGGCGATCACCCTCGGCACCGGCCTCGCGGCGATCGTCACCCGGCTCGTCCGAACGTCGATGCTCGAGGTCCTCGACGCCGCCTACGTCGATACGGCACGGTCGAAAGGCGTCCGCGAGCGACTCGTGGTGTACAAACACGCCCTGCGAAACGCCTTGATCCCGGTCGTGACGATCGTCGGCCTCCAGTTCGGGTTCGTCCTGAGCGGGGCCGTCATCGTCGAAGTCGTCTTCCAGCGCCCGGGACTCGGAACCTTGCTCGTCGACGCCGTTTTCGCCCGGGATTACCCGGTCGTCCAGGGTGTCGTCCTCCTGACCGCGGTCGCGTTCGTCCTCACGAATCAGCTCGTTGACCTCGCCTACGTCGCCCTCGACCCGCGGATCGAGGGAGGTGAGCGGACGTGAGCGAGCGCCACGCCCGGCCGTCGAACGCCGACGGACCCTCGAGCACCGTCCGCGCGTGGGTCCGCGAGCACACCTCGTCGACCCTCGCACGGGTGGGCTGGACGAACTCGAGTGTCCGATTCGGCGGCGGGCTCGTTTGCCTGCTGGCGATTATCGCCGTCGTCGGGCCGGTGCTCACCCCGTACGATCCGACGGCACAGGCCCTCGACGCTCGCCTGCAGGGGCCGTCACTCGCCCATCCACTCGGGACCGACGCCCTCGGGCGCGACGTGGCGACCCGGCTCGTCTACGGCGCTCGCGTGTCGCTCGCGCTGGCGGTCGTCGCGACGGCCCTCCGGGTCGTCGTCGGGACGACGATCGGGCTTCTGGCGGGGTATCTCGGCGGGCTCGTCGACGCCGCGTTGATGCGACTGGTCGATATCCAACTGGCCTTCCCCGGGCTCGTGCTCGCGCTCGTGATCGCGGGCGTGCTCGGTCCGAGCCTGCGGAACGTCCTGATCGCGCTCTCGGTGGTCGGCTGGGCCTCCTATGCCCGCGTCGTCAGGGGGAACGTCCTGGCGGTGAAAGACCGCCCGTTCGTCGAGGCCGCCCGTCTCTACGGGACCCCGGGCCGGCGGATCGCCAGGCGACACCTGCTGCCGAGCGTCCTCAACCCCGTGGTCGTCCTGGCGACGATGAACCTCGGGACGATCGTGCTCACCGCCGCCGGCCTCTCCTTTCTCGGTCTCGGGGCACAGCCACCCACGCCCGAGTGGGGGACGATGATCGCCGGCGGCCGGGACTACCTGCGCTCGGCGCCGTGGCTCGTCACCGCACCGGGCGTCGCCATCATGCTCACCGTCATCGGCTTCAACGTCCTCGGCGACGGACTGCGGGACGTCCTCGATCCCGACCACCTCGAGGAACGCGACCGGGGGCGATCCTGATGGGGCTGTCCGTCTCCGATCTCCACGTCCGCTTTCGGACCCGGTCGGGGCCCGTCCACGCGGTCAACGGGGCCTCGTTCGCGGTCGAGCCGGGCGAGATCGTCGGGCTGGTGGGCGAGAGCGGTTGCGGGAAGTCCGTCACCGCCCGGTCGATCGTCCGCCTCGAGGAGCCGGGCGAGATCGTCCGCGGGAGCATCGAGTTCGACGGGACGACGCTCACGAGCGCTGACGACCGGACGCTTCGGCGGCTTCGCGGCCGGGAGCTCGCGATGGTCTTTCAGGACCCGGAGACGACGCTCAACCCGGTCTACACGGTCGGCGAACAGATCGCCGAGGCGCTGCGGGTCACCGACGATCCCGACTCCCAGCCGTTCGTCGGCGAGCTCCTCGCCGGCGTGCGCTCTCGATTCACCTCGAGGGCGAACCGGGGCCGCGTCCTCGAGTTGCTGGCCGACGTCGGCATCCCCAGGCCCGGAGCGCGGATCGACGACTACCCTCACCAGTTCAGCGGCGGGATGCGCCAGCGGGTGATGCTCGCGATCGCACTGGCACGCCGGCCCTCGCTGTTGATCGCCGACGAGCCGACGACCGCGCTCGATACGACGACCCAGGCGGCGATCCTTGAGCGCCTCGCGGGTCTCAACGAGGACCACGGCATGGGCGTTCTGCTCATCAGCCACGACATCGGCGTCGTCTCCCAGCTGTGTGACCGGATCGTCGTCATGTACGACGGGGTCGTCGTCGAGTCGGGGCCGACCAGCGAGTTGCTCTCGAGTCCGGCCCATCCCTACACGAAGGCACTGCTGGGCTGTCTCCCCGGCCGCTCGGAACCGGGTGAGCCCCTGCCGACGGTCGGCGGGAGTCCACCCGACGGCTCCCCGCCGCCGGCCGGCTGTATCTTCGTCGAGCGCTGTCCGTTCGCCAGGGAAGCGTGTCGGGAGACCGAACAGCCGATCCTCGAACTGAAGGGCGGGAGAACGGTTCGCTGTGACGTTCCCGAAGCCCGGGCGACCGATCTCGAGGCGAGAGACGAGTCGAGCAATTCGACTGACCGGGAGGAAGGGCGGACGGCGACTCTGGCGGTCGACGGCGGCGTCCAGTCGGCCTCCCCGACCGGTAGCGAACCGACGCAACGGAGGGAGGGCCAGTCGGTCCTCTCACTCGAGGGCGTCACCACGGCCTTCCGGACCTCAGACGCGCTGGTCGATCGGCTCCTCGGGACGACCGACCGACTCACGGCGGTCGACGACGTCAGCCTCGAGCTTCGGCCGGGTGAAACCCTCGGGCTGGTCGGCGAGAGCGGCTGTGGGAAGTCGACGCTCGCCCGCACCGTCGCCGGCCTCGAGTCCCCGACGGCGGGGACCGTCCGGCTCCAGGGGGAACCGGTCGGGGCGGTCGACGACCGATCCGTGGCGCAACTCGCCGAGGTGGGCGTGGTCTTCCAGAACCCAGGGACGAGCCTGAACCCGACCCGAACGGTCGGCGAGTCCCTCGAGGAGCCACTCGTCGAGGCCGGCTGGTCGGGGGCCCGACGGGCCGACCGGGTCGAGGAGCTCTTCTCGCTCGTCGACCTCCCGGACGCGTACGCCGACCGCTATCCGCGGCAGCTTTCGGGCGGACAACTCCAGCGGGTGGCGATCGCCCGTGCGCTCGCCCTGGAGCCGTCCGTCCTCGTCCTCGACGAACCGACGGCCGCGCTCGACGTCTCCGTCCAGGCGACCGTCCTCAACCTCCTCGGGGAGCTTCAGGCGGCGCTCGGCCTCTCGTACCTGTTCGTCTCCCACGATCTCGCGGTCGTCCGCCACGTCGCCGATCGGGTCGCGGCGATGTACCTCGGACGGCTCCTCGAGGTCGGTCCGGCGAGGCAGGTCCTCTCGAGGCCGGCTCATCCCTACACGGCGGCCTTGCTCGAGGCCGTCCCCGATGGCGACGCGCTAGCCAGCGAGAGCGGGCTTGCCGGCGAGCCACCGAGCCCGACGGACCCGCCTGCGGGCTGTGCGTTTCATCCGCGCTGTCCGCTGGCTGACGACCGCTGTACACACCGCGAGCCGACGTGGGAGACCGTTGGAGACGCACGCTCGAGGTGTCACTACGCGAAATCGTGTGCCGACGAGCACACGTCGACTCAGCACGACTGGAAGCAACATGACTGACGAGACGACGTTCACGATGGATCGACGCACCGCTCTGAAAACGACCCTCGGCGCCGGCACGCTCGCGCTCGCGGGCTGTCTCGGAAGCGCCGACGAGGACGCGTTCCGGATCGGCTCGTCGTGGGACGCGAACCGCGATCCCGTAGACGGCGGCCACGCGCTCAGGCGACTCGGGATCACCGAGGCGCTCGTGAGCGTCGACTACGACGCCGAACCCGCACCCGGCCTCGCGACCGACTGGGAACGCGTCGACGACCACCGGTGGGAGTTCTCCCTCCGGGACGGTGTCACCTTTCACGACGGCGAGGCGCTCTCGGCCGATGCCGTCGTAACCTCCCTCGAGCGCGTCCTCGAGACGGACGTGTTCGCCGGCGTCCCGATCGCGAGCGTCGAGGCGGTCGACGATGCGACCGTCGCCGTCGACACCGACTCGCCGTTCGCCCCGCTGCCGGCACACCTCTCCCGACACGAGGCGGCAATCCTGAGCCCGGACGCGTTCGAGGACGGGGAAGTCACGGAACCGATCAGCACCGGCCCGTTCGTCTTCGACTCCCTCGAGCCGGGTTCGGAGCTTCGAGCCGTCAGAAACGACGACTACTACGGCGAGGTGCCGGCCATCGAGTCCGTTCGCTACGAGGTCGTCGAGGACGACCAGACCCGACGGATGAAACTCGAGAACGGCGAACTCGAGATGGCGCGTATCCTCCCCCAGGAGACCGTCGAGGCGCTCGAGGAGACCGAGGGGATCGACGTCTACACGCCCGAGATCCCTCGGATCCGCTTCCTGACGTTCGACACCACCACCGAACCGTTCGACGACGAGCGGGTTCGACGGGCGGTCGACCACGCCGTCGACAGGGAGTCGATCACCGATTCGGTGCTCGAGGGCGTCGACGACCCCGCTGCCGGCCCGCTTTCTCCGGCGATGACCGACTGGGCGAACCCCGATCTCGAGGACGACGGTCGCGACGTCGCGCGTGCCCGGGAGTTGCTCTCGGACGCCGGCTGGACGACCGGATCCGACGACGTCCGGACGCGCGACGGCGAGGAACTCTCGATCGAGATCGTCACCTTCGACGCCCGGAGCCTCCCGCTGGTCGCCGAGGTGCTCCAGGGACAGCTCGCCGAGGTCGGCATCGACGTCGAGCTCACTACCATGGAGTACGGCGCGATGCTCGATCACGTCGCCCAGGACTCCTTCGACGCCTATCTCACCTCCTGGGGAACCCTGTGGTATCCTGACCCCGACAGGCTCGCGGATATGTTCCACTCCGATGGCGACCTCCACCACGGCTACGAGAACGACGAGGTCGACGCGTTACTCGAGGCGGCCCGCGAACTCGAGGACCGCGAGGACCGCAGCGCCCGCTACCACGAGGTCCAGTCGATCGTCGCCGAGGACGTCCCGATCTCGGTTCTGACGAGTTACACCAACGTCGTCGCGACCGCAGCCGACGTGACCGGCTACGAGCCCCACCCGACCGAGATGCGCTACGGCCTCGAGAACATCGATCTCGAGTCCTGACGGCGAGCAACGTCGACGCCGACCGAATCGAGTCGATCGAGTAGCCGCTGCCGGCCCAGCCATCGATTTGATAGTGCGTAATGTGGTTTATCGACCCTCGACAGCCACGTCGCTCGAGGAGCGACGCGAGTCGACGCTTCTTTTCCCTCGAGGCCCCACGTTCCGTGTATGCATGCGACGATCCCGGTTACCGTCCTTTCGGGAAGTCTGGGGGCTGGAAAGACGACGCTGCTCAACCACTTGCTGCGAACCGCCGGCGACCGCGACCTCGCCGTCCTGGTCAACGACATGGGCGAGGTGAACGTCGACGCCGACCTCGTCGCCGAGGGTTCGGACCTGGATGCCGGCGGCGTCGCGGAGCTCTCGAACGGCTGTATCTGCTGTGAACTGCAGGACGACCTCGAGACGGCTGTCGTCCGCCTGGCCAGAGAGCGGGAGTTCGACCACCTGATCGTCGAATCCTCGGGCATCTCGGAGCCAGCACCGGTCGCACGGTTGTTCACCACGGCCTCGAGAGTCGCCGCCCGCTACGAGATCGACGCCCTGGTCACGGTCCTCGATACGCGGCTCTTTCTCGACGCCTTCGCCGGTCAGGCCGTGCCGGAACGCCACGGCGAGACGGACGATCAGGAGAACCGGCCGCTCTCGGATCTGCTGATCGAACAGCTCGAGGTGGCGAACGTCGTCCTGCTGAACAAGACGGATCTCTGCGAGCCCGAGGAACTCGAGGAGGCCGAGGCGCTGGTCGAGGCGCTCCAGCCGGATGCGGCGACGATTCGGACGGAGTTCAGCGCCGTCGATCCCGACCGACTCCTCGGGATCGACCGATTCGACCCCGACCGACTGGGCGAACTCGCCGGCTGGCAGCGGGCGCTCGCCGAGGCGGACGACGACAGTAGTAGCCTCGAGTACGGCGCCCACGGTGGTCACGATCACGACGAACACGAACACAATCACGACGAGCACGACGGCCACGACCACCGCCACCCGGACGAGGTCTACGGCGTCGACTCGTTCGTCTTCCGGGCGCGCCGACCGTTCCATCCCGAGCGGTTCGCGACGGTCCTGCGGGACCTCCCTACGGAGATCGTCCGATCGAAGGGAACGGCCTGGATCGCCGGCAGCGACGTCAAAGTCGACGTCTCACAGGCCGGCCCCTCGATCCGTGCGACCGCCAGCGGCCCCTGGATCGCTTCGCTTCCCGAGGTCGACCAGGAGCTCTACCGGTCGAACCGACCGGGACTCGAGTGGCACGACGACCACGGCGACCGGCGGACGGAGTTCGTGCTCATCGGGACCGAGTACGAGGAGTCGCGGCTCCGCGAGCGGCTCGAGGCGGCTCTGGTCGCCGACGACGAGTGGGAGGCGCCGCCGGCGCTCGAGTGTCCGAACCCGTTCCCCGACGAGCAGGGTGCGGTCGCCGTGCTTCGCGAGCCGACGAACTGATCCTCGGCGTTACGGCGCCGGTTCGAACGCGACGAGCTGGTTCTCGAACCCGTCGACGACGAAGATTCGACCGGCGCCGACGGCGACGCCGCCGTAGGTCGTCGCGTGGTGATCGTCGCCCGTCCGGAACAGCTCGCCGCTCGAGGCCAGGCCAGGGCCGTCACGGTCGATCGCGACCAGCTCGTCGTCCGCAACCATGACGGCGTCGCCGACGATCGCGGGCTGGCCACGGTAGATCTCGTTTCCTGTGCTGACCTCCCAGGCGGCTTCGCCGTCGGCGACCGACCGCGAGGACAGGCCGTTGCGTGCGAGCGTGTAGACGTGTTCGTCTGCGGCCGCGATCGTCCCCCAGCCGCCACGTTCGACGCGCCAGCGTTCCGTGCCGTCGTCGTCGACGGAGACGGTTTCGTGCAGCCCGAGCCCGATGACTGCGTCGTCGATCGCGACCGGACTCGAGATCGCACCGTGGAGGTCGACGCGCCAGCGTTCGGTGCCGTCGGCGGGATCGAGACAGACCAGGGCGTCGTGATCCGGCACCGCAACGCCATCGGCAGTCACTGCGGGGGCGATCGTCGCCGTGAAGTCGTCCGCATCGGGGACGTTGTACTCGTCGTAGGCGAGTCGGTCGAGTTCGGTTCGCCACAGCACCTCGCCCGCGTCGACGGCGAGACACGCCTCTTGCGTGCGAAAAAACAGCGCTCCATCGAGGGGGCTTGGGGCGAACGGCCGGCTCTCGAGATCGATTGCCCACCGATCCTCGCCGTCCTCGAGGTCGAGCGCTCGCAGTCGGTCGGGGTCGTCGAGACGCTGCTCTGGAACCAGCACTGTCCCGTCGTCGACGGCGAGACCCGCCGCGATTCGTCCCTCGAGGGTCCGGTGCCACCGCTCGGTTCCGTCGCCCGCCTCGAGCGCTCGGACGCCGTCGCTCGCCCCGACGAACACGGTGTCTGCGGCGACGACTGGTGGGACGTACGGCCAGCGGTCGGTCGGCGCCGTCCAGGCCGTCGTGACCGAGCCAGGGAGCGTCCGGTCGGGAACGACGTTCCGGTTCGTCGCGTCGTACCCGAGCTGGTGCCACTCTCCGCCAAGATCCGCCTCTCTGTCGGTCAGTGCGGCACAGCCTGCGACTGCGATGGGGGCGAGTGCGATCGCCGACGCGAGCACCGTTCGTCTGGAGGGCATCGATCGAACCTCGTCGGCGAGCGGAATATCCGTTCTGGTGTCAGCCGCGTTGGTTCGGTTCCAGAGGCGGAACGATCGCGGCGGGGACACAGCGGCGAGCGAGGCGATGCCACGTTCCGGACGTCCGTCATCGGCGAATCGGTAGGGAGCAAGCTCCCGACCGGACCTCGACAGGGAAACGGCTAAGTGAGCCACGTTCACTGGTCTTGCTATGGCAGGCCCCGACGGCGAGCGCGAGGGATTCAAGGACGGACTCGAGTCTTCGGAAGGCCACCCCGTGGTGCTGGTACTCATCAATGCCGTGCTCTCGGTGACGTTCGCCTGGCTGCTCGTCTGGGGTGCGTCGTTTGTCGATATCGTCCAGTTCTCGCTCACGAACGTCGCGGCCGTCGCGATCGCCGTCTTCGTCTTCACGTTCGTCATGAGCCGACCGTAGGCGGCCGATTCGCCCGACGGCGGCGGCTCGAGCCCTCCCACTCTCTTCGTCCGCGGTGAGGCGACAGGTACTCACCGCCTGACCTGTTTCCTTCGGCTGATGGAGTTGCGGCCCGTTGCCGGCTACCGACCGACCAAGCCCGAACTCGCGGTGTTCGTCTCGGGGATCACCAGTATGGGCCTCGAGATTCTCGCGGTCCGCATCGTCGCCCCGCAGTTCGGCAGCCACATCTACACCGTCGGTGGCATCCTCACGGTGTTTCTGATCGCGCTGAGTCTGGGCTACTGGCAGGGCGGCAAACGCGCCACCGGCGCGACGAACCGGGAGATGAGCTGGATCATGCTCGCGACGGCCGTCTACGTCGCCGTCGTGATCTACGCGAGCGATCTCCTGTTGACGTACACCTCGACGCTCGCCCTCCCGCCACGGTACGCCTCGTTACCCGCCGTGATCCTCCTGTTCGGCCCGCCGACGTACCTGCTCGGGTTCATCAGCCCGTACGCGGCCGAACTTTCGGACAAGCAGGGAACCGGGGAGGCGTCGGGCCACGTCTACGCGCTGGGGACCATCGGCAGTATCGTCGGCGCGGCCGCGACCACGTTCGTGCTGATCCCCGCCCTGGGCGTCGACGCGATCGGCCTGCTGTTCGGCGGCGCCCTCGTCGGGACGGCGATCGCACTCACGACCCCCGACCTCCCGCGCCGATCGGTCGTCTCGAGCGTCCTCGTCGTCCTCTTGCTCGTCGGCGCGGCAGGGGCGACGCCGGTCGACGTCGACTACCGCGGCGACGTCGTCTACGAGACCCAGACGCCCCACCAGCAACTCGAGATCGTCGACGCCGGGAGCGAGCGCACGATGTACTTAGACGGCGCCAGACACAGCGCGACGGACCTCGAGGATCCCGACCGACACGTCTTCACCTACACGAAGTACTTCCACCTGCCGATGCTCGCGACCGAGGACGTCGACGACGTCGACCGCGTGCTGTTCGTCGGCGGCGGCGGCTACACCGGCCCCCAGGACTTCGCCGATCGGTACGACGCCCACGTCGACGTCGTCGAAATCGACCCCGAGGTGACCGCAGCCGCCGAGGCGTACTTCGGTCTCGAGTCCGACCGCGACGATATCTCGGTCTACGAGGAGGACGGCCGCCAGTTCCTCGAGCGCACGGACGAGCCCTACGACGTGATCGTCCTCGACGCCTACAAGCAGGATCAGGTGCCGTTCCACCTGACGACCGTCGAGTTCATGGAACTGGCCTCGGAGCGACTGGCCGACGACGGCGTCCTCCACGCGAACGTCATTTCCGCGCCGTCCGGTCCGGCCGCCGAGTTCTACCACGCCCAACACCGCACGATGGAGACGGTCTTCCCCGATACCTACAGCTTCCGGACGTCCGACTCGAGCGCGGTCCAGAACGTCCAGGTCGTCGCGACGAACGAGCCGACGGACCTCTCCGACGAGGACTTCCTCGAGCGAAACGATGCCCGTGACCTCGGCGTCGACCTCGAGGACGCGATCGACAACCGGATGGCAGACCCCGACACCGCGGACGCCCCGGTGCTTCGGGACGACCGCGGCGAGGTCGACAGCCTCCTCGATCCGATGCTCGGCCAGCGCTACGTGATCGAGGAGACCGACGGCGAAACGGACTCTCAGGCTGTTACTGAGCCTCCTGTGGCTGGGTGAAGACGGCTCGAGCGACGACGTCGCTAGTGGTCTGTCGTATCGAACGCCGGCCGGAGCCAGCCCCGATCGAACTCGGCGATAGCGTCGGTGGGATCGCCCTCGAAACTCCCGGTCCGATTCGCGCCGATCGGCAAAAACGGATCCGACCGCGAAATGACCGGACCGCGAATACGTGCTGTGGATCCGTTCGAGGCCGGTGGGTAGGTTACTGTTGGAAGGTGCTGTCGTGAGCATTCGCCGGGATTCTGGCGAATGCTCTTCGTCGGCTCCTGTCCGGCCGTATCAGGAGTCGTTCCCGCCGGTGACGACGACCGGTCGGTCGGCGTTGAGGATTACCGACTGGGTGACGCTGCCGAAGACGGCCTTGCCGACCGGCGATCGCTTTCGCCCGCCGAGCACGATCGCGTCGGCGTCGAACTCGTCGGCTGCATCGAGGATGTCCGACTCGGTGTCGCCGCTGTCCTCGAGGACGGTGACGTCGACGTCGTCCTCCTCGAGGCGTTCTTTGGCCCGACGGACGGAGCCGATCCTCGAGGCGGACTTGAACTGTTGGAACTCCTTGGGCAGGTCCTCACTGTCCTCGGTGAAGACGAACAGGAGATACGCCTCGACGTCGTCGCTCGCGTGCGGGATAGAAGTAACGTACTCCGCCTGTGCGAGCGCGCGATCTTCGCTGGTGTCGACCGGAACCAGAACGCGGTACATAAGGACGTGTTCGCAAGGCCGAATTATAAAACCGACCGTTAACACAGTCACACGTGCCGGCAGCCCACCGAGGCCAGCGGCTGCTGGCCGCTTCGCTCCGACCGATCGCGGCGGACGTATCAACGAACGGATCACGTGTCTTCTATCCGGCACCTGTCGACCGCGCGTTCGGCTACAGGACCAGTTGCAACTGGTCGTAGCCACGTTCGTGCGAAAGGAGCGCGCCTCGGAAATAGGCCGAGTGAGAACCGCGGACGGTGCGATGGGTGTGTAATCAGCTTCAGTTGCCGCTATCCTATCGAATTACGAGGTATTATGCGTAACTACTAGCCAATTGAAATTGCAGCGGGGCGAAAGGGACCCGTTAGCCAGAACAGCTTGATTCACGGGGAAAATCGTCTCGCTCGCTCAAAATGTGGGTTCTCCGAACCAGCCGAGAAGTGGGGACAAGTGGTGCGTGCTGATTTGGCGATTCCCGCCGTTCTGGGGCTAATCGCACACTTCGTGCCGCTGATTACGTTCGAAGCTGGTACGAGTTCACTGTACGTCGGTTGCACGTAACCACGATACGTTATACATACTGTTCGGTGACATAAATGCATAGTCCACAGAACCGCTGGCCAGTACTCGTGTGGACTCTCGACGAAATGAGCACTCGAGCACTCTCGTGGCCGATACCGGAGACGACTGGGAATCGCCACGGAAAACCCCGCGTGCAGCACCTCTCAGTAGGCTACTCCGATGGCGGAGAAGGGAGGCCACGCCAAAAGACGGGTTCGTCTGGACGGACCACTCGCACAGCGGCGACGCGAGTGGCCGGCGATCGATGAATTCGATACTACACGAACCGGGGCTCGTCACGTTCTTTCGGATCGAATCAGCATTCCGTTCACCAGCGGATCGATGACGTGCCGGCCCAGCGTTACGCTGGTACTCCTGTATAAATTTGCTGGCCGACCTGGTAGGACGTCTGAATTCTGAGCTATGCATGCCCTTTGGATTTATTGTCATCGGGTCGAACTCTTCCGCAGGCGGAATGTGTAGACCGATAGACCCCGGCGTTCGTACGACCCGACGGTCCGGACTCACGATTCCCGACCACAGGTCACCATCGCCGAGGTGAGTTTTGTGGCCGCTCACGTACACATTTCCAAGATCTGGGAATCGGTATCAGAATTAAATTACGTCTCTACGGAGTTGCGGGCAGGGGATTGGGATGTACACTCTTTATGTGAGTTACGTCGTCGTGTTTTTCGCGGCAGGGATCACCTGCTTGGTCGGACTGCTGGGCGTCCGGACGCTCGCCCATCCTGACGTGCGCCGCGGGCTGGGTGGACTGCTTGTTCTGTCGGGCTCGTGGGCGCTGCTGACTGCGCTCCAGTTGCTGGCCTCGTCGCTCGTCGCAAAGCGCGCTATCTACATGGTCGCTCTCGTGGCCGGGATCGGAACCATTTTCGCCTGGTTGCACTTCGCGTCGGCCTACAGCGGCCGCCAGTACCACCGAAATCCATACCTTCGGAGTGTGGCGGTGGCGATCTTTGTGGCGATCGTCCTGGTGAAGCTCACCAATCCGCTTCACGGCGCCTACTTCGAGGCCCAGCTCGCGACCGAACCGTTCCGCCACGCGGAACTCGTTCACTTCTCACCGCACTGGTTCGTTACCGGATTCTCCTACACCGCGGCCGGCTGGGGGTTCTGGTTGCTGTACGATTCCTTCCAGGACGCCGAGTCCCGGCCCACGCTGTTGTACCTGCTCGTGGGGGTCACCGCGCTTCCGCTGATTCCCTACGTGGTCTCTCCGTACACGGACCTGCTGTTGCACATCAATTACGAGCCACTCGGCGTTGCCGTCTTCGCCATCGGCGTGCTGTTTTACGCCCGCGGTGACTTCATGCGGCTCAGCTCGCCGGACCAGTCGTACATCGCCGACAGTATCTCCGAAGGCGCACTCGTCGTCGACGACGAGGAAGCGGTAATCAATTACAACGAAAACGTGGCCTCGATGCTCGGGGATAGACCTGCCTACCGCTCGTCGCTCGCGGATCTCGACCAGAACCTCGCGGAGTTGACCGTCGGAGAGACGGCCGTCGTCAGGCGCGCCGCCGATGGGTACCAACAGACCTACGAGGCCGAGCGGACGGAACTGGACGCCCCGATGGCGAAAGCCGCGATCACGTTGACCGACGTGTCGACGGTCGCCCACCTCGAGGAAGTCACGCGGCTCTACCGGGAGCTGA